>Ga0209157_1002371_pt1 | contig 15083 bp, 15 predicted proteins | sample GraSoiAngelo_135_FD_185892 | JGI IMG/M metagenome (GOLD analysis project Ga0209157, IMG submission 185892) | Grasslands soil microbial communities from the Angelo Coastal Reserve, California, USA - 14_0929_05_40cm (SPAdes) (version 2) | ecosystem: Environmental > Terrestrial > Soil > Grasslands ... | reverse complement strand
CGTGCTCCTCGGCGGCGGCCGCGCCCTTCTCCTCCAGATCGCGCACCCGCTCGTCGCTGCCGCGGTCGCGGCGCACAGCCGCTTCCGCGCCGAGCCGCTCGCGCGCCTCTGGCGGACGCTCGACTTGATGCTCACCATCGTCTTCGCGGACGCGGCGCACGCGCTGGCGGCGGTCCACGAGATCGAACGCGTCCACGCCCGGGTCCACGGCGTCCTCGACGCCGACGTCGGCCCGTGGCGGCGGGGGACGCCCTACGACGCCAACGACCCGACGCTCCTCCTGTGGGTCCACGCCACGCTCGTCGACAGCGCGCTCCTCGTCTACGGGCGCTTCGTCGCTCCGCTCTCGCCCGAGGACCGCGCGACCTACTACGAGGAGGCGAAGGTCGGCGCCCGGCTCCTCGGTATCCCCGACGCGCTCGTCCCGCCGAGCCACCGCGCGTTCGAGGATTACGTGGACGCGATGGTCCGCGACGACGTGCTGACCGTGGGCGAGACGGCCCGCGACCTCGCCGCGTCGATCCTGGCGCCGCCGCTCCCGCTCCCCCTCGGCGAGCCGTTTCGCGTTGCGCGCTTCGTCACCATCGGGCTCCTGCCGTCCGCCGTGCGCACGCGCTACGGGCTCGCCTGGAGGGCGACTCACGAGCGGCTGCTCGACGCGCTTGCGGCGCTCACGCGCCCGACGTTGCGCTTCCTCCCCGAGTGCCTGCGTCTGATGCCGCACGCGCGGCGTGGCCGGTGGTCGTGATCCCGGCCGCGCTGGAGGAGCAGTACAACCGGCCGGCGTCCTCGATGCGCGCTGCCGGCGGCCGGGTCAGTCCACCCGGCGCAGCGCCTCCGCCTGGGTCTTGCCCTTCTTCGGATTGTGACCGACGCGGAAGCTCAGCCGGGTGCCGGGCGCGATGCCCTCGGCGCCCTCCTCGCACTGCGTGACGTGGAAGAAGATCGAGCGCCCGTCGTCGTAGTGGAGGAAGCCGAAGCCCTTCTCCGTGAAGAAGCGATCGACCACGCCGACGAGGCGCTCCTCGCCGGGGCGGTCGCAGGCGACCTCGTCGAGGACGGCGAGCTCGGGCGGCAGCGGGGGGTCGGTCGCCACCGTCGCGCCGGGAGCCGGCGAGGCGGCCCGGGACGCGCGCTGCGCGGCGAGGGCCGCGTCGTCGGGGACCAGGCGCCCGAGCTGCTCCAGGTAGCGGGCGGCGTCGTCGGGCCGCCCGAGCCGCTCGGCCAGCGCGGCGGCCAGGCGGAGCCCCTCCGGGAAGCCGCCCTCGTGCCGGCAGGCGAGCGCCCGCTGCGCGTGCGCGAGGGCGGCGTGCGGCCGGTCGCAGGCGAGGTGCAGGCGCGCCAGCTCGAGGTGGATCAGGGGCTCGGCGCCGGGCAGGCGCCGCAGCGCCTCGACCAGCCCGCACGCCGCCTCGGGGAGCCGGCTCGTGGCGTGGAGGTGGAAGCGGCCGAGGGCGAGGAAGGCGAACGCGCCGCGCGGGAGCAGGGTGGCGCGGTGGTAGGCAGCTTCGGCGGCCTCGAGCTCGCCGCGCAGCTCGTAGGCTCGGCCGAGGCGCTCCCAGAGGTAGCTCGATCCGGGATCGAGGTCGCGCGCCGCGGTGAGGGCGGTGAGGGCGGCGTCCAGGTCGCCGCGCCGCAGGTGCAGCTCGCCGCGGCAGGCGAGCGTGTGCTCGTCCCGGATGGTGGGCGGGTCGCTGCCGCGGTCGAGCGCGCAGCACTGATCGAGCGCCTCGGCTGCGCCCTCGTAGTCGCCGAGGTCGCGCAGCCCGCGCGAGAGGTGGAAGAGTACCTGCACCTGCACGCCGCGGCCGCGCTGGCGCTGCTCGCTCGGCGCCTCCTCCCAGATCTTGCGCGCGCGGGCGAGCGCCTCCACCGCCTCGCGCGGGCGGTGCACCTTCTCGAGGCAGTAGCCGCGGCGGAAGAGGCAGAGGTGGTAGGTCGGAAAGGAGGAGAGGGCGCGGTCGTACCAGCGCAGCGCCTTCGTCCACTTCTTCTTGCGCTGAAAGTACCAGCCGATGGCGCAGTGGAACACGGCGGCGCGCCGCGGGGCGAGCTCGGCGCAGCGCAGCAGGTAGCGCTCGACCTTCTCCTCGTTCCCGAGCATGCCGAAGGCGCGGCCGATCTCGTAGAGGAGCTCGGTCGAGTTCCAGGTCTCGCTCGCGGGGGTGTCGTCGATCGCCCCGTAGCGCTCGACGATCGTGTGCATCTCGCCGCGGTGGGCGAGCGCGCGGACTTCGGCGAGGACGGCGGCGACGTCCATCAGGCCCCCGCCCCCGTCACCTGCTGGGTGGTGCGGAAGTGGAGCTTCGCTACCTGGGCGAGCGCCCGGGCGCCGTGGCGGGCGACGAAGGCCCGGCCGGCGGCGAGTACGGGCGGTCCGGCGCCCTTCGGGAGCGGGGTGGCGAAGCGCCGGGCGAGCGCGGCGAGCCGGCGCAGGAACTCGGCGCGCGCCACGATCGAGGCGGCGGCCACGACCGGATCCGACTCGGCGCGGGGGCGCTGGGTCAGGCTGATGCGGCGGCCGCGCTCGAGGAGCGCGCGCTCGAGGAGGCGCGCGTCCCCGAACTGGTCGGAGACCGCCTCCTGGCACCCCGGGGTCTGCTCGAGCAGGTTCTCGATGACGCGCGCGTGCGCCCACGCGAGCAGCCGGTTCAGATTGCCCATCTTCGCGTAGAGCGCGTTGTAGCGCTCGGGCCCGATCGCCACCACGGCGGTGGGGTAAGCTTCCCGGACGGCACGGGCCAGGCGCTCGGCCTGCGCGTCGGACAGCGTCTTGCTGTCCCGCACGCCGAGCCCCGCGAGAACCTCCCGGCCGCCGGCGGGAACGCACACGCCCGCTACCACGAGGGGGCCGAAGTAGTCGCCCTTGCCGGACTCATCGGTCCCGATGGTGCCAGCAGGTGCCTCCGTCCGTCCCTCCCTCCGCCGGCTTGCCCCATCCGCTGCTTCCTGCTGCCGTGTAACAGAAATTCATTAGATTTCAATCGAACGCCCCTCGCGGGGGTCGCCTCCCCTCGCAGGGGATCACCAGTGGACGAGCGGCGGGGGGAGCCGTGGACGGGGGCCGCGCACGATCACCCGCCGCCCTTCGACCGTGAGGCGCCCCTCGGCGAAGAGCTGGATCGCGAGGGGATAGATGTCATGCTCCACGGCGAGGATGCGGCGGCGGACCTCGTCCTCGCTGTCCTCGGGGCTGATCGCGACCGCGCCCTGCACGATGATCGGGCCGTGGTCGGTGTGCTCGTCCACGAAGTGGACCGTGGCGCCGGCGATCCTGACCCCGTACGCGAGGGCTTGGCGCTGGGCATCGAGCCCCTTGAACGCGGGCAGCAGCGCCGGGTGGATGTTCATGATGCGGAGCGGGAAGGCGGCGAGGAAGACGGGGGTGACGAGGCGGTCGAAGCCGGCCAGCAGCACCAGCTCGACGCCCGCCTCGCGGAGCGCAGCGACTACGGCGCGGTCGAAGTCCTCGCGGCACGCGAAACCCTTGTGGTCGATGACGCGGGTCGGGATGCCGGCCGCCTCGGCGCGCCCGAGGCCCTCGGCGCCGGCGCGGTTCGAGACGACCAGGCGGAGCGCGCAGTCGAGCCGGCCGGCCGCGATGCGGTCGACGATCGCCTGCAGGTTGGTGCCCGTCCCGGAGATCAGCGCGCCGGCGGCGACCACGCGCTCCCTTTAGCGCGCTCCGGGGCGCGCTACCAGCGATCGGGCTCGAACATCCGGTCCTGCCGCGCGGCGCGGCGCTGGAGGATGGCGCGCTGCTCGGGGTGAGTGAAGATATAGAGGTCCTTGCGCTCGATGCCGCGCACGACGCGGCGGGCGACCTCGTCGGGGCCGATGACGCTGCCCGCCATGACGGCGCCGGCGGGGACGGCGGGGTCGCCCGGGTTACGCAACGGCGCGGGCCGGTTGCGGATCGAGTTCTCGTTGATGTTGGTCTCGACGACCATCGGGCAGAGAACGCTCACCCCGATGCCGTGCTCGACGAGCTCGCGATGCAGGGCCTCGGTGAGCCCGACCACCGCGAACTTGGAGGCGCAGTAGACGCCGAGCCAGCGCATCCCGACCAGCCCCGCCATCGAGGCGGTGTTGACGACGTGCCCGCCCGCGCCGCGCGCGAGGAGGCGAGGCACGAAGGTCTCGACGCCGTGCACGACGCCCCAGAAGTTGACGTTCATGGTGTACTGCCAGTCGGCGTGTGTCGAAGCGGCGGTCTCGCCCAGGGTGGCGACGCCGGCGTTGTTGCACACGATCTGCACGGCGCCGAAGCGTCGCTCGGCTGCGTCGGCGAGTGCGCGCACGCTCTCGAGCGCGGTCACGTCGGTCGGTACCGCGAGCACCTCGGCGCCGCGGCCGCCGAGCTCGGCCGCCACCCCCTCCATCGCCGCCCGATCGAGGTCGGCGAGGACGATGCGCGCGCCGCGCGCGGCGAAGGCACGCGCCATGGCGGCGCCGATCCCGCCTCCGCCGCCGGTGATGACGGCCACCCGTCCCTGGAAGTCGTCCATGGCCGCCACGCATACTCCGCGCCGCACCCGGTGACCAGCTTGCTGTCGGCGCTCGTAGTAGAGCCATCCAGCGGACAGCACACTGGCGCTGGACAGGGGGCGCCGGGCGATGCTACGCGGGCCACGTGAGCGCCTCCGCGACCACGGCGCCGCGCGGCCGGCGTCCGATCGTTCCCTTCCTCCGTCTGCCCGATGCGGGAGAGCCCTACCTGGTCGGCCAGCGCTGCAAGCCGTGCGGCGCCGTCTATCTGGGCGAGCGGCGCGCCTGCTCGCGATGCACCGCCGAGGGGCCGTTCGAGGAGATTCCGCTGTCACGCACGGGGACGCTCTGGGTATGGTCGATCGTACACCAGTCGATGCCCGGAGTCCCGGTGCCGTACGTGGTCGGCGTCGTCGACCTGCCCGAGGGCGTGTCGGTGCGCTGCAACCTGATCGACGTCGAGCCCGATCCCGCCAGACTCCGCTTCGGCATGCCGGTCGAGATGACGACCGGCGTCTCGCAGCAGGACCGGGAGGGCAACGACGTGATCGCGTTCTACTTCCGCCCCGCCCGGGGCTGAGTCGGCGAGAGGAACATCCACCATGCGAGACGCGTACGTCGCCGGGGTCGGCATGATCCGCTTCGGCCGCTACCCCCAGCGGGACGTCCCCGACCTGGGGGCCGAGGCCGTCCTGCTCGCGCTCAAGGACGCCGGCCTCTCCATCAGGGACGTCGAGCTGCTGGCCGCGGGCTGCCTCTTCCAGGCGAACGCCATGGTCGGCCAGCGCGTCCTCCAGGAGGTGGGGCAGACGGGCATCCCGGTCGTGAACGTCGCCAACGCCTGCGCCACGGGGTCGACCGCGTTCCGCGAGGCGTGGATGGCCGTCGCCTCCGGCGTGCACGAGGTGGCGCTCGCCGTCGGCGTCGAGCAGATGGGGAAGATGGGGCTCCTCGGGGGCGGCGGCCCGGGCATCCGCACCGAGGGCGTGATCGGCAGCGGCCTCATGCCGGCCGTGTTCGGACAGGCCGGGATGGAGCACATGCGGAAATACGGGACGACGCCGGAGCAATTCGCGAAGGTCGCGGTCAAGAACCACAGGCACTCCACCAGGAACCCGCTCTCGCAGTACCAGAACGAGGTGAGCCTCGAGGACGTGCTCAAGGCGCGCATGGTCGCCTACCCGAACACGCTCTACATGTGCTGCCCGACCGGCGACGGGGCCGCGGCCGCGGTCGTCGTCTCACCCGAGAAGGCGCGTCAGCTCGGCGCCAGGGTGAGGGTGCTGGCCTCGGTCCTCACCTCCGATCCATGGACGGAGCGGGACCTGACGCTGCCCGATGTGAGCACGCTCACCCGCAACGCGGCCCGCAAGGCCTACGAGGTGGCCGGCATCGGGCCCGAGGACCTCGACCTGGTCGAGCTGCACGACTGCTTCGCGACCGCCGAGCTCCTCCACTACGAGAACCTCGGCCTGTGCAGGGACGGCGAGGCGGGGCGGATGATCGACGAGGGCGAGACGGCGCACGGCGGCCGCATCCCGGTGAACGTCTCGGGCGGCCTCCTCTCCAAGGGGCACCCCCTCGGCGCCACGGGCGTGGCCGGCATCTTCGAGGTGACGTCCCACCTCCGCGGCTCCGCCGGCGCCCGACAGGTCTCGGGCGCCAAGGTCGGCCTCTCGCACGTGATCGGCCTCGGCTCCGCCTGCACCATCAACGTCCTCGGCGTCTAGGAGGAGGGCGGACATGACCGGCACCTGTCTCTGCGGAGGTGTCGCGTACGAGGTGAAGGGCGAGCTCGGCCCCATCGCCCTCTGCCACTGCGGCATGTGCCGCAAGCAGAGCGGGACGGCGTTCGCGACGAACGCGTCCGTCGAGCGTCGCGCGTTCCGGCTCGTCCGAGGCACGGACCTCGTCCAACGCTACCAGTCGTCGCCGGGGAAGTGGCGCTGCTTCTCTAGGAGGCGAGGCAGCGAGCGCGAGCGCGGGGGCGCCGTCGCAGCGCCTCTGCGGCCGGCGCGGAGCGCGCGACCGGGGCGGCCTGTGCGGCCGGCGCAGCGAAGCGGAGACGGCGCCCCCGCGCTCGCGCGCACGGACGAGCGAATCAACCGCCGGGACGCAGCCGCAGCAAGCGCTGCTTGGCGTCGATCACGTAGCTGAAGTTGTTCAGGTAGCTCAAGCCGACGATGCCGTCGAGCGGTGGCATCACCGAGTCGTGGACCACCGCCTTCACGTCGCGGACGCGGTTGCTGCCCAGATCGAAGTAGCGGATGGTGACCATCGGCGCACGCACCAGGCCGTTCGCGGTGGCGAGCGTCGTCTGCTCCGCGCCTGTCTTGAGCCCCAGCCGGCGCGCGACGCTCTGGTTGATCACGCAGTAGCTGGCGCCGGTGTCGAGGAGGAAGAGGCCGTTCACGCTGCCATTGAGCGTGGCGCGGACGAGCCAGCCCCTGCCGTCGCCCTGGAGCGGGACCTCGCGCCCGTCGGCGCGGGCGGGAGCCGCGACGAGCACGGCGGCGAGCCCAAGCAGCGCCAGGGGGCGCCTCATCGCATGGCGCGCGGCTCGGGGGCGGCGCGATGCTCCTCGAGACAGATGCGCACCTTGCGCACCAGGTCGAGGCCGCTGAACGGCTTGGTGATGTAGTAGTTCGCGCCCATCGCGAGGCCCTTCTCGATGTCCGCGGGCGTGGACCGGGCGGTCAGAAAGATGACCGGCAGGTGGCGCGTCGCGGGCTGGGCGCGGATATAGCGCAAGACCTCGTAGCCGTCGACATCTGGCATCATGATGTCGAGGATGACCGCATCGAGCGGCTGTGTCCCGATGATGCCGAGCGCCTCCTGCCCGCCCGGGCACTTGATCGGCTCCATTCCCTCGATGCGCAGCCGCGTCTCCACCAGCTCGGCGATGATGGGGTGGTCCTCCACGATCAGGATGCACGGCTTCCGTTCCGACTCCGACATGGTCATCGCCTCCTCGTCCTCACGCCGGCGCCGTCCGCGCGGCAATCATGACGAGCCTGCTCATCGCTCGCTCGTTCTGGGGAGGATGTCCTGGGGCTTGACGCCCGCCGCCACCATGCGGTCGAAGTACCGGCTGCGCAGCCCGCTCGAGCGGAACTGGCCGTGGACGCGGCCCTCGGGGGTGATCCCCGTCTGCGTGAACTCGAAGAGGTCCTGCAGCTGGATCTGGTCGCCCTCCAAGCCGACGATCTCGCTCACCCGCACGACCTTGCGCGAGCCGTCGGTCAGCCGCGCGGCCTGGACGAACACGTTGACGGCGCAGCCGACCTGCTGCCGGATCGCCTTCACGGGGAGATCGTAGCCGGCCATCAGCACCATCACCTCCAGGCGCTGCAGACACTCGCGCGGCGAGTTGGCATGGATGGTGGTGAGCGAGCCGTCGTGGCCGGTGTTCATCGCCTGCAGCATGTCGAGCGCCTCGGCACCGCGTGCCTCGCCGACGATGATGCGGTCGGGCCGCATGCGGAGCGCGTTGCGCACCAGGTCGCGCTGCGTGATCTCGCCCTTGCCGTCCAGGTCGGGAGGACGGGTCTCGAGCGGCACCACGTGCGGCTGCTGGAGCTGGAGCTCGGCCGAGTCCTCGACCGTCACCACGCGCTCGTGGTGCGGGATGAAGCTGGTCAGGCAGTTGAGGAGGGTCGTCTTCCCGGCACCCGTGCCGCCCGAGATGATGACGTTGAGGCGCCCCTGGATGACGGCCGCCAGGTAGCGCACCATCTCTGGCGTGAGGGCGCCGAAGGCGAGCAGGTTGTCGATGCGGTAGGGCTCCCGCCCGAAGCGACGGATCGAGAGGCAGGGTCCGCGCACCGCGAGCGGCGCGACGATGGCGTTCACGCGCGAGCCGTCGGGCAGCCGCGCGTCCACCATCGGCGACTCGCGATCGACGCGCCGGCCGACCGCCGACACGATGCGGTCGATCACCTGCATCAGGTGCGCCTCGTCGCGGAACTTGACGTCGGTGAGCGCGAGCCGCCCCTGCTTCTCGATATAGACGGCGTCCGGACCGTTCACCAGGATGTCGGAGACGTCGGCATCCTTGAGGAACGAATCCAGCGGGCCGAGCCCGAAGACCTCGTAACCGACCTCCTCGATCAGCCGCTCGCGCTCGAGCCCCGAGAGCTCGGGCGAATCGGCCTGCAGGACACGCTCGAGCGTGGCGCGAATGTGCTCCTCGGCCTGTGCGCTGTCGAGCGAGGCGAGCGCCACCAGGTCGAGGCGCTCGAGGAGCTGGCGGTGCACGCGCAGCTTGAGGTCCTTCATCTGCTGGCTCGGAGAGGCGGGCGCGCTCCTGCGCGGCGCGGGGATGGTCCCGGTCGGCATGCTCATCGCTCAGGCCCTCCGTTCCGCGGCCGCGAACAAGCGGCGGAAGCCCTTCAGCACGGGGCTCTCCGGCGGGGGCGCTGCACCCCCGACCAGCGCGGCGATCGCGCGCTGCAGCGCGGCGCCACCCTTCACCTCGTCGAGCGGGAGCCCGCCGTTGACGGCCGTGTACACGGCCGCGTCGTCGCGGGGGAGGAGGGTCCGGATGGGGAGCCCGAGGGTCTTTGCCGCCTCCGCGGGGGCGACCTCCCACGAGCGGTTGGCGTGCTTGTTGACCACGATCTCGACCGTGCTCTCGAGCTCGACGCCCTCCTCCCGCAGCCAGGCGAGCGCGCGCATCGTGGCGCGCAGCGCCGGCAGGGTGAGCTCGGTCACAAGGAAGATGCGATCGGCGTTGGTGAGCGCCGCGCGCGTCGCGTCGAGCGGGGCCGGGGTCGTGTCGAGGAGCACCACCTGGTGGGTGGCGTCGAGGAGCTTCAGGATGGCGAGCGTCTGCTCGCTGGTGAGCGGGAGCGGCGCCTCGCCCGGCAGCGGCACGGGGGCGGCGATCAGCTCCAGGCCCGAGCGGTGGCGGATCATCGTCGCCTGCAGAAAGACGGGGTCGAGCCGCTTGGCGGCGGCGATGTCGCGCAGCGTGTAGCTCGGGTTCAGGTTCAAGAAGAGCGCCAGGTCGCCGGAGAGGAGGTCGAGGTCCAGGAGCACCGTCTGGCGCCCCGCCGCCTGCAGCGCGATCCCCAGGTTGGCGACCAGGGTGGTCACGCCGACGCCGCCCCTGGCGCCGTATGCCACCCAGAACTGGGCGTGCTGCGCGCCGCCGTTCGCCTTCGACACGCGGCGGAGCGCAGAGACCTTGATGCAGACTTTCATCAGCGCATTGGCGTCGAGCGGCAGAGGGAGAAACTCGTCCGCGCCCGCACGCAGCGCCCTGACGATCGTCTCGGACCGCTCGTCCGTCGACACCGCCAGGACCTGGGTCGCCGGGGCGCTCTTGTGCACCTCCTCGATCACCGCCAGGCCGGGCGACGGGTCCTCGCCCAGGAGCACGATGGCGAGGTGCGGCTCGCGGATGTCGTTCAGCTCGAGCGAGCCGAGCTGGTAATCGAGCTCGCGTGCCGTCACCGCGAAGCCGGGGATGCGCGCGAGCAGCGCCACCACCGCGCTGGAGACGGCCGGATCGGTGCTGAGGCAGAGGGCGTGCAGGGGTTCGTCCATCACTCTCCCGTTCACGAGATGCCGTAGCGCGACAGCTTGCGGTACAGCGTACGCCGCGAGAGGCCGAGCCGGCGCGCCGCCTCCACGCGCTTGCCCCCCGAGGCCTGCAGCGCACGTACGATCTGCTCCCGCTCCGCTGCGCGCAGGCTCAGGTCGGGCATCTCGGGCCCGTCGTCGAGGAGCAGCGGACGGACCTCGAAGAGGTGCGGCGGCAGGCTCTCGGGCACGATCACGCTCGATTTGCAGACCACCATCGCGCGTTCGATCACGTTGGCGAGCTCGCGCACGTTGCCGGGCCAGGAATAGCGGGCGAGGATGTCGAACACCTCGGGGGCGGCGCCGCTCATGGTGCGGCCCAGCCGCTGGTTGAAGATGCCGACGAAGTGGTGGACGAGCGGCTCGGTGCGGCTGCGCAGCGGCGGGAGGTGGATGGCGCCCACGTTCAGGCGGTAGAAGAGGTCGTCGCGGAAGGTCGCCTCGCGCACCATGTCGGCGAGGTCGCGGTTGGTGGCGGCGATCACCCGGATGTCGATGTGCACGGGGTCGGGCGAGCCGATGCGCTTGATCTCCCGGTTCTCGAGGACGCGCAGCAGCTTCACCTGCACGGCGACCGGCAGCTCGCCGATCTCGTCGAGGAAAATGGTGCCGCCGTGAGCCGCCTCGAAGAGGCCCTTGCGGTCCCGGTCCGCGCCCGTGAACGCGCCGCGCACGTGCCCGAAGAGCTCGCTCTCGAGCAGCGTGGGCGCGAGGGTCGTGCAGTTGCAGACCACGAAGGGGCGGTCGCGGAGCGGCGAGAGGCTGTGGAGCGCGCCTGCGACGAGCTCCTTGCCGGTCCCGCTCTCGCCCATCACGAGCGCGGTGGTGGGATAGCGCGCCAGGCGCTCGATGAAGGCGAACACCGACAGCATCTGCGCCGAGCGCGCGACCATGCCCTCGAAGGTGACGCAGCCCTGCAGGCGCTGCTCGAGGATGCGCGTGCGGTGCTGGAGCTGGTGCTTTTCGAGCACCGTCTGCAGCACGCGCTCGAGACGGCGGAAGTCGATCGGCTTCTCGACGTAGTCGGCGGCGCCGAGCTGGATCGCCTCGACCGCGTCCTTGACCGACGAGTAGGCGCTCATGAGGACGAGCTGGATGTCCGGATCCTGCTCCTTCACGTGCCGCAGCAGATCGAGCCCGCTCATGCCGGGCATGCGCACGTCGGAGAGGATCACGTCGATCGGCTCCTCGCCGAGCAGCTCGAGGGCACGCGGCGCGCCGTCGGCGATCTTCACGCGGAAGCCCTTCTCGCCGAGGAAGAGCTCGAGGATCTTCCGGATGTCCGGATCGTCCTCGACCACCAGGATCTTGGCTTGCTCCACCGGGCCGACGGCGGCGATGGCTTGGGAGTGGCTCATGTGGCTGGCGCCCTGGTGTGCCGTCCGTCGCCGTCCGGCCCCCGGGGTGTGTCAGCCGTGACGCAAAGGGCGTGCCGGCCGGCCGCCGCGGCGCCCCGACACGGGCACTTCTGACACGCGGGGTGGAAAAGGCGAGCACGGCCGCGGCACATCCCCCGGGCGGCGGGCGCGCGCGGCCCGCGGTGCGGCGCGAGGTGGGAGCGCCGGCGGCGTCATGCGATTGACTGCGGCGTTCAAATCTCGCCTCTCTGGGTCGCAGGCCCGGCCGCTCAGCCGCCGCTCAGCGCCCCCGCGAGGCGCAGGATGTCCTCGGTCAACCCGCGCTTGCGCGCCAGGTCGTGGATCGCCTTCCACGCCAACTTGCTCGGCTCGGCATGCGCGTTCTCCCAGCGGTTCACGGTCGAGACGGTGACCGCGATCTCGTGCGCGAACTCTTCCTGCGTCATGCTGAGCTTCTGGCGGAGCGTGCGGATCAGGTTGCCGGGGTTCTCGTCCATGTCCGTGCCGGGCAGCAAGTGACGTGCCACCCCCGTACGCAGAGCGCGGTGCGGATTCCCCGGGCTAGGCTGTGAGGGCTGCGGCGCAAAATTGGTCCCTCCGATGCAGAATCGTCGCCGGCTTCCGGCCGGCACGCGGCCGTGGTAGGGAGCGGACATGCCTCGCGCGCGCTCGCTCTCGTGGGCGTTCGGCGCACTCGGGCTCGTCGTCGCCGCGAGAGTGCCAGCCGCGGAGACCACCCCGCTCTCGCCGGAGGAGACCGTCCGGCGGTACCTGCAGGCCCTCAAGGACGGAAGGTTCGACGCCGCCTACGACCTGGTCTCCAAGGCGATGAAGCAGGGGAAGGACCGCGAGGTCTGGGTGAAGGAGCAGAAGACCGGCATGGCGTTCGCGGACGTCAAGATCTTCGAGTTCCATGTCCATCCCGGCAAGGTCGAGGGCGCCACGGCCTGGGTGCCGAACGTCCTCTCCTCCCAGGACCGCTTCGTGAACCAGCTCGGGCTCACCGAGTACGAGCTCTACACCCTCCTCAAGGAGGATGGCGCCTGGAAGGTCGACCGCCAGGTGATCGTGGAGCCCAAGGACGTCTCCAAGTGGTTCCCTAAGGCGGATGCCGGGGGAGGCTCGTCCCATTGACATCTCGAGAGAGGGTCTGTTAGGCGCCCGTCGACGGGACGCGGTTCCCGCGCCCCGGGGGAGGGGCCGCATGCGTCGCTGGATCATCCCGGGAGGGGCCACCCTCCTCGCGCTCGTGCTCGGATGCCATCACGAGGTCGAGATGGTGCCGCTCGCCCAGCGCACCATCTACGTGACCGACCGCTTCTACGACGTGCAAGCGCTCAGCAAGGACCGCGCCTTCGTCGTCGGCTACAACGGCAAGATCCTCGAGACGACCGACGGTGGCCGGAGCTGGACCGCGCGTCCGAGCGGCACCGAGCTGGCGCTCTATGCCGTGCGCTTCACCGACGACCAGCACGGCTTCATCTCGGGGCAGGACGGCCTCATCCTGCATACCGCCGACGGCGGCAAGAGCTGGCAGCAGCAGGAGTCGAACGCGTTCTTCGAGGACAAGGACGGCTCCAGGCAGCCGCTCTACCTCTTCGCGCTCTACGCCCTCGACGCCGACCACGCCTGGGCGGCGGGCGACCGCTCGATCCTCACCTCGACGAGCGACGGGGGCAAGACGTGGCGCGCGCGCAAGGTGGAAATGGAAGCCGACATCTCCGGCGGCGAGAGCCTCGCGGCGGCCGATCCCATCCTCTACGACGTGAAGTTCACGGACGCGAAGAACGGCTGGATCGTGGGCGAGTTCGGCAAGATCATGCACACGGCGGACGGCGGCGAGACGTGGCACGAGCAGGAGAAGACGCTGATGGAGGGCACGGGGATCTTCGATCCGCTCGACCTCCCGACGCTCTACGGCGTGCACATGATGGACGCGCAGCGGGGTGTGGCGGCGGGCATCGAGGGACACATCGCGCGCACCAACGACGGCGGGCAGCGGTGGACGTTCGATCAGATCGAGGTCGACTATCCACTCGTCGATCCGCTCTTCCGCCCGATCGAGCTCCCGAGCGGGGCGGGCTGGGCAGTGGGCGCCGCGGGCGAGGTGGTGCGGCGGCAGGCGGGCGAGACGGCGTGGCACCGGGCCAAGCTCGGACAGGACGTGCTCACCTGGCTGCGCGGGCTCAGCTTCTCCGACGAGAAGAACGGCTGGCTCGTCGGCGGATACGGGCTGATCTATCGCACCACCGACGGCGGCAAGACCTGGCTGCCGTCACAGGGCTGAGACGGGAGAACTCCCATGAGCAGCGGAACCACGAGCGAAGAGGACAAGCGAGCACTCTACTGGCTGGGCGAGCGGCTGATCGACTACCGCCACCCGGTCATGATCGTGGTGCTCATCGTCACGGGGTACTTCGCGTGGCTGAGCTTCCAGCTGAAGCTCGAGACGAGCTTCGGCGACCTCCTCCCGCAGAGCCACCCCTTCGTCCAGGTCCACAACAAGTACGCCGGCACGTTCGGCGGCGCCAACAACATCCAGCTGATGGTCGAGGTGAAGGACGGCGACATCTTCACGGTCTCGACCCTCGATCGCATCTACAAGATCACGGAGGAGATGGACCGCGTCTACGGCGTGAACCACAACCAGATCGACTCGATCGGCCACCGCACGACTCGCTACCTCCGCGCCCAGGCGGGCGGGTTCCTGAAGGCCGAGCCAGTGATGATCCAGATGCCGAAGACGGCAGACGACGCGGCCAACATCAAGCGCATCGTCCACAACACCGAGAGCATCTACGGCATCCTCGTCTCGCTCGACGACCGGGCCGCCCTGGTGCGCGCCAACTTCATCGAAGCACGCCTCGATCACCGCCGCACCTTCACCGAGATCAACGAGCGGGTCATCGCGCCCTTCGAGAAGGGCTGGATCGGTGCGCTCATCAGGGGCCGGGACGCGTTCAAGGGCGAGACCTCGGCGGCCGCGGCGGTGGACACCGTCTACCGCGACACGGCGGCGGCCAGGGCCGGGCTCAAGGTGGGGGACATCATCGTGTCGGTCAACGGGAAGCCGGTGGCGGACCGGGTGGAGCTGGCGGCGGAGATCCAGAAGTACAAGCCCGGGACGACCGTCAGGCTCGGCGTGAAGAGCGGCGAGGAAACCAGAGACGCCCAGCTCACCATCCCCGAGCCCGACCTCGAGCTGTACGTCGCCGGCGAGCCGCGCCTCTACGGCTGGGTCTACAGCTACGCGAGCGACGTGTTCTGGATCCTCACCGTCACCTATTGCTTCGAGTGGATCTTCCGTTGGATGTACTTCCACGACTGGCGCGGAGCGCTGCGCCCGACGCTCACCGGGCTCATCGCCGCCTTCTGGGGCCTCGGCTTCGTACACATCATCGGCTTCGCTCTCGACCCGCTCATCCTGGTGATGCCCTTCCTGGTGACGGCCCGCGCCGTGAGCCACGCCATCCAGATGCACGACCGCTACTACGAGGAGTTCGAGCGCCACGACTGGAACCAGCGCAAGGCGATCGTGGCGGCCTTCGCCGAGCTCTTCATCCCGACCTTCGCCGGGGTGGTGACCGACGCGCTCGGCGTGCTCGTCATCATCCTCGTGCCGATCGTCATGCTGCGCAACCTGGCGATCGT
>Ga0209157_1002369_pt1 | contig 15085 bp, 15 predicted proteins | sample GraSoiAngelo_135_FD_185892 | JGI IMG/M metagenome (GOLD analysis project Ga0209157, IMG submission 185892) | Grasslands soil microbial communities from the Angelo Coastal Reserve, California, USA - 14_0929_05_40cm (SPAdes) (version 2) | ecosystem: Environmental > Terrestrial > Soil > Grasslands ... | reverse complement strand
CGAGCGCCAGAAAACCCATCAGAACCATCAGCACGATGGCTACGACAACGAGGACGAAACCTTCCTGTTTTTTTGAAGTGTTCGAGTTCATCAGATTATCCTCCGGGCTACTTACGGGTACCTCCAGAGCCGGATCCGCTCTGGGACGGCGTCTCTCCCGGCTTGCCATCAAATTGCGGACGATCCAGAAACTGCTTCGGGAATTCCGGCTGCGCTGGCAACTGTTCCGGAGGAGCTGCCTGCACCAGGTGGGGAGTGACCATCACGAGCAGTTCCGTATTCGTCTTGTTTTGTGCTCGGCTTTTGAAGAAATTTCCCAGGATTGGAATGTCTCCAAGGACCGGGATCTTCGATGCGAGCTCCGTCAAGCGGTTATCAATCAGGCCGGCGATCGCGAAACTTTGCCCGTCTCGCAGCTCAACCTGAGTGGATGCTTTGCGGCTCGACAGCGCCGGCACTGTAAATCCGGAGATGGTGAGGCCGTTGGCAAAATCCAACGAACTCACTTCCGGGGCGACCTTCAGCCGGATGAGGCCGTCAGGCAGGACTTGAGGCAGGAAAGTCAATCGGATGCCGAATTCCTTGAACTGAATTGTTATAGCGTTGCCCACCGAGCCACCCTGTACCACGGGGAATGGAAACTCGCCGCCGGCGAGGAAACTGGCTTCAGTGCCATTGGTTGTCAGTACGTTCGGTTCGGCTAAAACCTGGAGAAGATTTCTCGACTGCAGGGCCTTGATCTGAGCTCCAAGATTGAGATCCGGCCTGAATAGAAATACATTCAACAAATCGGAAAATCCAAACGCGGCAGGGGTATCCCGTAAGGTTCGGCCGATGCCTCCTGCGGCGACGTTTGGCGCCGTTACGCTACCACCGCCCCGAACGTTTGCGGGAATCGCGCCGACGTTCGCGCTCAATGGGTCAAACTGCTGCGTACTGGTGGCACCGAGAGTGTTTGTGGCGCCTGTGCTGAACAAATTCATGCCGAGCTGTTGGATGGCGGCGCGATCCACCTCTGCAAACTTTACTTGGAGCAGCACCGTCTGCCGCCCTTCTGTCGTTTGAACCATATTCACAACGGCAGGACTTACAGTTGCCGCAACAGCCGCAGCCCGTTCGGAAACAGCCTTGGACGAAACATTTCCGGTCAGCACGAGCGATCCGCCCGACTGCGCCACTTGCAGAGTTTCGCCGGGAAACATCGTACGCATCGTGTCTCGCAGAGCGTTGATGTCCAAGTCGACTACCAAATCGAAAACTTGTGGACGCTCGTGGGAATCCCAGAGGATCAGTGTTCCGGACCCGGCCTTCAGTCCATGGATCAGGATCTGAGTCGGTGAAACAACCACAGTCGAGGCGATTGTCGAATCCGTGATGGACACGCGCTGCAGATCTTGCTGCGAGGTGATTAAGAACGATTTTCCAAGCTGGACATGAAGTTGCCCAGGACCTTGTTGAAACGGCGTATCTTCACTGGCCGGCGCCATTAAGGCTACAGGCAGCGCTTTCATCTGGCTGCCGGCTGCAAATATACAGAGAATTACTGCGATCCCAATTTTCGATTTCATCAGTTCCGCCTTTGCTGAGGAATATTTGTTTCTATAGCTGTTCCGTTTTAGTTGTTGCCACCCGGGGCATCCGTTTTCTTCTCAAAGGTCACCGTCTCGGTTTTCGTGCCCTGGATCAGTTGAAATTGTAGCTTTGGAGGAGCGACGATCACCGGCGCGGGCGGCGCGGGTGGCGGCGTTACTTGAGCGACAGGGACCGGTGGTTCGGGCTTTGGTGTCGCTACGCGTGGGCCGGCCGGTTTGGGCGCCGGAGCTGGAAGTTTTTCCGGTGTCCCACTGGAAGCTCCGTACAAACTCTCACGGCGGACGGCATTCGGGTTCATTCGTTCCAGATCCAACGGGTTCCTGAGCGAAAGTTGGATTTTCCCGTCAACGGAAGCGAGCGCAAGTTTTTGACTGTCGCCTGGAGACACGAGCAAGGTGACGACCTGAACGCTCTGTGGCTTGCCATTGGCATCGTTGGTCACGTTTTGGCCGGCGGCCAAAACCTGGACATTCTCCAGAATGACTTTGGACATCTCCACTTCACCATTCTTCGCAGGTGAACCGCTGAGGATGACGTCCACGCGGCTGCCGGGAACCGCAAAGCCGGCGACGCCGATAACATCGTTCACCTTTACAGAAACCGCCCTCATGCCATCGGGGATCGCAGCCATCAGGCCTCCTCCCGCCCCCGACGCCGCAAGCTTCGATTCGAGAATGGGCTCGTTCAGGACCATGGGCATGACGACTCCGCGGCCAACCGCGTCCGACATTCGACGAAAACTGCCTTCGAGCGGCACTGCTCGCGGCCAAGGAGCCATGCGCAGGTCGGCCGCCTGCAAGCGAGCGCCGATGGAAACGGCTTGAGCGGCGACCACGATCTGGGTCGTGTCATCAATAGAAGGTTGCAACCTGTCGCGAAGAGCTCTATAGGTGAACACTGTCACAGCCACGGCAATCGCGAAGGCCGCGGCCGCAAGGATTAACATTCTGGAACGATTCATCTCAACCTCCAGCGCAGATTTCTGCGCTCAGACACATGAATAAAAATTTCGAAAGACGGCGTTTCCCTGAAGTTGCATTGTCCCGGCCGAAGGAATCAGGCCTGTGATACCAGGGAAAATCAGAGACCGTTGATAATTAACCGTGACACGTGAGCCCATTACCGTCAGTCCACCAATCGTGATGGGATAGCTCTGATTCACAGTCACGTCCGCCGCACTCACAGTAATTTTTTCGCCCTGGAGATAAGCGACCACGCGGTTTTGGATCGTCGCCAGAGCCGCGGCTGGGTCAGAGACCAGGCATGTCTGACCCGTCGGATTGGCTGAAAAACGCGCGCCTTCTCGCGCTGCGTTTTGAAGAGCCTGATGGTCGTGTGCGATCGAGCCGAATTCAAAAGCGCCGAGCAGAAGAATCGCAAAAAGAGGAAGCACGATGGCCATTTCCACTACGACAGCGCCTCGCTGGTCCTTCCACGACGTTGTTCTGGAGATATCACTCACTGGTTTCATTTCGCATCAAAGCCTCGCCCCGAAGCGTAACTTCAAGCACGCTGAAGAACCCTGGTACCGTCAGCACTTGATAGGGTTCGTCAACTCGTACTCGCGTGTAAGTCGTCGTGACAGTTCCCGTCACAACTTGGACGTTATTGTCCACAGTCACAGTGGCTCCGGTTATGCTCGCGGAATCCAGAAATTCGTTCACCCGAGCGGTGATCGTGGCAGTGTCCGGAAGTGTGTTTGTCGCGGTCAACGGCGTTACCGCTAACCGTGCGCCCTCGCGAGCAGCATCGGTTAAAACTTGTTGAGTATTCATAAATCGGCCGGCCTCGAAGACACCGAAAAGAAGCATAAAAAACAACGGGAGGATGATTGCGGATTCAACAATCGCAGTTCCTCTTTCGGAAGTGTTTCCTCTTCGTCTGGATTCGATAGTCATAGGTCTTCGCCGAAAAGTGGGGGGCTCCGCCGAGCCCCGCTTAAGTGCTCGACGTTTTTATCCAGCAAGCCTGCTGGAGATGTTCGAAAAGACGTTGACAACGGTGTTCGATATGCCGGGATTGGCAACCATAATGGCGATTGCGATTAGAACGAGCATCACCGCATATTCCACAGTCGTCACTCCCTTTTGCCGTTGGCGTTTCGCTTCCGCTATCGGAAGCGTCGTTTCGCTATTCTCGATTGTTTCGAGGGACTTCATCTCAGTTCGTCTCCTTTAGTGTGTTACGTTATCCGGCGCTTTCCGCTGCCGCATCAGCTACCAGTGAGAGGCATACTAGAACGAGGCTGAAATAAGGGGTATGGTCCGATGGTGCCTTGCGATGGTACCAATGGTGCTAAGCGTGCACAAGATTCAAAAAAGCTTGAGAAGGGAATTTGGTAAGTCACAGATTTTCAAGTGTTTTACTCATTGGTCAGGAATCAACTCTCAATCGTCATTTTGAGAAGCTAGCCCCGGGCTAGAGTGCATCTTTTCGGGGGAAGGCCGTCATTACCAAACGAGGGGAATCAAACGCCACTTCGTGTGGACAGCGTAGCGGGCATAATCCGAATACTGAGAAAGAACTGCTTCTTCATAATGAATACGCAGCACTTGAAAGCCACTGCCAACCGCCATGACTGCGATGTTATACGCAGTGGCGTTGTTTATCACAAAGCCGATAATGTCGATCGTGTACGCGAAGTACAGCGGGTGCCTGACAAACCGGTAACAGCCGGAAGATTTGATCTCGCGGTGGGCAGGCAAGATTCCGAAGCTCCGGTTGAGCGAAACAAGGGCGGCAATCTGCAAGATAATGCCGGCGACCTGTAAAATGTCTCCCATCAGAAAAACATCTGCGGACCCAGCTGGGAAAAGCGCGAGCGGCATGAAAGTCCCGCCGGTCGTTGCCAGCACGGCCAGAGGCGAACGCTCGACCTTTTGCGGATCTTTCCGCGCCAGCGCGAATGCGCAGCAGAGGAACGACATGAGCACTACCAGCAGATGACTCAGGCGCGGCTGCTCCAGAAGAGATCTCCAATAGCGCAGGAAAAACATGTAATAGAGTCCTGCCAGTAAGACGTTTGCCAATGCAAATCGCAAGTGTTTGTTCAAAATCAACCACCTGGCCCAGGTGCTATTAAGCTTTTGGAAGGACATGTAGCTGTACCTGGCGTGCGTTTTTAGCCAACCCCTGCCGCACCGCAAACAAAGCGAGTTCGACACGATTGCTGACAAGAAGCTTGTCGAAGATTCGTGTCATGTAGTGCTTTACTGTAAAGGGGCTGATGCCCAGCTTTTCAGAGATTTCCTTGTTGCCCAATCCGTGTACCACTGCTTGTACAATTTCCATTTCCCTTGCGGTCAGACCGAAATGAATTAAAGGATTCGTCGTCGAGGTATCGCGTCCCGGCATCATCTGAATAAGGTCGTCAATCACTTCACGCTTTATCCAAATCTCTCCGGCCATGACTGCCCGGATACTCTTAAAAAGCGTTTCAGAAGCTGCGTACTTTCGGACGATGCCGGAAGCACCCAGTAAAATCGCGTTCAATTCATCCGCCCGCTGAATATCGGCACCGAGAATAATGGTCTTGAAATTCACGCCGCTGCCGATGCGGCGCAGCACGTCCAAGCCAGTCATATCTCCGAGCTGAAGATCCAGCAGTAAGACATCGGGGGCTTGATGATTCACGGCCGCCATTACTTCGGCGCCATTTGAAGCTTCACCGACAATGGAAAACTCTCGATGCTCTTCGAGCAATTTCCGAAGACCCTGCCGGAAAATTGCGTGATCATCAGCCATTAGAATTCTTGTTGGAATCATCGTGCCTCAGTCTTTCTTGAAATGGACTCATCCATTTACCGTGTTTAGGAATGCTGATTTCAATACGGGCGCCGGTTGGCGTGGACTCGATCATGAGATTGCCGTGCATTGAGTAAACCCGCTCCTTCATGACACGTGGCCCCACTCCAGCAGTCATCAACTTCTCTAAAGACCAAACGCCACGGAATTCAAAACCTATTCCGTCGTCGACCATGACAAGCACCCAATTGTTACCGACACAGCCGATTCGAACGGTGAGCGCCGATGCCTTGCTATGCCTGCGTACATTCGTAATGCCTTCCTCTGCCATTCGCGCAATCTCATGGCAAATCCGTGGCGGCATCGGATCGTTGTCCAGATCCGCAAAGAAACGTGTGACTACACCGGAGTCGCGCTGGAAGCGTTCGAGCAGATCTGATAAGAACTCCAACAACCGCTCCGGACGAAGTGCTTTGCGGCGGGAATCGTTGACCAGATTCCGCAGGCTCTTGGCCTCGCGGCGAATGATGTCCTGAAGCTCATCAATGTTTTCTTTAATGCCAGGCGGGAAATCCGCGCGCCGCTTCACGCCTTCCAAACGAAGTTCCACGCCCAGCAAAGACTGGATAGTCCCATCATGTAGTTCGCGGGCCAGGTGTGCCCGTTCTTCTCCTGCCGTTTCTCTCGAGGCTCGCAAGCACAGGTGCGCCGCGTGAATCGAACGAGCTGCGTTCTGGGAAAATTTTTTCAGCAGATCCAGGGCCGTTCCGTTCGCTTGTTCGACCGAAGGGTCGTACATCACAAAGCGGCCCTGCCATTCGTCGCCCAATTCGACGGACGCCGAAATTACGGTTGCGTATCCGCCGAAGGACCTGGAAACAGCACTAGGTATACTTTCTTTGGAAACCTTCTCCCTGCCCCGCGAATCGAACGTCAGAAACTGGTCATGTCCATTCTTGTTGTGAAGAATCCAATCCCCGCCCGGCATCAGCTGCAAATACGGATCGGCGCTCGAGTGGTCAAACTCCTCGGAGTTGACAAGGACGAAGCCTTCTTTTTCCCGGTCCGAATGCCAAAGAAACATTCGAGCGGAATTGGATTCTTCGACTAGAAGCTGAATGCGCTTTGGGTGAAGCTCTGTGAACGCTTGCTCAAAGATGTAATGGATAATCTGAGCCGGGGTGCCGGAGAGAATAGAAGTACGGTCGACAGGTTCAACGGCGTCAAGGCCGAGCACCATCCTGAGAGCAGGCTTTATTCGGGATAGCTGCAGATTCACCAGTTTTTCTCGCGGCCTTTTCAGGCTGTCGTAGGGTAACTTCCGGTGCCTGCCGCAGCAATGGTTCAGAAGTGGAGTTTGAGGGCATGTGTTTTCGGAATTCGAAGGACGCATTCCACTCTCCCTCTGGGAGAGGCCGCGGCGAAGCGGCGGGTGAGGGTCACAGGTCTGCTCAAATCCTGAAACCCTCACCCGCCGCGCCAGCCTGCGGCTGGCGCCGCCCCGACCTCTCTCAGAGGAAGAGGGAAATGCGTCGATCATACCCACACACGTAAGGAACAACATCACACTTTGCACTTCAACCGCACCAGCGTCATTTCATCAATCTGAGCCTGGCACTTCGGGCAGCGGGCCAGAACAGGAAGGATGTAAATGGCGTGCGCTCCGGAGTAAGTACGGGAACCGTCCAACACTTCCCAAAACCGAGTCGTGGCATCCGAAACACAAGCGCTGCAACCCTCAATACTCAGTTCCGCCTTAAGGACAGCGTTGTGTGAAACCGAAACGATCATGCTCACTAACAACCCCCAAAGAGGAAACTCTTCATGATGTGTATAGCTTTTCGCGCCGGTGTGTCTCAATTGGACTAATGCTCTAACCCTTGGTGGTACGCATCCGGCAGCACGATGGGACGTGGTGTGTTCGCGCGTCTCTTCACACATGTCTGAAACTGCCGCTTGGGCCTCCCCACCTTTGGACGACTCCCCCCCCACTTTTGGACTGGATCAGGTGTTACGACGATTCGATTAAGATGGGCCCCAGTTCAAGATGAAATGTCGGTCGTCATTAGAGAGGGCGACGAAATTCCAAGAAGGAGACGCCATGATAGAAGTTCAAAGCACCCCTGCCCGGCGCGCGCTTACATCTTCGCAATGCGTTATTTGCGGGAAGTCGATTCGCGTCAACCCGTCCAAATACGCGCCCAAAGTCGTCTGCAAAGCCTGCCGGTGCACTCATTGCGGTATTCCCATCTCTTTCGAGATATGCCGGTGCAGCGAATCTCATGGAAGACCTTCGCAGATGCCTGGCCTATGCGAACGGTGCTATGTGGTCACCCACCCGCCGGTGCCTGCCGTTCTGGTCGATGACGCTGTCTCGCTGGAATACGTGTCAGCGCCCTTCTCGACGGGCAGGGGAATCCAGACCAAACATGCAGTCGCAACCAGTCGACATATTCATTAACAAACGAAACGGGGAATCGGTATGAGGGCCGCATGTTCGAAAGCGCGTTTTTCATAAAGTATCGCGTCCTTGCGGCCGAAACGACCTACAGTAACGCAAGATTAGCCTTGCTCTTCGGGACAGCCCGCAGGGTCAAGGCAGTTCACTCGGTCCGATGGGAGAGAATGGATGCTGAAACCGAATCCCCGGCAGACTGCCGTTCATTCCAGCGAGCAGAACCGAACTTTGTTCCGTTCAGCGGACCTGGACTACAACTATAGACCGCTCCAGGGGCTGCTCTTTTCCCTACTGGTTCATGCCTCTTTACTGTTCGGCATACTCTTTTTACCGTTTTCCGGCAAAGTTTCGGAACGATCTCGTTATCTGGCGCGCGCCGTCATCATCGATCACAACAAGATGGTCCTCTATCTTCCAGCGATGGGTGACAGACCGCACAAAGGCGAACCCGAACCCGGTTCGAAGCCGAACGACAAGAGCGCCCCGGTAGCCCCCGCCCCGAGAACTCGGGGATTGAGCTACCCCGGGCCCCAGCCAATCGTATCGGATTTTGAGCACCCGACTAACTCCATCCAAACCGTTTTGCAACCAGCGCTCCCGAATCCGGCGATTTTGAAGCCACCTTTGCTGCTGCCCAACATCGTCCAGGTAGCGGACGCCGGGCCCGTTCCAGAGGCCAAGTCTCCGGAACCTTCGCAAAGACCACCAGAGCCGCCAACGCCGGTGGAGCAGTTGAAAGTGGATCCTCCAACAATCAATTCTCCCGTGCCGCTAAAGGGGCCGGACTTGCGGAATTTTCTGGCGCTAACTCCGATGCCAACGGTGGCTGAGCCAGCGCTTTCTGCTCCCCCCGGTGAGGCGCGTGGCCGCTTTGCCATCTCTCCGGATCCGAATCTTGATGCGTCCGGAACAGAGCCTGGATCAAAAGGCACAACTGCTGCGGCAGGTCCGCCGGTGCCGACCGTCTCGAGCGGATCGGCGGCGGGATCAGGATTTGCTTCCGGTTCGGACACTTCCTCCGGTCCTGGTAAAAATGCTTTTCCTGGAATCACGATAATTGGAGCAACTGTAGACGCCAGGACGGCCGGAAATCCTGCCGTCACTACCAGAACTCCACCGCCTTTGCAGACCTCCTATGGGATAACCGTTCTTTCATCGGGTGCTGCCGGTGGTGGGTTGCCTAATTTGGGCGTGTTTTCAAACGAGCAGGTTTATACTGCCTTCCTCGATATGAGGCGCGAAATAAACGAGCAGGTTCCCCAATGGACCGTTGAATATGCTCTGCTTCAGGGGAAACCCAGTCCGGCCAGTGGAGCAAGTGGGGCAGGTGGGGCAAGTGGGGCAAGCAAGCCAGGCGGAACCCAACTGGGAATCGTGCTGCCTTTCCCAATCGTCAAGGAGCAGCCTGCCATACCGCTGGAGCTAGTTCGCAGTTACTCCCGCCGAATGGTCATTGTCTACGCCGTCATCAATATCGAGGGCAAGATGGAGCAAATGGTAGTAAAGGATAGTCCTGATTCCCGGATTAATGAGCCGGTACTCAACGCGTTAAGCAAGTTCGTATTCCGGCCGGCTCAACGCGATGGGGAGACCGTCCCAGCGAAAGCTCTCCTCGGGATTCCAGTTTGGACGCCCGTCGCGCCCTGATCTTCCGCATGTTCGATGAGACTTGATTAATGACTACTGAGTAATGAGCTGATTTAGCCCGATCGGACTGCGACGCGTGCGCTTCTCAGCATACATTCGCCGGTCGCTCTCAGAGAGCATTTCGACAAGTGATTCCGCGAAACCGCTCTCATAATGGGAAACACCGATACTCATGGATAATCGATACGGCCGTGTTTCTGAAAGCCGATGAGACTCGATACCGGCTTCGAGCCGTGTGCGCAACACCGTCAATGAAGGTGCCGTCCATGCCAACCAGAGAATTGCAAACTCATCTCCTCCGATGCGCGCAATAATGTCGGATTCACGAAAGGTATTCTTCAAAATTTTCGCGGTATCTTTAAGTGCGCAATCACCGAATGTATGCCCACACTGATCGTTTATAAGCTTGAGGCCGTCCAGGTCCGCGAAGGCGAGGGTCACACCGCTGTTTTCACGTCGTGCGATCTTCAACTGCTGCTCACCAAGGGTCATGAAAGCGCGGCGATTGTATAACCCGGTGAGTTCATCCTGTAAGGAGAGCGCGTGGAGTTGGCCTATCCTGCGGTGCCGGGCAATTGCATATCGGACTGCGCGAACGAGTTCGTGCGAGCTGAGACGTTCCTTGACTAGGTGATCCGCTGCACCGGCCAGGAGAGCCTCAATTCCAGAATCAGTATCCGTGAGGTCGGTCAGTACGATGATCGGGATTTCCGCACGATCATTCACACGCCGAAGAGCATCGAGTCCTCCGGAGTCCGGCAGGGAGAGATCCAACAGCACGGCATCAAAATGTTGGTTTCCCAGCTGCTCAAGCGCTAAACCAAGGCAGGGGAGCCATACAAGTTCGAGTTCCCGGCCGCAAGCCATTTCCTGCAGCAATCGAGCATCGGAAGTGTTATGTTCTGCCAAGAGAATACGTATTCTCGTATCGGTGCCGGAAGCGGCCGCACAAAGCCGGTGTTGGTCGAGCGTGGACATTGATTGGACCCTTCGCCCCCCCTTGAACGCGCTTATCTTAATGTTTGTTTCCGAGTAACGGAATAGCACTAAAGTCGTTCTTCGTCCGCCTTCGATACGCAGCTAATTCAATTGCTCGCGGACGTGGCTTCAGCTTAAGTTACCCGATCATATGCTTGAAGAAAGAGCCATCGTCCGGCTGCGAACAACCACATTTAAAATCAGCATCGAACATCTGTGGTTGGGGCTGCCCGTGTTCGCTGTCCTCTGGAAGACTTTTCTATTCCCACTTCCACTTCTGGATTTCTGGTGGCACCTCAAAACAGGCCAGGTCATCGCAACAACCGGATCGATTCCTCGCGTCGACTTATTCTCCTTCACGGCTGCTGGAAAGCCATTCGTCTTCCAGAACTGGCTGGCCGAACTTCTCTATTACATCGTTTACGGGGCCGGTGGATTTCCGTTGCTCGTGTTTTTCAACGCGCTTATGGCGACAGCAGCATTTCTCTTCGTATATCACCTCTGTTTGGAGGCGACCGACAAGGTCAGGATTGCTGCATTCGTCGCATTTTTAGCGGCAATCGGAAACTACAGCTCAATCCGGCCACAGACATTTTCTTTCTTCATGTTCGCGGCATATTCGTGGGTTCTTTCCGGATATCGCTTTCGGCGGCGCGATGCTTTATGGACACTGCCAGTCCTGATGGTCTTTTGGGTCAATCTTCACGGCGCATTTGTGCTGGGTTTGGGGCTTGTTGCGATCTACATCGCGACGGAGAGTTGCCGTCGTCTTATCGATCCACAAAGAAGAGACGCTCTGACGCCGGCCGAGCTGCGCAAACTCATTGTGATGCTCCTGCTCTGTGGCCTGGTGACATTGATCAATCCTGAAACGTACAAGGTATACCACTACGTGTACACTGTGGTAACTGACCCCGCCTCCCAGGAGTTCGTCACCGAATGGCAACCCCCGCAGGTCAATCAAGTGCTTGGCATCCTGCTCTTTTACGGTCCGTTCTTTCTTGGCCTGCTCTCGTTTGCCTACAGCCGTATCAAACCCGATCTCACCGAGATTGTTCTCTTTTTCGGATTTGCCGTTTTCGCAATGATGTCGACACGGAACGCTGCGTGGTTCGGGACGGTGGCATTTCCAATATTGGCGCGCTATCTACCAATCATCGACCTACAGCCATTGATAACTCTCCGGCGGTTTCGCGCAACAGACTGGTTTTTTCGATTGTCCGAGGAAAGTCTCTCCGAAAGGCCTGTTTACAGCCGGATCAATGTCGTGATCGCCGTGTTCGCTGTTGGCGTTTTGATCGCTCAATCTCCGTGGATCCGGCCAACCCTATACAAAGTCCCACTGTGGGACAAGCAAACACCAGTAGGAGCGGCCGCATACATCCATCAGCGCGGACTGGCTGGAAACATTTTTCATGCACAGATGTTCGGGGATTATCTGATTTGGAGATTATGGCCGCAGCAAAGGTCGTTCATTGATGGACGCGTACACTTATTTGGACTGGATTTCGTAAAGCAATACCAGCTATTGCTGTATGGCTGTCGTTGGGAGGATCTTCTCTCTCGCTGGAATATCCAATATCTGCTCCTTCACAATAGAACCGACGATGAAGAAGCTCGCAAGCTCATTGAATCGGCCCGAACCTCCGGACTCTGGAAGCAGGTCTATGAGGACGATGTCACGGTTCTATTTGAGAAAGTGACGCCCTCGCAATGGCGTTGAAGCCGTAAGACACCAGAGTGCCGCCCGCACCGGCACCTTCTTCCTAGGACAATTAGGCCTTTCGAACAATTCCAAGGTGGGATAGGTGAAGGTATCTTATCGATGTGCCCAAAATGCTGCACAAGGCACGCCTGGAACGAACGCTCCAGGGAAAAAATCCCGAAACTGAACTAAAGAGGGATAGTTAACTGACCGATATATAGAAGTGACACGAGAAGGTAAGTGAGTGCGAACACGGTTCCACATGAGCCAAATGCCGATACCGAGACGCTACAAGGTCGCAACAATGAAGTATTTAGAAAGAAAAGCCAGGGTTCTTACCTTTGCAGGAGTCCACGAAAATCTTTGTGAACTCGACCCGCAGCTTGGGGAAGGATTCGCTACATGGAGGTAGCTTCTGTGACATCCAATTCGTCGGGACCGATTATTCTTGCCAGTGATTTCCCAATCTTCCGCGACAGTCTGAAAACTTATCTAAAGCAGGAAACTGACATTGAAATCGTAGGTTGTGCCAACACCGAGCAAGAAGTGGTTCCACTACTGCAGTCTTTACAGCCTAAACTCGTCGTATTGGACCTGAACCTTGAGTGGGACGCGCTTTGTGGCTTACTTCATCAGATCCACACCAGTAGTTCCGTCCGTTCTTTGGTTATGTCTGATGGGCTGGACAGCAGCCGGGTGACCCAGTTGATACTGCACGGGGCGCATGGAGTCGTGCCATCACGCACGACACGGGAACTGCTGACGAAGAGCATCCATACGGTGCTCGGAGGCGGTTTCTGGGTTAGCCGCGCGACAGTGAGTGATTTCGTTCAGCTCATCCGGGAAAGCGCGTCTGGTATGCGCGTAAAGGCGGCCGACGCGCCTGCCGATATTGCAGCAGGTTCTGCGGCAGCGCAGATTAATTCCTCTGCGAGATCGGAAGCGGAAGTCGCTCGTCTGGGTATAACACGCCGGGAAATGCAGGTTATCGGGGCTCTCGTCGATGGCCAGACCAACAGAGATATTGCATCGACGTTTAACATCAGCGAGTACACCGTGAAGCACCATCTCACGAACATTTATGACAAGCTCGGCGTTTACAATCGCGTCGAACTGGTGCTCTTTGCGATTAATCGCGGACTTTGCGTTTCGCCGGCGGCCGTTGCGACCACGACTGAGACCTAGAGTCTTGCGGATTAATTCATCGCAACGCCTGGCCGGAGCGCGCGTGGGTAGGTTCTCCGTCTTTCAAAGCGAGTGTCCCGTTCACGAACACGTATTTCATGCCGCTCGACGGAAGCATTGGATTGAACGCCACGACGTCGGCCGGGACACCCCTCCTTAATACGCCGCGTTCTCTTAACGCAACCCTCGCTGCGGGCAGGCCGGTCAATTTCTGGATGACCCGTTCGAGCGGGACGGCCTTTTCATCTCGCAAATACTGCGCGAACGAGATGGCGAGAGAAGGATTCTCGAGCAGACTTCGAAGTACCCGGCCGGATTCGGCGAATCCATAGATGTGAGCACCCACATCGATGCCTTGCATTCGAGCCTTATCCAGATCTGCGAGTACCGTTGCCGTGAGCGTGTTCAGGGAAAGCTGAAGCGCCACCTTGGTATTGCGCGCAAGTTCGAGCGGCTCCTGAATCTTTTCGTCTCGCGGATGAAGAAACAGCGAGCCCCCGAAGCGGGCTGCGGCTTTGGCGAGCGCCGACATCTCATCGGTAGTGCTGAATGAAGCGGGTTCACTGCGGAGATCGGAAGCGAAACCGAACGCGCCTTGGCGCATGGCGTTCTCGATGAGCTCGCCCATCCTCTGGATCTCATCTTCCTTTGCCGTACGTTTGTAGTCCACGCCCAAGATCTGCCTCCGGACCGTGCTGTGGCCGGCCAGCATCGCGATATTCACCGCGGGCGGCTTGTCATCAAATGGCTGCATGAAGTCTTCGATCGAGTAAGGACCGGTACCATCAGAACCCAAAATCGCCGTCGTAACACCTTGGGTGATTGCCGTCCGGGCGTCCATGTCTTTCTCGAGTGCCGCTACCGAGAGAGTCTCGAGATCAATAAAGCCCGGGGCGACGATCATGCCCTTCACATCAAGCAGAGTTTCTCCGGGCGCCGGTTTGAATAGACCGACATCCGCGATTTTTCCATCACGGATGCGCAAGTTGGCGGCCACACGAGGTTTTCCGGTCCCATCGATGATCCAGCCATTCATCAGGACGAGGTTTTCGGCCAGTGCGGTCCGCGTCAAGACCGACATCAAGAGGAATAATCGGACGAATCGCATGTTACACTCTGCGGCATTATGTCGAGGACTAAGCGTTCGATGCAAGGAGTTGCCGTCCTCAACAGACGGAGATCACGATCATGAAAACCACAAAATATGTCCGCTATTTCGCGGCGGGAAAGACCTCTTATGGAATTCTCGAAGGCGATCTCATTCGGGAACTTCACGGCGATATTTTCGGGGGTGCCGAGCCGACCGGCAAAACGCTCACGCTGCGCGACGCAACGCTCTTGGCGCCATGTGAACCTAAGAACGTTGCTGCTGTTGGTCGAAATTACAGAAGTCACATCGCGGATCGCAATATCCAGCCCGCCCCGTTTCCGGGCGTGTTTTGGAAACCAAGCGCCTCGATCATTGGAACGGAAGAAAACATCCTGCTGCCGGAGGGTGCCCAAAATGTGCATTACGAAGCCGAGATGGTCGTCGTTATCGGCAAGAAGACAAGAAACGTTGCGCCGGCCGACGCATCGAACCACATTTTTGGGGTCACCGCCGGAAATGATGTGAGCGAACGCGACTGGCAGAAGAACGATTTGCAATGGTTTCGTGCAAAAGGCTGTGACACATTCGGCCCCCTAGGACCGTCAATCGTGACGGGCCTCGACTACAACAATCTTTCTGTAGAAAGCCGGGTGAATGGTGAAATCCGGCAATCAGGCCGGACTAG
>Ga0209157_1002368_pt1 | contig 15088 bp, 16 predicted proteins | sample GraSoiAngelo_135_FD_185892 | JGI IMG/M metagenome (GOLD analysis project Ga0209157, IMG submission 185892) | Grasslands soil microbial communities from the Angelo Coastal Reserve, California, USA - 14_0929_05_40cm (SPAdes) (version 2) | ecosystem: Environmental > Terrestrial > Soil > Grasslands ... | reverse complement strand
AGCTACGGATACTCGACCTACCAGCGGCCCCGTTTGAGGCTGGGTACCATCACGGACGGGAGGCCGCGGATCTGATCGCCCACAACCTCGGTGTCTACTTCGACCGGTTCCAGCGCGAGGCGCGGTTATCTCCCAACGAGGTCCGCGGGCGCGCCCGCGGCTACCTGCCGGTGATCGAGGCGGCCGACCCGGCTTACGCCGACGCGATGCGCGGTGCGGCCGAGGGCAGCAGGCTGTCCCTGGATGATCTCGCCGTGCTCAATGCCCGCTACGAACTGATTTACAGCCAGTACTCCGCGATTAACCAGGAGAATGCCGCCCACGTCCCCGCCGGAGGCTGCACGGCGTTCGCCGTCACCCCAGAGGCGTCTGCCGACGGGCACCTCTGGCTCGGACAGAACTGGGACTGGTTTCCCCAGGTCCGCGGGCTCGTGCTCCGAGCGCAGCACCCCGGCGGTTTCACCGTGGCCGCCTTCACCGAGGCCGGGATTGTGGGCGGCAAGATCGGGATGAACTCCGCCGGGTTGGGGCTGGTGATCAACGGCCTGCTGAGCCACCGTGACGACTGGAGGCGGCTGTGCACGCCGTTTCACGTCCGCACCTGGAAGATCCTTTACTCCCAAGCCCTCTCCGATGCCGTGGGCATCATCACGGGCGAAGAGCGCTCCTGCTCGGCCAACTTTCTGCTGGGGCAGGCCAATGGGCAGGCAGAGGTCGTCGACCTGGAAACCGCTCCCCATGCCGCATGCACGCTGGCGCCGTCTGCGGGCCTGCTGGCGCACACCAATCACTTCGTTGATCCCGCCGCGTTGCAGGTGCGGCAGCCCCTGGCCGAAGAAAAGACCTCCACGTACCAGCGGGCGGCGCGCATGCAGCACCTCCTGGAGGAGGGGCGGCGCGCCCGCATGCTCCACGCGCAGGGGCTGCGATCCATCCTGCGCGACCATGCCGGTCATCCCGACTCGGTCTGCCGGCATCCGAATCCGGCGCTGCCTGAGGAGGAGCGGGTCGAGACCGTTGTCTCTGTTCTCCAGGATCTCACCGCGCGGCGGATGTACGTCGCCGGCGGCACGCCGTGCCTGACACCCTATCAGGAGATAGAGGTGTAGTGGAGTCTACTCTCGCGCCGAACGCGGCATTCGCGCTCGTCCTGCTTGTGGTGACGTTCGCCTCCGCGGTGAAGGGCGCCCTGGGCTTTGGGTTTCCCCTCATCGCCGTGCCCCTGTCGGCCAACCTCATCGGGGCCCGGACGGCGGTCGTGCTGATCGCCGTCTCGGTGGTGTTCAGCAACTTCCTGATCCTGTTCCGCGGCGGCGGCACCGCCGCAGAGTTCGGCCGTTTTGCGGGCATGCTGATGGGCGTCGTCGCGGGGACGGTCGTCGGCGCGCAGTTGCTGCACCGGCTGGATCCGGGTCTCGTGTCTTTGATCGTCGGGATGACGGCACTGTTCGTGGCCGGGTTCGGGCTGCTGAACCGCACGCCCGAGTTCTCGACGGGCGTGGAGCAGGTCGCGGGGCCTGCGGTGGGGTTGGCCGCCGGCGTGATGGGCGGCATCACCGGCATCTTCGCCCCGCTGATCGTGGCGTACGTGCAGTCCCTGAAGGTGGACAAGCGCGCCTTTGTGTTCTGGTTGACGGCGTCATTCTTCCTGGGGGGTGCGGTCCAGGTGCTCAGCTATTATCAGCTGGGGCTGTACAGCCGCACGATCCTGGTCTATGCCGTGGCGACGTTTGTGCCAGTGGTGGCGGGGACGCGGCTGGGTTTTTGGATTCAGGATCGCATGCCCCCGGAGCTCTTCCGCCGCGTGGTCCTCGGCCTGGTGCTGGTCAGTGGGCTCAATCTGGTGCTGCGGCAACTCCGTTAGGCGACCGGCACGGCCGTGCCTGATGTGGCAGCACGGCGCAGCGCGTCGAGTACGCGCAGGTTCGCCACGGCATCCTCCGGAGGGAATTGTGGGCGCTGGCCCCGCAGGAGGCAGGCGCCCATGTGGTCCAGCATCAGCGTGTACTGGTTGGTGCCTGGGATCTCCACCCGCTCCTCGCGCTCGCCACGGCGGACCAGCAGCACCGCCGGATCCTCTTCCGGCTGAAACGGCCGCGGAAGCGTGATCGCGCCGGTGGTGCCGACGACCTCGCAAATCTGGCGGTAGGGCAGCCGCAGCCCGCAGTCGAACACGGCCGCTCCGGCCGCGAAGGTCAGCAGGCCCGCCATCCGCACGTCCACGCCGTGCTCGAACACGCCCGACGCCGTCACTGCTTGGGGCTCTCCCAGCAGCAGCCGGCTGATGCTCACGCAGTAGCATCCCACGTCGAGCAACCCGCCGCCGCCTAGACTCGCGTTCAGGCGGATGTCGTCGTCCCGGCCGACGGTGAAGGTGAACGCCGAGCGAACAAGCCAGAGAGCCCCGATGGCGCCGGACGCGGCCAGCCGGCGTAGTTCGCCGATCTGCGGATGATAGCGGTACATGAACGCTTCCTGCACCAACACGCCAGCCTTCCGGCAGGCGTCCACCATGGTCTGCGCCTGCACGGCATCGACCGCCAGCGGTTTTTCGCACAGCACGTGCTTGCCGGCCTGCGCCGCGCGGATAGTCCACTCCGGATGCAGGCTGTTGGGGAGGGGGTTGTACACGGCATCGATGTCCCGATCGGCCAGCAGCGTCTCATACGAGCCGTAGGTGCGCGGGATCTGGAACTTGGCGGCGATTTCCCTGGCGCGGGTGAGATCGCGGCTGGCGATCGCGACGGCGGTCCCGGTCTGGCTGCGCAGCAGGGCGGGGATGACCCGGCGGACCCCGATGCGGGCCGTGCTGATGATTCCCCAGCGCAGGCGGTCGGCCATTAGCGGATCAACCAGCACCTCAGGTGAGACGTGTTGACGCTGGCCCCCTCACCCTGTGTCCCTCTCCCTCCAGGGAGAGGGGAACGTAGTTGGGCGCTGCCACGCCCTCACCTGAGGCGCCGGGTCCATCGTTCCGCGAGGGTGATGAGCGTGTCGGCGCCGGCGACCGCCAGCGCCACCACAGCGGCCGTGGCCACCAACCCCCCGAGCAAGAATAGCGAATCGCGGTTGAACAGCCCGATGCCCAGGATCAGGACCGTCATGGCCGGGATCGTGTTGAAGAACGGGAGCGGGCTGAGCAGCACGATCCCCAGGAGCAGCACGGCAACCGCGACGGCCCGCGTCACGATCGCATCCGGAACCCACGTCGCCCGCGGCCGGGTAAGACGCTCAATGCGCTGCAGCAGGGGGATGCCTCGCTCCTGCAGCACCCGCAGGGTGCCCGAGGTGAGGCGGTAGTTGCGTACCCGCACCGGCAACCACGGCCGCGGCAACCCGATCAGCATCTGCGCTGCCAGCAGGATGTACAACAGCCCGATAAACGCCGCAGACCCCGGGGGCAGTACCGGGATCATCGTCGGCAGGGCAAGGACACTCATGATCAGGCCAAAACCCCGCTGGGCAACGCGATCGGCCACCTCACCGACGGTGATAACTTGGGAGCCGAGCGTCTCGGCGATGATCGCAGAGAGCGGTTCGCGTTCAGAGGATGTGGTCATCGCCAGGTGTACGAGGCAGGCTCATCAAGAGGTTCACCGTGAGAGCCATCGCCCCTGTTGCCCTCACGACAAGCCCCGTACCAACATGGTATGCCGCGTGGGTCGCGTTCCCCACCAGTTTCACGAACCAAGTGTGGTACGGGGCAAGGAGACCAGCAGTCGGGCGCGGAAGTCTCGTTGCGACTAAGATGAGCGCGATGACCCCGAACGCCTTTACGCCCTCTGACCGCAAGTTTCTCGCAGGGATCGTGCACCAGGTGTGGCGGGCCTGCCAGGTCTACGTTACGGTGGCGATGGAGCGCAGCCCGGGCCATGCCCGTCCGGCGCTGGATGAGCTCGCGAAGTGGGCGGTGGCCCGGCGCCGAGAGTTGGGAAGCCACAACGACACGTCCCGGCCCCTCAGCCCATCCGCCCAGCAGGCGGGACGTGCGCTGCTGGACGATGTAGAGACGATCAGCAGGCAGGTGATCGACATGATCACTTCCCTGCAGGCCTCGCCGTTGCCGCCGGATCAGGTGGAAGAACAGACGCTGGGCATTATCGAGGGTGTATTGCGGTGGACCAGCCTGATGGCCTCACAGCTGGGGATCACCGGCAACCTCCGGCCGCACACGCTGTGGTTTGAGCGCTGAAGGACACGGTGATTTGTGATTCGTGAATCGTGATTCGCCAACGCAACTGGTAGTTTTCAGCAAATCGCGAATCACTAATCACGAATCACGAATCACGTTCTTCCGCAGAGATGCTCCCTCCCAGGACAGCTTGTCAGGTCTTTGCAGGTGATTGTGTAGATTGTGTAGTTCGTGTAGGTTGCGTAGGTCGTGGGGTAGCTTTCAGGAGTTGGGCGCGGCGGAAGCAGCCGACGGTATGGTCGTTCACCATGCCGACGGCCTGCATGAACGCGTAGCAGATGGTCGGGCCCACGAAGCGAAACCCGCGGCGCCGCAGGTCTGTGCTCATGGCCACGGAGACCGGGCTCTCCGCGGGGATCTGGGCCAGGGTGCGGCGCCGGTTCAGCAGCGGGCGGCCGTCCACGAAGCCCCAGATGTATCTATTGAACGATCCGAACTCGCCCACCACCTCCAGGAACGCCCGGGCGTTGGCAATCGCCGCCAGGATTTTCGCGCGGTTGCGGATAATGCCCGCGTCAGTCATCAACCGCCGGATATCGCCTGAGGCGTAGCGCGCGACCCGCCTGGGATCAAATCGCGAGAACGCGCGGCGAAAGTTGCTCCGCTTCCGGAGAATGGTGTCCCAGCTCAGCCCGGCCTGCATCCCCTCCAGGATCAGAAACTCAAAGAGCACCCGGTCGTTGTGTTGGGGCTTCCCCCACTCTCGATCGTGATACGCGCGCATCAATGGACTATGGTCCGCCCACGCGCAGCGCCGCACGTTCTTCGCAGAGCGCATGATCTTGGATGCTGGATCTTGGATCCTGGATCCAGCATCCAGGATCCAGCATCGTCACCTCAAGGGTTTGGCCGCGGCGATGTGGTTACGCAGCTGGCCGATGCCGTCGACTTCCGCTTCGACGACGTCGCCGACGTGCAGCCATTTCGGGGGATTGAACCCCATCCCCACGCCCTCCGGGGTACCGGTCGCCATGATGTCGCCCGGTTCGATGGTCATGCCGGCCGATAGGCTCTCAATCAACTGCGCCACACCGAAGATCATGCTCGCGGTCGTCGCATTCTGGCGTAACTCGCCGTTCACGCGCATCGTCAGGCGCAGGCGCTGCGGATCCGGGATAGCCGAGCGGTGGACGATCCACGGCCCAAGCGGAGCGAACGTGTCGAGCGACTTCCCCTTGAACCACTGCTGGTGCCGCCGCTGCAGATCGCGGGCGGTGACGTCGTTCATGATCGTGTATCCGAAGACGTAGTCCAATGCCTTCGCGGCGGGGATGTCGCGGCCGCGGCGGCCGAACACCACCGCCAGCTCGACCTCGTAATCCAGCGCCTGCGTGACGGTGTGATAGGTGACCGGCGCCCCCGGACCGATGACGCAGGTCGGCGGTTTCGTGAAGAACACCGGGACCTCCGGCGGTGCGCCCCCGGTTTCTCTGGCATGCTCGATGTAGTTGCGGCCCATACACATGATGTTCTTGCGAGGGCGCTGGATTGGCGCCAGCAGTCTGGCGCGCGAGAGGGGGATGGATGGACGCCTGGCGTTCACCCAGGCCTGCGCCTCCCCCCACAACGCGCGCAGCGTTCTCGCAGGCACCTCCGCAATCATCCCAATCATGTCAGCGGGTATCTTCGTCTTCTTCCGCTGAGCGACCGCGCCCAGGTCCACGAGCCGATCCTCGACGACAAATGCCAGCCCCACTTCGCGTCCTCGTTGATACGTGGCCAAACGCACCTCTCGACCTCCTATAGAGGAGAATATGGGATTAGGGATTGGGGATTAGGGATTGGTAATTACTTCTGGGGTTGGCTTCCTAATCCCTAATCCCTACTCCCTAATCCCGTCGTTGTCGTTTGTGTTCGGCAGGGTGTGCTTCTGCGGGCGACGAACGCTACCCTCCGACTTCCCAGCGTGTGGACAGGAGGACCGCGATGCCCAAGGTGATGGTGTTTGCCGGGACCGCCGGCGGCCTGTTTGTCTTTGAGAGCGACGCGAGGCGCGCGAAGTGGAAGCGCCGCGGCCCGTACCTGAAGGGGCTGTCGGTCAATCATTTCGCCTGGGATCCCAAGCGCAAGTCCATCTACGCCACCACGTCGTCCGAGGGCCTCCTGGCCAGCCGCAACTTCGGGAAGTCATGGACGCCGCTGAACGACGGCCTGCCGATCCGCAAGCTGTGGGCGGTTGCCGTGAACCCCAAGCACTCCGACGAGCTGTGGGTGGGAACCCACTACAGCTATCTGTTTCACAGCACGGACCGAGGTCGACACTGGACGGTGCACGAGGGCTACCTTGGCGCGCCACTGAAGGAAAACCGTTACGGCGACTGGGCCTTTGGCACGATCGGCAACTCCTTGCACGGTATCCACATCGACCCGAAGGATCCCAGGCGGATGCTCATCGTCAGCAGCACAAACCATGGAGCGGTACGGACTCTGGACGGCGGGGAAACCTGGGAGCTAGCCCGCCAGGGCGTCTACGAGTCCTGCCCGGTGGCGGGCCGCAGTGAGCACATGCGGCCGATGAGTGAGGAGGAGCGCGCCAAGGCGGCCGAAGACCACCTGGCCCAGGTCCATGCGTGCACACACCGCGTCGGGATCTCTCCGGCTGATACTCAAGTCATCTACCGGCAGCAGCACTGCGGCGTGTATCGCAGCAACGACTTCGGTGCATCGTGGCAGGATATCTCGGCCGGGCTCCCGGAGCGCCACGGCTTTCCGCTGGCCGTCCACCCGCGGGACGTCAACACCGTGTATGTTGTGCCCGCCTATCAGGGCAATGGCTGCAAGAAGCACAACAGTTGCATCATCGGCGCCCTCGAGGTCTACCGGACGCGCTCCGGCGGTCGCAGCTGGGAGAAACTCACTGACGGTTTGCCTAAGAAGGTGCATTGCGTGGTGCTGCGGCACGGCATGGAAGCCGACACCATGCGTCCGGCCGGTGTGTACTTCGCGACGACGACCGGCGAGGTGTACGGCAGCCGCGACGAGGGCGATTCCTGGACGGTGGTGGGAAAGGGGCTGCCGCGCGTGCAGGGCCTCGTGACCGCGGTTGTCTGAGGAGTCAGACCGGAGTGGCGATACGCCGGCGGGGCAGGCGCGGGTAGTAATCGCTGACCGCGAAGTGCTGGGGCCGGAAGGCAAACAGATCAGCGATCGCCGGGTCCAGGGTCACCGTCGGAAAACGCTGCGGCTCCGTGGCCAGCATCACCCGCACATCCTCGAGCTGATTGAGGTAAATGTGCGCGTCATCGATCCAGTAGACGAGCTCGTTGGCCCGATTACCGGTGACCTGGGCGATCATGAGCGTCAGCGCCGCATAGTGGATCAAGTTGAAAACCAGGCCCACCGGCGCGTCCGCGCTGCGCTGGCGATGGGTGAGGGTCAGGGTCCGGGCGCGCGAGTTCACATGCACGTGCACCCAGCCGTGGCAGGGCGGTACCACCACCCGCCGGCCGCCCTCGTGCCCGGTCAGCACGTACTGCGGAATCCACGGTGACAGCTCGTGATGCCGGGCATCGGGCCGTTCCTTGATCTGCTCGATGAGGTGCCGCAACTGGTCAAATGGTGTGCCTTCTGCAGTGGGGAATCTCCGAAACGCCGCACCGTATGACCCCGGTCCGAGATCCCCGGGGGGAAGACCAAACTTCTCGCAGTGTTCCGCGGTGACCCAGGGGTCCCACCAGTAGCAGCCAAATTGCTCCAGGTCCTGTTGAGTCTGTGCGCCGTTGAGGAAGGCGCACAGCTCCCCGAGGGCCTGATGAAAGAGCGATGGACGCTTTCCGTTCTTAGGTTCGCGGGCGACGTCGCGCTCGGTCACGACAGGGAACCCGTTGGCCAGCGGGAACCGCATGGCGTGGCCGATGACCTTCAGGGCCGAGACGCCGTGCTCGGTCGGGACCTCCTCGCCGGTGGTAAGAATGCGCAGGAGCAGATCCCGGTATTGCGTATCGGGGACGCGCTTGTCGAACGGCAGGTACTCGATCATGGAGCCACACATTCTGTCGAGGCCGGAGCCCGAAGCCCGATGCCCGTCTGTTGAGATAAAACGACCTCAGGGAGGAGGTGCGGGCGAAGGAGGAGTGGTGTCCATGCGTTGCCAAGTGGGGAGCCTGTCGTGGAGGCGTCCAAGAGCAGACTCGAAGGCTCCTCCCCCCTGCAGGTCCTTTCGCCTATTCCCCGCCGGGTGGCAAACTCCTGCCTCAGATATCAACATCTTGTGGATAATTTGGGGATATGGCCCCAGGGCCTGCGCCGACCGGCCGTTCGCCTCTCGTCCGGGTACCAGGTACCGTGCTTTCACTGCCCCCATAGGAGGCTTCCCGGAGTTGTCAAAAGGTGGGGCATGACCGCACTGGCCGGCCTCATCCGGCAGAAGCTTGCCCGACGCACCCGCCGGACGATCGGGGTTGCCGGGCTCACCCGGGCCGCGGTACTGATTCCGCTCCTGGCGCAGAACGAAACGCCGCGTGTGCTGTTCACGCGGCGCACCGATACCGTCGAGCACCACAAGGGCCAAATCTCGTTTCCGGGCGGCGCGACAGAGCAAGGGGACGTGGACGCCCTGGCCACAGCGCTGCGGGAGACTGAAGAAGAGGTCGGAATTCCGCGGGACATCGTGGAGATCCTGGGGACGCTGGACGATGTCCGCGCGACGGTGAGTGGATTCTTGATTACACCCTTCGTGGGGATTATTCCGGATCCCGCGCCCCTGCGGATCAATACGGCGGAGATCGCCGAGGTGCTGACCGTGCCGCTGAGCGTGTTTCGTGATCCATCCAGGCTACGGGTCGAGCGGCGGGAGCGAGGCGGCCAGCAGGTCGATGTGTACTTCTACACACACGGCCGGTATGAGATCTGGGGCGTGACGGCGCGCATCATGAAGAGTTTCATCGATAGCGTGTTTGGGGAATCTCCTTCATGATTGCGGTGATATCCGATATTCACGGCAACCTCTGGGCGCTGCAGGCGGTCTTGCAGGACCTGGACCGGTTCGGTCCGTCGCAGGTTATCGTCGCCGGAGACCTCGCCCTTGGCGGCCCCCGGCCCGCAGAATGTGTTGAACTCATCCGCCGCCGCGGCTACCCGGCGATCCGGGGCAACACCGACGAATGGTTGACCTCCGCCCCCGACTCGATCACCGATGCCATCGGATGGGCCGCCACCCAGCTGTCCGACGCCGACAGGCGGTACCTGGCCGGCCTGCCCTTTCTATGGCGGATCCCGCATGGAGCCGGCGATCTGGTGGTGGTGCATGCGACCCCCTGGAGCATCAGCGATGTCGTGCCTCCCGACGCCCCGGAGCCGGTGGTCCGCCGGGTGTTCGCCGATACGGCGGCGGCCGCCGTGGCCTATGGGCACATTCACATCGCCTACGTGCGCGAGCTCGGTGACAAGTTGCTCGTCAACCCAGGCAGCGTGGGGTTGCCTTTTGACGGGGATCAGCGGGCGTCTTACGCGACGCTGAGTGTCGAAGGGGACCGATGGCGGGCCGCGCTGCGCAGGGTGCAGTATGACACGGCGGCGGCTGTCGAGGCATTGCGCAGCAGCGGCAACCCCGAGGCTGAACGGTTCGCGCGAAGGCTGGAGCAGGCCTCAGCGAGGTGAAAATTTTCAGAATTGGCCCAAAATCATTGAAAATTGTCAATTTACGATCCAAATTTCAGCCAATTCGGTAATTGTGTGGTCCTTTCTTCCCATTTCCACGTATTTTGCTGATTTTCATGGGATTACGGACTGCCGTTCGGCTGTTCCGGAATGGGGCGGGGGCTTGCTATACTGGGCATGAATCCCCTGAGGAGACTCCCCATGAAGCAGCAGACCAACCCCTTCTTCACTATGAGCGTCGCGAGCAGCCTGGTGGGCGTCAGCCCCCAGACGCTGCGAAAATGGGAGCAGCACGGGCTCATCTATCCAGTCCGCGAAGGACGGTCCCGCCGCAGGCTCTACTCCTGGCAAGACATCGAGCGGGCCCAGCAGATCCGCTATTTTGTGATCCGCAAGCGAGTCCCGCTCCGGCAGATCCGCATGCAGTTGCGCCTTGGGGCTGTGCGCAAGATCCCGACGCTGGCGACCGGCGATGGCCGCCGGGGCGCTCCGCTGATTCCCCGCCTGGCGCTGGCCATTCCGCGCTAAATCGCTAAACTAAGAGTGAGTGGTGCCAGTGACCACTCACCAGTCACCTGTTTATGTCGATTCCGCGTCGCATTTACGTCGATCACGGCGCCACCACGCCCACCGACCCGCGAGTGGTGGAGGCGATGCTGCCGTTCTTCACGGAGCAGTTCGGCAACGCCAGCAGCATCCACCAGTTCGGGCAGGAGGCGCGGGCGGCGGTGGACCGGTCGCGCGAGGTGATCGCGTCGGCCATTGGGGCCACCCCGCCCGAGATCGTGTTTACCAGCGGCGCCACCGAGGCGGATAACTTTGCGGTGCTCGGTGCGGCGTGGGCGAATGAGGCGCGGGGCCGGCATATCATCGCCTCACCGGTCGAGCACCACGCGGTGCTGGAACCCCTCCGGTTCCTGCAGTCCCGTGGGTTTGACGTGACGTACCTTCCCGTCGACCGAGACGGCCGCGTGGATCCAGACGACGTGCGCGCGGCCCTCCGCCCCGACACCGTGCTGATCTCCGTGATGCACGCCAACAATGAGATCGGCACGCTGGAGCCCGTGGCCGAGATTGGCCGTCTTGCCCGTGAGCGCGAAATTCTGATGCATACCGACGCCACGCAATCGGTGGGCCTGCTCCCGGTTCAGGTGGACGCCCTGAGCGTCGACCTGCTGTCGATGTCGGCCCACAAGCGCTACGGCCCCAAGGGCGTCGGCGCGCTGTACGTCCGCAAAGGATCGAACGTAGCGCGCATCCAGCACGGCGGATCGCACGAGCGCAACCGCCGGGCGGGGACGGAGAACGTGCCGGCGATCGTAGGATTTGGGGTGGCGATCCGCATCGCCACGGAGTGCATGTACGATGAAGCGGACCGCCTGCGCCGGCTGCGGGACCGCCTCATCCAGGGGCTCGTCCGCCTCGACGGCGCACACCTGAATGGGCATCCCGTCGAGCGGTTGCCGGGCAACGTGAACCTTTCGTTTGAAGGAGCCGACAGCGAATCCATCCTCCTGGCGCTCGACTTTCAGGGTGTGGCCGCGAGCAGCGGGTCGGCCTGCACCTCGGGCAGCCTGGAACCCTCCCACGTGCTCAGTGCCATCGGCCTGCCGCCGGAGATCGCGGCCGGCACCATCCGCCTGACCCTGGGACGCTGGACTACGGACGAGGACGTTGATCAATTGCTGACGGTCGTCCCTGAGGTTATCGAGAATCTGCGCGCCGCCTCGGCAGGCCGTCCGCGCCGCGCCGTGCCGCAGCGTGCTGCGCAGCGCAGCGGGCGATAGACCGGGAGATGGCCCCCCGCACGGCGAACCGTGTTTACGTAGGAGCGCGGAGCATTCACTCGTGACAGACTACGTCCCCGTCTTTGTGCATTTTGCGCTTGCCGTGGCACTCACGGCTGTCCTCCTCACGGCGCACGCACTTGTCGGCGGATGGCATTCCGCGCGCGCCGGTGGCGTGCGGCGCCTGCTGCCGGGGCAGGCCGAGCCCTATGAATCCGGGGTATGGCCGATCGGTTCCGCCCGCGAGCGGGTCCCTATCCGTTACTACCTTATTGCAATGCTCTTTCTGCTCTTTGATGTGGAGGCCGTGTTCTTGTACCCGTGGGCCGTCGTGGCCCGCGAGCTGAAGGTCTATGGCCTGGTTGAGATGCTGGCGTTTGTCGCCGTGCTTGGGCTGGGCTTCCTCTACGCCTGGAAGCGAGGGGCGCTGGAATGGCAGTGACACCTCCGCCCCAGCGCGGCACCCTGATCTCTCGCGCCGGGTCGCCGGCAGAGGCGACGGAGGCCGATCTCCGGGCCCTGGAAAGCAACATCCTCACGACGACGGTGGATCGAGTGGTCTCATGGGCCCGGCGGAACTCACTGTGGCCGGCGCAGTTCGGCCTGGCCTGCTGCGCGATCGAAATGATCGCCACCGCCCAGGCCCGCTTTGACATCGCGCGGTTCGGCAGCGAAGCGTTCCGCGCCTCACCCCGCCAGGCCGATCTCATGATCGTCTCCGGCCGGGTCTCGCAGAAGATGGCGCCGGTGGTCAAGCACATCTATGAGCAGATGCTGGATCCGAAGTGGGTCATTGCGATGGGGGACTGCGCCAGTTGCGGCGGGGTGTTCAACAACTACGCGCTGGTGCAGGGCGTGGACAAGCTCATTCCCGTGGACGTCTATGTTGCAGGGTGCCCACCCCGACCCGAGGCCCTGCTCTATGGCTTCCTGAAGTTGCAGGAACTCATCACGCAGCCCAGCCGGAGGAGACGATGACCCGCCCCGAAGACGTCCTGGTCCAGCGGCTGGGGGAGGTGGTTGTCGGACAGATCCGCTTCCGGGACGAGGTCACCCTGGTCGTCGCCCCTGAGCGCATCCTCCAGGCGCTGGGGGCTGCGCGCGAGATGGGTTTTCGTCTGCTCACCGACCTGACGGCGGTGGACCGTTATCCCGCGCAGCCGCGATTCGATGTCGTGTACCTGCTGACCTCGGTCGAGCCCCCCGCCCGGATGCGGCTTATGGTGCACCTCGCCGCCGACCAGACCGCGCCGTCGGCCACCTCGTTGTGGCCGGGGGCCAACTGGCTGGAACGGGAGGCATTCGACCTGTTTGGCATCCGGTTTGACGGTCATCCCGACCTGCGGCGCATCTTGATGCCGGACGACTGGGAGGGCCATCCGCTGCGCAAGGATTACCCACTGGTCGAAGAGCCTGTCGAGTTTCAGGGCCATACGCCGAAAGTTCCTAGCCAGATCATCCCGACGTCGAAGCCGAAACACGCATAGGCGGTGGAGGCCGGACGCCGGAGGCGTGAGGCCAACGATACATGTGCGCGGGTAGGGACCTGAGATGAGCCAGCTGGCCAAGGAGACGCTCGTCCTCAACATGGGCCCGCAACACCCCGCCACCCATGGGGTGCTGCGGCTGATCCTGGAGCTGGAGGGCGAGGTTATCCTCGGCGTCGAGCCGGTGATCGGGTACCTGCATACCGGGTTTGAGAAGGAGATGGAGACCCGCACCTACCATCAGAACATCGTCTTCCCCCCGCGCATTGAATACCTGGCCACGTTCATCGAGGAGCAGGCCTACGTCCTGGCCGTCGAAAAACTGCTCGGCATCGCGGCGCCCAAGCGCGCCGAAGTCATCCGGCTCATCCTGGCGGAACTCTCGCGCATCGCCAGCCATCTCGTCTATCTGGGCACGGCGGCGATCGACCTCAACGTCACCAGCCTGCTGATGTACTGCTTCCGCGACCGGGAGGAGATCCTCGACATCTTTGAGATGGTCTCCGGGCAGCGGATGATGCACGGGTACTTCCGGATCGGCGGGCTGCAGTGGGACCTGCCGGAGGGGTTTGCGGAGCGTGTGCAGAGATTCCTCGATGACTTTCCCCGGCGGCTGGACGAGTACGAGACGCTGCTGACGGACAATCTCATCTGGCGCAAGCGCACGGAGGGCGTGGCGGTGCTCAGCGCCGAGGACGCCATCCGCTATGGGTGCACCGGACCGGTGCTGCGCGGGTCGGGTGTGTCCTATGACGTGCGCAAGGCGTTTCCATACGGCGGCTATGCCGACTACTCGTTCGACGTCCCGCTGGGGACCAACGGGGATGCGTTTGATCGATACCGGGTGCGGATGGAGGAGATGCGGCAGAGCAAGCGGATCATCCTGCAGGCGTTGCAGCGGCTGCCCGGCGGCCCCGTGCTGGTGGACGACCGGAAGGTCGCGCTGCCTCCGCGGCGGGAGCTGGTGCGCAGCATGGAGGCGGTGATCCACCAGTTCAAACTGGTCAGCGAGGGGATCCACCCGCCGGCGGGCGAGATCTACGCCGCGGTCGAATCTCCGCGGGGAGAGAAAGGCTACTACATCGTCAGCGACGGCAGCAACCGCCCGGCCCGGGTACGGGTGCGCTCCGCATCGTTCAACAATCTCCAGGCGCTTCCGGTGATGCTCTACCGCGGCAGCGTAGGCGACGTGGTGGTGGCGATTGCGTCGATCGATATCGTGTTGGGAGACGTGGACAGATGATGACGGCGGGATTGGGGATTAGGGATTGGGGATTAGTTGAACGGCAGCCTCCACGCAGACAGAGGTATGCACTAATCCCTAATCCCGAATCCCTAATCCCGTAGTTGACTACATGGTACACAACGGTCTCTCGGAAAACGCGAAGTCGGAAATTCGCCGTCTGATGGCGCAGTTTCCGCACCGCCAGTCGGCGCTGCTGGGGGCATTGTTCGTGGCGCAAGACGAGGCGGGGTACCTGACCGCCGATGCGCTGGCCGACCTCGCCGCGGTGATGGACCTGCCGGTCAGCGAGGTCGCCTCGGTGGCATCGTTCTACCATCTCCTCTTCTTCCGCCCGGTTGGCCGGCACCTCGTGCAGGTCTGCACGAATATCGCCTGCATGCTCAACGGCTGCGGCCGGATCCTCGACCAGCTGCGGCGGCAACTCGGAGTCGAGGTGGGGGAGACGACGCCGGACGGCGCGTTCACCCTCAAGACGGCGGAATGTCTCGCCGCGTGCGAGGCTGCGCCGGCCATGATGGTGGGCACCGAGCGGTTCGGCCCGGTCACGCTGGAAAGCGTCGACGAAATTCTCGGCCGTTACCGGAGCCCGGAGCCCGAAGCCCAAAGCCCGGAGCCCGGAGTCCGGAACCCGGTAGATCAGCCAGGCCCGAAGCCCGAAGCCCATCAGTCCTCTCCGGGCGAGCCTGTTCTGCTCAAGTATCTCCCCGAACCGGACCAGGGCGAGCTGGAGGCATACACCGCGCGCGGGGGCTACGCGGGGCTGCGGCGCGCGCTGTCC
>Ga0209157_1002367_pt1 | contig 15093 bp, 14 predicted proteins | sample GraSoiAngelo_135_FD_185892 | JGI IMG/M metagenome (GOLD analysis project Ga0209157, IMG submission 185892) | Grasslands soil microbial communities from the Angelo Coastal Reserve, California, USA - 14_0929_05_40cm (SPAdes) (version 2) | ecosystem: Environmental > Terrestrial > Soil > Grasslands ... | reverse complement strand
TTCCTGGAACACCGGCTTCAGGGAGCGCATCTTGCTGAGGTCCACGCGGTTCGGCTCCTCGTCCTCGGTCACGACGATCGGCGGGCCTTTCTTCTGCGGCACCTCCACCCCCACGATCTCACGCTTGAAGGCGCCCGACGCGATCGCCTCACGCGCCCGACGGTAGCTCTCCAGCGCAAAGTCGTCGAGCTCCTGCCGCGTGAACTTGTACTTCTTGGCGCACAGCTCGCCGGCGTTGCCCATATGAAAATTGTTGTACACGTCCCACAGGCCGTCCTTGACGAGGCTGTCGGTCAGCTCGCCGTGCCCGAGCCGATAGCCTTGGCGCGCCTTCTCTAATAGGTAGGGCGCGCGCGTCATGTTCTCCATGCCGCCGGTCACCACGATCCGCGCCTCGCCCATGCCGATCGTCCGGGCCGCCATGATGGTGGTCATGACGCTGGAGCCGCAGACCTTGTTCACTGTCGTCGCGCCCACCGAAGTCGGGATGCCAGCGCCGATCGAGGCCTGCCGGGCTGGCGCCTGGCCAAGACCCGCGCTAAGCACGCAGCCCATGTAGACCTCGTCCACGCGCTCGCCTGGCAGGTTGATCCGCTTCAGCGCGTCGGCGATCACGATGCTGCCGAGCTTCGTGGCCGGCACCGGGCTGAAGACGCCGTTGAACGCCCCCATCGGTGTCCGCACCGCGCTGACAATGACCAGCATCTGCTTCGCGTTCACAAGTGCTTCTCCCACGGGCTCTGTTCGAGATACGCCTTCACCTTGCTCATGAACTGGTCGGCCGTCGCGCCGTCAATGACCCGGTGGTCGAACGCAAGGCTCAGATAGCACATCGGCCGGATGGCGATGGCGTCGTTGATGACGACAGGCCGCTTCTGAACCGCGCCGACGCCCATGATGGCGATCTGCGGCTGGTGGATGATTGGCGTGCTGAAGAGGCTGCCGAACCCGCCGTGGTTCGTGATGGTAAAGGTGCCCCCCTGCACCTCCTCGGGGCTCAACTTCTTGGTCCGCGCGCGCTCGGCCAGGTCGGTGACTTCCTTGGCCAGTTGCGTGAGGCCCTTGCGATCCGCGTGTCGTACCACCGGGACCAGCAACCCGTCCTCCAGCGCCACGGCGACTCCCATGTGGACGTCCTTCTTGATGACGATGCCGGCCTCTCCCCAGGACGAGTTCAGGATCGGCACATCTTTGATCGCTCTGGTGACGGCATGGATCACGAACGGGAGGTACGTCAGAGTCTTGCCTTCCCGGAACCTGGCGATCGCGGAGAAGTCGGCCTCGAAGAATGTGACCACATGGGCGGACGTCTGGCGGCTCTTGACCATCCGCTCCGCGATGGTCTTCCGCATCGGCGTGAATGGAAGGATTTCTTCGGCAACGGAAGGAGCAGCAGCAGAACGAGTCGATGTGGGCTGAGCGGCTTCCCGCTTCGCGAGATAGTCCAGCACGTCTTTCCTGGTCACCCGGCCGCTGGCGCCGGTGCCAGTGACTTGGGCAAGGTCCACGCCCTTCTCCTTGGCCAACTGTCTGACGGCCGGCGAATAGTAGTCCCGGCCGCCCTCAGGCGGCTCCATATGCCGCAAGATCACACCGGCGACCTTGTTCACGACCCCGTCCGGCTTCACTTCCTCCAGCCTTGCGATCAGCGTGCCGACGGGCACGGTCTCGCCTTCCTTGACGAACACCTCCGTGAGGTAGCCGGCCGCGGGCGAGGGAATCTCCAGCGCCACCTTGTCGGTCTCGACCTCCAGCAGCGACTGGTCCTTCTCGACCCGCCCGCCCGTCGGGATCAGCCACTTGACGACCGTCCCCTCCGCGATGCTTTCCCCGAGCTGGGGCATGATGATGTCGGTCGGCACCTTGCTTCCTCAATCAGTAGGCGGCGAGTTTCTTGGCTGCCGCGACGATGTCGCCTACCTTGGGCAAAAAGAACTCTTCCAAAGGCGTGCTGAACGGCACCGGCGTGTCAGGCGCGGCGACCCTCATGATCGGGCCATCCAGGCTGTCAAAACATTCTTCCGCCAGCAACGCGGCAACCTCGGCGCCGATTCCGCCGGTTTTGTTGTCCTCATGGAGCGTGATGGCCTTGCCGGTCTTGCGGACGGACTGATAGATCGCCTCCTTGTCGAGCGGAATGAGCGTGCGGAGATCCACGACTTCCAATTCGATGCCGTCCCTGGCCAGCAATTCGGCGGCCTCCAACGCCAGGTGAACCATCGCGCCGTACGTGATGACGGAGACGTCCGAGCCAGCGCGCTTCACGTCGGCCTTGCCGATCGGGACGATGAAGTCCTCCGCCGGAAGCACAGCCTTGATCCGGCGGTAGAGGAACTTGTGCTCGAAGTAGATGACCGGGTTGGGGTCCCGGATCGCGGCCTTCAGCAGCCCCTTGGCATCGTACGGCGTCGACGGCGCGACGAGTTTGAGGCCGGGCGAATGGAAGAACCAGCCCTCCGGGCACTCCGAATGGAACGGCCCGCCATGCACCCCGCCGCCGAACGGCGCGCGGATCACCAGGGGCACCGGCGCGCCCCAGCGATAGTGGTTCTTCGCCGCCACCTCGGTGATCTGGTCGAAGGCGCAGGAGATGAAGTCGGCGAACTGCATCTCGACCACGGGGCGCATCCCCATCATGGCCGCGCCGATGGCAGCGCCCACGAACCCGGACTCGGACAGCGGCGTGTCCAGCACCCGCCACTCGCCGTACTTCTGCTGGAACCCCTCCGTGATCCGGAAGGCCCCGCCGTACGGGCCGATGTCCTCGCCCATCAGAAATACCCGTTCGTCGCGGGTCATTTCTTCATCGAGCGCTTGCGAGATCGCCTCGAGGTAGGTAACCTCCCGTCCTGCCGTGGCCGTGGTCATGGTTTGATCTCCTCATCCGTCGCAAACACCCCGTTCAACGTCTCCGGCCCTTCCGGTAGAGGACTTTTCTCGGCGAACTCCACGCCGGCCTCCACTTCTTTCGTGACCCGCTCCCCGACCTCCCGGAAAGTGTTCTCATCGGCATAGCCGATCTGCGTGAGCATCTGCTCCGCCTTCAGGATCGGATCCTTCTTCTTCCATTCCTCCAAGAGCTCGCGCGGGACGTACTTGGCGGAGTCATGCTCGGAGTGGCCGTGCATGCGCATCGTCTTGCATTCGATGAAGGTCGGTCCTTCGCCTGCCCGGGCCTTTTGGATGGCGCGCCGCGCGGCCAGATAGACGACGGCCAGGTCGTTGCCGTCCACGATCTCACCCGGCATGCCGTAGGCCTTGGCGCGCTCGACCACATCCTTGACGGCCATCTGCAATCCTAGCGGCGTAGAGTAGGCGTATTGGTTGTTGTTACAGAAGAAGACGACCGGGAGCTTGCGGACCGCCGCGAAGTTCATTGCCTCATGGAAGTCGCCCCGGCTGGTGCCGCCGTCGCCAGTGTTGGCCACGATCACGCGGGACTCGCCACGCAGCCGGAACGCCAGCGCAACCCCGGTGGCGACCGGCAGGTTGTCGGCCAAGTGGCTGACGAACCCGATGACGCCGCGCTTGAGATCGCCCATATGGACGTTGCCGTCTTTGCCTTTCGTGGGACCCGTGCGTTTGCCGAGGTACTGGGCGACGACCTCGCCGGGCGTGATCCCGCGGACCAGGAACGCCCCCATGTCCCGATGGAACGGCGCGATGATGTCGTCCCGCTCCAGCGCCGAGGCGTAGCCGACGGCGATCGCCTCCATCCCGTTGCCGGTATAGACCCCGCCGACGATCCGGCCCTGCCGGTACAGCGCGGTGATCCGGTCCTCCAGCGTCCGCGTCAGGCGCAAGTAGTAGTACATTTGCAACAGGTCGGCTCGTTTGACTGTCTTCCACGTCTCCAAGGCGTCCATACGCGACCTCCCAGTTGCGATTAAAACTCCGGCAAGTCTCTCCAGGACAGCAGCGGCTTCTTCGCGCCGCACAGCGGGCACGCCTTCGGCTCCCACTGCGGCATGTCCAAATCCGCCGTGTAGTAGAAGGGGTGCTTCGCGGTCAGTTCGCCCATCAACGGGAACTGCCCGCTGTCGCGGCGGGCGAAGACCATCATGCCGGCCAGCACGCCCCGGTGATCGGTGACGACCGAGCCCAGCTTGCTGACGCAATTGCCCCTCGTCGTCACGTCGTTCAGCGCGACAAACCGCTCGCCGGGCTTGATCGAGCCGGGGCTCACCTCGGTGCCGATCTTGCCGGTCTCCCGACTGTACGTGGTCAGGACCACGCGGACCGGCATCTCGGCCTGTAGGATGCTCGCCACGCCGTCCGCCAGCAGCCGTGCCTCCGACGCCGTAACGACAATCCCGACGATCGGGTTCTTCTGAAACGTCTGGCGAATCCAATCGGCCATGTCCCGGACGATCAGCCTGACGAGTTGCGGAAACCGCGCGATGGAGGCGAACCGGAGATAGGTCGCCGTGTGGTGCCCCGAGACCACTTCGACGTGCGTGTCGAAGAAGACGGATCGGGACGTCCGGAGCATCCGGTGAATGTCCCAGTCCGAGAGCTTCGAACACGGCGCGTCCCGGATGATGCCCTTGAGTTTGGGGTCGATCGCCGGCCCGTCGTACAGGTCACGGTGTCGGTCGAGCATCTCTTTGAATGCACGTTCGTCCATCGTCTTGCTACTCATGGCTGCCTCTCTGATTTGACTACCCGGTTCCTTAACACCCCGATGGGCTGAATCTCCAGCTCGACGACATCACCGGGATTCAGGTAGCGATCCATCTCCAGGCCGCACCCGCCGCCGACCGTCCCCGATCCGAAAAGGTCGCCGGGATAGATGGGCTCTCCACGCGACACATGCGCGATCATCTGGGGGAACGACCAGTGAATGGTTCCGAACTGTCCTCGCGACCAGACTTCGCCATTCACCCGCGCGATCATGGTAAGCGCGTTGAGGTCGGGGATCTCATCAGGGGTTAGAAGGCAAGGACCGATGGCGGTGGCGAAGTCCTTGCCCTTGGCCGGCCCCAGGCGGCAGGCCATCTCCTGGAACTGGATGTCCCGCGCGCTGAAGTCGTTCATGATCGTGTAGCCGGCGATATAGGCCGGCGCCTCCTTTTCGGAGACATCCCGCCCGGCGCGCCCGATGACGCAGGCCAGCTCCAACTCGTAGTCCAGCTTGGTCGTTTCCAGCGGCCACTGGAGGTCCTCCTCCGGTCCGATAATTGTCCGGTGATTGCCCTTGTAATAGACAGGCGCCTTGTACCATTCAGGCGGAATGGACTGGCCGCGCTTCTTGGACGTGGCGGCGATGTGCTCCTCGAAGGCGATGAAGTCGCGGAGCGACGTCGGGTTTGGGAGCGGAGCCAGAAGACGGACCTGCTCAGGACGATAGGCGATCGTTTCGCCCTCGGGGCCCCGCGCGGCCTCGCCGAGCGAGATCGCGTGTTCGAGCGCCTGACGAGCCCTAGCCATGGCCGACGTCCCCCCTTCCAGCAGCTCGAGCATCGTGGCCGGGACCATGGCGTGGGCTAGACGCGCGGGCTGCGCCTCGTGTTGATCCGCTAGCAGCCGCGCACAGGCCATGTTGAGATCGACGATGCGTCGGCCGTGCAGGGCACCCGCCCTGACGAAATTTCCGACCGGCGTCTGTACCTGAAAGCTGACCAGCTTCATGACTTGCTCCAGCTCAGTGCGTAGTCCTTGATCTCCACTGGCTCGAGCACAGGTAGCACCGTGAACGACCGCTGAGACTCGACCATCACCGCCACCTCGTCCGTCTGGGTCTTTGTCTTGCTCGCCTCGACAGCCTGAGGCTGCGGCCCGTGATGGATCCCCTGCGGATGCAGCGTGAGCATGCCCGGCTTGATGTCGGCCCGGCTGAAGAAGCTCCCCCGATGGTAGAAGAGAGCTTCGTCATAGTCCATGTTCCGATGGTAGAACGGGACGTGCAGCGCTTGCGGATCACTCTCCAGTGGGCGCGGGACGAACGTTGAGATGAGCATGCCTCCAGCCTGAAAGGTCACATGCACGCTGGGCGGCAGGTGATAGCGCGGGCTCATGACCGGCCGGAAATCGCGCACGTTGAGCTTAGCCACCCAGAGATCGCCCTTCCACCCGACCACGTCCATGGGATGAAAGGGGTAGACGACGCGCGTGTACACGCCGTTGCGCTTGATGTGAACTTCCCACTCGCGTCCTTCGCCATCGGAGGCGGGCGCCGGCTCGGGGGCCGTCAGCACCCCACGATCAAACTGCGCATGCTGGCCCAGCAGGCCTCGTTCGGGCAGCTCGACCGGTTCTGGGGTTTCGACGACGAGCAAGAGCACCGGACTCGACTCGATGACGATGCGATAGGTCGTGCCCTTGGGGATTACGACGTAGTCGCCGGGCTCGAAGGACAACACCCCGTAGTCGGTCTCGAATCGCCCGTGGCCGGCGTGGACGAACTGGACCTCGTCGCCGTCCGCATTGCGGACGAAGTGCGGCATTGTCTCGGCCCTGCGGGAGAGAAAGACCCGCGCGTCCGGGCTCGCCAGGATCTCGACCGGCCGGGCGTCGACGGCGCGCAGGTCGGGGGTGGGGAGGTCCGCGCAGGCAAAGGCGCGGGGCCGGAGTGGGCCGTCAATCCGTACCCATCCGGTCGGAGGGTGCCTCCGGTACAGGTGCGATGCCGGTCCGACAAACCCCCGGCGGCCGTGCTCTTCCTCATGCAGGCCCTCCGGAATCCCTACGTGGGCCTGGTTTGGAACGTTGCCTTTCTTGATGAGATACATCGCGGCCTCCCCACGTTGTTCCGTTTTATGACGAGCGCCTGAACCGCATGTCTTCGCTCAGGATCTTGTCGTAGTCGATGATCGTCTGTTCCACGCCTTGAACCTGGTCACGCTCGATGTCCTTGTAGAGCTTCTCGACCGTTTCCAGCACGAAGGTCTTGGATTGCTCCTGGCCATGCTGGCGCTGGGTCAGCTCAAGGAAGACCCCGCCCCCAGGGAACAAGGGGTACGTGAACCGCTGCTTCAACGGCCCGAAGCCGTCGCGGCCTTCCTTCAGGGGACCGCTGAACTTCACCCCGTGGGTCTCCCACTCACGACACACCGCTTCGATGTCGTCCACCTCGATGGCGACGTGCTGGACGCCCTGGCCATACTTCTCGATGAACTCGTTGATCTGTGACTTGACGTTTTTGTCGTTACCCTGCATGAGCGCGATTTTCGCGTTCCCGCGCTGGACGACCACGGTATCCATGCTCGAGTGCTCACTGCCCACATCCCGTGCGGACCAGATCACATCGAAGCCCAGTATCTTCGTGAACAGGTACTCGGCCGCAGCCAGATTCTTGACGCACAGTGTGATGTGATCGATCCCCATTGAGCCTTTCATGGTCGTTGCCTCCTTTACACCCGCCCGCCCCAGGCGTCGTCGCACCCACCCGCGCCGAGCCTGCCGAGACAGGCTCCTGTCCCGGTGGATGCGCCCCTTCCCGTGCTCACCCACCCGCCCCGGGCGTCGTCGCACCCACCCGCGCCGAGCCTGCCGAGACAGGCTCCTGTCCCGGTGGATGCGCCCCTTCCCGGGACTCTCGGCGAAAGCGGGCCAGATCCGCCTTGAACACCTTGGGGCCTGCATACTCCCGGACATATCGCGTCATGTCAAACAAGGGCGCCGGACTGAGCTCCTCAATCACTTGAGGTTTCCAGGTGATCTCCTGCTGGCTGATCCGGGTGATGACCCTGCCTCCCGTCAGCCCCAGCGGGACCCGCTCGTAGGCGCGCGCCATCACCATGATCTCGTTGTCGAACACAGCCGCATTGATCTCGGCCGCCGAGCCGTGACGCTTGAACGCCTGGACGAGGCGCTGATACGTCACGGATTTTATGAGCTCCTCCCGGAAGGCGTAGAAAATCTGGATGCCGGATTGCCGTTGGTCATCCATCACCTGGATCGCGTCGGCCATGATGGCATTCGACACGGCCTGCTCGGCGGAGATCACCAACAGACGCCGGATTGTCACACCCCGATGCACGGCCTCCTTGTTGGCCAGGAGGTAGTTGGGATAGAGCGGCTCGCCCTGTTTCCAGAGATTCCAGTACTCCATCAAGGCATCCACGGTGCGCTCGACGGTTTCCATCAAACGGACCGGTTCAGTCTCCGCCGCTCCGTTCTCATAGAGCAGGCACTGCGCTTCCATCTGGCGGAGCTCCTTGCCGATGGCCTCGACCTTCCGCGGGAGATAGCGAGGATGGGATGGGACGTGCAGCATGACGTCCACGGCCGTCCGAGCCAGTTCCCAGTATTCCTTGGCTTCGGCCGGAGCCCGGTCCTTCTGCGCCACCAGCATCAACTCGACCGGATTCTTCCCCAGCAACTTGGCCATCTTGATGCACAGTTCCTCCCGGGGGACTTTCAGGCCCCGACGCAGGTGGTTGGCTTCGGGCTGCGCGATGCCGAGCTTGTGGGCCAGCGCATAGTCGCTTTTGAGGTGCAGGCGGTCCTTCAACTCCTCGATGTACCGGGTAATCTCCTGCATGGTCTTTCCTCCGCGCCTCCCCAGAGATCGGTTCCAGTATAACAGAAAACCTCTATCGTGCAATAGAAATGTTATATTGTCGTGGGAACATTGTAAGCCATTGAAGAGACGATAGTTTTCTAGAAATAATTCATAAGTACTTGAAAATACATTATTTATCTGTAAATAAAATTCTATTGCATGAATGATAATAACATTTTATACTGTAAATCAGTTGAGGGAATATCACGGCCAGCAAGGAGGTTTGCCATGACCTTCTATGACGAGATGCGGGCCTTGGTTCTTCGCCACGGCGCCATCAACAATCCCTATCTCGATCGCTTCAAAACCGGCGCACTGACCGACGAGGAGTTCCGGCGTTTCGCCGTCGAGTTCTACAACTTCGCCCGGTTCTTTCCGAAAATCCTGGTCGCCCAGCTCGTCAACACCGAGGACGAGGCTGTGGCCGACGAGCTGACGACCGTCCTGTACTCGGAATTGGGAGACGGCCGGCCGAAGAACCGGCACGAGTTGCTCTATCGGGACTTCCTACGCTCGGTCGGCATGGACGTGCACGAGGCCATGGCCCGTCCCATGCTACCGTCGACGCGGGCCTACATCGACGGGATGGAACAGCTCTACAGCAGCGGGAATCACGCCATGGCGCTCGGCGCTTCGTTTGGACTGGAAAACATGGCAATCACGATGTGGGACCACCTGATCCCCGGCCTCCAAATCCTACAATCCTCCCGGTATCCCCAGATGGACATGACGTATTTCACTTTCCACCGCGAACTCGAGTCGACTCACGAAGACGCCATGAAGAAGGCGGTCGCCGTCGTGGACGGCGCCGAAACTGGCGGGCTCGGCAAGATGACGGACCGGGAACGGGACGACTTTCGCGGGGGGATGACGGCGGTGCTGGGCTACCTGGAAGGGTTCTGGATGGGCCTGGACAGCCGGCCCGTCAGTCACGCCGTGTGATCGTGAACCGTTAGTCCAGGGCGAGTGTCAGGCACTTCGCCGCTCCACCGGACTTGATGAATTCGGACAGCCCCACCGCGTGCGTCGCATACCCCAGCCTCTCCAACCGCGCCATCGTGGCAGGACTTCCTTCCGGGATGACGACGTGCTTCCTGATACAGACTGCATTGCAGGCGAATCGCACCGCCTCCTCTTCCGGTACTGCGATCCTCTTCTCCGCAGGGAAGTGCTCCATGACCGCAGCTTGCCCATAGCGGTCGAACGCGCCCGGAAACCAGATCACCTCGCCTCCTGACAGCGGGCAGAAGCAGGTATCCAGGTGATAGAACCGCGGGTCCACGAGCTCCAACGGCAGAATCTCACGCCCCAGGAACTCTCCAACGTAGCGGTACGCGCGGATGTCGGTCCGCTGAGGATAGCCCCCGAACCACATGTTCCGGGTCCCTAACATATCCCCTCCACCCTCAAAGAAGAGACCCGGCGGTAGCCGCTTGACCTCATAGCCATGAGACTCAAACCACCGCTCGAACGGCGTTTCCTCGGGCTGCCGCTCCGGATAGCGAAACTGACTAAGGACCACCGTGCGACCCGCCACGATCCCGGCGTTGGTGGTAAAGACCATGTCCGGCATGCCCGCGACCGGCACGATCCGTTCGAGCGTCGCACCGCAGTTCTTCTCCAGCACTGCCACCAGGGCATTCCACTGCACACGCGCCACCGTGGGATCGGCCCCCCGCTTGACGTCCATCCAGGGATTGATCTCGTAGGCGATCTGATAATGATCCGGTGGGCACACCAGGAAGCGGCTCATTCCTTCCACCCCAAATGGCGCGCCAGTTCCCGGAGGAACGACGCGGCGTCCATCACCAGGCCGATGGCCTGCAAGCTCCCGCGGTCGGCCAGCTTGGTCGGCACCGCCGGGTTCACATCCACGCAGACCGTCGGCACCGAGGCAGGCAACAAGTTGCCGGTTGCGACGGCGTGCAGCGTCGAGGCCACCAGCAGGGCCAACTCGACACCTGGCAGGGCGGCGCGCATCGCGGCCTGTGCTTGGACCGAATCCGTGATCACGCCTGGCAGCGGTCCGTCGTCCCGGATTGTGCCGGCCATCACGATCTTCACCCCGCGCCGCACGCAGGCGGCCATGATCCCGGTTGTGATGACCCCCTGACGCACCGCTTCCTCGATGCTCCCGATGGCCCGGATGCGGTTGATCGTCCGCAGATGGTGCTCATGGCCGTGATGGGCCAGGGACCCGCCTTCGAGATGGAGCCCCAGCGACGTACCGTAGAGGTGGGCTTCCATATCGTGTGCGGCCAGCGCGTTGCCGCAGAAGAGCACGTGGATGTAGCCCGAATCGATCAGCCAGGCCAGGGGCTCGCGACCTCCGCCATGGATGATAGCGGGGCCGCCTGCCAGGAGAATCCTGGCCTCACTTCTCCGCAACGCTTGCATTCGGCGCGCAATGCCGGTGATGAGGTGACCGTGGGGCCGCTCGGAGGAGACCTGAGCGCCCATGAACCCAAACACGTCCAGGTGCGCCGGCCGCTCCAGCGGGGTCACTCGGATTCCCTCCCGGCCGACCGCGATCTGATCCCCCTTGCGGACTTCAGCCATCGGCACCGTATGCGGGGCAAGGTCATTTCGATCGAGCCATATGCCGAGATCCATCTCGATCTCCTTCACCGGCACCCACTTGCCGTGTACGCGCACCTCGGTCGGCAGGTGGGTCGTGACGTAAAAGTCGTCCGGGAAAACACCGTCCGCCGTGGCCTCCTGCCATTGGCAATCCGCTTCCTTCTCGACCGACGCGCCGTGCGCCTGGACCGCCGCGATGATCTCCGCCAGCCGTTCGGGGGACTCCGCATGAACGATGATGCGCGCGTCGGAGGGCTCCTCGCGGGTTTTTCCGATCCGGATATGGGCAATTTCGAAAGACCCGCCGTACTGGAGGATGCGGTCCAGGACCTTGGGCAACAGCAGGGAGTCGATGATGTGACCGTGGAGGACGATCGTCTCGTGCGTCATGCTCGGCACCTCCACGTTTCCATCATACCACGGTTTTACCCCCGCCGTTCCCCTCCCCCGAACGTTTCGGCCAGCGGCTTGATCAAGAGGAGCCGAGGAACAAACTGAATGGAATTCAAGAAAAAGGCAGGGACACCCGCTATCGGCATCCCTGCCCATTATTGTTCGTGGAAGGTTTCGAGAGGATTGACTACCAGCGTCTCCCTGCGCCGCGATCAGCGCCCCCACCTCCGCCACCGTCGGGGCGCTTCTCCTGGGGTCTGGCCTCGTTCACGGTGATCGTCCGGCCGTTCATCTGAGTCCCGTTCAGCGCGGTAATCGCCTTCTGGGCTTCCTCCGCCGTGGCCATCTCGATGAACCCGAAGCCCCGTGACTGGCCAGTGTACCGGTCTGTGATGATCTTGGCCGATGTCACTGACCCTTGCTGTGAAAACAGCTCCTGAAGCTGTTGCTCGGTGGTCGAATAGGGTAGGCCCCCCACATACAACTTTGTACCCATCGGGTATCTCCTTTACTGATGCGACGCTGACTTGGGAGTAAGGAACGAAGGGGACAAGAAGAGCACCGAAGGCGCACAGACGCAGGCGTCTTTCCGGGCAGGCTTTCCGATCAGATCCCTACTGCAAGGCACAATCGCGCTGGGGTCTTTCCTCACTCGGCTCTTCATCGCGAGACCCCTTCAGCGACGAATCGCGGCTCTACGCTAGCACAGGCTCTAAGGCGGATGCAAGCCCCTAGGCCGGTCGGCTCTTCAATGCGTCCCTTTCCGCTTTTGAGGCCCGTCGTGCGTCGCGTCAGCCGCCGCGTTCTCCACCCCGACCTTGTGGCGAAACACCAGCTCCCCGCCGTACCACCCTTGCAGGCTCAACAGGCCCACGCCAACCAGGCTCAGGATGAACGGAAGAAGCGAGTCTCCTCCCGCAAGCGGATCCCCCCAGTTGTGCAAGGCAAAGTTGATGATGTAGAGCAGTACGAGCCCGAGGCCGATGACCAGGTGCGTCGTCGCTGCGTTCCAGGCCGGCGGCGCATCTTTCTTGATGGCAAAAAAGTCAGGCAGGCCCGTCAGCACAGCCCCGAGGTTGCCGAGCAAGCCCAGCGCGATGCACCAGAACGCCATTCGGTACCAAAAGGCATCGTGTACCACCACGTAGAGCCCATCGGCGACGAAGGCAGCCGTGTAGAGACCGATCGGGACGCCCACGGTCATGACATGAATGGGATGGCCGGCGATCTGCAAGCGACTCTTCATCGTCCTCCCTCCTTAGCGGTGCTCGATGTCATGGTTACACCTCGTCTTCTCCCAGAGTCGACATCGACTTGTCCTCAACCGGTGCCACTGGCAATCCACGTTGTTTTCTGATGTCCTCTATCTTATTAAGTGGTTTCTCGAGTTGACGCCTACGAGTTGTCTTGAGCGAATCATACTCGTCCATAGCATCGCTTATACGCTTCCCGAGAACGTCTAACTTTTTGACAAACTCGTCCCACTGCTTTTTGAAAGCACCTAGCAAGGACAGTATCTCATTGGAAGCTTGATGGAGAGAAAAATTGTCAATGGCCTGGCGCACAACCGCGAGAACAGCAAAAAGGGTGATCGGCGAACAAAAGACAACTTTGTTTCTAATCCCTTCATCGAGAATCGAACTGTCTTGCTCATGTATAAATGCATAAATCTGTTCATTCGGAATAAACAATAGTACATAGTCTACGGTGTGCTGGTCAGGATCAATGTATTCCCGACTCGTAACCTCCTTTATTCTTGCTCTAACATCTCTCAAGAAATCGTTTTTATGTTTCGCCTTCTCGGCCTCTGAGACAGCCTCTAAAAATCGCATGTAGTTATCGAGGGGAAATTTCACGTCCATATGAAGCTTGAGGCCCTTGGGCAAGGGAAAGGTGTAATCGGGACGTGAACCTGCGCCTTCTATGACCTTCTGTTTAAGATAATTCACATTCTCGATAAAACCAGCAAGCCGCAAGACATCTTCGGCCATCCTTTCGCCCCACTGCCCTCTTGCCTTGGTGCTTGCCAGCGCTTCGCGTAGCGTGCTCGTAGTCTGCATGAGCGCTGCAGTCTGCGCGTTCGTCGCCTGCAGTTGGTTGGCCAGTTGGCCGAATTTCTCAACTCTGTCCCTCTCGAGATCTCGCATGAGTTTCGAAACCTTTTCAAGCTCGCCCGTCATAGATTGCAGCTGCTGGTCAATAAGACCTTTCTTTGCATCTAATTCATGAACATTGATCTGTCTTTCTGACTCCAACTTGTCTTTTGCTAATTTCAGAACATTGTCGATTACGGCATCGATGTCCGCTTTGCCTTGTATAAGTCTTAAGACAAACGCAACTCCCAGACCTAAAATAAGTCCAACCACTAGTGATAAAAGAATCATCGTGGCATTTGTCATGATTGCGCCCCCATGACGCCTACACTCTAATCCTTTCCGAAAAGGGACACCAGGCTATTCCCGCCTCAGCACCGGCAGGGGTTTCTGGCCCAGAATACGGTACGTCGAGAGGAAGCCGACGAGAACCGTCCCCGCGATCGTCACACCGATCCCCCAGACCAAGGCACGAGGCTGGAACAGCCACTTCACGTCCAGGATCCAATGTACGACACCCCAGGCCAGCCCGGTCGCCAGGCCCGCGCCAATCACACCGGCCGCGGCCCCCAGCACCAGGTACTCCACGGCGAAGGTCGAGGCCAGGACCCGACGTGTGGCACCCACGGCCTTGAAGACCATCGCCTCGTAGATTCGGCGGAACCTGGTCGCGGACAGGGCGCCGGCCAGGACAACGGTCCCCGCGAGGATGCTCAACGCCGCCATGAAGCGGATCACCAAGCTGATCCGGTCCACCACCTGCGCCACAGAGTCCAGGACGGCCCGGATGTTGATCGCCGAGACATTGGGGAATGCGGCGACCACGGCGCGCTGCAACGGGACTTCTTCCTGCGGATCCACGCGGGTCGTGGCGACATACGTCATGGGGGCGCCTTCCAGCGCGCCCGGCTCGAAGATGAAATAAAAGTTCGTGGACATGTTCCCCCAGTCCACCTTCCTGATGCTGGCGATCCTGCCTGAGACCTTGGCGCCCTGGATGTCGAATTCCACCGTCGAACCAAGGTCGAGGCCCAAGCGGCGGGCCGCTTCTTCCTCGACAGACACCCGCGGCAGGCCTGACGATCCTCCGACATCCCACCAGTCCCCCCGCGTGATGGCGTTCCCCTTCGGGAGGTCGTTCAGGAACGTCAGCACGTACTCGCGCGTGAAGTACCAGCCATGCTCGCGATCCTCGTAGGACTCGCGTCGGACCTGCTGCTCGTTCAGGGCCCACAGTCTCGACCGCACGAGAGGCGTGAGCCGCGCGTCTGTGTGACCGCGCTCCCCAAGCAAACGCTCGAACGCGTCGCGCTGATCCGGCTGGAGGTCGATGAAGAAGAACGTCGGCGCGTCGGTGGGCACGTTCTCGCCGATCTCCCACAAGATGTTCTGCTCCACGAGATGAATCGCCAAGATGATCATCACGCCGACTCCCACCGAGACCAGGACAGTCTGGGCCTGGCTCCCAGGACGGTACAGATTGGCCAGTCCCTGCCTCCACGCCAAGGGACGCCAACGCGG
>Ga0209157_1002366_pt1 | contig 15093 bp, 12 predicted proteins | sample GraSoiAngelo_135_FD_185892 | JGI IMG/M metagenome (GOLD analysis project Ga0209157, IMG submission 185892) | Grasslands soil microbial communities from the Angelo Coastal Reserve, California, USA - 14_0929_05_40cm (SPAdes) (version 2) | ecosystem: Environmental > Terrestrial > Soil > Grasslands ... | reverse complement strand
GCGCTGCGTGCGGGAGTTCGGCTTCCGGGCCATGTTCCTGCGACCGAACGAGGTGAACGGGCGGAACTGGCACGACCCGTACTACGAGCCGCTCTGGGCCACGCTCGAGGAGCTGGGAGTCCCGCTGGGGTTCCACGAGGGATCGGGCTCGCAGCTGCGGCAGGTGGGCGAGCAGTTCGGCGCCAACACGATGCTCAAGCACATCTATTCCCACCCGGTGGAGCAGATGCTCACCGCCGGCGCCTTCTGCGCGGGCGGCATTCTGGAGCGCCATCCCCGGCTGCGCGTCGCCTTCCTCGAGGGCAACTGCAGCTGGGTGCCCTTCCTGCTCTGGCGCATGGACGAGCACTGGGAGTGGCTCGGCGACGTCTATGCCCGCGAGCTGACGATGGCCCCCAGCGCGTACTTCAAGCGGCAGTGCTTCGTGTCGGTGGAGTGCGACGAGGAGCCGGTGAAACACGTCATCGACGCCATCGGCGATGACCGGATCGTCTTCTCGACGGATTTCCCGCACGGCGACTCGAAGTTCCCGCGGGCGGTGGAGTCGTTCTTGAAGCTGCCGATCTCCGAGCAGAGCAAGCGCAAGATTCTCTGGGACAACTGCGCGGCGTACTACGGGCTTCCGGCCTGACCCGAGGAGGAGGGTGCACGATGACGACGTACAAGCTCATCTCGGCCGATTCCCACATCGTCGAGCCGCCGGATCTGTACACGACCCGGATCGAGCCCAGGTTCAAAGAGCGGGCGCCCCGGATGGAGCGGATGGAAACCCCCACGGGCCGCAAGTACGACGCCTGGTTCATCGACGGCCAGCAGGTCGGCACCCTGGGCGCCGTGATGCAGGCCGGACAACGGTTCGAGGATCCGTCCCAGATCGACTTCCTGGGCCTGTGGGAAGACGTCAGGCTCGGCGCCTACGATCCGCAGGCGATGATCAAGGAGAACGAGATGGACGGTGTGTGGGGCGCGTGCCTGCAGCCGAGCCAGGGCCTCTTCTGGTACCGCGTCCCGGACAGCGCCCTGCTCTCCGCGATCTGCCGCGTCTACAACGACTGGATCGCGGACTTCTGCAAGCCCTATCCCGATCGCCTCAAGGGCATCGCCATGCTCAACGTGGACGATGTCGAGGAGGCCTCGCAGGAGCTGGAACGCTGCGCGAAGCTCGGCCTGGTCGGAGCGTTCATCCCCGTCTCGCCGCTGGCCGATCGGCCCTATCGTCACCCGATCTACGAGCGCCTCTGGTGGACCGCGCAAGACGTCGGGCTGCCGCTTCTCCTGCACATCGGAACGCCGCGCGGTGGCATCCCGGGCTGCGAGTTCACCATGAACCTCAGCGAGCTCACCGGGGCCGGCCGGTCCACCACGGACTACTGGGTGCGCTACTCGCTGTCCGCCATGCTCTTCGCGGGCGTCTTCGATCGGTGTCCCCGGTTGAAGGTCGGCTCCGTCGAGCACGAGGCATCGTGGATTCCTCACTGGCTCAAGCAAATGGACTTCACGTATCGGGAGCGGCCGGTGTTCACGCGGGGATGGAAGTCGCGAGAGGGGCTCCTGCCGAGCGACTACTGGCGCCGTAACATGTTCGTGGAGTTCATGGAGGACGACCTCGGCATCCAGCTGCGCGACACGATCGGCGTCGACAACATGCTCTGGGGAAGCGACTTCCCGCACGCCGAATCGACCTGGCCGAAATCCCGGGACTTCCTGAGCCGCATCTTCGCCGGAGTTCCCGAGGAGGACCTGCGCAAGGTCACCTCGGAGAACGCCGCGCGGCTGTTCGGTTTCAAGGTGAGCTAGCGCCCTGGATCCGAGCCCGCGCGGCCGGCCGGAGGGGTTCGTGGCGGTGACCCGGGTGTCCGAGCTGTCGCCGGGCGCGATGAAGTGGGTGGTCATCGATCGTGAACGAGTGCTCATCGCGCACGTCGATGGCGCCTTTTACGCACTTCGGGATTGCTGTGGCCACCTGGGGGCACCACTCTCGACGGGAACGCTCGTGGGCCATGTCATCGAGTGCCCGCTGCACTATGCGTGTTTCGACGTGCGCACCGGCAAGCTGCTGAGTGGACCCGTCGCCGCTGACGTGACCACCTTCGAGGTCCGGGTCGACGGGGACACGGTATACGTGAAGCGATAGGCGCGACGCGGACGGCGCCGGGGGACCGAGCCGTCCCCGACGCCGGCGCCGATCGTCTGGTCGTCGGCGTGTGTCGTCGCCTGCTCGAAATCTCGCGGTCCTCGTTCCTGCGTGGTTGTTTCCACGGCATTCTCCTTTTGTTGGTCCGGCCAGTGACTCCTCGGCTCACCTGGTGTCGCCGTCGAGGGGCTCGCCATTAATGTCGATGAAGACGATCGGCTCCGCGCCGGCCGCCCGTTGCACCCAGATCGCGGAGGCCACGGCACCCGTCCGGCAGTCGAGTCCCTGCCAGATACCGCCCGTCGGCGACCGATCGCGTCGACTGCGCGTGACCTCACGCTTGTATTCCGCGAACCCTTCGTGCCCGAGGGCCTCGACGACGTCGAGAGGCTGCGCCGCCCACGCGTGCTCGTTCTCCGACCATTGCATCTTGCCGTGCTGGCGAAGCTCGTTCAGGTGCTGGAGATCTCCCACGGTGCCGCCCATCGTGCGCCTCCTTTCGACGTCTCCAGAAAGCAGCTGCTTGTCGACGCCGGCCGCCCTACTCTTCAGATCCCAGATACCGCTCGTTCGGTTACCGCGTTGTGACGACTCGATCACCAGCTCGTGACGTCCCAGGGCGCAGCGCTCGTTCTTCGCGCCCGGAACGGGCAGCAATAGACTTGCCAGTCGGCCGAACGAAATGGCGGCGCACGCAAATGCGCGAGGACAACGCCGTTCGCCGAGCGGGGCCGGTGTAGCTCCCGCGAGGCTTTGCGCATCTCTGCCGATAAAACGGTCACGCTCGCCGAGTCTCTGCTCATGCGGCACGCAGAGCGTGGCGATCAATGGCGCGTGTGGCCGTCGAGGAGCGTGAGTGAGTCAATCCGCCACACCGAAGCCGCGTCACGAAGCTCTAAACCTTGACATGCTTTGGGCACACCCCATACCCTGACCTCGATAATCAATGAGGCACGCGCGATGAATCACGCACGGCTCCGAGATCCTTCGCAGTCCGGCTCGTCCGCGTTTCGCCTTCCCGGCCGCGGCGTCTTCTGATCGCCTAGACGCTGCCCGCCAGCGCGGCATTTTTTCGGGCTCGGCCGTGCCGCCACGTCGCTTCGCCCGGTGACCGCGACGGCTCGTTTGCCGAACGCGTCTGTCTGCACTGAATTCCAGAGGAGGAGCGGGCATGCCCGCACGTTACAAGCGCCAGGGCGACGATTTCGACCGCGCGCCCGCAGGCCCGGATGCGCGTCGCGCCCGGGAGATCGTGGGCGCCTCCGCGCCGATGCGAGAGATGTTCGACACGGTCGCCCGCGTGGCCCGAACCCGGAGCACCGTGCTCATCCAGGGAGAGACCGGCACGGGGAAGGAGCTGATCGCGCGGGCCATCCATGCGGCGAGCCCGCGAGCCGACCGCGCCTTCGTGCCCGTCGATTGCAGCGCCCTGGCCGAGGGCGTACTGGAATCCGAGCTCTTCGGACACGTCAGAGGCGCCTTCACGGGAGCGGTCATCGACAAGCGTGGGCTGTTCGAGGCGGCGGACGGCGGGACGTGCTTCCTCGACGAGGTCGGCGAGATCAGCGCGTGCGTTCAGGCGAAGCTCCTCAGGGTCCTGCAGGAGCACGAGGTCAAGCGAGTGGGAGGCACCGGCAGCTTCGGGGTGGATGTCCGGGTCATCGCGGCGACCAACCGGGATCTGGCGGCGCTGGTCGCGAGCGGAAAGTTCCGGGAAGACCTCTTTTATCGCCTCAGCGTGGTCACGCTCCACGTGCCGCCGCTGCGTGAGCGACGCGAGGACGTCGCGCTCCTCGCCGCCCATTTCCTCCGGAGGTACGCCGCCGAGAACGCCAAGGCCGTTTCCGACATCGCTCCCGAGACCATGGCGCGGCTGGTCGCGTACGACTGGCCCGGAAACGTCCGCGAGCTCGAGCACGCCATCGAGCGCGCGATCGCGATGACGACGACCTCGGTGCTGCTTCCCGGGGATCTGCCGCCGAAGTGTGTCGAGGCGGCGGGCCCGTCCGGTGGGGCGACCGCCGGAGCGTCTTTGAGCCTTCGCGGGGTCGTCACCCGCCACGTCTACCGCGTCCTGCGGGAGGCGCGATGGAACAAGAAGCTCGCGGCCCAACTGCTCGGCATTCACCGGAGGACGCTCTACCGGCTGACGAAGCGGTACGGGATCAGCCTGAGCGAGCGCCAGCGTGAGCGTGACGGGCGCGAGTGAGACCAACCACCTCACGCGCGCGACCGCGTGGCCGTGGGAGGAGCGAGGCTCCTCCCACGGCGCAGCGCGCCTACGCCGTCGGGCGAGCCACGAAGCCGTAGCGCGCGTTCGTGCGCGCGCCGCCCGCGGCGAGGTATTCCGCTTTGATCGCGACGATCTTGTCGGCGGTGATGCCGTGAGCAGTCTTGGGGCGCAGACCATAGAGGCGCGCCGAGTTGCCGCCGAAGACGGCGCGCTTCACGGGGCCGTCGGCGGGCCCCAGCGGCTTGAAGCCGTGTTTCTTCTGCATGTCCTCAGGGATCTCGAGCCGGCGCAACGCCTCGATCTGCCACTGGGGCGAGCCGTACCAGAGTGAATCGGTGCCCCAGATGACATGGTCGGAGCCGAGACCCTTCACCAGCGTGCCGATGAAGGCGGCGGCAAAGCGCGGGTTCGCGACGGCGCACGTCGCGAACGCGGTCCCCACCTCGCCGTAGACGTTCTTCACGCCGAGCTTGCTCGGAATCTCGGCCAGGTCGGTCGCCCACTTGATGCGACCGGTCTGCTCGAACTCGGCAAGCACGGCGTCGGGCTTCTCCATGAAGGGGCGAAGCGCCCCGTGGTACATGACGAAGTTGATCTTGGGCCAGTCCTTGGCCGCCTTGCCGACGTCCTTGACGGTCGCGTACTCCCAGACCTCGGGCCAGGACGTCTCGTAGTCGGCCGGCAGAAGGCCCTTGTGAATGCAAACGGTCGTGATGCCGGACTTCACGGCCTTCTCGTAGAAGGGGTACATGAGCTTGTCGTCGTCCAGCCACCAGTACGAGCCCAGCTTGGAGGGGAACAGCGGGTCGCCGATGGTGTAACCCTTCCAGCTGTCGGGCTTGAGCGTCGTGATCGCGCGGTCCACCTCCTCCATCCACCCCTGCTTCTTGGGCGTGAACACGGCGTGGGCCAGGAGGCGTCGGGAGCCGGAGATCTTGTTGATGGACGCGCGGGCGGCGGCGATCTGGTCGTTGGTCAGGAGATCCCAGCTCGGGTCGTCGAAGGGGGCGCCCGAGAGCAGCGCCACCTTGGTGTCGCTATCGACGAAGATCTCCTTGACGTAGTTCTCGAACTTGTACCGGGCGAGCGTGTTCTCGCCCCACAGCTTCGGGTTCCAGTTCTGCTTGGCGTACTTGGCCAGGTCGAGCAGCCCTTCCTGCTTGAAGTCGTCGCGGACGAAGTGCGTCTGGGCGTCCACGATGAACTGTCCGGAGAGCGCCTGGGCCCGCATGTCGGCGACGCCCGGCGTGGCCGCTTCCGCGCGGCTCACCTCGAACACGGGGCCGAACACGTCGTTCATGGCGAGGAAGGCCGCTGCCATGCCGGCGCTCGAGGCCAGGAACTGACGGCGGTTCAGCCCGTGTCGCGGGGCCAGATCGCCGGCGAGCTCTTTCACACGCGCCTCGACGCGGCGCTGCTCTCGGGTCTGGGGCAGGGGGTTGTACTCGCCGTTCGACACGATCTGGGTGGGCACCGGGCCTCGGTAGGCGGCCACCTCGGCCGGCGCCGTGCGCTTCAGCTCCTCGTCACTGAGGTAGTGCGGCATCGCTCTCCTCCTTCTGCCTCGAAGGCTGCAGGGTGGGGTCAAGGATGACCTTGCCGAGCGGCTCGTTCGTTTCGACGAGACGGTGAGCCGCCGCCGCGTCTCGGAGCGGCAGGATGCGATCGATGAGGACTCTGAGCGCCCCGGCACTGGCCAATCGAAGTGAGCGCTCCAGATCTTCTCGGCGCTCTGCGCCCAGCCCGCTGATGACCCGAAGACGTTGCTGGTAGAGGCGCTTCACGTCGAGGGTGACGAGCCCGCCACCATGAGCGCCGACCGTCACGAGTCGGCCTCCCGGCGCGAGACCGTTGAACGCGCCCGGCCACAGGGCGGGATCAGCGATGTTTTCGAAGACCACGTCCACTCCGCGACCTTCGGTGATCCGCATGACCTCCCGCTCGAGATCATGCCGGCGGTAATTCACCCCGAAATCGGCGCCGAGAGACACGGCGGCCTGGACACGCTGGTCCGTGCCGGCGGCCGCGACCACGTGAGCCCCCAGCGTCTTCGCGACTTGCACAAGGCAACTGCCCAGGCCGCCGGCGGCGCCCATGACCAGCGCCCAGTCTCCTTTCTTGAGATCAGCCAGATAGCACTCGCCGAAGGCCAGGGGAAAGTGTCGCGCGATGACCGTCGCGTGGGCGAAGGAAAGCCCCTCGGGAACGGGCACACAGTTGACGGCGGGGATCTTCAGATACTCCGCATATCCACCCCAGCACTGAACCCCGAGCATCCTTCGCCTCGTACAGCTGCCCTGGTTTCCGTCTGTGCAGTGCTGGCAGCTCCCACAGCCGACACCGCCGAAAATGGCGACACGGTCGTTGACCTTCGCCAGGTCGACGCGAGGGCCCACGTCAACGACAATTCCTGACGGGTCGTTGCCCATGACGAGGGGCAAGGTCACACCGTAGTTGCCACCGTCCTGCCGGACCTGCAAGTCAAGCGTGCGGTTGACGGATACCGCGTGAACCCTGACGAGAACCTCGCCGGGGCCGGGAACCGGAGTGGGAACCTCCTCCCACCTCAAGATCTCGGGGCCCCCGAACTCCCTGATGACGATGGCTTTCAGCGCTGCTCCTTCCCGCGAGGCTCGCCTCCAGGCGAGCGGCCGATCGTCAAGTACGATACATCAGGCGGCGATGCTACGATCGGCGGCGCAGGCGGGGTAACCCATGACGGGTTTTGGCATCGGCGCGTCGGTCAAGCGGCGCGAGGATCTGCGGCTGCTGACCGGCCGGGGACGCTACGCGGAAGACTGCGGTGCGGCGGGCCAGGTCTACGCCGCGTTCGTGCGCTCACCGCATGCACACGCTGACGTGGTCGCGATCGACGCCGCCCCCGCACGGGCGGTCGACGGCGTGCTCGACGTGTTCACCGGACGCGACCTCATTGCGGGCGGTGTCGGGGCGATCCCGACGCTGATCGCCGAGCGCGGCGGCGGGATCCGGAACCGCGACGGCTCGCCCTTCGCGGAGCCGGTGTGGTATCCGCTCGCGACCGACCGCGTGCGCCACGTCGGTGAGCCGGTTGCGATCGTGATCGGAGCAACGCCGGCGGCGACGCAGGACGGGGCCCAGGCCGTCGCGGTGCGGTACCTCGGGCGGCTCGCGGTCGTCGACGCCGTCGCGGCCCTCGCCGAGGGCGCGCCATCGCTGCACGCCGGCGTTGAGCGTAACCGCGCCTACGACTGGGAGTGCGGCGACGCCGAGGCGACCGCGCGCGCCATCGCCACGGCCGCGCACGTCACGCGGCTCGCTCTCGTCGACAACCGGCTCGTCACCTGCTTCATCGAGCCCCGCGCGGCGCTCGCCGAGTGGGACGCCGGCGCCGGGCGCTACACGCTTCACGCCGGCCTTCAGAGCGTGCATCAGCTGGCGATGAATCTCGCGCGTGTTCTCGGTGTCGCGGCCGCGCACGTGCGGTGCGTGACCGGCGACGTCGGCGGCGGCTTCGGCTCCAAGATTCAGGTCTACCCCGAGTATGTCGCCCTTGCGTGGGCGGCGCGCCGGGTCGGCCGCCCCGTGAAGTGGGTCTCGAGCCGGTCCGAAGGCTTTGTCAGCGACGTCCAGTCGCGCGACCACGCGCTCACCGGCGAGCTGGCGCTCGATGCGACGGGACGCATCACCGCGCTGCGCGTGCGGTCGACGTCGAACCTCGGCGCCTATGTCGCTCCGAGCATCCCGATATCGACCCTCTCCAACATGGAGCGGATGATTTCGGGGCTCTACGCCATTCCCGCGATCCATCTCCGGGTCGAGGGTGCGCTCACCAACACCGTGCCGATCAACGTCTATCGCGGCGTCGGGCGCATCGAGTGCGTCTACACGGTGGAGCGGCTGATCGATCGCGCCGCGCGCGAGACCGGGCGCGACCCGGCCGCGCTCCGGCGCGCCAACATGGTGCGGACGTTTCCGTACCGAACGGCGACGGGCGCGGTCTACGATTCGGGCGATTATGTCGCCCGGCTCGACGAGGCGATCGCGCTCGGCGATGCCGCCGGCCTCCCGGCCCGGCGCGCCGAGGCCGCGCGGCGAGGCAAGCTTCGGGGCATCGGCCTCGGGCCCTACATCGAAGGCACCGGCGGCGTGCCGCAGGAGTTCGCCGAGGTGCGCGTGTTACCGACGGGGATCGTCGAGGTGCCGATCGGCAGCATCTCGCAGGGCCAGGGCCATGAGACCGTCTTCGCCCAGGTGGTCGCCGAGCGACTCGGTGTCCCGTTCGAGACGGTGCGCATCGTCATGGGCGACACTGACCGTGTCGCGAAGGGCGTCGGCACGTTCGCCTCGCGCTCGATGGTCAGGGCGGGCAGCGCGGTGGTCGAGGCCTCGGAATCCGTCATCGCCGCCGGCAAGGCGATGGCGGCGCATCTCCTCGAGGCCGCCGTGGCCGACATCGAATATCGCGGCGGCGCGTTCGGTGTCGTCGGCACTGACCGGTCGATCTCCATTTTCGAGACCGCGCGCGCCGCCGCAGCCGGCAAAGTGCCGCAGGCGCTCGGCACCACGCTCGGCGCCGCCAGGATGCACGAGAACCCGGCGTTCGCGTTTGCCAACGGCTGCGAGGTATGCGAGCTCGAGATCGACCCGGAGACCGGCGCGGTCGAGATCGTCGCGTTGACCATGGTCGACGACTCGGGCCGCTCGGTGAACCCGATGATCGTGCACGGCCAGATGCACGGCGCGGTGGCTCAAGGCATCGGTCAGGCCCTGACCGAGCGGTGCGTCTACGACCCGGAGGGCGGACAGTTGCTGTCGGGCTCGTTCCTGGACTATGCCATCCCGCGCGCCGACGACCTGCCCGCGATATCGGTCACCAGCCGCGACGTGCCGAGCCCGACGAATCCGCTCGGCGTCAAGGGCGCCGGCGAGGGCGGCACGGTCGGCGCGCCGGGCGCTGTCATCCACGCGATCCTGGATGCGCTCGCGCCGGTGGGGGTGACGCACATCGACATGCCCGCCACGCCCGAGCGGGTGTGGCGGGCGATCCGGGACGCACGGTGATCGCCTCGGCGGACGTCGTCGTCGTCGGCTCCGGCGCCTTCGGCGCGAGCGTGGCGTATCACCTGGCGCGCCGCGGCGCCCGCGTGGCGGTGCTCGAGCGCTCCGGGCTCGCCTCGCAGACCTCGCCGCGCGCCGCCGGGCTGTCGAGCCAGGTCCGCGCGACCCCGGCGCTCACGCGGCTCGCGCAGCGCGCGGTGGTGAAGCTCGCGGCGTTCACGGACGAGACCGGCCAGCCGCTCCGCTTCACCCAGAGCGGCGCGCTGAAGATCGCGCGCACCGAGCGTGATGCCGAGCAGCTCTCGCGCGAGGTCGCGCGGGGCGACGCCGCCGGCGTCGAGATCGACTTCGTGTCCGTCGCCGAGGCGCGGCGGCGGCTTCCGATCCTGGGTGAGCGCGGCATCCTCGCCGTCACGTGGAGCCCGACGGACTGCAACGTCGAGCCGTCCGAGTTGCCGATCGGCTATTGCCGGGCGGCGGAGAAGCTCGGGGCCGTGCTGCTCCCGCACACGCCGGCCACGGGCTTCGACCTTGGCCCGCGGGGTGTGGAGGGCGTCCGGACGCCGCGCGGCACGATCGGAACGCGCGCCGTGGTGGACGCCGCCGGCGCGTGGGCGCGCCTCGTCGCCGGAGGGCTCGGCGCGTCGCTGCCGGTCGTGCCGACGCGCCATCAGCTCCTGATCACCGAGCCGATTCCGGGGGTCGGGCCCGAGTTCCCGATCGCTCGCGTGATCGACGCCAATGTCTACGTGCGGCACGAGCGCGGCGGGCTCATGCTGGGCGGGTACGAGCCCGATCCCGTGCAGCTCGACGCCGCGACACTGCCGCCGTCGTTCGATGTCGCCGAGCTGCCTCTGGACATCGAGGTGCTGTGGCGGCTCGCGCGCAGCGTGAGCGAGCAGTTCCCGATCTTCCAGGATCCGACGATCCGCGTCGCTGAGCACCGCGGCGGGCTGCCGACGCTCACGATGGACGACCGCTACCTCGCGGGGCCCCTGCTCGGCGTGGCCGGAGCCTGGGTGATGAGCGGCTGCTGCGTGGGCGGCCTCAGCGTCTCGCCCGCGCTCGGCGAAGCGATGGCCGAGTGGATCCTCGACGGAGCGCCGGCGCTCGATCTTTCCGAGATCTCCACCGCGCGCTTCGCCGGGTACCTCCCCGATGAGATCGAGCTGCGCGAGCGATGCCGGCGAGCCTACGCGACGCACTACCGCACGGGTGGCGACGTCTCAACCGCTTCGTGAATCTGTGGTAGCGTCTGCCCGATCGCGTGCGACGGCCCGGTGTCCGAATCCCGTCGCCGGCCCAGGGAGGACGTGCATGCAGATCTCCCGGAGGAGCTTTCTCACCGCAGGCGGCGTGCTCATCGTGGGCCTCGGACTCGACGGCCCCGGGCGGGCGCAGGCCCAGACCGTGCCGAACGCCGATCGCTTCCTCGGCAAGCCGCTGGTCCCGGACGTGGTCGACTCGTTCCTGGCCGTGCACGCCGACGGCTCGGTGACGGCCTTCGTCGGCAAGGTGGACATCGGTACGGGCGGGCGCATCGCCATGCGCCAGATCGTCGGCGAGGAGCTCGACGTTCCGCTCGAGCGCATCGCGATGATCGAGGGCGACACCGCGCTCACGCCCAATCAGGGCGCGACCGCCGGCAGCTACGGCATCGCCCGCGGTGGCGTTCAGCTCCGTCAGGCGGCGGCCACCGCGCGTCAGGCGCTTCTCGCCCAGGCGGCCCAGCGCCTCAATCGGCTGGCGGGAGATCTCCAGATTGCTGACGGCCTCGTGAGCGCGAAGGATGGCGGCGCCTCGGTCAGCTACGGCGACCTCCTCGGCGATCGCGCGTTCAATGTGAAGATCGATATCACCGCGCCGCTGAAATCGCACGAGCGCTTCCGCTTCATCGGCAAATCGCTGCCGCGCCCCGATATGCCGGCGAAGGTCACGGGCCACCACCGCTATCTGCACGACCTCACGCTGCCCGGCATGCTCCACGCCCGCGTGATCCGTCCAGGCGCGCTCGGCGCCACCCTCGTGTCCGTGGACGAGTCGTCCATCGCCGGGATCGGCGGCGCGCGCGTCGTGCGGATCCAGAGCTTCCTGGCTGTCGTGGCCGAGCGCGAGTGGGATGCGGTGCGAGCCGCCCGCGCGCTTCAGACGAAGTGGACCGCGGGCACCGGGCTGCCCGATCACGAGAAGGAGTTCGACTCGATGCGGGCCAGCCGCGTCGTCCGCGACCAGGAGATCGCGAAGCGAGGCGATCTCTCGGCGTTGAGCGCGCCGCCGGCGGGGACGCGGCCGCTCGCGGCCTCGTACCGCTGGCCCATCCAGACCCACGGTTCCATCGGGCCCTCGTGCGGGGTGGCCGACGTGCGCGTTGATCGCGTCACGGTCTGGAGCTCGTCTCAGAACACGCACGGGTTTCAGGCCACGTGCGCCCGCGTGCTGGGACTCGAGCGCGACCGCGTGCGCGTGATCTACATGGACGGCGCGGGCTCGTACGGTCCCAACGGCGCCGACGACGCGACCATCGAGGCGGCGCTGCTCTCGAGGGCGGTGAGGCGGCCGGTCCGCGTGCAGTGGAGTCGCCAGGAGGAGCACGGCCTGGACCCGAAGGGCCCCGCCCAGCTCCTCGAGCTGCGCGCCGCCGTCGATCCAGATGGCCAGGTCGCGGCGTGGGAGACGCAGGCGTGGCTGCCGCTCGCCACCGCCAACTTGCCCAATATCCCGCTCCTCTCCGTGGACGCCGCGGGCATCCAGCAGACGCCGGGAAGATCGACGGGGCTGATCTACCAGAACATCGATCCGCCCTACCCAATGCCGAACGTCAACGCCGTCGTGCACTGGATTCCGGACGCGCCGCTCCGCACGTCGGCCATTCGCGCGCCCGGGAAGATCGCCAACACCTTCGCGGTCGAGTCGTTCGTGGACGAGATTGCGGCGCTGGCCCGCGTCGATCCTGTCGAGTTTCGCCTGCGCCGTCTCACCAACCCGCGCGGCGTCGAAGTGCTGCGCCGGACGGCGGCGCGGATGAGCTGGCAGCCCCGGCCGTCACCGCGCCCCGTCGATGCGCGCGCGGCCGTGCTCACGGGCCGCGGCATCGCCTACGTCCACTACAAGCACGAGGAGACGCTGGTGGCCATGGGCATGGAGGTGGCGGTGGAGCGAGCCACCGGACGCATCCGCGTGACGCGGGTGGTGTGTGCTCAGGATTGCGGGCTCATGATCAACCCGGCGTGCGTGCAGAGCCAGCTCGAGGGGAACATCATCCAGACGCTTTCCCGCACGCTGCACGAGGAGATCGTCTACGACCGTGACGGCGTGACCACCGTCGACTGGGGCTCGTACCCGATTCTCACCTTTCCCGAGGTGCCGGCACTCGAGTTCGAGTTGATCCAGCGGCTGGACCAGCCGCCGCTCGGCGTGGGCGAGGCGGCGTCGACGCCGGTCCCCGCGGCGCTCGCCAACGCCGTCTTCGACGCTACCGGTGTGCGGCTACGGACCGTCCCGTTCCGGGCGGAGCGGGTGAAGGCGGCGCTGACGCGGGGCTGATCGAGCGGCTCAGCCGTCGCCGGCGAGTGTCACCGTCTTTACGGGAGCGCCGCCCGCCAGGTAGACGCGGGCCACTCGCGGTCCGACGGTGGTGGCGACGTGGTGGAGCCCGAGGCCATGCGTCTGGGCCACCTCGGCGGCGGTGATCTCGGCATCGCCCTGGCGGCCGATGATCACGACTTCGTCGCCGACGCGCGACTCTGGCACCTCGGTCAGGTCGATCCGCGTGTGCTCGAGCGAGGGGCCTCCGACGATGGGGACGGCGCGCCCGCGCACGAGCACCCGCCCGGCGTGGAGCCAGGAGAGGCCGTCGGCCGAGCCGATCGGGATCACGCCGAGTCGCATGGGCGCCGTCACCGGGAACGGCGCCAGCTCGGCGAAGCGCTCGCGCGGTGTCAGCTCCTTGACTGCGATGACACGCGTGGTGAGGGCCCGAAGCGTCGGCCGCAGCGGAACCGGTGATGTCTCGCCTGGGAACGTGATGCCGTACAGCATCCGTCCGGGATCGACGGCGTTGAGGTACGTCTGGGGGAACCTCAGCACGAAAGGCGAGGCGGCGAGCAACCGGATCGGTACATGTAAACCGCGCGCCTCCAGCTCGTCGACCACCGCGGTGAACCGTCCGAGCTGCCACTCGGCGTAGGCGGGGTCGGCACCGGAGGGCGCGTGCGGGTGGGCGCAGAGCCCGGCCAGGCGCAGGTGCGGAAGCTCCAGCATGGCGGCGACAGTCTTCACCGCCTGCTCGGCCGGCACTCCCAGCCGCTCGAGCCCGACGTCGACCTTGACGAACACGTCGCACGGCCCCGTGGCCGCCTCGGCATACGCCCGCGCGGCGTCGAGATCGACGAGCGTCGGGATGAGGAAGTGGGCGATGGCGTCCGGCGCGGCCTCGGGCAGCGAGTTGGGGTATACGAGGATGGGCGTGGCGATCCCGTGCCGGCGGAGGCGGATACCCTCCGCGAGATCCGCAACCGCCAGGGCGTCGGCGCCATTCGCGACGAAGGCGGCCCCGAGCTCGGCGGCGCCGTGGCCGTAGCCGTCGGCCTTGACCACGGCGAAGATTTTCCGGCCCGGGCCCACCATCCGGCGCACCGCACGGACGTTCGCGGCGGCGGCATCGAGGTCGATCTCGAGGGTGGTCGGCCGGGGCGGGCGAGACGGCGGCATGGCAGTCATGGCGGCTCCTCATCAGGGAGAATACTCGGATGCTGCGACTGGGCATAGCCTGCGTGGGCCTGTTCGTGCTAACGTCCGGCGCCATGGCCACTGAAATCACTCCTGCCGTACGATCCGAGCTGGCTCCGACGGGCAAGCTCCGGATCGGACTGAACCATGGAAACTTCCTGCTCGTCACGCCGGGCTCGTCAGGGCCGGATCCTCGCGGCGTCGCATCGGATCTCGGACGGGAGCTCGGCCGGCGGCTGGGCGTGTCGGTGGAGTTCATCCGCTTCGAGAGTGCCGGCAAGCTGGGCGACGCGGTGCGGACCGGCGCCTGGGACGTTGCCTTTCTCGGGGCCGAGCCGCAGCGCGCGGCTGACATCGCCTTCACCGCCGCCTACCTGGAGATCCCGGCGACGTATATCGTGCCGGCCGGATCGCCGATCCACTCGGTCGCGGACGTGGACCGGGAGGGCGTGCGCATCGCGGTGACCGAGCAGAGCGCCTACGGCTTGTTCCTTAGCCGCAACGTGAAGCACGCACGTCTGGTGCTCACCAAAGGCCCCGCGCTCGAGGTGTTCGTCGCCGAGAAGCTCGAAGCGCTGGCCGGGCTCAGACCGGCGCTCCTCACCGACGTCAAGAAGCTTCCGGGCGCCCGGGTGCTCGACGGTCAGTTCACGGCGGTTCAGCAGGCGATTGGCACCCCGAAGGCGCGTGACGCCGGCGCGAAGTTCCTACGCGCGTTCGTCGAGGACGTGAAGGCCTCGGGCGTGGTGGCCGAGGCGATCGCGAAGAACGCCGTCCAGGGCGTCTCGGTCGCGCCGCCCGCGCCTCAATAGAGTGATTCGCTCCCGGAGGCCTTGCCGCGGTCCTAAAGACGATAGACGCGGGCCGCGGTGTCGTGGAACAGCTTGGCCTTCTCCGCCGCCGAAAAGCCCGACGTCAGGCGCTTGAACGAGTTCCACAGCACCGTGTAGCTGCAGCT
>Ga0209157_1002363_pt1 | contig 15099 bp, 10 predicted proteins | sample GraSoiAngelo_135_FD_185892 | JGI IMG/M metagenome (GOLD analysis project Ga0209157, IMG submission 185892) | Grasslands soil microbial communities from the Angelo Coastal Reserve, California, USA - 14_0929_05_40cm (SPAdes) (version 2) | ecosystem: Environmental > Terrestrial > Soil > Grasslands ... | reverse complement strand
CGTTGATCTCTGGTGCCGCTCGTATTCTCGATAGCCCTCCCAGTACGCGGTAATGTTTCCGGCATTGCCGACGGGCAGCAGATGAAAGTCAGGGGCGTTGCCTAAAATGTCGACGACCTCAAATGCAGCGGTCTTTTGTCCGGCGATTCGGTCCGGGTTAATCGAATTTACAATAACAAACTCGTGCCCCTCGCCTAACTCACGTACAACACGAAGCGCGGCGTCAAAATTGCCATCGATGGCGATGATTTTGGCTCCGTAAGCAAAAGCTTGCAGCAATTTTCCGGTGGCGATTTTTCCTGCAGGCAAAATCACTAGGCACGAAATTCCCGCGCGCGCGGCGTAAGCAGCCGCCGAAGCCGAAGTGTTGCCGGTGGACGCGCAAATGAGAGCCTTTGCGCCGCGCTCCATCGCTTTCGACACGGCCATCGTCATACCGCGATCTTTAAAGGAACCTGTGGGGTTGACGCCTTCGTTCTTAACAAAAACTTTACAGTCGCGGCTAACCCGTTTGCTTAATTGCGCACAGTAAATCAGCGGCGTATTCCCCTCGCCCAACGAGACGATCGGTGTCGAAGCAGAAACTGGAAGATATTCCCGGTAATGTTCGATCACTCCCCTGCTCTGCTGCAATTCTGATGTTGTTGATCGCATCTATTCGAAGTAAATCCGCATGATTGTCGATCGATAAGTGCAGTGTAAGATCATGCCGTATGCCCGCGCTGAGCAAGGAAGATAAGCTGCGACTATTAACCACCATACTGGAAAGTCGCCACGCAGACTTGCGCGAGCAGAATCTAAATCGCCAGGGCAAAGGACATTTTCATGTTTCCGGAATGGGTCACGAAGCGCTGGCGGCGGTTTCGATCCAGATGGAACCGGACGATTACATCGTGCCGTACTATCGCGATCGGGGTTTGATTCTGGGACGTGGCATGACGACGCGTCAGCTGGGTCTGGAATATTTCGCGAAGCGCAACACCGGCAGCGGCGGCCGCCAAATGCCATCGCATTATAGCAACGCTGATCTGCATATCTGGAGTGTGCCAACCCCCACTGGCTCGCAGCTTCTTCCCGCGTGCGGGATTGCCTGGGGCATTCAGCTCGACGGCAAGAAGAATCTCGTCGTGACCACGGTAGGCGACGCCGCGACGCGCCAGGGGGATTTTTTCGAAGCGATCTGTTTTGCCAAGGAAAAGAAACTGCCGCTGCTCTTTCTCGTCGAAGACAACGCCTATGGGATCAGCATGCCGACGAGAAAGACCAATCCACTAGCGTTGAATGTTCTCGAGCCAGACAACTGGCGGAGGATCGATGGCCAAAACGTGCAGCAGATTTACGATGCCACAGCCGAAGCATTCGGAAAAATTCACGCCGGCGGCGGGCCATTCTTTTTCTGGATCAAGATGGAACGGCTCTCCAGTCACACGAGCTCCGATGATCAAAAACTTTATCGAAACGAGCAGGAATTGCGGGAGCTCGAAAAATTCGATCCACTCAAATGTTGGAAGGACCAACTGATCAAGGAAGGCATTATTACCGCAGACGACTTCGCGAGACTCAACAGCGAAATTAAGGAGCGAATTCGTCGGGAATACAGCGAAGCCGAAAAAGCTGAGGACCCGTCGCCCAACGAGCTCCTCACCAACGTCACAAAACCGCCGCCAAAGATCGAGAAAGAAATCCTGCCGCCCGGAAAATACCGCATTGGCGACACCGTGAACAAAACCTTACGCGCTGGTCTGGAGGACGATCCGCGACGAATTCTCTTTGGCGAAGATATCGAAGATCCCAAGGGCGGTGTGTTTCGCCTTACTCAGAAACTTTCAACTGAATTCCCGAAGCAAGTTTTCAATTCACCGCTTGCCGAATCGACCATCCTCGGGGTTGCCTGCGGCCTTGCTGCGTACGGGAAACGCCCAGTATTCGAGCTGCAATTCATCGACTTTATTTATCCCGGATTCAATCAGCTCGTCACCAACATCTCCAACCTGCGCTGGCGATCGTTCGGCAACTGGAAATGTCCGGCGGTGATTTATGCGCCGTATGGCGCGTATCTGCCTGGCGGCAGTTTGTGGCATAGCCAGGCAAACGAATCGGCGCTCGCGCATTATCCCGGTTTAAGTGTTGTAATCCCGAGCACGCCCGCAGACGCCGCTGGATTGCTTTGGACGGCAATGCATGCTGAGGATCCGGTGATTTTCTTAATTCCGAAGCACTTGCTTTGGGCCGAACACGAATATACGAAACCGATTCAGGCCGTCCCGCTTGGGCGGGCGGGTCAATGCACAAACGGCTCGGACGTGACGGTAGTTGCCTGGGGAAATACGATTGAGAAATCTCTCGAGGCGATCGCGAAAATCGAGAATGAAACAAGCGTCGAGCTAATCGATCTACGGTCGATCGTTCCGTGGGACAAGGCTGCGATTGAAAAATCAGTGCGTAAAACTCGCCGACTGGTTGTTGTCCAGGAAGACACTGAGAACTGCAGCGTGGGACAAATGATTATTTCACACGTCACGAGCACGCCCGAGTTGTGGAATGAAATGATCAGTCCGCCGATTCTCGTTAGCAAAGCGAACGTCGTGATCGGTTATAATCCGATCTACGAATACGCTGCATTGCCGGACGTCGAGCGCATTGTCGCCGCCATCCGGCACTCGGTTGCAACCAAATACGAACGCGCAGGTGTAGCCGGAATCGGTGATTCCGGCCCTCCCGCAAAACAACCCGAATACATTCAGCCGGGGTCACCGCTCCCGGCTACAGTGGACGCCAGCAAACGGCGCGTCCAAAACATCACCGTGCCCGTCATGGGCGAAGGAATTCGCAACGCAAAAGTCGTTTCGCTTTTAAAGAAACCAGGCGATCCCGTCGCGCTCGACGATGAATTGTGCGAAGTCGAAACGGACAAGGCCGTTTATCCAATCCAATCGTCGTTCGCGGGAGTGATGGGCGAATGGAAAACGAAAGTTGGCGATACGGTCGATATTGGCCAGGAGCTTGGCACACTTCTGACCGAGGAAGCATCGTTAGCGGATCAGCTTGAAGCGGAGGCCGAAGTTTCGGCAGATCAAGGAACTGTAGCTGCGGGCACGACCCGCGGTGTAAAGGCAATTGTCCCCAGCCGCAAAGAACGCGATGTTGCGCCCGAGGACAGACGCCGCTACAGCGGAATCGAACCGGCGCTCTCGCCGACAATCACGCGCAAGCTCAGTCGCGTCATTCCTGCTAACTTGCAAATTGATGCGCGATGGGACGCAGTTCGCGAAGCCCGCGAGGCAGCGAAAACGAAACACCCCGAGAATGCCCCCTCCCCTTCTGTGATGATCGCGTGGGCAGTCGTGCGCGCGATGGAAAAGCATGCGCCATTCCGCCGGCTAATTCTCGAAGACGATCAGATTGTGCAAAATGACGATTTCGACTTGGGCGTTGCGGTCGCACTCGAGGACGACCGCTTGGCGACTGCAGTTATTACGGACGCAAATCGCAAAAGCTGGCCGGAATTCATGAAGAGTTACGAGCAGATTGTCGCTGCGACGCGTAGCGGCCGAGTCGACGCGATGAATGCGCCCGTCGTGATCACGAGTTTGGGTGCGTTTGGAGTGAAGGCCGGAGCGCCAATTGTTGTGCCGCCCTCAGTGGGCACTTTGTTCATTGGCACGGCGCACCGCGAACTGATTCCGAACAAAAACAAAAACGAGAGCGCGGAAGTCATCACGCTCTCGCTTACATTCGATCATCGTGTCGTAAACGGCGCCGGCGCGGCAGCGTTCGCCAACGAAATCAAAAAACAGATTGAAGGATTTACAATTCCTTCTCAGGAAAAGCTCGGCGCAGCTGCGCGCAAGCGCTGAGGATTCTTCTCGAATTACATCCAATCTTCCGGTGGGCTTCCTAGCTTAAGTACGGTCAATTTTCATGACCGAACTCATCAACATCAACGGGAGGGAAATCTTATGGCACGAAAACTCGACGGAAAGAAAGTGGCCATCCTCGTGGCGGATGGTTTTGAACAGGTGGAAATGACAAAGCCGCGCGAGGCGCTCGATGAAGCCGGTGCAGAAACAAAAATCGTTTCGTTGAAGCCGGGAAAGATTCAAGGCATGAATCACGCAGATAAGGGCGACAAATTCGATGTCGATCTGACGGTGAAAGACGGACGCCCTGAGGCGTTCGATGCGCTTATGATCCCCGGCGGTCTGTTTAATCCGGACGTACTTCGAGTAGACCAGAACGCGCTTGAATTTGCGCGGCACTTTTTCCGGGAACACAAACCGGTGGCGGCCATCTGTCATGGTCCGCAGGTGCTGATCAGTGCGGATCTTGTTCGCGGCAGAAAAATGACGTCGTGGCCGGCGATTCAGGTCGATATGCGCAACGCGGGAGCACGCTGGTTGGATGAGGAAGTGGTCGTGGACAACGGCTTGGTTTCCAGTCGCAAACTCGACGACATTCCAGCGTTCAACCGAAAGATGATTGATGAATCTGCCGAAGGCCGGCACACGGCAGCTGCAGCAGCGTAGTTCTCATCTGCCGAAGCTGGATTCGGAGCGCGGAAACAGCGCGGTAAATTTGTAGGGCGTCTGTGCCAGACGCCTAGCAAGGGAATTGGCGTTTCATAGAACAGAGCCGGCGGGCGCCGAACGACGTAGACGGAAAGCCCGAAGGGTAAGCTCACTGGCGCGAGCGAATCAAACGCCCTACAATTGCTTTACGTCCGCGCCTTTATGACCACGGCCAACAAAATCACCATTGTCCGGATTTTGATGATCCCCGCCTTTGTGACGATGGCGATTTATTACGGCGAGAGCGTCAGGCGCGGGCAGCCACTGGAATGGCAACGTTTCACTGCGATCATCATTTTCATATTGGCTGCCGTAAGTGACGGCTTGGACGGATACGTTGCGCGGCACTACAATCAGCGCAGTTCGCTGGGAGTCATTCTCGATCCAATTGCCGATAAAGGCTTGTTGCTCAGCGCCATCATTACCTTAAGCATTAGCAACTGGAGCGAGCTCGACCCCGATTACGGCAGCTTTCCGACCTGGTTCCCGGTCCTTGTGATTTCGCGTGACGCGATTCTCTTCGTCGGCGCAGGCGTCTTGTATTTGCTAATTGGAAAAGTGCACGTGAAACCGAACTGGACCGGAAAAGTAGCGACCGTTTTGCAGATGGTCGCGATCGGCTGGGTTATGCTGCAACTGCACCTGCTCCCGCTGCTGTACGTTGTGATCGCGGCTGGCTTTTTCACTGCGGTCTCCGGGATCGTTTACGTCACAGATGGCGTCAGGCAATTGCAGGCTGCAGGCCATGCGCATCCAGCGAAATCGTAAATGCGGCCGCCGGTAGTGAATGAGACGAGCACGCTGCCAAATGTCGCGATCGTCGGCCGGCCAAACGTGGGTAAGTCCGCCCTGTTCAATCGCCTGGTCGGTCGAAAGATCGCTATTGTTCATGATCAAGCGGGAATCACACGCGACCGGATTTCTGCAATTTGCAATCGCGGCGCACGCCCATTCACAGTGTGGGATACCGGCGGAATCTTCGGCGTCGGCGAACGCGAGCTGAGCGCCCAAGTACGCCTCGCCGCAGAAGAAGCGCTGCGCGAGAGCGATCTTGTACTGTTCGTTGTCGATGCAAAAGAAGGCTTGTCGCCGGTCGATGAAGACTTGGCGGGCACACTGCGCAAATCGCAAAAACCGGTCGTGCTCGTAATTAATAAGGTTGATCACGACAAGCACGAGCCGCTGGCGGCAGAATTCGATTCGTTAGGTCTCGAGCCGAGCGTTTCGATTAGTGCAGAACATGATCGCGGAATCTCGAAGTTGTTAACAGAAATCGAGCGGCGTCTCCCCTCGCCGGTTGCTCCGGCCGATATCAAACATCAGACTTCAACCTTCGAACCTCCATTGGCAGTGGCGATCGTCGGCCGACCAAACGTCGGTAAATCTTCTCTCATTAATTCCATTGTTCGCGGCGAGCGCGCGATTGTCAGCGAACTGCCCGGAACAACGCGCGATGCCGTTGACATTCTGTACGAGCGCAATGGGCGAAAGTTCGTTTTCATCGACACAGCGGGAATTCGCCGGCGCGGAAAACATTCGAGTTCGGTCGAGGTTTTCAGCGTTATGCGCGCAGAGCGCAGCATTCGCCGCGCGGATCTATGTATCCTCATGGTGGATCTCACGATGGGCGTAACAGCGCAGGACAAACGGATCGCGGGATTGATTCAACAGGCGCGGAAACCAGCGATCGTTGTGTTGAACAAATGGGATCTAGTGAGACCGAGACGCAGAGAAAAAGAGGCGGTAAGGCAGCTTGCCGAAGAAACGCGTGCGAGAATTTTCTTCCTTGAACATGCGCCGGTGCTGACCGTGTCGGCGCTGACTAAAGAAAATGTCGAGAAGTTGTTTGCATCGATAGAGACAATCCAGCGGGCAGCTCAGCAACGCATTGGCACCGGAATCCTGAACCGATTGCTGCGACAGGCGTTTCAAGCCAATCCGCCGCCGTTGGTGAGAGGCAAACGCTTGAAATTATTTTATGCAGTGCAAACAAGGAGCGGCAAACAAGATCCGGTAATGGAGGCCGGAGCTCCAGCGACGCCACACCGGCCGCATCCAATCCAAATGTTGAAACGGGCTCGCGGGAGCTCGCCCCTCCAGCCACCGGAATTTGTCCTCTTCGTAAATGATCCTCGCTTGACGAATGAAACATATCGTCGCTATCTCGAAACTCGCATTCGCAAAGCAGAGCCGTATCTCGGACTGCCAATAATGATAAGCCTGCGTCCCCGCGCGAAAAGTGTCGCCGGAACCTTGCGTGTTCGAGCGAAATAGGCGCACACATTTGCTCGTGGCACCTGACAATCAATTACTCCGGTTTTTGCCGATACGGAACATCATTCCGCGCGATCCACGCCAGCATCGGCATCGCCACGGCGGCTAAAGCGAGAAGCAAAATCGCTCGGTACCGCGGTTTGTGCAGAACTGACATTGGTCCTTCAACTTTTAGCACGTTTCTTCAGTGCCACAGGAGGTTACATCGGGAACCTTGAATCATTTCGGCGCCGCGAGAGATTGGTGTTCTTGCACGAATGGCCTGTGAGCACGTTTGATCGAACATTCTCCAACCATTGCGTGTCTCACCAGACCGTATGAAATCGACGCAGGAAATTACGCAGGAAGTGCGGGAGCTGGGCCAATGGATTCCGGCGCTCCGCCAGCAAGTCGGACACGTTGTGGTGGGCCAGAAGTATTTGGTGGATCGTCTTCTATTGGGTCTCCTCGCCAATGGTCATCTCCTGCTCGAGGGCGTTCCCGGGCTGGCCAAGACGCTCACCGTGAAAACAATGGCTGCATGCATCCAAACCGGCTTTCAGCGGCTGCAATTTACGCCAGACCTTCTGCCAGCAGATTTAATAGGCACACTCATCTACAATCCGCGCACCGGCGAGTTCACGACCAAGCTTGGTCCGATCTTTTCTAATTTGATCCTGGCCGACGAAATCAATCGCGCACCGGCCAAAGTTCAGAGCGCATTACTGGAGGCGATGCAGGAACGGCAGGTCACGATCGGCGAAAAAACATATCCTCTTTCCGATCCATTCCTGGTTTTGGCGACACAAAACCCGATAGAGCAGGAAGGAACTTACCAATTGCCCGAAGCGCAGCTGGATCGCTTCATGTTCAAATTGAACATCGGTTATCCGCAGAAATCCGAGGAGCGAAACATTCTCGATTTGATGGCGACCTCCGCACCGGATTTGCGAGTGGACCCTGTGATTGATCCGAGTCAAATCATCGCGGCGCGCAACGTAGTTAACAGCATTTACATCGACGACCGCGTGAAGGATTACATCGTCGATGTTGTGTGGGCGACGCGAGAGCCGGCGGCGTACAATCTGCGTCTGGAAGGTCTGATTCGATACGGCGCGTCGCCGCGTGCGACCATCTATCTTGCGCTCGGCGCGCGGGCGCACGCGTTCCTGAACGGTCGCGGTTACGTTACCCCGCAGGACGTGAAAAGCATCGGCCCCGATGTGTTACGGCATCGCATCATAATAAGTTACGAAGCCGAGGCGGAAGCGGTCACCAGTGAGACAATTATCGAGCGGATATTCGCGGGGCTGCCTGTTCCTTGATTCGACGTAGCTGTGGACGCCCCTGAGATTCTCAAAAAGATCCGTACGCTCGAGATCAGGACGCGCGGTTTGGTCGAGACGGCGTTCGCCGGGGATTACCACAGTGTTTTCAAAGGACGCGGCATGAATTTTGAAGATGTACGCGAATATCAGCCGGGCGATGAGATCCGTGCAATCGATTGGAACGTCACAGCGCGAATGGGCACCGCGTTCGTGAAAAAATTCACAGAGGAACGCGAGCTGACAGTGATGCTGGTCGTGGATGTCAGTGCCTCAGGAAATTTTGGGAGCACAACGCAATCCAAGCGCGAGCTGGCCGCGGAAGTTGCCTGTTTGCTCGCCTTCAGCGCGATCAGGAACAACGACAAGGTTGGCCTGATCCTTTTCACCGATCGCGTCGAACTTTTTATTCCACCGAAAAAAGGCCGGTCTCACACGCTCCGGCTAATCCGCGAGATTCTTTTTTTCCAACCGCAGGGCCGCGGGACGGACCCGGCGCTGGCGCTTGATTACCTGAATAAGATCGTCACGCGGCGCGCTGTCGTTTTTTTCATCTCAGATTTTCAGACGCCTGATTTCTCACGGGCGCTCGCAGTGAGTGGGCAGCGGCACGATTTCGTCGCAATCCACATTCACGATGAGCGAGAAAAACTTTTGCCGAACATCGGAATCATCATGCTGGAAGACGCGGAGACGGGTGAGCAACTCGAAATCAATACCAGCGAGCGTGGAACGCGTACGCGCTTTGCGCAGCTCGCGGATGAAAGGGCCGCCGAGCTCGCACGAATACTTCGTCGAAACAACATTGACGCGATCTCACTGAAAACGAACGAAGATTATCTCCCGGCGCTGCGATCCTTCTTCAAACAACGCGAACGCCGGATTGGCGTTCGATAAAGGCAAGCGGAAGAAGTAATGGAGTGCCGAAGTAATACGAGATGAATTCGCGTTATTTCCCATCGCTCCAGCGCTGTTTGACTCCGGCCCTTTTGGTATTAGGCGCCGAAAAGTTCCACGACATTGCGCCGCCGGTGGATTATTCATTGATTCCTCCGTGGTTGGTTTTTGTGATTGTCTTTGCAGCGCTTTCGCTTGTTGGCGTGATCTTGTGGCTGTTCGCGAAGCGCCGCAAACCACCCGCGCCGCCGAAATTGCCGCGGGATATCGCGCTCGAAGAACTCGAACGAATTAGCCGCGAAATTGAAAGGATGAGCCCATATCTGTTCAGCATCCGTGTGTCTGATATTTTGCGAAAATACGTGACGCAGCAGCACGGCCTGCCGGCAACCCGACAAACTTCCATAGAATTTCTGACTGCCCTTGCAAAAGCAGCATCTTTCTCCAGTGAGGAAAAATCATTGCTCGAAGATTTTTTGAATCGGTGTGACCTGATTAAGTTCGCACGATACGAAGCGACAACTTCGGATAGCGAATTGCTACTGCAAGAAGCGATCCGTTTCGTGAAGGGAGGACAACTTGCGACTGTTTGATTGGTGGCCTGCGAATAGCGCATTGACCTTTGCGCACCCGTGGCTGCTTCTCTTACTGCTGGCGATCCCGTTGCTGGCGTATCTGCGTGGCAAACGCGGACCAGCTGCGGCGTTGACTTATTCGTCAACAGCGAGTCTCCGGGCAATTGGAAAACAAAGCGCCGCGCGTGCGGGTAAGATTCTGCGAACGTTATTGCTCGCTTCGCTTGCGATTTTCGTCGTTGGGCTTGCGCGCCCGCAGCTCGGCAAGAGTCTTACTCAGATCGAGGCGAGTGGGATCGACATCATGCTCGTACTTGATGTCTCCGGGTCGATGCTGACGAAAGACTTCACGATTGGCGGACAAGAAGCGACACGAGTGGATGCGATCCGCGAAGTCACACGCAAATTTATCGAAGGGCGGCCGAACGATCGAATCGGCATCATTGCGTTCGCTGGTCGGCCGTACGTCGTGAGCCCGATGACGCTGGACCACGATTGGCTTTTTCAAAATCTGGATCGAGTCCGAATCGGCCTCGTCGAAGATGGCACCGCGATTGGATCGGCGATGGCCGCCGCCGCCAATCGGCTCAATGACAAACGTTCCAAAAGTCGGGTGCTGGTATTATTAACTGACGGCGAAAATAATGCGGGCAAAGTTCCGCCAAACACTGCTGCCGAAGCAGTCAAAGCATTAAAGATTCACTTCTACGCTATTGGGGCCGGCATCAACGGAATTGCACCGGCGCCGATCTTCACTAGTCGAGGGCCGTTAACGGATGCTCTGGGCAATGTTCTGTACGAAAATCAACGCGTAGAGTTTAACGAAACTGGACTGAAGGAGGTTGCAAAAATCGCGGACGGGAAATTTTTCCGGGCGACTGACACAAAGTCGCTCGAACAGATCTACGACGACATAGACAAGCTGGAAAAATCCACGGTCAGCGTAAAGAAATATCAGCAATACCGTGATCTATTTCCATTATGTCTCATGAGCGGATGCGGGTTGCTGCTGGCGCAGATTTTGTTATCCCAAACAATCTGGAAAAAGTTGCCGTGAACGTTCCTATTTAACGACTTAGCGATTCAACGACTTGATGATTTCATGAGCTTTGGTGCACCAGAATGGCTTTGGGGATTGTTGCTCATCCCGCTGCTGGTTGCGCTCTTTGTCCGTGCCGAGCGGCGCGGGCTGAGGCGACTGCAAGAGTTCGTTTCGGCTCGTTTGCTGTCGCAGCTTGCCGGGACGGTGAATCGGCCGCGGCGCATTATAAAGTTTGCTCTCCAGTTGCTTGGACTTTTCCTGGCGATTGTCAGTCTCGCGCAACCGCGCTGGGGCTATACTTTTGAGGATGTAAAGCGCAAAGGGCTCGATTTGCTGATTGCGGTGGACACATCGCGGAGCATGCTTTCCAACGACGTCCAGCCCAATCGCCTCGAACGTGTCAAGCTTGCGGTGCAGGATTTAATCAATGAACTCCAAGGCGATCGTGTCGGTCTCATCGCCTTTGCCGGGCGCGCTTTTTTGCAAGCCCCACTTACGATTGATTACGATGCTGTAGTTGAGGCCATCAATGATCTGGACACGAAGTCGATTCCCGAGGGCGGCACCAATATTTCCAGTGCCATTGCTCTCGCAATGCAGAGCTTCGGCAAAAGCGCAACAGGGAATCGCGCGCTCATCATCTTTACCGACGGCGAGGAATTGAGCGGCGATGCGATAAAGACGGCGAAAGAAGCAGCCGATGCGGGCGTGCGAATTTTCACCGTGGGCGTCGGAACACCGCAGGGCTCGCTAATTCCGGTTACGGGAGACGATGGCCAAACAGCCTTCGTGAAGGACTCGGCCGGTCAAGTCGTTAAATCAAAACTGGACGACAAACGCTTGGGCGAAATCGCGCAAGCCACGGGCGGATTTTATGTTCATCTGGAAAACGGGCCCCGCACGATGCGGCAAATTCAAAGTGAAGCACTGACAAAGATGCAAGCTGCTGAAATGGATGTGCGTCTGTCGCGCCGTTCTATTGAGCGTTACGAATGGCCGCTGGGCGCGGCATTAATTGCTCTGGCGTTATCGATGCTTGTTTCCGAGCGGAAACGCGTGCGGGTACGGCGCTCCGTGCCTGCGCCGGCGCACGATGCTACGCACACCGCTGCCGGCGGACCTATCTCAACTGCAGGCGCAACCGCCGCTTTGCTAATGTTACTTTCTTCATTCGCGTTTGCTGCGGCGCCGGGAATCGACGCATATCGCCAGGGTAAATTCGAAGACGCATACAGCCAGTTTCAGCAGACGTTGAAATCGCATCCGGAAACGTCCGCCGAGGACAAGCTCCAGTTCGATTCTGGCACGGCCGCTTACAAATTAAAGGATTACAGTAAAGCGCTGGAATCATTCAGTCAGGCATTGCTTACGCGTGATACTGGATTGCAGAGCAAGGGCCATTACAATCTTGGCAATACGCTTTATCAGCGGGGCGAAAACGAGAAAACTGACGATAAGAAGCTCAGCGATTGGACGAACGCGCTCGACCATTATGAACAAACGCTCAAACTGGACCCGCAAAACAAGGAGGCCAAGGACAACTACGATTACGTTAAAAAGAAGATCGAGGAGCTAAAAAACAAGAAATCGCAACAGCAGCCCTCCCCTTCCCCGTCGCCGCCGCAAAAGGACAAACAGAAACAGAAAAAAAATCAAGATCAGCAGCAACAGCAAAATCAAGACCAGCAGAAGCAGTCGCAACAGAATCAACAGAAACAGCAACAGCAAGACCAGAAGCAGGATCAGCAGCAACAGCAGAATCAACAGAAACAGCAGCAGCAGCAGCAACAACAGCAGCAAGGTCAGCAAGACAAAAAGGATCAGCAGCAGCAATCGCAAGATCGACAGCCACAAGACCAATCGAGCGGCGACAAACAGCAGGCGCAGGAAAAGCAAAACGACCAGGCTCAGGCGAAGAACGAGCCACAAAAGAAACAGCAGCAACACCCCAGCGAGAGCCCTTCTCCGTCGCCAGGCGCGGAAAAGCAGCAGGCCAACCGGCCTTCACCGTCGCCTGGGGAACGCCAAGCTGAAGAATCACCGACCCCAGGGGAAGGAGAAAATGAGTCTCCCTCGCCCTCGCCGGGAGAAGGAGAGGACGAAAATGCGACACCATCTGTTACTCCGGGAGAATCTCCCCAAAAGAAATTCGCCGGAGATGTGAAAGGGGCAGGAGAAGACAAATCGCAGCAGTCACCGGACAAAAACGCGCAGATTGCGGAGACCGAAGCGGAAAAAGAGGGTCAAATGAGCGAACGCCAGGCTCTCGCGTTGCTTGAATCGATGAAAGATGAAGAGGCGCGAGTCCAACTTGATGAACGCAAAGTAAGGCGTCGTGTCTATAACGACTGGTGACTGGAAATTTAAGGTTTGATGTTCGAGGTTTGATTGAAAATGGGACGCGCATTTCTGATTGGGACAGTCGCTGCGATTCTCGCCGTTAGCTCCACGTTTGCCGATTCTCCGAATGTCACGGCAGTGTTGAGCAATTCGGAGGTCGCTGTCGGCGAAACGGTTGAGCTACAGATTAAGGTAACTGGCCCCGGAGATGCGAGACCGCCGGAAGAAATTTCAATCGATGGCTTGGAGATTCACGCCACCGGCACATCGCGACAGTTCGAAATACACAATTTTACAACTAATTCGAGCGTCACCTACAATTACACGGTCCTGCCGCTTCGAGCCGGCAGATTCACCATTCCGCCGCAAACAGTCCGTGCCGGCGGAAAGTTGTTAAAGACTCCGGAATTGGTTTTAAATGTTGCAGACTCCGCAGGCCGTTCCTCTGGCGCGCGGCCGAGTCGTGGCGCACAAAGCCAGCCGGTCAGCGCACGCGACCTGCTTTTTGCCGAATTGATTGTGCCGAAGAAGGTTGCGTACGTCGGCGAGATTGTTCCTGTTCAGATCCGGATGGGATTCGACCCACGCATTCGTCCTAGACTTATCGAGCCACCTGAAATCACCGGACAAGGTTTTACCGCCCAGAAATTACAACAATCCGGACAAACTACGGAAACGCTCAATGGCAGACCTTATGATGTGGTCACATATAAGACCGCAATCGCTGCGGCGCGCGCCGGAAAATTCGAGATTGGACCGGTCACGGCCAAGGCACAAGTCATAGTCCCTCGAGCACGAAGTGCGCCGCGATCCCGTGGGCGCTCGCCGTTCGACCTGTTCGATCTCGATGATCCGTTCTCTGATCCATTCTTCAGTAATCCCTTCGCCAAAATGGGTGAGCGCCGCGAGGTAGAGATCAAGAGCGAGCCCGTTGCGCTCGAAGTAAAACCGTTGCCACCGAATGCGCCGCCGAGTTTTTCGGGCGCAATTGGGAATTTTGCAATGACAACGGACGCAAAACCCAAAAGTGTGCAGGTAGGCGATCCGATCACCGTCACAACCACAATTTCGGGCCGCGGCAACTTTGACCGCGTCAATGCGCCAGTGGTCGAAGACGAACGGGGCTGGCACAAGTATCCGCCGTCCTCGAAGTTCAAGCAGGACGACGAGGTCGGTATCAGTGGCACAAAAACTTTTGACACGGTGTTTTCGCCCAATGAGAAAAAGCAAACTGTGCCAGTGCTAGCATTTTCGTATTTCGATCCAGCGAAAGAGCAATATGTGGCACTCCGCAGCGAACCGATTGCAATTAGTGTTCAGGGCGGAGTGGCTGCGGCGAATGTACCCTCGGCTCAGCCGGGGTCACCGCCTCCGGCTGCAGCAAGTCGCGTCGGTTCCGCGACTCAGCCTACGACAAAACCGCAGGATATTTTGTATCAGCTGACCGATCGGCCAGCAACGGCAGAATCATTCGCGCCGCTCTACACGCGCCCGATTTTTTGGACGGCGCAGTTGGTCCCGTTCCTCGCCCTGATCGCGTTCGTGGGTTGGAAAATTCGCCAGACAAGAATCGGTAACCGCGAGGCGCGGCACATCGCTGCGCTGCAGCACGAAGCGGCTGAGCTAATGCACAAATTGCGTCGTAACGCCGCATCACCGCGAGAATATTATGCAGAAGCTTCCAGAGTCGTTCGCGTAAAAACTGCATTGGCGTCACGCAGCGGCGGGATTGATCCGAACGCGGTGGACGCAGAAACTGCGGCCGACACTTTCAAACTGAACAGCGACTCGCGCGACCAGCTGCGGCGTCTATTCGAGCAAAGTGACGAATGGCAATACAGCGGAGCACATAACGGCGGGACAACGATCTCGCCGGAAAATCGCCGCGAAGTGCTGGGGTTGATTGAGAATTTAAAATGAAGGCACGCGCATTCCAGATTGCTTTTCTTTTTTGCGCGCTCGCGACCTCCTCAGTATTGGGTCAAGCAGATGTCGAATTTGCAAAGGCAAACCAGGAATACGCCCAAGGTCATTTCAAGGAAGCGATCTCTGGCTACGAGACACTGGTTCGCGCCGGGCAATGGAGCGCGAATGTGTTT
>Ga0209157_1002362_pt1 | contig 15100 bp, 15 predicted proteins | sample GraSoiAngelo_135_FD_185892 | JGI IMG/M metagenome (GOLD analysis project Ga0209157, IMG submission 185892) | Grasslands soil microbial communities from the Angelo Coastal Reserve, California, USA - 14_0929_05_40cm (SPAdes) (version 2) | ecosystem: Environmental > Terrestrial > Soil > Grasslands ... | reverse complement strand
ACACCAGCGTCATCCATGACCCGGACCATTCTCGGAAAGACCCGCTCCAGCCTCTCGCCAAGGCTCTGGAGATCAAAGGGTTTCTCAAAACTGGAGATCTGAAGTATGGTGCTGCCGTTGATGAACAACTTGTGAATCTCGCCGGCCTGTTCACTCTTTGCGTTGGTAAGACAGACGCTTAGACTCTCCGTGTCAACCCCGGTCAGTGTCCCAACAAAGGTCTTTCCCTGGTTGGTCACGACGCTGACGTGTTTCTGGAGAAGGTTGGACAACTCCTCCATGAACTTGCGGCCCGCAGTCGAAGACATCTTTGACTACCGAACGAGCCGGGAAATGCCTGCCGCTATATCACCTTTGGTCCAACCGGCCGCGACGTGCTTTCGCTTCTGAAAGGATCGTCCGGGCCTCGCGAGAGTCGTGGGCAGTCTGAATTACCTTGATATCGGCGAGTGCAATTCTCGCGTTGCAACTGGGACACGTCTTGCCCTTGTATCGAGAATCTGCAATAATGAGGGCGTGGCAACGGGAACACTCACCTACAAGGTAGTGGTCCCTCACAGGATCTTCCTCGAGAGTTCTATCGGATCGTACCGTTGGAGCCAGCTAGCTGCAATTCCGTTCCATCCTTTACGCGCTGATATGAGTCCCATCGCTTCGTGAAGCAGTTGTCCAGGCCGCTTCCGCGTAGCATCAATCTCGTACACTCTCCGAGCCCCAAGGCGCTTCAATGATTCGTACAGAGAAAGGTCAATGAGCTCGGCTTCCACGTTTTCCCAAATCTTCCTCTTCGGCCATCTTCTACCTCGAAGGCGACTGGCGAGAACGACAGGGTCCAACCGCACAACAATGGCAATCATTCCTCGTTTCTTCGGCATGAACTTACCTACCCAGTTTGTTTCGATGACCAGTCCGCCTTCTCCGCGGGCTGCAAAGAAGTCGATGAGGGTCTTGTGCAGACGGCGTTCGTCGATTACGTAGGATTGGCGTAAGCCATCGAATCTGCTATAGAGCCTTTCCTTCTTCACAAGTTCGCCAAGGTTGAGGAACTGGAACCCGGTCTGTTTTGCAAGGAGTCTGGCGAGGACGGTCTTTCCTACACCAGGTGTCCCGGTGACTATGATGGTCTTGGCCAACGTTTGTTCTGGTGCTCCGGCCGGGACTGTCAGCTCTCGGGGGCTTTTGAACCCGGGTCGCCGGATCGAGAGTCCGGCATACTCTCGGCCAGTCTGGAGACCGGTCTATACTACCGGAGCAGGCGGTCCGAGAAAATATCTCTAAGTTAAGTCTTTTCCGGGAACGATCTACTCGGGCGGTGGACCCTGGCCCTTCGGCATCGGCGGTGGCTTGGCCGCAGCGATAACGTCGTCAATCCGGAGGATCATCGAAGCGACTTCGACGGCTGAGCTGATGGCGTGCTCCTTGACCTTGACCGGTTCCAAGACGCCTTCTTTCATCATGTCAGTAATCTCGCCCGTGTAGACGTTGATGCCACTCCAGAGACCTTTAGTCTCGTGGGCGGCCCTCAGCCCAACGAGAATGTCGATCTGGTCCAGGCCAGCGTTATCCGATAGGGTTCGAGGAATAGATTCCATCGCGTCCGCGAAAGCTTCGATCGCAAGCTGTTCTCTTCCACCGATCTTTGTCGCATAGTCACGGATTCTCTTCGCAAGCTCTGTTTCGACCGCTCCGCCTCCGGCGACGATCTTGTTCTTCTTCACAACGTCGATAACTACTGAGAGAGCGTCTTTCAAAGATCTCTCCGCCTCGTCTACCATCCGTTCAAGACCTGCGCGTATCAGTATGCTGACCGACTTTGGATCCTTGGCGTCCTCGACGAAGATCATCTTATCGTCCCCTATCTTTCGTTCCTCAACCAGCCCCGCGCCTCCAAGATCGCTCGCCCTCATGTCTTCCAAGTTGGTGATGATCCTTCCGCCCGTTGCGCGTGAGAGCTTCTCGATATCGGATTTCTTGATTCTCCTCGCGGCTAGGATTCCCTGCTTTGCCATGAAGGATTGAGCTATCTCGTCGATCCCCTTCTGGCAGAGAACCACGCTAGCGCCGGCCTCTGCTATCTTGTCTACCATGTCCTTCATCAGCTTCGTCTCCTCATCCAAGAACGATTGCATCTGTTGCGGATTGCTTATCTTGATCTCTGCACTGAACTCGGTCTTCTCGATCTCGAGCGCGGTGTCGAGGAGCGCAATCCTAGCCTTCTCCATCCGCTTAGGCATTCCAGGATGAACGACCTCCTTGTCTATGATTACGCCGTTGACAAGCTCGGTATCCATGAGGCTCTTTCCTTCCTTCTTCACAAGCTGAATATTATCAATATCAGCGACGAACGAGTCTCCTCGCTTCTCGACGACCCTGTTGACAGCTTCAACAGCTATCTTGGCAAAATGTTCCGTCGCGCCTCCAAGACTCTTCCCGTGCATCGCGGTCATGGCCACCTTCTTGAGCGTCTCAAGGTCCTTCAAATCGACCGGCTTCGAAATCTCATTGAGAATCTCCTTGGCCTTCTCTCCGGCTTTTTTGTAGCCCGCGTTGATTACAGTAGGATGGACTCCCTGGTCGAGCAGCAGCTCCGCCCGCTTGAGAAGTTCGCCCGCGAGCACCACCGAAGTGGTTGTCCCATCGCCCACTTCATCGTCCTGGGTCTTTGCGACCTCGACAAGCATCTTTGCAGCAGGATGCTGCACGTCTAATTCATCTAGGACCGTCGCTCCGTCACTCGTGATAGTCACATCGCCGAGGCTGTCTACCATCATTTTGTCCATTCCGCGTGGACCCAGGGTGGTCTTGACGACCTCGGAGACTATGCGCGCGGCGCTGATGTTTCCCCGCTGCGCATCTTTGCCTCTGTTACGAGATGAACCTTCTTTCAGAATCAGAATAGGTTGATTTGCAAGATAGGACATTCTTCTTCCCGAAAAGCGGTTGCGAGGATACTTCGAATAAAAACCTTACTTTGATAGTTGCGGGGTTTTTTGGCTCATTCTTTCCAGATGCGTTTCACTGCGAGCCTGATATCCTCGGCTCTAACTGTTTTGCGCCCCGCATGGGTCGCCAATTCCAGAGCCTCCTTTCCCACCCGCACCGCTACCTCTTCCACTACCTTTCGCAGTTCTTCCGCCGCATCGTCGCCTATTCTGCCCGCACCGCCCTTTTTTATGAGCCGATGCACCGCGGCGGTCGATATCTCGGTTTCCGCCAACTATGCGACCGGATTCGGTTCGGAAAATCGTATATTTAACCGTTAGTCGACGCGACGAACGCTTCTAACGCCAAATATTTAATAGACGAGCAGCCGGTCCGCCGCTCTTCGGAAGTGCTCGAGTGGGAAAAGTTCGGATAGCCGCCGTGAAGAAGGTTGCCAGAGAGCTGGTTGCACGCTATCCGGAAAAGTTCACGACCAATTATGAGTCTAACAAGAAGGTCATGGCTGATCTTGTGGACGCCAAGACAAAACGACTCAGGAACCGTGTAGTGGGCTACGTCACCCGACTCAAGATAGTCGAGGGCAGAAGAGCCGCAGCGCCAACCGAGATCCCCCAAGAAACGGAGCAGGAATAAGTCTTCCCCACGGTCCGATAGGGCTGTTGGAAGAAGCATCAAGTCCAAGAGGCTTCTCAATAACCACAGGCAAGATTCCAATTCTACTGAAACTAAAGAGAACCGAAGAGCTGAAGCCTCACGAAGAGACAGTCCACGCGGATCTTCAAGGTATAGTCAAAACACTTGGACGGGATCCGGTACTGCGCCATCCTATCATCGCTGACTCAGCTACCGGAGCAGTCTTGGACGGGACTCACAGACTTGCAGCTCTCAAGAAGCTCGAGTGCCTAACCATTCCCGCCGCTCTCATCGACTATCAGAACCCTCTCGTCCAAGTTGACCGATGGTTCAGAATCATCACCGGAGACACTCTCAAGAATTTCATGAAACGTTCTGAACAGCCATCACCTGCCTCTATGTCCCCTTCCGACGCAGAACAAAGCCTTCTAGCCAGGTCCTGCTACGCAACGCTTCGCGACAAGACTGAATGTCTAGGCTTCAAATCGGAAGAGTCCACGCCACTAGCACTCTATCAGCACGCATTCAAGCTAGAGCTGATCGCAAGAAACAACCACATGAAGATAGCCTACACCGATAATGGCGAGATGAACCAAATTTCTGGATCTGATATGCTGATGTCCACGATATGCCTCAAGAAGAGCGAAGTTGTAGAGAGCTGCCAGGCACATAACCTGTTTCCTCCAAAATCGACCCGCCACTTGATCCCTTCACGACCTCTTGGAATCGGAGTTCCCCTGCTCTGGCTGAAGAATCGGAACATAGAAGAGGCGGAAGCAGAATTCGAGAAATACCTCGCCGCGAAGAGGGTTAGACGCTTGCCCGAAGGGTCTATGGTCGGGAGCAGAAGATACATGGAGGAAGTGTTCCTTTTTGAGTGAAACCGGGACGGTCAGCCTCGCCGATTACAAGGTAAAACTCATTGGAGTTTTAGCTTCTGCCGCGGGCAGACGAGAGGTCGGAATCGAGGGTCCACCCGGACTGACGCTGTCGGAACTAATCTCGAGACTTCTTGTTCAAGTGAACAAGAGCCAGTTCGCAGACCTTCTCATCGACTCTGCAACAAACAATCCGTTGCCTAACGTAATCATACTGTTGAATGACCAAGACTGCAATCTGTTCGAAGGATTAAGGACCAAACTTGAGCCTGGAACACTAATCACGATTATACCTGTGGCGCATGGCGGTTAGACCTCGACAATCTCGCACTTTAACCGTCTGATGACATCATCGGCCCGCTCAACCTTCGCCTTATGCGTGTATAGTCTGCTAGGGGTCCTAAGCTTCAACTTGACAACGTCTTTCGATCGCTTGACTCGACATTCCAGGGCAATTTCCGAGAGACTCACAAACTCGTCGATACTTGTTATTTCAGCTGGCATTGCCCCTGGCCCAACAACCCATCAAGAGTCTGCTTCTATAAACTATTCCGCGTATCGTAATGGAGTCTTCGGTAAGACCTCGTGACCCGATCGGATGGCCCAGGAACCTATCCATCAGCTCTAATATCAAGGCTCTCTAATATTTCTGCAGTTTCAACATGATTCGGATTGGCATCGTCGGCAAGACAAACACCGGCAAAACTACATTCTTCAACGCGGCGACCTCAAGCACCGCTGAAGTGTCGACGTACCCCTTCACCACAAAGAAGCCTAACGTCGGAACGGGCCAAGTGCAAACCCTTTGCGTCTGCCGGGAGTTGGATGTCAAGGACAAACCCCGGAATTCGACATGCATAGACGGCTGGCGGTTCATACCCATCGAGGTGATCGACCTCCCTGGACTCATCAAGGGAGCCTTCGCAGGTAGGGGTCTCGGCACGCAATTCCTGAACGTTGTTGCGCAAGCCGACGCACTTCTGCACGTCGTCGATGCGTCCGCGAGCATCGATTCCGAAGGAAAGATAACTCATCCCGGAATGGGAAACCCCATCCTCGATATAGTAGACATAGAGGAGGAGATGATACTCTGGTTCAAAGTAGCGGTCGACAGAGCACTCCAGAGAATCAAGAAACGAACATTCAAGCCTGGATCGCTCAGTAAAGGGATGTCGAAGGAACTGGCAGGGATTGGAGTAAGAGCTGAGCATGCTATCAAGACTCTTGAGCGGACGGGCCTAGCTGAAAAACATCCTAGGGAATGGAAGGACGAAGACTCAAGACGTTTCTCAGAGACGTTACGAACTGTCTCAAAGCCAACTCTGATCGTTGCCAACAAGATGGACCTTGCCTATTCCGAGCGGAATTTCGAAAAAATCCGAGAAGAATGCAAATCCCAACTAGTCATTCCAGTCTCCAGCGAAGCTGAAGTCGCGCTAAACAGGGCCAAGGAGAAGGGCTTTGTTGAATATGTTCCTGGTGAAGAAACGTTCAGAGTCATTGACGAGTCGCACTTGACCAAGGATCAGTCCTGGGCGTTGGCCTATGTCCAGCAGAAGGTCATGACGAAATGGATGCGGACAGGGGTCCAGTTTGCCCTAAATTCAGCCATCTTCAAGCTTCTAGGCATGAACGCAGTATATCCGGTGGAGGACCCTAAGGCTCTTTCCGACAAGAGAGGGAATGTTCTCCCCGACGTCTATCTTACTCCGAAAGGATACGTCGCGAAGGATCTAGCGAGGGAGATCCACTCCGATCTGGCAAAACGGATGCTGCATGCTATTGATGCAAGGAATGGGCTGCGGTTACCTCAGGATTATCAGCTAAGAGATCGTGACATAATCTCAATTGTGACTGCTGCGCGAAAGAAGTAAATCGTCTGTAACTATTCCTATTGGAATAGTTTGACGAAACGTTAATAATGGAAATTCCGCAAGCCCAACACAGAGTTCTGAGAATGCGAGAGACATGGGCGTAAGGGTCAGCGAACTACACCAGGTTCCGTTAGAGGAACAGGACCTCGAAATCGTCGAACGAAAAGGCGTCGGGCACCCTGATCACATCTGCGACGCAATCATGAATGAAGTGTCGGTAGCCCTATCCAAGGAATACCTCAAACGGTACGGACACGTCCAGCACCACAACATCGACAAGGGCCTACTAGCAGCTGGAGAAGTCAAACGACGCTACGGTGGCGGCGAAGTGAAAAGGCCTATGCTGATGGTATTCGGAGACAGGGCTACATACGATGTTGATGGGGATCCTATCCCAGTTAACGAACTGGCGGTTGATACTGCGAAAAAGTGGTTGAGAAAGAATCTGCGCTTCGTCGACCCGGATAGACACGTCAGATACCAGGTTGAGCTGAAGAAGGGATCCGCCGCCCTTACTGACATATTCAAGCGGAAAGGAAAATACTACGGAGCCAATGACACATCGGCTGCCGTCGGATATGCACCCCTGAGCAACACCGAGAAGATCGTGTTGCAGACCGAACGATACATCAACTCTCCGAGCTTCAAGAAAGAGTACCCCGAGACCGGAGAGGACGTCAAGATCATGGCCGCCCGCGAGGGAAAGGAACTCACCCTGACAGTAGCGCTGGCCTTTGTTGACAAGTTCATCGAAAACGAGAATCAGTACTTCAAACGTAAGGCAGAGGTAGAGGAGGACGTCAACCGATTCGTCAGAAACCGCGTCAAGTTCGACCCTGCGAACGTCAACATGAACACGCTTGACAAACGCGGGAGGGGAATGGATGGAATCTATCTCACGGTTCTCGGGACTTCTGCCGACGATGGGGACGGTGGACAGGTGGGACGCGGAAACCGGCCAACGGGCATAATTCCGCTGAACAGACCGACATGCTCCGAAGCCGCTGCCGGCAAGAACCCGGTCAGCCATGTAGGTAAGATCTACAATCTGTTAACCTATGAGATTGCCAATCGTGTCTACGAAAAAGTCTCCGGCGTCAAGGAGGTCTATGTCTGGCTTCTCAGCCAGATCGGCAGACCGATAAACGAGCCCAAAGTCGCGGGCGTTGAACTGATCCTTGACAAGGGAGTCGACTTTGGACCCACCTCAAAGCTAGCGACAGAGATCGTCAGATCCGAGCTGAATAGTATCAACGATTTCACCGACCGGTTAACACAAGGAAAAATACCAGTCTGCTAGCCAAGCGCTAGCATGAGTTATGATTTAAAGGCAGCAGTCGGCTGGATAACAGCAATAGCTGTCGTCATCAGCATATTCTCCTACGCCCTATCCCTTATTGTCAGCGTTGTCGTGGTGACAACTACTCAACTCGGCTCCCAATTGTTGACCATGAGCGGACAGCTGTACATCGAAGCGTTTCTGCTGATCTTCCTTGCACCCGTGGAGGCAAACGTCCTCATTCTAGTTGTCATCTCGCTAATTGTATTTGTCCTCGGCTTTACCAAAGCCTCGACGGCGAATGGTGGGTTTCGATCCGGTCTTCGTATTCTGACATCGGGGAGGACACCTCAAACCCTGCCTAACTGGCTAGCGGTAATGCCTCTGGTAGCCTCGTCCCTTCTTGTCATTGTTCTTTTGCTTAGCCTGCTGCAAGCCCTCTTCAGTGTCTCAACCGGCTCGCTCGGCACGACCGACCCCGCAGTATTGTTTCCTAGCCTAGCCTTGGCACCTATCGCGGAAGAGGTCGGGTTCAGAATCAGCGTCTTGGGGCTGGTAGCTGGAGTCTTAGTCGCTGTCAAATTCGGGGACACCATTGCCCATGGAGCGAAGGTCACGAACTTGAGCGAACTTGGGATCTTCTTTTCCGCTTTCATCTCTCCCGGCTATGCAAAGGAGAGAGCTGGGCTCCCCAGCATACGAACTAGTGGCTTGAAGGGCATCTCGATATCGGAATGGATTTTCCTCTTTCTCACTGCGATTGTGTTCGGAGCCTACCACGTTCTTGGAGGAGCGGGGTGGGGACCAGGAAAATTCCTAACTACGGCACTAACGGGATTTGCTTTGGGACTCGTCTACCTAGCGTACGGCGCCTATGCGGATATTCTGCTCCATTGGTTCTTTGACCTGAACTTCTACGCGTTCAGTGTTTATCCGTCGTTCAACGGAGTTTTCGCCATTTTCGGGGATCTCGCCACATTAGGAGCAGTGGCGCTCGGGGTCTGGGGAATAATCGTGGGCATTTACTGGTACGCGAACCGAAAACCTTCACCAATCATTTACCCTACAATCTGACCTTGAAAGATTCCTCATCGACAGTGCCATACGTTTGATCGTCGTCAAATTCAGCACTGAGATCTAATCTCTATCAATCCGTCGAGGATGGGCCCTGGCTATCGATGGCCAGAGTTTCTCTCAGAGGAGTCTATTACTTATAAACCGCCACTGCAGTATTCGGTAGGGAAAAGGAGCTTGTATCACCGCCAAGTCGAATAGAAGCCAAGTTGAGCCACTCGTCGACTCCTGATTCCAAATCGAATTCTCAAAACCAAGCCGATTCTAATTCGGGTTTCTCCCTGCCCAAAATATACGATCCATCCGTTGAAGAGCCTAGATGGCAGGATTTCTGGCGCAGGCGCGACTTATACAAGTTCGACAGTGTCGACAGCAGCAAACCCACCTACAGCATTGACACCCCCCCTCCCTACCCTAGTGGAGATTTTCATGTTGGAAACGCTCTCAACTGGAGCTACATCGATTTCGTGGCTCGTTACCAACGGATGAAGGGCTACAATGTGCATTTCCCACAAGGCTGGGACTGCCACGGATTACCAACAGAGGTAAGGGCCGAGCAGACCTTCAAGATCAGGAAGAACGATCTCCCCCCTTCCCAGTTCATCGAGATCTGTCGAAAGCTCTCCGAGGAATACATCCAAAGAATGAAGGAGGCAATCATGAGACTCGGAACATCCTGCGACTGGAAGCTGGAATACAGAACTATGGACCCTGAATACTACAAGTTAACTCAACTCTCATTCGTAGTGCTCTACAAGTCTGGTTACATGTACAGGGGGGAGCACCCTGTGAACTGGTGCCCCAGGGACGAGACTGCGATAGCCGAAGCCGAGGTAGTCCACATCGAACGACAGGGGTTGCTATACTATATGAAATTCGGTAATGACGACAACTCACTCGAAATAGCCTCTACGCGACCTGAGCTTCTAGGAGCATGTGTGGCAATTGCCGTGCATCCAGAAGACACCCGCTATTCAAAGCGAGTGGGAAGGTCGACCATAGTCCCGGTCTTTGGACAGAAGATTCCGGTCATTGCAGACGAAGAAGTCGATCCCACGTTCGGAACCGGAGCAGTGATGGTGTGCACATTCGGAGACAAAATGGATGTCAAATGGCAGAAGAAACACGGCCTGCCTGTAATCAAGGAAATCACGGAAAACGGCCGAATCGACACCTCGGACCCACGCTTCAAGGGACTCAAGATCGAAGAGGCTAGAAGGAAAGTTGTCGAAGAACTAAAGAAAGCGGGAAGAATTCTTCGCGAAGAGCCCGTAAAACAGAACATTGGAACATGCTGGCGCTGCAATACGCCGGTGGAGATCATTTCTCGGCCCCAGTGGTTCATGAAGACCAAGCAGATGACGGACGAAGTAACCGCTTCTGCTGACCAGCTCCGATGGGTCCCTCCATTCTCCAAGAAGCGTCTGATCGACTGGACCCAGTCCTTGGACTGGGATTGGGTTGTATCCAGACAGCGAATCTTTGGCACACCGATACCAGTATGGTACTGTAAAAAGTGCGACGAAACACTAGTCGCGGATGAAAACCATCTCCCATCCGACCCAAGAAGAGACCCTCCTCCTCGAGAAAAGTGCCCCAAGTGCGGGTCTAGCGATTTGAAGGGAGACACCGATGTGTTTGACACTTGGATGGATTCATCGATAAGTGCAGCCGTCCACGCGGGATGGCCCTCCGACAAGGCTCTATTTGTGAAACTATTCCCGGCGGATCTCCAGCCTAACGGGCTCGACATTGTACGAACCTGGGACTACTATCTCCTCGTTCGAAGCCTCGCAATCTTTCACAAAGCACCGTACAAGACGCTTCTGATCAATGGGATGGTCAGAGGAACTGACGGGAGAATGATGCACAAGTCCTATGGAAACTTCGTCGAGACAGGAGAGGTCATCAAGAAATTGGGAGCTGACGCGTTTAGACAGTGGGCTGCGTCGGGAGGTGCTACAGGATACGATATACCGTTTAGGTGGAATGAGGCCGAGCATGGGAAGAAATTCCTAACCAAGCTGTGGAATATAGCCAGGTTCATAACTCAAGATTCTACAACAGGGGCAAACGCACCTAAGCTTACCCAACCGTCGACCATAGACCGCTGGCTACTAGGATCACTCCAAGAACTGATCACAACCGTAACCAATGCTTTCGACAACTTTCAGTTCAACACGGCTATCGAAGCTGTCAGAGATTTCACCTGGCACTCCCTCGCAGACGATTATCTGGAAGCGGTGAAGTACAGGCTCCAACCAGACAGCAACCCTACTGACTCAAGAAATGCCCGATTCTGCCTCAAACAATCCTTGCTCGTCATATGCAAACTCCTAGCACCCATCTGTCCCCACATCACAGAAGCCATCTACCAGGAAATGCAAGAAGTGCGAGAACGTAGAAGCATACACTCTGACGGATGGCCAGAACCAGACAAGAGTTTCCAAGACAACGTCCAAATGCAGGAAGGAAAACTGCTCGTTGAAGCGATTGCCACGGCTCGCCGAAAGAAGTCAGAGAAGGGATTAAGCCTCAAGTCTCCTATCAGAAAGGTAATCATAAAGACCCAACCATCTCACCTAGGTATGTTCGAAGCCAATCAGGAACCGATTCTGAGGACGATCAAGGCGGAATCTCTCGCCGTCGAAGAGACTCCCTCGAGCGAAGAAGGAACTACGGGTCTCACCGTCGAAATTGTGCCATAGGTCAAATCTTTAATATGGAACGACAAAACGGCAGGCACGGGACGGGTCCGAACAAAGTCAGGTCGGTATGGGAGTAATTCTGCTTGCAAACCATGTTTGTAACGTTGCTTTATCGTACTGATGGACCAATCGTTCAACTCGGCTCAATCAAGCAATCGGACAAGTAGAAACATGTCAAACGAGGGAAGAGAAGATCGACCCCGCCGGAGCTACGGGAGGAGAGGAGGAACCTATGGCCGGAGCGGGGGAGGAGGATACGGTAGAGGCAGAGGGGGTGGGGGAGGCTATGGCCGCGGAGGAGGATATGGGGGCGGAGGTGGTGGAGAAAGAAGCTCTGAACGCGATCGGGGTCCCGTACCGGTCGAAGAGGGTCAAGAGGTCGATGTTACAGTTGATTCTGTTGGGCGACGAGGAGATGGAATCGCCCGCTTCAACAATTTCGTAATATTCGTCCCCGGGACCAATGCAGGGGACAAGGTCAAGGTTCGAATCACCAGCGTGAGGAACAATTTCGCGACCGGCGAGGTAGTGAAAGGAGAATAGTGGAATGAAGATTGCGGAACTGAAACCGGGAATGAGAAGGGTCGACGTGAAGGGAAAGATCGTCGATATGGAAACACCCAGGGAAGTGCAGACAAAGTTCGGCCCCGGGCAGGTCGCGTCAGCAACTCTTCAAGACGAATCAGGCACAGTCAAGGTCACGCTCTGGAACGAGAACATTTCCAAGGTCGCAGTGAACGATACCGTTGAGATTCAGAATGGCTACGTTGACTCTTTCAGAGGAGAACTCCAGCTCAACGTAGGCCGTTACGGAAAACTAGCCAAAGTGGAGTAGCTGCATGACCGTTTAGCCCCTGCAATTTCGGGCTAATCCTTCCTCTGTATTACTTCTGAACAATAACCTCAGCGGTGGGCGTTTCAGGTACAGTACCCAATGTGTACCTTGAAAGCACCGTCTTGCGCTGCTGGTTTTCAACCTGTGCGACAACTTCGATAAATCCCTCCAGCTTCGTCCCGGCTATCTTCTTCCTTAGCAACTGGTCGACCTGGAAGATCCCGGACTCGTTGTACATACTTATCTCGACCACGACCGGTTTCTGTTTGCTCTTCCGTATCTTCACGTCTCGGATCGACATTGCTGAGAGTGCATGAATATCCTTCTTTCCCGCGATGAACGGTATCCTGGCGCGTCCTTCTTTCATGTCCAGGGCGTCAGCGACCCTGACTACTCCGGCCTCAAGAGTCAGCTGAGGAATCTCGGACTCATGAGCATAGATAGTATGGAGAGTCTCCGCAGTGATTATCGCCCGTTCTCTTTCGTCGTAGACCCCTTTCAGCAAGCCTGGCAGGAGCTGGAACGCTAAGGGAACACTGAACATGTGATGGTTCTCCCTGTGCGCAACCATTCCTAGGTCGTGTAAGACCGCGCCGAGGAACACGACGACCTCTGCATCATCGTCTGTCATCCTATGGTCAGTAACAATATTCGGCTTCACTCCCGCCTCGAGCAGGTTTCGGAGTATCTTGAGGGCAATGTTCGAGACTATTGCGAAATGAACGGGCCCGTGATCCGACAGACCTAGTCTCCGCACTGCGTTGACGTTGATGCATTCCCAGAGGCTCTGGAGGTACTCGTCGCCGTTCACGCGATCCAGAATCGATTTCAGCTTGAGATTCGAATTGTACGGTAGATTGATCAGAAAATTCGCACCGTTACGCCATATCCTCTTCGAAGCCGGTTCAAAAATGTTCTCGAACTGAAGAAAACAATCGAAAAATACAGCCAGAAGTAGCCAGGGTCCACGGAATCGTGAAAATACAATGGCGACCAGTCAAGATGTCGATTACAGTGTTCGAGACCACACCGCATGGCTTACGATGAACAGGCCCGGCGTCCTCAACGCTCTGTCAAAGGGAATGTTCAGGGGCCTCGAACTAGCCCTGGCAAGCGCGTCTAGCGACCCGGCCGTTCACAGTATCGTCATCAGAGGTGAAGGGCGAGCATTCTCGGCCGGGCTCGATGTTAAGGAGGTAAGCGGATTCGCTACGCAGAAGGAGGCTAGAGACTTCGTATACCGCTTGGTCAAGCCTTTCTGGGAGCGATTCTTCGAGTGCGAAAAGCCCATCCTCTCACTAGTGGACGGACCCGCCTATGGCGCCGGGGCGGAGATAGCTCTCGCCTCCGACATTGTAATAGCGTCGACCCGATCGACGTTCGCATTCTCCGGGGGGAGGGTGGGAGCGCTCTGTTGTATCTCTGCGGGATTCGGCCAGTTTTCGATGATCGGCAGAAAAGTAGTCGAAATGAATCTGACAGGAGTAGCCCTAAGCGCGGAGGAGGCTCGATTGTTCGGCCTCGTAAACTATGTTGAAGCGCCTGGAGGGATAGAGAATCGGGTTGCCAAGATCTTGGACGAAATGCGCCACGTTTCACCCACATCCAACGCGAGCTTCAAACGAATACATGGAAGCCTGATCACCGCCCGCATCCTGAATGTGGCCTACAAGGAACTGCTTCGTACGATTACAAGCCCTGACTTCAGGACGGGCGCTACAGCATTCGCACGAAAGGAACCTCCCGAATACTACAAGTAGGATTGCGGACTAGATCCTGTTCACGCCCGAGCTAACTGCCAGTGAAAGAGTCCTTATATCGTGTTGTCAGCAGTATGACTGAAGTGGGCTGCAGAAATCTCGCGCTGAAAACGAATCATTTCTGCATCCTGCAATTGAACAATCAGAGGTGTTGAGAAACTGAGAGGGAGAAATTGGAAAGGGAGAAACGTCCGATCGGAGATGAAAGTATTGCAGTGTCCCAGATGTCATGAGAACATTCGTTTGGACAAATATTCGGCACACATCGCGACGTGCCCGCAACCCGCGGTAGCCACGAGCACGCCTGCGTAGGTTGTCAATCCACTAGGTGAAACATAATTCGATCCCGCCCACGCATCGTGGCGGGGAGTCGATCCACTTAATCTAGGATTAGTTTTGATAATCTCGCTAAGTCAGAAGTGGACCTTTCCTTAGAGATCGAATCATCTGTTTAAGAATCGCCCCCGTTACAGCGCCCGTCTGCGTCTTCAAGTTCGAAATCAGCCCAGATCGCGATTCCAAACATTCGATTTGACCTCGCAAACATTTTCGCCTTGACCTCTACGCTCGAATCACTATCTGCAAAACGTCCGACTGGCCGATTCTGCGCGACAAGTGGGAATCTAAGCCCAGACTGGGTTCATCTGCGGGAGACCCTCTCCAGAAAACGTCGAAAGTAGTTGCTCCTCACGACACAAATCCCGCGAGTACAAGGCGAGTCAAGATATCCGTCTACAATATCTTTTTTCTGCTAACTATTCCTCTTTTGGTATCTTTTCTCGACCAGCCCGGGGGCATCCCAAGACTCCAGAAATCCTTCACACTATCTGTCCAGTAATATGGTTGGCGCCGGGAGTGGGATTCGAACCCACGCGGCCCGTAAGGGCCACAGGCTCTCAAGGCCTGCGCCTCTAGACCCACACTTGCGGCTAATCCACTCGGCCCACGGGACGCAACTGCCGATTGCGTGATCCCGGCACGGAAGACCGCATTCGGGTCAAAGAAAATTCTCCCCCAGAACTCACCTAATAAACGGTTCCGAGGACAAGCCCACAGGCTGGTCGGAATACGCCAGGGAGAACAGTAGGAGGTTACAGATTTCTGGAGCATACGAGC
>Ga0209157_1002356_pt1 | contig 15114 bp, 8 predicted proteins | sample GraSoiAngelo_135_FD_185892 | JGI IMG/M metagenome (GOLD analysis project Ga0209157, IMG submission 185892) | Grasslands soil microbial communities from the Angelo Coastal Reserve, California, USA - 14_0929_05_40cm (SPAdes) (version 2) | ecosystem: Environmental > Terrestrial > Soil > Grasslands ... | reverse complement strand
GGATGGTGAGTACATCATCTCGTGGGTTCCGGTGAGAAACACGGTCGGGGCGCTATACGGCGGCGATTCGGAGAACGAACAGATCGAGTTGAGTGTCGACGGTACGCGCCTCAAGCTATATCGAGTCGGGAAGGACATACCGCTGGCGAGCAACGTCCAGGCGGATAAGAATGAAGTACGCGTTCCGCTAAAGGCCGGCGAGCACTCGATTGGGTTAGCCTTCATCGCGAACACGTATATCCCGCATCTGTTCTTGAACCGCTCTTACCGGCGTAGCATCCTCGATGACAATCCGATCGAAGGCATCATGCAGTCCCCGCAAGTGAGTCAGATCACCGTCCAGGGGCCGGTCAACGGCATGCTTCCAAAGGATACGCCGAGCCGCCGAAAGATCCTGTCCTGCACGCCGTCTAACCCGCCGCGCGCGGAAGCCGAAGAACTGAGATGCGCGCGCACGATTCTCAGCAGCGTGGCGCGCAAGGCTTACCGCCGGCCGCTGAGCGAAGCCGACGTCAATACGCTGATGAATTTCTATCACGTCGGCCGCGAGACCGGCGACTTTGAGTACGGCATCGAGAAGGCGCTCCAGTTCATTCTCGCGCATCCGGAATTTATTTTCCGCACCGAGACCGCGCCGGCGGGCGCTAAACCGGGCGAAGCCTATCGGATTAGCGATCTCGAGCTGGCGTCTCGCCTGTCTTTCTTCTTGTGGAGCAATCTTCCAGATGAGGAATTGATCAACCTCGCCGCTCAGGGAAGATTAAAAGATCCCAACGTGCTGCAGCAGCAGGTGGCGAGAATGCTTCGAGACCAGCGGTCGCACGAATTGGTGAAAAATTTCGCCGGACAGTGGCTCGGTTTGAGAACGTTGCAGAATGAAACGCCGGAAGGAACCATCTATCCGGACTTCGACGATAACCTGCGGCAGGCCATGCGCACGGAAACCGAGATGTTCTTCGACAGCATTTTGCGCGAAGGCCGGAGCGTCCTCGAACTGTTAACTGCGGACTATACCTTCGTGAATGAGCGTCTGGCCGTGCATTACGGGATTCCGAACGTTTATGGAAGCCAGTTCCGGCGCGTGAAGCTCGACGCGGAGTTCGATGTCCGCCGCGGCTTGCTCGGAAAGGGAAGCTTCCAGCTGGCGACGTCGAACTCCGACAGAACATCTCCCGTGCTACGCGGCAAGTGGGTTCTGGAAAATCTTCTGGGGACCCATCCGCCGGATCCGCCCCCGAACGTGCCGCCGCTGAAGCCGAATCCCGCGACGGGCCCGCAAACCATGCGGCAGCGCATGGAAGAGCACCGCTCGAATCCGGCGTGCTCGAGCTGTCATCGGATGATGGATCCGATTGGGTTCGCACTAGAAAATTTTGACGGGATTGGAAAGTGGCGTACGAAAGAAGCCGGACAGAAACTCGATGCGTCAGGCCAGCTTGTCGACGGCAGCAAGATCGACGGCGTGGTCAGCCTGCGGCAAGGCCTGCTGCGTTATTCCCCGCAGTTCGTGCGCACCGTCACGGAAAAGCTTCTTACCTATGCGCTGGGCCGCGGAGTAGAGTACGACGACATGCCGGTGGTAAGATCCGTAGTGCGCGAGGCAGCGAAGAACGATTACAGCCTCTCGGCGATTGTTCTGGAAATCGCGAAGAGCGCTCCGTTTCAGATGAACCGGAAGCCTCTTTAGGAGTAATGACATGTTCATCACGAAAAAGCATATTCCTCGCCGGACGTTCTTGCAGGGCGCAGGCGCAACCATAGCGCTGCCGCTGCTGGAATCGATGTTTCCTGCTTTCGTGCCGTCTGCGAAGGCCGAGGCCACGGGGAAGACTCCGCGGTTCGTCGGTATCTTCAATCCACATGGTTGGGAACCCGCGCATTGGGCGATGAAACCGGGGGAACTCTCGGAACTTCCATTCACACTGAAGCCTCTGGAACCGTGGAAAAATTCGATCACGGTCATCAGCGGACTGGATGCCACGTCATCTATGCCCGGGCCCGGTGAGACCGGCGGCGATCATTCACGCAGCGCAGCAACGTTTAGCGGTGTTCAACCGAAGAAGACCGTCAGCGCGGACATTCATCTCGGCATAACGATTGATCAGATCATCGCGCAGAAGTACGGGCAGTCGAGTGTGCTGCCTTCCCTTCAGGTCAAATGCGAGGACCAGAGTTCGCTCGCCACCTGCCCTTGGGGCTATAGCTGCGCTTATGTGAATTCCGTTTCATGGTCGGGACCGACGAGGCCGCTTCCGTTCGAGGCCAATCCGCAAGTTGTCTTCGAACAGCTATTCGGTGACGGCAGCAACCCGCAAGAACGAGCGTCTCGCAAACAGGCAAAGGCCAGTCTTCTGGACGCCGTCACCGTCGAGGTGGCTCGCTTGAATCGCACTCTTCCGGCGACAGATCGTACACGACTCAATGAATATCTGGAGGACATCCGCGAGATCGAGCGGCGATTAAAGAATGTTGCGAACTCGTCGGAACTGCCGGCATCGGAGGTGCCGTTCGGCATCCCGGAATCGTTTACGGACCACATTAATCTTTTGTGGGATCTGCAGGTATTGGCGTTCCGGGGGGACATCACGCGCGTGACAACATTAATGTACGCGCACGACGTCAGCATGCGGGTCTATCCGGAATCGGGCGTTTTAAGCGGCAACCATCCCACTTCACATCATGGTGAACGGCCAGCTATTGTCGAGAATTGGGCCAAGATTAACCGATACCATGTGCAGTGCCTGACGCCGTTTCTCTCGAAGCTGAAGTCGACTCCCGATGGCGATGCGAGCTTGCTCGATAACACACTGATTTTCTGGGCAAGCAACATGTCGAACGGCAACCTGCATAGTCACAAGGGCGTGCCGAACATGCTGATCGGCGGTGCCATGGGGCGGCATCGCGGTGGACAGCACATCCAGCGTACCGGAACGACCGCTAATCTGCTGCTGAAGGTGCTCCACATGTACGGCATCGAGCAGGAAAGCATTGGCGACAGCACGGATCCGCTGACGCTGTAAAAGAGAGAGTGAAACTGTGACCGAATTGGCGTTCCGCAACTGTAGGGGCGCTCCGCGAAGGCGCAAGCGCGACAGCGCGCAGCCTCAAGAAATGAGCGCCCGTTCTGACTGGAATCAACGAAATATGGGCGGTCATAGACCACCCCTACAATCGCGTACGTCCTTCCTTGCGGGCTGTCTTTGTCTTCTTTTGCCTCTGTATTCCTTCGCCGGCACCACCGACGTGGCGGACGCCGCAATGAACAAAAACGCGGCAGCCGTTCGCGCATTGATTCAGCAGAAAGCCAATGTCAACGCGCCGCAGGCGGATGGCACAACCGCGCTGCATTGGGCCGCACGGTGGGACGATCTGGAGATGGCCGCTGTTTTGATTCAAGCCGGCGCCAATCCGCAGGCGGCAAATCGGACAGGCGCCACACCTATGTTTCTGGCTGCCGTGAACGGAAGCGCCACGATGATCGAAAGGCTGCTGAAGGCGGGAGCGGATCCCAACGCCCCGGTCCTCTCGCACGGGGAGACCGCCTTAATGATGACCTCGCGCACAGGAAAGCTGGATGCGGTTAGAGTCCTGCTCAGTCATGGTGCCGGCGTTCGGGAGAAGGAGAACCTCCGCGGCACCGATGCTCTGATGTGGGCCGCCGAGCAAGGTCACTCCGCGGTCGTCAGATTTTTGCTCGAGAATGGCGCTGATATCGACGCGCAATCGAAGATCATTCGCCCCGTCCGCCGGAACGGTCTGGGTTTTGCGCGCCCCAGCCCCGACGGAAAACCGAACGGCGAGCCAATGGGCGGTCTCACTCCTCTCTTGTTCGCCGCCCGCGAAGGCTCTATCGAAACGGTTCGAGTACTGATTGCCGCCGGTGCGCAGGTGAATAAAACTTCAGTGGACGGCAGCAGCCCGTTGTTGGCGGCTGTTCAGAATGGTCACTACGAAATCGCCCGGTTTTTGCTCGATCGCGGAGCCGATCCCAATCAGGCGAACACGAAGGGTTGGACACCGCTCTATTTGGCCGTATCTAATCGCGATGCCTTGACGACGGCCGTACCGCCGCCAACTTCGGACGGCGTGCTCGATTTCATTAAGCTTCTGCTCGATCGCGGGGCGGATCCCAATCGCCGGATTCAGGTGCATACGGAAGTCCATCAAGCAAACAACTCGCTATGGCTGAAAGAAGACGGTGCAACACCGTTGTTGCGAGCGGCTCTATGCGGAGATCTCACGGTTGTCCAGCTCCTGCTGGCCCACGGTGCCGATCCATCTATCCCGACATTGGATCAAACGACACCGCTGATGGTTGCTTCCGGCGTCGGCTGGGCAGAAGGCTTCACCTTCCAATATTCGGAGGAGGAGACTCTGCAGCTTGTCACGTTACTCCTCGACTTGGGAGCCGGCATCAATTCCGCAAATGAAGACGGCCTTACGGCGCTCCACGGCGCTGCATACAAGGGAGCCAACAAAGTTGTCGAAATGCTTGTATCCCGCGGCGCCGACCTCACGGCGCGAGACAAAGGAAAAGACTACGGATTTGGCGTGACTTCTTTCCGGATGACCCCGCTGAATTGGGCGGAAGGAGTGCCGATCGGAATGTCGTCGGCTATCCGTCACGACGAGACGGTCAAACTTATCGCGCGCCTGATGGAGGAGCGCGGAATTCCTGTTGAATATCACGGCACCTTTGCCGGACGGAAGTTTAGCGACGCGCCCGTCATCGAAGAACCGCGGTAGCCGGTGCTCGGATTCCCCTCCTCGCAAAGGAGGGGTGGCTGCGCCATCAAAAGAATGCCGCGAAGCCACCGATCGGCGCAGGCCGGGGTTGACCGGTGCAACGCTTCGCCGAACTGACCACCCCGGCACTTCGCGCCACCCCTCCCCTGCGAGGAGGGGAATCCGCGCCTTAGCAGTCCTCAAGACCTCAAAGCGAAAGACCCATTCGCAGGCCGGCATCGAACTGCTGCATCTGACTGGCCGACAAGTGGCCGATGCGATTTTTGAGCAACGATTTGTCGACGGTGCACAGCTGCGATACGTTGATCACAGAGTTGCTTCTCAGGTTCGCGCGCCGTTTGGAAAGATACGCATTGCCGGGTGCCGCAGCCAGTTTTGTGTTGGACGTAACGACAGCGGCGATAACCGTGCGGATCGCGCTCCGATTGAATGTATCCGCCTGCGCGATCACGATAGGATGCCGAAAGCCCGGGCCGGAACCGGTTGGGTGCGGCAAGTTCGCCCACCAAATCTTACCTCGGGTGATCGTCATTGGTTCTTCTTCAGGGAGTAGAACTGCATAGCCGCCACTGGCTTGGGCAGAGCAGAAAGCGCAGGATCGTCTCCATAGACCTTGTTGAGCGCTTCTGTGATTGCCTCATCGGCCCGTTCCCTCACGTACCGCGCGATAGCCTCCCCATACAACTGGCTTCGCGGAATTCCTAAGCGCTCGGAGACCCTTTCGGCTGATCTAAAGACGTCATCTGGAATGGGAACCGCTGTCTTCATACGTGCACTAGAACATCGGTTATACCCTAATCTGGGATGCAGAAACCCGTTTGTAAAAAGATGATTTCCTGACTGACCCCACCCACCGATTTCTTGACAAACTTCTAAAGCTGTCGTAACTAATGTCAGCAAAATTTTCGTAGACATTTGGTGCGGATGTTCATTTTCCTGAGGGTGCTGGCACGAAGCGTTTTTTTTAGCAATAGACTGGCGATCAAGAGCCGGAACGCAGGCTTAGACGCCTGCCATATTTCGTTTTTCGTGTCCGATAAATAAGTCGAAGTTCGAAAGGAGCAGAGTATGGTAAGGAGGATGGGTGTCAGTCTCCGTCCGTTTGAACGATTCGTAATAACAGCGATTGTTGTTTTGATCGCACTAGCAACAACTTCCCAGTCTTTTGGTCAGACTTCCACGGCAACGATCTTGGGCGTGGTGAAAGACGCCTCGGGAGCGCTGATCCCGGGAGTGAGTATCGCGGTCAAGCATACCGAGAGTGGCCTGACGCGAACCGCGATCAGCAGCGAGCGCGGCGCCTACAGTGTGCCGTTGCTTCCGGTGGGCGCATACGAGCTCACCACGACCATGCCGGGTTTCAAGCAGGTGGTTCGCAGCGGCATCAATCTTGTGGTGGGGCAGGAAGCAGTGGTGGATCTGACGCTGGAAGTCGGAGCCGCCGCAGAGACAGTAACGGTAAGCGAGGAAGCGCCGCTGGTGAACACCACGACGAGTTCCACTTCGGGAGTGATCACCGAGCAACAAGTAAAAGAGCTCCCGCTGAACGGGCGCAGCTTCGATCAACTGATCACGCTCAATGTGGGCGTTTCCAATGCCACTTCCAATACGCTCGACAGCGGCAACTGGAACATGTTCTCCGTTGCAGGGAAGCGGCCGGAAACCAACCGGTTCATCATTAATGGAATCGACTGGGTTGGCGGGAACGCCAACGGCCAGTACATCACGCCGGAAGGAGCCAGTCGGCAATTGCTGGGCGTGGAGGCCATCCGGGAATTCAACGTTCTCACGGCCACCTACAGCGCCGAGTATGGGAAAAGGGCCGGAGGACAGATCAACGTTGTGACAACGTCCGGAACCAACCAATTGCACGGAACCGCGTTCGAATATCTGCGCAACAGCGTGCTGGATGCCCGCAACTTCTTCGATCAAACCATCGGCGCTCCTCCATTCAAACGCAATCAATTTGGAGGATCTCTGGGAGGCCCAATCAAGAAGGACAAGATGTTCGCGTTCGGGACCTATGAAGGCTACCAGGAGCGGTTATCGCGTTCGAGCGCTTCGGTCGTGCCCGGCGCCTTCGCCCGCCAAGGTCTTGCGTGGCCCGGTAATTCCCTGGGGCCAAATGGTTCGCCGGTTCCGGTTGGTTCGCCGGTTCCCGGTCTGCAACCGGCGATGCTCAAGTATGCCAACGCCTTCTGGCCGTCGCCCAGTACTCCCGACCGTCCCGACGGGTCCGCTATCTCCTACTCGAATCCGCCGCAGAAGATCGGGGAAAGTTTCGGTCTCGCACGCTATGACTATGTCATCTCGACCAAGGATTCGTTATACGCCAACCTCACCGTTGACAATGGCCTCCGGATCAATCCGTGGGGAGGAGGAGGCGGAGGCGACCCGAATTTCCAAACCGTCGCCGACTACATTGCCAAAACACTCAGCCTGAAAGAAACGCATGTTTTTTCCTCCAGTACGGTGAATATCGCGACCTTGGGCTACTCCGGAACATACGCAGACAGTGTCAACGCTCCCGCCGTACCAATGTCCAAAGATGTCGTGTTTCTCGAGGGCGGTAATCCTGGCACCATTGTCATTGGCGGCGGGATCAGCGCGGCCGCTCAGTCCTCGATCGCGGGCGTGCCCGGCAATAACCCCTATTGGGGCGTGAGGAATTACTTTCAGTACTCCGATGACCTGCGCTTCATCAAAGGCAAGCACTCCTGGAGCATGGGAGGCTGGCTTGTGAAGGTACAACAACAGCTGTCTGGCGTGGCATTGTCATCGGCGGCAAACGTCGCCTATCCGACCATACCGGCATTTCTCCGGGATCAGCCTAACAACGGTATCTTGACGCGGAACGCGCCTACGCTAGGCTTCCGCTCCACAGAAGGCGCCTGGTATGTCCAGGACGATATGAAGCTGCGGTCGAATTTCACCTTGCGTCTCGGTTTGCGGCACGAGATGACCAACGGGTGGAACGAGGTCTTTGGCCGGTGTTCAAACTACAGGTTCGACCCAGGCTTTGTCATCCAGAGGGAACCAACCGTCGGGAAATCCTGCATCGGTGACAACCGCGCCAAGCTCTTGTTGCAGCCGCGCGTGGGCGTGGCTTGGGATCCCACAGGCACGGGAACATGGGCCGTGCGCGCAGCCTTCGGAATCCATAACGACCTGATCGATAACCTCGGCATCCGCGCCCAGGCGGGTATGCCTCCGTACGCTGCTCGTGAGTCGCTGCCGGTGAGTCCGGCGACCGGGTTCCTCCCTTTGCTTCCGCTCAAGAAGAATGTCACGCTACCGCCCACTTGCGGCCCGGGCATCCCTCAACCCTGCTCGACTTATCAACCTACGGCTTTCGATCCGAACATGCCCACCCCCACTGTCCAGATATGGGATCTTACGGTGGAACGTCAGCTTGCTAAAGACCTGGTGCTTTCCGTCGGCTACGTCGGCAGCCAGTCCTATCACACCAACACCACGCTGAATAGCAATCAGGCTCCGCCCGTCGTGTGTCAGAACCCGCAGGGATGCAGAAGCGGCGGCGTTCTGGCTCTGCCAACCGATCCAACGCTCCTGGCAACCAGGTACACGGTGCCGCAGGGAACTCTTTATATGGCGCCGGGGACGCGGCCGAACCCGTACGTGGCGTACACGCAGTCGTGGTTTGGTTTGGGTACCGCCAGTTATCATGCGATGAATGTGTCGGTGCTCAAGCGCGCGGCGCGCGGGCTGACGTTTAAAGCGAATTACAGCTTCTCGAAGGCGCTGGACCTGAACTCCGCGATCCTGGCGCCTTCAGGGGAAAATGAGCCCACGAACCTTGTCAGCAGTGTCTACAATCGCAGTCTGAACAAAGGCGTCGCCGCCTACAACCCTGCACACCAGTTCAACACGAACTTCAGTTATCAGTTGCCGTTCGGCAACGGGCAGCGCTTTGGCGGGGGCGCTAGCGGTTGGGTTAACCGTTTGATAGGCGGCTGGCAATGGAATGGGATCGCCACCGCTCAGAGCGGATTTCCTTTCACGCCTCTGGTTGGCTTCAATAATTCCGGCACCGGCGACGGAACGCAACCAACCGACATAGTCGACAGGAATCCAAACTTCAAGGGACCGGCGATCCTGGGGACCCCAGAGCACTGGTTTGACGCCCGTGCTTTCTCGATGCCGACTGCCGGCACCTTCGGCAACGTGGGGCGCAGTTCGCTCCGCGGCCCGAGCCTGTTCAACGTCGACAGTTCGTTGTTTAAGCGGATTCCCATCCGCGAGAGCGTGACTCTGCAGTTCCGCGCGGAAGTGTTCAATCTTTTGAATCGCGCTAATTTCGCTTACCCGAATTTCGTTGTGTTCCAGGGCAACAGCAACAGCAACAGCTATAGCGAGTCGGCCGGCCAGATTACCAATACGGCCACAACATCGCGCCAGATCCAGTTCGCGCTGAAGCTGATGTTCTAATACGGAGTTTTGAGTTCTGAGTTTTAAGTCGTGAGTAACCGATTCGACGCAAAACTCAGAACTCAAAACTCACAACTCTTTGTCGTCATTTCACGAAGCCGCGCTTTTTCTTGCGCGGTCAACTCTGGATACACCCTGAGTCGGCAACTCACTGCAAGAACACGTGCGTTCGAGTCGGAATCGAAGGACAGAAAGCGTGTGCAACCCGAATGTAATGCATGAGCAACATGTAAAGTATCCAGCGTTCCCGCTTTTAGCTTCGTTCCGAAACGATCGATCAACTGCTTGGATCTTTCCGGGACGGCCTTCCAATCGAATGGCTCTCGCTGCCAAACGCCGGTACCAAGCAATGATTCCAAACGCCTCCAGTTTTCGGAGTTCGGTTTGCCTGTCCGTAAAGTAAACGCTCGCCAGCACTCCAATTCGGCAAGTTCACTGAATATGTACGACAATGAATTCTTTCTGACGAACTTTTCCGCAGCTTCCGTCTGCCCCGAATATTGAAGTGCAGAGCCGTGACAAAATTCGCGTCCAGATAGTTCACCGTTGCTCGGCTTTCCGCAACTCAGCGACCGGGTTAGTTTCGCTGACCGGCTGTTTCTTTAGCCATTCGAAATGACTATCCCAGTCGGGTTGGGCAGCGCGTTGGGGCTTTCCAGCGATCAGTGTAAGAGGCGGGCCTGATCGATGGTGATTGCATGGCAGACCCCCTAACGCACTACACTGTAGTGCATGAGCAAGACGGAAGTCTACAGTTGGAGAATCAGTCCAGCGACAAAACTCGCAATCGAGAACGAAGCCCGGCGGGAAAAAACGACGGTGGCGGCTCTCCTGGATCGAATCACCAAAGAATGGATGGAGTCCCGGCGAGGGCAGACGGACAATGCCGAGCAAGAACGCCTACACGCCAGGGTCGAAGGAACCATTGGCGCCATTTCCGGGCACAATGCAAAACGCTCCGAACGCGTGCGCCAGAGCATTCGGCGCCGGCTGAAGCGTCGAAATGGGCAGTGATGCGATTATCGATACCGGCGCGATCTTAGCTTTATTGGATCGCACCGACCGGTGGCATCGACGCTGCACGGATGCGGTCCGCCAACTCCGGCTTCCATTGTGGACATCCGAAGCCGTATTGGCCAATTGTTCCACCTGGTTGGCGATAGCACCCGCGAAGTGCGCGCGGCATGGAAGTTTGTTCGCTCCGGCGCCCTCACGATTGCGCCGATGGGCGATGATGACCTGCCTCTACTGGATGCGCTGATGCATCAATATCGAGATCGTCCGATGGATTTCGCCGATGCCACCCTTGTCCGAATTGCCGAGCGTGAGTCGCTCAGCTTGATTCTGACCATCGATCATGACGATTTCGAAACCTATCGTTTTCAAGGACGGCGCCGGTTCCGAATCGTTCCAGGCCGCGCTCCGGGGTTCAAGCGATAAACTTGCCGGCCTTTTTCGCGCTCTTATAAATTTTTACAAATCTGCTCCACGGATTTCTTGACAGAATCCAACCAACCGATAGCTAATAGGGCGCAGAAAGATCATAGACACTTGAAGCGGATGTTTATTTCCTGAAGCTGCTGCAGGTACGACGCTTTTATAAAGCAGTAGAGTGGCGCTGAAGAGACAGAACCAAGGGCTCAACGCCTGCCATATTTGGTTTCGGATAGAGAGATACAGATCGAATTCGAAAGGACCAGATAATGGTAAGGAGGATGGTTTATGAGTCTGAGTGTGTTGGGAAGAGTAACAGCCGCGATTGTTAGTTTCGTCGCATTGGCAACTCCCCTGATTTTTGGCCAAGGCGGCACGGCGACCATCTCGGGAGTCGTGCGGGACACCTCGGGGGCATTGATCCCCGGAGTGACGATTACTATCAAACACGTCGATAGCGGCTTGACGCGTACCGTCGTGAGCAGCGAAACAGGCAACTACATTGCGCCGGCGCTTCCGGTGGGTCCGTATGAGGTCACCGCAATGATACCGGGCTTCAAGCAGCAGGTCCGAAGCGGCATCAATCTTGTGGTGGGTCAAGAAGCGCAGGTGGATCTGACGCTGGAAGTCGGCGCCAACGCCGAGACTGTAACTGTGAACGAGGAAGCTCCGCTCGTGAGCGCAACGACGAGTTCCACGTCTGGATTGATCAGCGAACAAGCGATAAAGGATCTTCCGCTGAACGGGCGCAGTTTCGACCAGCTTCTGACAATGAATGTGGGCGTGTCCAACAGCAGCACAAATACGCTCAACAACGGCTGGACGGCTTTTTCCGTAGCGGGCAAACGGCCGGAAACCAACCGGTTCGTGATCAACGGAATCGACTACATCGGCGGAAACGCGCCCGGCCTTTTCATTACACCTTCTGGGGCCGGCGGCCAGCTGCTGGGAGTCGATGCGGTTCGGGAATACAACGTCCTGCAGCACACCTATGGCGCCGAGTATGGAAAACGGGCCGGAGGTCAGATCGCCGTCGTGACTTCATCGGGAACCAACACCTGGCACGGCAGCGGCTTCGAGTATCTGCGCAACAGCGCCCTCGATGCCCGGAACTTCTTCGATCAAACCACGAGCACACCGCCGTTTAAACGGAATCAATTTGGCGGAACGCTGGGAGGCCCGATCAAGAAGGACAAGCTGTTTATCTTTGGAAACTACGAAGGATTTCAGCAACGCCTGGCGCTGAGCCAACTCGCGGTTGTGCCGGATAGCTGCGCTCGCCAGGGTCTGATGTCGACTGCTAACGCCAGCGTGTGTGGTGGTCCGGTTCCCAATCTGAAGGTCGGCATGCTGCCGTTCGTCAACGCCTTCTGGCCCGCGCCTAACGGTAACGAGTACCTGGTCAACGGCCAGGGAAGCGGAGCCGCACAATACTTCAGCAATGCTCCGCAAGCGGTCCGGGAAAATTTTGGGATGCTCCGGTTTGACTACGTTGCATCCAACAAAGATAGCTTTTTTGTCAACTACACCAACGACCATGGAAAACGGGACGTTTCGCAACCGGACCCGAATTTTATCCAGGTCAGTAACCTGCACCCCCAGACATTCGGTTTGCAAGAAACACATGTTTTCTCCCCGAGTGTTCTGAATTCGGTGACGGTCGGCGTCAGCCGCAGTTGGTCAACTCTGGTCAACCAACCCGCAGTATCGATCCCCTCCAACCTGATTTTTCTTCCTGGGGGTAATCCCGGCTCGATTATCATCGGTGGCGGATCGTCTACCGTCGTGGCGTCCGCTTACACGCCGGCGCCCGGCACAAACCAGGCTACAGGAGCAAGAAATCACTTCACCTACGCCGATGACCTGCGCATCAGCAAGGGCAGGCACTCCTGGAGCATGGGCGTTTGGGTGCAGCGCGTCCATCAAAACCAGGCTGGGGCGGCTCAGTTTTCAGCAGGAAATGTCAGCTACCCGACGGTGCTCGCGATGCTCCAGGATCAGCCGACCATATTTACCATCGGCCGGAATCCACTGGGGGTGGGCTTCCGCACGACGGAAGGAGCCTGGTATGTCCAGGATGAAATGAAGCTCCGTTCGAATCTCACGCTGCGCCTGGGGTTGCGCGACGAGATGACCAACGGGTGGAACGAGGTGGCGGGCCGGTGTTCGAACTACAGGTGGGACAAAAACTATTTGATATCGACCGAACCGGTCGTCGCAGACTCATGCTTCGATACCAACCACGCCAAACTGCTGTTGCAGCCGCGTGTGGGCCTGGCCTGGGACCCGACTCGTACGGGAACGTGGGCCGTGCGGGCAGGCTTTGGAATCCATAACGATCTGATCGACAACCTCGGTATACGGCTGCAGCCCAATCCGCCGGTGAATGCACGCGAGCAATTCACGCCGTTGAACGGACTCCTTGGTACGTACCCGCTCCAGAAGTCCGCAGCGCTCCCGCCCACTTGCGGCACCGCAGCCGCGGCTGGCGCTCCAACCTGTTCGACCTACGCCCCGGCAGGCGTTGATCCGAACATCTACACGCCCACCATCCAGCAATGGAGCCTGACGGTGCAACGCGAGCTCACCAAAAACCTGATGCTCGAGGTGGGCTATGTCGGCAGCCAGTCCTACCACACCCCTACCACGTTCAGTTCCAACGTCGCCCCGCCGCTCGTGTGCCAGGACCCGCAGGGATGCATCAGCGGCGGCACTACCACAGGGAGCGGCACCCCTGTCCCAGTCAGTCAAAGGGCCGTGGTGTCGCAAGGCACGATCTACATGCCGCCAGCGACGCGCCCGAACCCCAATGTCAGTGCCGGCGTTTCGTGGTTCGGTTGGGGCACCGCCAGCTACCATGCGCTGAATGTCTCACTGGTCAAGCGCGCCACCCGGGGACTCACCTTCAGAACGAACTACAGTTGGGGCAAGGTGCTAGATTTGAATTCGGCCCCACTCGCCCCGGCAGGCGAAAACGAGCCTGCCGCGATTATCAGTCCCTATCTCCGCTACCTCAACAAAGGGGTTGCCGGCTTCAGCCTTGCCCACCAGTTCAACGCGAGCTACAGCTATCAGTTGCCGTTCGGAAATGGACAACGATTCGCGGGTGGCGCCACCGGGTTCATGAACCAGTTGGCCGGCGGCTGGCAATGGAACGGAATCTTCAATTGGCAGGGCGGGTTCCCCTTCACGCCTGTGGTTGGCTCCAACCCTTCCGGGACGGGCGACTCCAGCCAATCCGACGTGCCCAACTTAAATCCGAACTTCCATGGGCCGGTGGTTTTGGGGAGGCCGGATCGTTGGTTTGATCCGAACGCTTTCCTGATGCCGACTCCCGGTACCTTCGGCAACGTGGCGCGCGGATCGTTCCGAGGGCCGGGCCTGACCACATTCGACACATCGCTGTTCAAGAAGTTCACGGTCACCGAGAAATTGACTGCGCAGTTCCGGGCGGAGATGTTCAACGTTTTCAATCACGCCAATTTCTCCTACCCGAACGAGATTGTCTTCAACGGCAGTGCCTACAGCCCCTCGGCCGGCGTGATTACCCAGACCAACGGGACCTCACGGCAACTTCAGTTCGCGCTGAAGCTGATATTCTGAACTCAACCGCCCTCTACCTCTGGGAGAGGGCGGTGCCGCGAAGCGCGAGCCCGCGCGAAGCCCAAGCGCGACAACGCACAGCCTGAAGAAGGGGCGAAGCCTCAATAGACGTGCCAGTTGAGGGTCGCAGGTCTATTCGAATCTTGAAACCCTCACCCGGCCCTCTCCCAGAAGGAGAGGGTGGATCTTCGGCAATTTCCATTCATTCACACCTTCTTGACCGTAAATCCGTCGTCGGCGTCTGCGATGTGGTTTAAATCAATATGGACGCGGCGCGATACCCTAACTCATCGTCATACTCGATCTCGACGCGGTAAGGCCGCTTGGCCAATTCTGTGCGGATGAAGGCGAATTGCTTTTCGACGGTACTGTATTTGTCCAAGCTCTGACGCGCTTGCGGCACCTGCCGCTCGCGACGTAATATCCTCCCGATAAGGACCCAACTGCCGCAGGACGACTTTACTTTATCCATCCGGCCCTGCGATGATCACACCGATGGTCTACGTCCGCGATAAGACCGTGTGGCAGTACAAATTGCTCACGCGCAATCTGTCGAACGAGGAAGCGCCGAATGAGCAGGAGTTGAACGCACTCGGCAAGGACGGATCGGAACTGGCCGCGCATCTCCGGCGCGTCTCCCGCCGATTTCGGCGATTTGAGTCTTAAATCCTTGCGCGACCCCGGAAACCAAGTTTACATAACACCCATACTGCGACACTGAACGGCCGCCACCTGCCGACTCCCCCGCTTTTATATTTCCTACATTCGGCAGCGCAACGTTGAGCGCCTCTATCTGCTCCTCCAGCCATTTGACCCGCCTCGATCTCGATTCGCGCTTGCCGGGCGGGCAAAATTTTACAAATCCGCTACGCGGAATCCTTA
>Ga0209157_1002355_pt1 | contig 15115 bp, 9 predicted proteins | sample GraSoiAngelo_135_FD_185892 | JGI IMG/M metagenome (GOLD analysis project Ga0209157, IMG submission 185892) | Grasslands soil microbial communities from the Angelo Coastal Reserve, California, USA - 14_0929_05_40cm (SPAdes) (version 2) | ecosystem: Environmental > Terrestrial > Soil > Grasslands ... | reverse complement strand
CCGGCGGCATCACGCAACCAGAGAGCGGTGAGCGGAAGAAATGCATCCTCCCAGAGATGCGGCAGGACATCTCCGCGCTCCACGTCGGCGATCGTGATCGGGGCCAGCGCCAGCTCGATGCGCGACGAGCCGAGACATTGGGCACCCGGAATCGCGGTCGGCCAGGCGGCGTGACCCGGCCGGGTCGGCAGATCGCCACGAGAGAGATCTCCGATCGCGCGCAGGAGGGTAATCAGGAGATCGCCTTTCGCCGTCCATTCGTATTCGAAGAACGCCGGCGCGAAGACCGCGAGCCCCCGGTTGCCCCGCGCCACGGCGACGAACCGCTGTGCAGGCGCCGTGCGCACCGGCGTCTCGCCTGGATACGCTGCCGGGTCGGCCCTGACTGCCGTCCGCTCGACCGTCCCGAATGCCCCGCCTGCGATCGCGCTGACGCCGGCCAGCCCGGTCGGCGCGCGCGCGCGCAGCCGATGGCGCTGATTGCGATTGTCGATCTCGAGAATTGTGCGAACCAGCGGACTGTCGGCGTGCAGCTGCACGATGAGCCGCGCAGCGATGCCGCGCGTGATCTCAAACCGCGCTTCGAGAGCCGCAACCAGCGGACCTCCCGCGACCCGCTTCACGGTAATCGGTCCGGCACTCACCTTCACGCGGTCGCGCGCCGGAGGGCAGTACGTGTACGCATCGCCGGCATCGCCTGCATCTTCGAGACGCAGGAGATCGCCATAGCGCTCCTCGCGGCGGCGATCGACAAGCGTCAGGGCTCCATTCGATTCCAGCGTCACCTCAACGAAGCGATTCTGCAAAGAACGACCGCGTACGCGAACGTCTTCGCCTTTGCTGACAGGCGCCGGCGTACCGAGAGTGAGCGTCGCGAGCCCAAGGCCCGGCACAGTCGGCGCGCGAAACGCGATGCGAACCTGATCGACTTCATCCTGGTCGGGATAATGCCGCGAAGCATCGATGCGCTCCTCCGTCACGCGCTGTGCCAACACCTGTACGGGAATCGACCGGCCATCGGCGCCACGCAACGCGAAGGCCCCTCCTCGGTAGCCTGGCCCTTCTCTTGACGCACGTCCCGCGGTTGGCGGTCCCACCAGCACGTCGCGGCGAAAAAACGTCACGTCTGCAATCGCTACGCCGCCGCGAGGGCGGGCCGCGGGGTTCCACAGGACGAGTGCCGGCTCCGCGGCGCCGGCCCGTTCTCGCACCGCGTCGGGATCGTGGCTCACGAGACGGTGCAATGACGCGCGGGTCAGCTCCGCTGCATAGGCGGCGACGTCGGTCAATCGGCTCTCGGCTGCCGCGGTGACCGCGTCGGCAGTAGTCCCGGCAATCGTGTCGTGGAATTGGACGCTGATCAGCGCGCGCCATGCGGTTTCGAGCAACGCCCTGCTATCCAAGGCGCCGGCGTAGCGCGCCAGCGCCACCAGCGGCTCCCCGATCCGCTGGAGCCGCAGCTCGGCAACTCCGTGGCGACGCTTGAAGGGGGCACGCGTGCCGTGCACACCCTGGAGGGTCCAGGTGTAGCCGTACGACCATCGCAGCTCGCCTGCGATGGGCTGTGCCGGTGTGCTTTCGGCGGCCTGGAAGAACTCATCGAGACGCGACACGCGAAACGCACTTGCCGGCTCGAGCTCGGCCACGCGGAGACGCGCGAGCGCCGGATGCGGCGCGTGGTGATCGGCCCCGATGAACACGGGGATATGCTTGCCCGTGGCGCGTTGCACGAGTGCGGCGCGGACTTCCGTCCAGATGTCGGGGAGGCGCGCGCCCGAGCCCGGTAACGTCGCGCCGATTTCGTAGCCCTGCGGCGGCAGATGCCAGACCAGAACGTCTCGGCCGTCCGAGGCGCTCCATCGGTAGAAATCATGTTCCTGTCCCGGTTCGCCCCCCCCGCCCACTAGGCCCCGCCATAGCACACCGCACTTGATGCCGAACTCGCGCGCGAGACTGGGCAAGACCGCCGGGTGACCGAAGGCATCGGGTGAGTACAACACGTCCAGCCGTCCGCCCAGCCGCTCGGCGTCAGCCGCGCCGAGCAGCAGGTTTCTGATAAGGGACTCGCCGGACGGAATCAATTCGTCGGCCAGGACGTACCAGGGGCCGACTTGGAGTCGCCCGGTTTTCACGAGCGCTTTGATCTCGCTGTCGCGCTCGGGTCGAGCGCGCAAGTAGTCCTCGACGAGTATGGTCTGCCCATCGAGCAGGAAGCTGCGAAATCCGCCGTCCGCCTGGAGCCGTTCCAGCAACACGTCGAACATCGCCACGAGCCGCGCGTGAAATGCGGCGCGCGGCAAATACCACTCGCGATCCCAGTGGGTATGAGGGATCAGATGAAAGATGTACGACGTCACGGCTCGAGCTTCGAGATGTCCGCGAGGCTCGACAAGTGCACGTGTGCCACTCGCCGGCCGCGACCAAGCAGCGCGCGCACGTCGCCGCGCGCCTGAGCAGCGTGCAGCGCACCGAACGTCAGTCCCATTTCGGGGATGGCGATGTCGTCACGGGTCTCGACCGTAATCACGAGGAAGAGACCCGTATTCGGTCCGCCTTTGTGCAGCTGACCCGTCGAGTGCAGATAGCGCGGGCCGATGCCGAGCGTGGTCGCGCACCGGAGCGTTCGTCCCCACGCGGCGCGCACGCGTTGCAGTTGTGCCAGCACGTTCGCGCTCGGCGGCAAGTACGCGAGAATCGCGAAATAATCGCCGGGTCGAGCGCCGCGACGCAGGTCCGCTGGTGACAACGTTTCGATCGTTTCGGCCGCGACCGAGGACGTTCGAGCGGCAACGAGCTCGGCGCGCGCCAGGCGTTTCGCTTCTTCGACGTCCGGTTGATCGAATGCGTTGACGCCGAGACGTTCGCAGAGCGCCTTGGTCGCGTACTCCCAGCGCAGGAACTCGCGGCCGAGATCGAGCGGATCCGCGGAGAACTCCGCTGGTCCGGCCGTCTGAAGATCCGGCAACGACGCGTCGAGGGGATCGTCGACGATCGGCACGACACCCCGGCCGTCCTTCCCCGAGCTTTCGGCGATCAATTGCTCGACCCACTGAGCCAGCCCGCCGACCTCGCGCGGCGGCGCGAGCCGCAATTTGTCACGACCCGACTTCGCGCGATCGGCGATCGCGCTGCCGAGTCGTTCCGCGGCGGCAACGTCGACTTGTCCCGTCCGCTCGAGTAGCGAGCGGCCGTCCACGCCCATGAGAGCGGCGGGCAGCATGCCGATGGCGGTCAGTGCCGAGTAGCGGCCACCGATACCGGGCGGATGAGGAATGACGGCGCGAAAGCCGCGCTGCCGCGCGAGCGTATCGAGCGGGCTGCCCGATTCCGTGATGGCAACGAACTGGTCGGGGCGAGCGCGCGCCACGAAGTAATGGCAGAAGGCCAATGTCTCGACCGTGTTGCCCGACTTGCTCGAGAGCAGGAACAACGTCCGCGCGAGCTCATCGTCGGAGACGGCGGCGCGGACCGCCGCGGGATTCGTGCTATCCAGCACACGCAGCGTACGCGCGCCGAACGCACCGGCAAGCACGTCCGCGACCAGACTCGATCCGCCCATCCCACAGACGAGGGTCCGGTCGAGACCGTCGGCTCGGGCCGACGCGGCCAGGGCCGTGTGCGCATCCCACTGCGCGAGCGATTGCTCCGGCGCCCGCATCCATCCGAGCAGATTCATTGGCGGCGAAACATAATGAAGTTAGGTTAGCCCCGGGTGCGCCGAAAATGATTCCGCTCAGTCGTTCCGCCCGCGTGCTCGTGATCATCGCCGCCGTCTCGTTCGTGGTGATGGCGCTGCTGTACGCTTTCCCGTCGCACAGCCGTCAGACCTTGCTCGTGACCACGGACATGTGCTGGGGCTGGGCGGCGGCATTTGCCGCGTTCTGCTGCTTCAACACCGCCGGGCGTGTCACGACCGCCGAGCAACGCCGTACCTGGCGCTGGATCGGCGCGGGTTGCGCCTCGTTCTTCGCCGGCGCGCTGGTGTGGACGTATTACGATTTCTGGCTGCGCGCCGCACCGCCGTACCCATCGCTCGCCGACGCAGGCTTTCTCGGCATCTACCTCTGCTTGATCGTGGGCATCGTGACGCTGGTCCGCGGCCAACCGACCCGCCGCCCCGATCCCGAGCTGATCCTCGATACGGTGCTAGTGACGTTCACCGTCGGTGCGTTGGCATACGAGTATCTGCTGGAACCGCTCCTCGCGGGAGCGACAGCCCGCTCGACCGCCGGCCTCCTCACCAGCATCGGCTGGTCGATCGGAGGGATCGCGGTGCTGTGGATGGTGTTGATCCAGATGCTGCGCCGAACGGTGTTCCCCGTTGTGACCGCCGCGTTGGTGCTTCCCGGTATCGTGGCACTGGCAATCGGCAATCTCGTATACGCGGTCGTCGCGCTCGGTGGCACGTATCAACCCGGCGGCCCGCTCGATCTCACCTGGGATGCCGGCCTGTTGATGATCGCGGCGGCCGCGGCGCTCGCGCCCGATCGTGTGCTGCAGCTCGAACGCGACAGAGCGACACCCACTTCCGGCCTGACCGCGCGCGTCGTGGCATTGATCGTCGGTCTCGCCGGCATGAGTGCTATGGCGATCGTGGGGATCGTGCGTCCGGAACCCGGCGTCGATGTCGCGATCATCATCGGCATCGGCATGTTGATCATCGGAGCGCGCGTGCTGTACTCGTTGGGTGTCGACCGGCGGTACGCGCAGCTCCTCGAAGAGGAGGTCGCGAATCAGACTCGCTCGCTGATGAGCTCACTGGGCGCGACGGCGTCCGCGGAGCGCAGTCTCCGCCTGCTGATGGAAGCCGTACCGGACGCCATCAGCGTCCTCGACCGCGAGGGACGGGTGCTGGACGAGAATCCCGCCGGGCGTTCGCTCGTGAACGCCCAGAGATCGGGCTTCGATTGGCTCGATTCAGCGGGGACGCGGGTTGCGCGGGAGAATCTGACCGCTGCCTTCGATGGCGAGCTGCGCCGGTTCGAGGTTCCCTTCCAGCGGCCCGATGGAAGTGACGGCACCGCGCAGGTGCTGTTCGCGCCCGTCCGGGAAAGCGGTCGCATCCCCAAGGTGCTCGCCCTGGTCCGCGATGTCACGGAGCAGCGCCGCGCCCAGACACAGCTGCAGCAAGCGGAGAAACTGGCGGCGATGGGACAGCTCGTGAGCGGCGTCGCCCACGAAATCAACAACCCGGCAGCCATCATCTCCGGATTCGCGCAAACGCTCTTGCTCGATCAGCTGACGCCCGATCAGCGCGAGACCGTGCAGATGATGTACGATGAGGCGACCCGCATCGGTCGGATCACGACGAACCTGCTGGCGTTCGCGCGTGCGGGCAGCAAGGAGCGGACGCTGGTCGATTTGAACGAGATCGTGCGCCGCACGTTCGCACTCCGGTCATACCATCTGACGACGCTCAACATCACGGTGAACCTCGAGCTCGACGAGAGCAATCCTAAGGCGTGGGCGAACGGCTCGGAGATGCAGCAGATGCTGCTCAATCTCCTGATCAATGGCGAGCAGGCCTTGACCGGCGTCACCGGCCGGCGCGCCATCACGATCCGCACGGCGACCGCGGGCGAGGATCACGTGCGCCTCCAGATGGCCGACACGGGCCCCGGCATCGCGCCCGACATCGAGGAGAAAATCTTCGATCCCTTCTTCACGACGAAGCCCGAGGGAACCGGCACCGGACTCGGCCTCTCGATCTGTTACGGGATCGTGCGCGACCACGGTGGCCGCATCTGGCTCGATTCCAAGGCCTCCCAGGCAAACGGTGGCGGCGCGGCGTTTACGATCGAGCTGCTGCGCGATGCGCGCTCCCACCAGCGGCTGACGCCCCCGCCCATGCCGGCCCCCCCCACCCCCGCGGCGGCCGCTCGAGCGCATGACGGCGCACTGTCCGTGTTGTTGATCGACGACGAAGAAGGACTGCGCCGCGCCGTCCTGAACTTCCTGAAGCGACGGGGCATGCACGCGGTGGCGGTAGGAGACGGTGCCGACGCCTTGCGGGCGCTGCAGCGGGAGCATTTCGACGTCATCGTGTCTGACGTGCGAATGCCGGGGATGAGCGGGGGGGAGTTCCTCGAACGACTGCGGCGCGACTACCCCGCGATGGTGAATCGCCTCGTGTTCACGACGGGAGATACTTTTGCGGCCGACACATCCGAATTGCTACGGGACGCCGGCGTGCCCTCGCTCGTGAAACCCTACGATTTCGCAAAGTTGGAAGACCTGCTGCACGAGGTAGCTAAAACCTCGGCTTGAGCTTCAGCTCCAGGTCCGATCGCCCGATGCCATTGGGCGTCGGCGCCAGCGAAAATCGCAACGGCTCGGCATCCACTGCCAGCGCATCGAGCACCTGTTCCGACACCGTCAGCTCATAGTCCCCCGGCCTGACCCCCATCAGATAGAACGCCCCGTCATTGAATGTGACCAGCGTCCGGCGGGCACCGCTGCGGCGATCCGTCAGAAACAGCGTGACCGCGGCGACGCCCGCGCCGTTCCGTACCACACGACCCTCGATGATCCCCGATTCCACCACCGGAATGTCGAGATTGCGAAAGCGATTGGGGCCGGGCACAATGCTGGTACGCGCGAACAGCGGCACCAGCAGCGGCGACTCGAGCGACAGGGAATCGAGGCTCACGATGACCGGCTCGAACGGCACCAGATCCCACACGTGATATGAGCCGTCCGAATCGCTGCGGGCGGAAAGCGATCCGATCAGCACTCGCGCATTGACGACCGGCGGCTCTCCGGGGTCACGAATGCCATTGGCGTTCTCGTCGAGGAACACGTGGCCGGAGAGGCCGGAGCGCTCCACCGACGGACCAGGAGCGACGCCGAGACGCTCGGTGCGACGGTCCCAGAGAACGGAGCCCTGGAGGAACTGGCTTCCTGTGACAGGTTGCCCGGGCGGCGCGAGGACGGAAGTGACGGCGCGAACGGCCTGGAAGTACGAGGTAAGCGTCAACGAGTAGGTGAGTCCGCGGTTGCCTCGCTGCCAGTTCGCGCCCACCTCCAGCCGCATGCCATGCGCGATGGGGCGCGCCGCGAAGGCGGCCCAGGAGACGAGACCGGATCGGCGCTCCAACTCCGTCGTCGTGCGCACCAATGTCTGACTCAGGAAGGGGCCCCAGCGCGGCCGGGGCACCACGAATGTCGCCAGCCCGGCGAATTGTCGATCGGTCGCGCCAGTCCCGGCGGAGCCGTGCTCCATGCGCACGTACGGCAGCAAGCGCACCTCGTTGGTCTGGACCGACGCATCCAGCCGGGCACGCGTCAGCGCTCCCGCGGCGCTCCTGATCTGCTCGAGACGGCCATTGAAGAAGAAGAATCCTGTCGCGCTCCGGGGGCGCACAAATCCGGTCAGCGACCACTGGTCGCGACGGCCCGGAACGAATAACACAGGGGCGGTGTCGCGCGCGAAGTGCGCGTAATCGCCCTCGATACGCAAGTCGACGGACGGCTCGTAGCGCAGGGCGCCACTGATGACGCCCGATCCGACGATCTCGCTCTGCACCGCCCAGGAATTGCTGGGATTGCCAACGACTGATGCGTACGGATGCAGGCGGTCCGAAAGCGAGTCCCGCCAGAACTGATCGAACCCGCCCTGAATCGTCCAACGCCGCGTCGCACCGTAGCGGAGATCGACATTCGCCGTGGCCCGGCACGTGAATGTCGGCGCCGGACATTGTCCCGCAGAGAGCCCGTACTCGAACCGGCTGGCCGGAAGCAGCTCGGCCAACACGCGGTAGGTGCGGTTGAACTCGCGGATCTCGCCGAACGGTCCGTAGGCGACGAAGTCGACCGGGTTCTCGCCATATCGCACGGGAAGGTCGATGGCGAAGCCGCCCGTCGCGTCGGTCGAATCGTAGGCCACGAGATCGCCGCCGCGATATGCCTCCACCGACCATCCGGGCTGTAATGTACCCGCGTAGCGCAACGAACCGAGCAGCGACGGGCGCACGAAGGGTGCGTTGGTGACCGCGAATCCACGGAGCGCGCGGGCCCGCGGGCCCGTGGATCACCCAAGGGTTATCCCGCCACACGCCATTCCACGACGCGTCGACGTAGACACGTCCAGCTTCGGCTGGACCGACGCTTTGCGCGAGCATTTCGAGTGAACCGCCACCAACGTCGGCGCCGAGTCCCACCGCGTAGGTTGCGCCCGCGACCGGATCATTGGAAGGCGAGAACAATGAGTAGTCGACGACCACGCCGTCCCAGCTCGGGCGTTCGAGGCCGAGCGTAACGTCGGGCCGCATGCCGTCAGGACGGCGCAGATACGCTTCGCGCGCCGCTTCGCGTTGCAACCGGCGCGCGATCGGCAGACCGCTGGGATCCACGACCGTCGCCGTCAACTCGGACCAGTCGACGGAGAACATCAAACCGAGCAAGTCGCCCAGCCGTTCGCTGCCGACGTACAGCTCGGAAGACTCGAAGCGAATGAACTCCCGCTCGATGTGGACGCGATGATCACCGTATTGCATGGTGTCACTGCGAATGTCGATGACGATACGCCGATTTCCGGGATCGACCGTCGCCTCGAGCCGGCCGTCCGGTGTGAGCCGGTGGCGGATCTCGGCCAACTGGAAGAACTGTGACAGCGGGAGCAGCACCTCGGAGCGCACACGATACGCCTGCACCGTCGTTCCGGTGACGCGGCCGATGCGCAGATCAATGACGACAGGTTCGGGCGCCGTATCATCGGGGACCGCAGCAAGCGGAGCGAAACGCACCGGCGTCGCAGCGGGTACCGATCTGACGGCGCCGAGGGTGATCGAGGCCAGGAGCGCGACCACCCCGACCCCTCGGAGCGGAAGCATGGTCTACTGGTAGACGAGTGACAGGATGACGTTTCCGCCATAGATGCCAGGCTTCGCCGCAGCCGCGGGGCTCACAGTGCCGCCGATCCAGATGTACATGTTGGGATTGGCTGGTGGGCCGATCCGGCCGACGGTCACCACCACTGCATCGGCTGTTACGGCCCCGGTAGGCGTCTGCGCGCTCGCACGTCCGATCAACCCCGCGCCGCTCAGGAGCAGGAGGAGTCCAACTCGGCACCAGCAGGTCACGGGATTACCAGCTGCACTGAATCGCGAACGGCAGGCGCCTTGAGCACGACCGTCGGATCCAGATCTTCGCGCTCCGTCACCACTTCGTAGCGCAGCCAATAGCGGCCGCGCGCGAGCCGCGGCGGTCGCATGACGTTCGCGAGTCGCGGCTCCATCGTGAAGTACACCCCGATCGGCGACTGATACGATGCGAGAACATGACCCGACGAATCCGCCAGGGTCTGGCGGATCGTGCCGATGAACGCCGCATTGCCGCGCCGCTCGAGCCGTGCCCGCGTGATCAGCGAGTCGCCGGCGATCTGCGCGCGGAGCTGCGACAACGTCACGCCCGTCGTGACCGGGCCTTTGCGGTAGTTGACGCCGATGATCGTGCGAACCTCGAGCGTGAGGCCGACCTGAATCGCCGTCGTGTCGGGGACGCCCGCGATCGGCACGCGGCCGGCCTGCGCCGCGATCACGATCCGCAGCCAGTATTCGCCGTCGGCAAGCCCCGCGGGCGGCCGCGCGAGCAGCCGCACCGTCTGCCGTTCCCGCGGTCCCACCGTCAGGCGACGCGGGAATGCCTGAATCCACGCGAGTGCCGACGGCAGCGTCGAGTCCGGCGTCTCGACCGTGCGCAGCCTGATGGCACCCGTGGAATCCGTGATCGGATATCCGAACATCGTGGAGATCGCGACTTCCACCGGCTCGGTGCCCGGGTTGTAGAGGAGGACCGAGCCGCTGCGTAGGCGGTGATCGATGAAGACGGCGTGCGGCGCCACCATCACACCCTGCGCCGCCAGCGACGCGCTGCCGAGCGCGAGGATTCCGGCTAGACCCAGCACGCGCATCACGGCAACACCGTCACGTTGAGGGTGAGCGTCGCGGTGTAGGCGCCGGCCCGCTGATTCGTCGTGGGATTGGCCGTGCCACCGACGAAGACAGCCCCGCGGCCGTTATTCGACAGTGTCGCGGTGAACGGCTGCTTTGGATCGAATCCCACCTGGCTCCCGATCGACTGCGATTGCGAGTAGCCCGCATCGCCGGCGGGAAAACTCAGCGGCATCAATGCCCCACTCGGGCCGGTCATCGCAACCGGCAGGACGAAGGACAAGAGCATCTGGCTGTTGTTCGGCCCGCGAATGTCGAACTCGCCGCTATTGGCGGGATCGGTCCGCAGGATGATGCGTGGCACTCCGGGAAGCACGGCACCGAACGTCAGCCCGCGCACACCCGTGACCGTGAGCGGTCGCTGTGCGTGCAGCGGCACGGCGAGCAGCAGCGCTCCGATTAGCGCGACCGATACCCGCTTCATGCGTTGAGTGCGTCTGCTTGCGACAGCGCCGGCAGAGGAGTCAGAGTCCCCTGCCGGCGCGCCATCAGCTCGACGCCAATTTCCAGTCGCTTAGTAGACCACCGTCATGGTGATCGTGCCCGTGTACGTGCCCTGCGCCTGGTTCGTGGCGGGGGTCACGCGCGCGCCAATCCAAATATATAGCAGGCCAGCCACGCTCAGCGTCGCAGCATTGCTCGCGCCGGGAACAAACCCGATGCCGCCGGTTTCCAGATTGTTGTCGGCGCGAACGCCGGCATAACTGTCGATCGGCAGCGTGTTAGAACCCGAGGAGAGCGTGACCGGTAAGGTGAACGAGAGTGTAACGGGGGCGTTCGCCTGTCCGGTGACGTCGAACCGGCCGGCGTTCGTCAGATCCGCCACGGCCACGCTCTTGTTCACGCCCGGGAAGACGTTCCCGAAGCTCAACTGCTGGGCGCCATTCACGTTGATCGGCGTTAAGACCGTCGCCGTCGCCGTGATGCTGGCGTTGTTCGTCTGGGCCTGGGCAACCGTACCCGTGACAACGAGCGCGGCGACAGCCAGGGTCAACCTCGTGATGTTGCGCATCTCTTCTCCTGTGGTGTCGAGCTTTTTGGCAGCTGGAGGGCCATTCGGCACCTCTCTCAGTCTGGAGGCCAGGAATGGCAAGGCTTATGCCAGCCGCCCATTTCTTTGGCACCGTCAAATTTCTTGACGAAATGGCCCAAACAGTGGAAGCCAAGATAGGACTGAGAGTTACACAAAGCAATAGAACGACGGTGTAAATATTCTCAACACTCTTTGAAGCCTAATAGAGACGTTGAAGACGCGTAAGTAACAAGTTGATAATCAGTTACTGATAACCGCGATCGGGTACGGCGTCTGCATTAGGGCGAGGGCGAAAGCAGGTTCGACCCCTCACACGGAGCAGGCGATGCTGTGGACGATTGGTAAGGCAATCAGCGTGGCGACAGTGGCTCTTCTGGCGATCAGCTTGCCGCGCGCCGCAGAAGCCCAAGCTCGTGGCACCGTGCAAGCGACCGCGACCGTGGTCGATACGCGGCAGGGGTTCGAGGCGCTTTCGATGGTTCGGCAGGTTACCCAAATCGACACGCGCACACAGGCAGCTGCGCCGGTCGAGAGCGTTGCCCACATCTCCGCGGTCCGCACGACCGCGCGGGCGGGGGAGCCCGCGTTGGTCGTGACGGTCGACTACTCGCGGAACTAGCTATATACCGAGACGCTGGCGCAGCGCCGGCGGCATCAGCGGAATCGCGTACTTCACGGGGACCGAGAGCGCAAATCCGGGTCCCTGTCGCAACCCGGCGCGATGTACTGAAATCACGTCTCCATCAGCGTTGAACACCGGGCTTCCGGACGAGCCACCGGTCGTCATACCGTCGAACTGAATCAGATCCGGCGTCACTCGCGAGAGGATTCCGGCCGTCATCGAGGTTCGCACCACCGACGCCCGATCGCGCGCAAATCCAGAGCCAGCCGGATACCCGATCAGGGCGGCCGGCTCGCCCTGCCGCGCTTTCGTACCACCCCAGTCGATCGCCGAGAGATACGAACCCTGATAGCCACGGATTTTGATGAGTGCCACGTCGCGCTCGCGCGCCGTGGCGATGACATCGGCGTACCGGCCGAGCGATTGGTCCGCCATCGTCACCCACACCGTGTCCGCTTCGGCGTGCGCCGAATCCGCCACCACGTGCCAATTCGTGAGCATGTAGCCGTCGGCGCTGATGACGAAACCGGTGCCGTCGTATCGATCACCGCCCAGGGCCACCGTGATCAGGCCGACGGCACCCTGGTTCTGCTGCGCCATTCCGGCGAAGTCGGTCCCGCGAATCGCGCGCATCTTGGCGTCGAGACTCGCCGCCTGGCTCTCCGCCGTCGCCACGGCGCGCCGCAAACTGTCGAGCGACTCCTGCGACGGTGCGCGGCGCTCCGCGGCGGCAAGCTGATCGCGCATGCGTTGCAGATCGCGCTGGCCTTCTTGACGCTGGGATTCACCGGCCGCGAGCTGTTGTCCCAACGCCTGCTGCGCGCGATCGAGCGCCACCTGAAGCTGAGAGGTACGCGACTCGGCGGCCGCGAGCTGAACGCGCAGGCTATCGACTTGGGCTGCCGGCGCCGCGGCCGCGCGCGCGGCCGTCAACTCCCGGCGCAACCGGTCGCCCTCCGCTCGTGAGGAATCCTCGGCGGTGCGCATCGCTTCGTTTGTATGCTCGACCTGGCGCGACAGCAGCCAATAGACGCCGTACACGCCGCCGCCCAGGAGCAGTATGAGCACAATGACGATGGCCGTTAACCAACGAATCTTCCGCCGCGAATCCTTTCCGACCTCTTCAGCGACTGCGCGCATGAACGCCGTGGATCCGCGTCCGCCCTTCTTGCGCTCCTCCCGCGCTTTTGCCAGCGCCTGTCCGATCAGTCCGACGACGGTTTTCTGACCGAGCGCCGCTCTTTGCGGCGCCGTACCCATCCCCTCGACGAGCAGCACCGGCCCGCCCTGGCCGAGCATGATCTTGTCGCCCAGCCGGATAGGCATCGGCTTGCTGATGCGTTCGCCGTTCACGTACGTGCCGTTCTTACTCTCGGCATCTCGCACGACCAGACCGCCGGTCGCGCCGACCGTCAGCTCGGCATGAATCCGCGACACGATGGTATCGTTGGCTGCGACGGGTTGGACTTCGCACTCTCTTCCCCGCCCGAGTCGGATGCGGGTGCCGCGCGCGTCGTACCGCTTGCCGGTCGCGGTCGCTAGCAACGTGACGCCATAGGCGCGGACCTCCGCCGGCCCGCCCCGACCCCCCCGGCCTTCCTGGATTCCGGGATGCTCGGGAAGTGTCGCGTCGAGCGAACCAGTGATCGCGGCCACGCGGTACTCGGGGCCGGACTCACCGAGACGAACCACATCGCCCTGCCCGACCGGCGTGGGCCCGGTAACGCGCTTGCCGTTGAGAAAAGTGCCGTTGCGACTTCCCAGGTCGGCGAGCAGCCAGGTGTTGCCTTCAACGCGCAGCTCGGCGTGGCGGGCCGAGACGACTTTCGCGGCGTCACCATGCACGCTGACCGTTGCATCCGCCTCGCGGCCAAAACGCACCGGCGAGCCGCGGGATTCCGCGACCGTCTCACCCGAGGGTGCCGCCGCTGTCAGCTTGAGGTAAGACACCGATCCGCCAGCCTCAGAACTTCAGCCCCGAGCCACGACGGTCCTTCAACTGGCGACGTGGCGTCGGGGAGCGACGCTCGACGCGACTGCGCCGTTCTGTCAGTCCACGGCGCTCGACCAATACGACATTGGCGCGCAGCCGGCGCTCGGCGATGCGCCGATCCAGTCCGGTCCGCCGATCGGGCCGCACGCGGCGCTCCAGGCGATGGCGCTGATCGAAGGGCTGCCGGTCGTCCATCCGACCCAATTTGGGACTCGCGTGTGATTCGTGCCAGCCAAACGCACTCGCTACATTTCCCGCTCGTGACGTCGACGAGCCCACCGACCGATCTACTCGACGAGGCGCGGCGTGCGCTCGAGCCTGCTTTCCGGCTCGACAACCTGGTCGCGTTGTCCGCCGAACGCGCGCTCTATCACGGGTGGGACCGCGTGTTGAAACGTCCGGTGGCGGTCCGCGTGCATCTGGGCGCCGCCGGCAACCCCGGGCGCGCCTGGTTTCTGCGCGAGACGGAGACGCTCGCGGCCCTCGATCATCCCGCCATCCGACACGTGTATGCCGCCGGAGAGATGGGGACGTTCGCCTATCGTACGGCCAACTGGGTCGAGGGGGAAAGTCTCGCGGACGCGCTGCGGCGCGGCCCGCGTCCGATTCCGCAATCCATGTCGTTGATTCGCGACTTGCTGTCCGCGTTGGAGCACGCGCACGCGCGCGGTATCATCATGCGCCGCATCGTGCCGTCGACGCTGATGATCAACACCGGTGGCCAAGGCGTCATCACCGATCTGCGCTATTCGAATTGGTGCCTGCCGTACCTCGAGCCACCAGCGACCGACGATCCGACAACGGCGTTCATGGCGCCGGAGGTACGAGCGGCCGAACCGGGCGACCCATCGAGCGACGTCTACGCCGCGAGCGCGAACATCTACGTGGCCCTCACGGGCATGCCTCCCGATCTCGATCCGGGGCGCATCAAACCACCGCGCCAGCTGCGCGCGGCGATACCGGCAGCCGTCGAACGCGTGATCGTGCGCGGACTCTCCGCGACTCCCAGGGAGCGCTACTACACGGCGACTGAAATGCTCGAGGATTTCGTCAGCGACGCCGGGACGTTCCAGGTGCCCGCCACCGCGCCGACCGTGACCGAATCGGGATTCGAGCGCCGGCTGCGGCGGGCGCTCGGCGACGACTACGAATTGCTCGAGGAGATCGGCACCGGCGGGTTTGGACGCGTGTATCGCGCCCGGGACCTCGCGCTCGAGCGCGACGTCGCGATCAAGGTCCTGCATCCTTCACTCACCGCCGACCCCGGCGTCCTAGAACGGTTCCGACGCGAAGCGCAGCTCGCCGCGCGGCTCCGCCATCCGAACATCGTCAGCATTTACGACATTATGGGCCGGGCGGGACTCACCTGGTACTCGATGGAATACGTCCCGGGGTCGAACCTCGGGCAGGTTGTGCAACGGCACGGCACCCTCTCGCTCGAGCAAACCGAGCGCTTGCTCAACGAAGGCCTCTCCGCGCTCGAACATGCACATGGTGTCGGGCTGATCCACCGCGAT
>Ga0209157_1002354_pt1 | contig 15116 bp, 9 predicted proteins | sample GraSoiAngelo_135_FD_185892 | JGI IMG/M metagenome (GOLD analysis project Ga0209157, IMG submission 185892) | Grasslands soil microbial communities from the Angelo Coastal Reserve, California, USA - 14_0929_05_40cm (SPAdes) (version 2) | ecosystem: Environmental > Terrestrial > Soil > Grasslands ... | reverse complement strand
CTCGCCGCGGCCCGAGACGGTGAACGCGTAGGGAGTGTCCGTATCCTCGACCCGCAGCGCCACGTTGCGCTCCAGCTCTCGATACAGCCGCTCGCGCAGCTGCCGGCCGGTCACGAACTTGCCTTCACGCCCCGCGAGCGGTGAGTTGTTGACGAGGAAGTCGACCGAAATCGTCGGCTCCTCGACCGCGATGCCGGCCAAGCGGTCGAGGTGATCGGGCGCCGTCACCGTTTTGCCGATCTCGACACCCGCGAGCCCCGCGATCGCCACGATCTCGCCCGCCTCCGCCATTTCCAGTTCGACGCGCTCCAAACCCTCGAACGCGAACAGCCTCACAATGCGGGCCTGCTCGTACAAGCCCTCGCCCACAGGACCCGGCTCGCCGATCGGGAGTAACGCCACCGTATCACCGACGTGCACTCGGCCACGCTCGATCCGCCCGATCCCGATCCGCCCCAGATACGACGAATAATCGAGCGTCGAGATCAGCATCTGGAAGGGCCCGTCCCGATTGGCTTTGGGAGGCGGAATCGTTCCCAAAATCGTGTCAAAGAGCGGGGTCAAATCCGTGCCCGGCTTCCCCAGTTCCAGCGTGGCCGTGCCCGCACGGCTCGATGTATAAAGGAAAGGACAGTTGAACTGCTCCGGGCTTGCCTCGAGGTCGAGCAGCAGCTCGAGCACCTCGTCGTGCACCCGCAGCGGTTCGGCGTCGGGCCGGTCGATCTTGTTCACCAGCACGATCGGCTTCAGGCCCAACGCCAAGGCCTTTCCCGCCACGAACCGCGTCTGCGGCATCGGGCCCTCGGCGGCATCCACCAGCAGCAGGAAGCCGTCGACCATTCGCAGGATGCGTTCGACTTCGCCGCCGAAATCGGCGTGTCCTGGCGTATCCACGATATTGATCTTCGTGTCACCCCAACGAACCGAAGTGTTCTTCGCCAGGATCGTAATGCCGCGCTCGCGCTCGAGCGGATTCGAGTCCATCACCCGTTCCGCCACCTGCTGATTGGCGCGGAACACCCCCGCCTGGCGGAGCATCTGATCCACCAGCGTGGTCTTGCCGTGATCGACGTGGGCAATGATCGCGATGTTACGAATCTTCATCGACTTAGGTCCAGTGTGGTCCCGAACGTGAGGGCGGCAGTATAGATAGATGAACTCGAGAAGACAAGCGGTTTGGGCGGTTCGGCGGTTGGGCGGTTGGGCGGTTCGGCGGTTTGTGATCTCTAACCGCCAAACCGCTCAACCGCCCAACCGCTCAGTCACAAGTCGGCTCCCGCTCCACCTGCACGGTCACGTGCGCGATCCCCAGCGCTCGCATCCGATCCTGCACTTCCTCGAGCACGGGCTGGTTGTCGGTCGGATTCTTCACCACCAGGTGACCGCTCATCGCCACCATGCCGCTCGTGACCGTCCAGAGATGCAAGTCATGGACCGAGTCGACGCCCGGCACTGACGCAATGCGGTCGTGCACGTCCGCAAGCGCGATGTGGGTGGGCGTCGCCTCGAGCAAAACGTCCGTGCTTTCCTTCACGAGTCGCCAGGCGCTGCCGAGCACGAGTGCACCGATGAGAACGGAGATGACGGGGTCGGCCAGCGTCCAGCCGAAGACGAGCACGACGAACCCTGCGATGAGCGCGCCCACCGATCCCATCAGATCGCTGAGCACATGGAGGTAGGCACCCCTTTGATTGAGCGAGTGCTCGTGTCCGCGATGCAGCACGCTGACCGCTCCGAGATTCGCGATGAAGCCGACGGCCGCGACACCGAGGAGCAGCGCGCCGTTCACTGCAGGCGGCACCCGAACCCGCCGCCACGCTTCGACGCCGATGCCGATCGCGATCGCAAACAGCACCGCCCCGTTCACCAGCGCCGCGAGAATCTCGAGCCGCATGAATCCGAACGAGCGCTGTGGCGTCGCCGGACGTTGCGCGATCCACGCAGCGATCAGCGCGAGGCCGAGCGCGGCGACATCGGCGAGCATGTGCGCCGCATCCGCGAGCAGAGCCAGTGAGCCCGCGAGCCATCCGCCGACCAGCTCGACGACCAACACCACGGCGGTGATCGCCAGGGCGAGGGTCAGGCGCCGTCGAGTCTCGACGTTGATGGGCGCGCGATAGGTGCAGTGAGCGTCAACGGGGAGCAAAAGTGTGTCCTCGCGGGAAACATAATACCTTTAGGCCGTGAACGTCCTGGGCCTGCGCCTGATCGCCATCATCGTGCTCGTGGCGGCGAACGCATTCTTCGTGGCGGCCGAATTCGCCCTCGTCGCGACGCGTCGCACGCGGATCGAAGCCCTGATCCGCCGCGGCGATCGCAAAGCCCGCACCGTCCGCAAGGCGCTCCAGGACCTCTACCGCCAGCTGTCCGCCGCGCAGCTCGGCATCACCGTCGCCTCGATCTTGCTCGGCTACGTGGCGGAGGACACCGTCGCACACCTGTTCTGCCGCAGAGCCTGAACTTCCTGACGCGCGGCGGCATCGCGTCCGTCACCGCCGTCGCCGTGATCTCGTTCCTCCACGTCGTGTTCGGAGAGCAGGCCCCGAAAGCCTGGGCCATCACTTATCCGGAGGGCACGAGCCGCTGGGTCGCGGCGCCGCTGATATTTTTTTCGTGGGTGACGCGGCCGTTCACCGAGCTACTCAACTGGAGCTCGAATTTGCTGGTGCGGATGCTCGGCATCACGAGCACCAACCCCGCGCACGACCGCGTGCATTCCCCCGAAGAGATCCGCATGCTGGTCGAGCAGAGCCGCAAGACGGGCGGCCTCGGCGCCGGCGACGCGCGGCTCCTGGAAGGCGTCTTCGAGTTCAGTGAGAAAAACGCGCGTGAGGTGATGACGCCACGGACGGAAATCGTCGCGCTGCCGGCGGGAGCATCACTCGCAGAGGCGGCCGATCGCGTCGCCGCGGCGGGGCGGTCCCGCTACCCGGTCACCGGCGAGTCGCTCGACGACGTCGTCGGGATCGTGCACGCCAAAGACATCCTGCGTGGTTTGCTCTCGGGCTCGGAAACGCCGGTGCAGGATATCGCCCGGCCCGCGTTCTTCGTGCCCGGCACCCGCGAAGTCGAGGACGTCCTCGCCGACATGAAGCGGCAGAAGGTGCATCTCGCGATCGTGCTCGACGAGTTCGGCGGCACCGCCGGCCTTGTGACGATGGAGGACTTGCTCGAAGAGATCGTGGGACCGATTTACGACGAGTACGATCGCGCGCCGGGCTCGGCACCGAGTACCGCGGTGAGCGGGACGAGCGGCGTGCCGATTCTTGCCGGTGCGACCGAGATCTCAGACGTGAATCGTCTGCTGCGTCTCCATCTCGACGACGCCGACTACACGACGATTGGCGGATTGTTGTTCGGCCGACTCGGGCGCCTGCCCAAGGTGGGCGATCGCGTCAACTTGCAAGGCGCTACGTTCGAAATTCTCGAGATGGATGGCCGGCGGGTTGGGAGTGTGCGCGTGTGGCCGGCCACGGCAACGCACGTTCCGGAACCGTCGAGTTAAGCCGAGACGGGAGCGCCTCCCCGCGCCCCGGCAAGCTGCACGGCGAGCTCGAGCGCCGCGCGCATCGAGCCGGCATCCGCAATCCCCTTTCCCGCGATGTCGAACGCGGTGCCATGGTCAGGCGCCGTGCGGATGAACGGCAACCCCAGCGTCACGTTCACTCCAGTGCCGAAGCCCGACACCTTCACTGCCGTCATTCCGACGTCGTGATAGGGCGCCAGCACGGCATCGAATTCGCCGCGCAACGCCTTCACGAACACTGTGTCGGCGGGAAGCGGACCAGCCGCGTCCAGCGCTCGCGCTGCGGGTCGCAGCACGCGCTCGTCTTCGTCGCCGAACAGTCCGCCTTCGCCGGCGTGCGGGTTGAGCGCGCAGACCGCGAGACGCGGCGTCGCGATTCCCCACCAGCGCTTGAGCGCGTCCGTGGTGATGCGGCCCGCGTTGATGACGCGCTCGGTGGTCACGCTTGCGACGACGTCGCGCAGCGGTAGGTGTGTCGTCACGAGGACGACGCGCAGACGCCCCGTCGCCAGCATCATGGCGACGGGCATGTCGCCCGCGAGATGCGCCAGGAATTCCGTGACACCGGGGAAACCGTATCCCGCGGCATTGAGGGCCCGCTTGCTCACGGGACCCGTGACGATGGCGTCCGCTTCGCCGCTCAAGGCCAGTCGTGCCGCTGCTTCGATCGCCTGCGCTGCGGCCCGCCCAGCTTCGAGCTCATTGCGCGTGGCGCCGTCGTCCGGTCCCCATCCGCCGATGAGCCGCACGTCCGCGTCCAGCGGCTGCCGCAGCGCCTTCCGGACGATCTCCGGCCCGATCCCTCGCGGATCGCCCACTGCAACCGCCAAACGGGGCCGTGAGGACATCGCTACAGCCTGATGTCGACGTACGTCTGGCGCTTCAGTTGATCGATGTAGTGTTTGATGCCGAGCTGATCACTGAGGGATTGACGAATCCGCAGCTTCACGTCGTCGAAGGTGAGGTCTCCTTCCGGATGGCGCGCCGTGATCTCCACGACGACGAACTTTGGCCGCGGCGTGCCTGCGCCGAGACTGATCACCGGCTTCAACCCAACGGTTGTGTCGCCTGCGAGCAGCGACTGGTATTCGGTCGGCAGGCCCGTCAGGGGCGCGTCCTCCGCCAACTTCGGTTCCTGCGGATCGGCGTAGCGCCGCGCCAGCGTATCGAAGGACGCGGCCTGGCTATGCGCGAGCGCATCGTGCACGGAATCCGCGGAGCGCCGTGCGATCGCGATCTGGGCCGCGCTGAGGTCCGGCATGATCAGAATGTGGCGGGCGAGAATCTCGGCCGGTTGAGTGCGCTCGACCTTGATGATGTGAAAGCCAAACGGTGTCTCCACCGGATCCGAGATCTCTCCCGGCCGGATCCGAAAGGCGATATCCTCGAATTCCTTCACCATAACGCCACGCCGGAACCACCCCAGCTCGCCTCCCTGCGAAGCCGACGCGCTGTCCGATGAGAAGCGCTTGGCCGTCGCGGCGAAGTCGGCGCCATGCCGCAGCTGCACGACCAGCGATTCCGCGCGGGCCAGCGCCTTCGCTCTCGAAGTGGAGTCGGGCACCGGCCGGATGACGATTTGCCGGAATGATGCGGCAGCGGGTCGCCGCGGTTGCTGGGCTTTGTTTTGCGCCCAGAACTCGCGCATCTGGGCATCGGTGGGTGGAATAGGACGCAGCTTTCCCTTCTGCCGCTGCGCTTCGATCAGGCGCTGAGCATAGAGCTCGCGCCGTTGCTCGTCAGCGAGCCAGCGCCGCCATTCCTCCACCGAGCCGAATCGCGCTTGACGAATCTGATCGCGAAAATCCGTTTCGGAGCTGAATTGCTTGCGAACGTTCTGGTAGGTCTGCTCGACCTGATCGAGCACTTCCTGATCCGTCACCTTGATGGACGTGTCTCGCTGCGCCTGCTGCACGAGCAGCTCGAGCTCGATCAGCCGATCGAGCACTTGCCGGCGCATCGTCCGCCGCCCCACTGAGTCCGTCGGAATCGTCTGCCCCTGTGCCTGGGCCTGCACCATCTCTTCCTCGATTTGTGAGGCGAGAATGGGGCGCGTCCCCACGACAGCGACGATCCGGTCCAGCGGTTGTTGCGCCGCGGCCGTCGTCGCGAGGATAGCCGTAACCAGGAGGAGCAGCGGTTTCATGATCGGCCCGTCCTGCGGTGCGTGGTGTCGATCGGTGCCGGACCGGGCGCGGGCATCATGCGCGGCGCTCCACCCTGCCCCGGCCCACCGCCCGGCCCGCGGGTCGAATCTGATGCGAGGCGAATCTCCTGGGCCCGTTCCAGCGCGCGCCGCACCCCAGCTTCGTCGACACTCCAGCGAGCGCGATCGCGAAGCGTCTCACCGAGGAAGGGCGGTACCGGGAAGAACCGCACGCGGCCCTGGAGGACGCGACCCATGTAATCGTCGACGCGCGCCATCGCGAATTTGACACGCGCCTCCGGCGTTCCTCCGCCAGCTGAGTCATGTAGCGCGGTCGGTGTGACGCTGAGAATCGAGCTGAGCAGCGTGATCGCCGAATCGTACTGCGTGCGCACGTGCTGCCAATCATCCGGGGTGAGGCCCACCTTCGCGGAATCGGCATCGCGAATCAGCAAATCCCGTTGCGTGACCGCTTTCAGGAATTGATTGATCTGCTCGTCGGTCGCCTGCGGCAGCGCCTGGGCGAGGCTCGGGTCCAGCGCCGAAAGCCAGCGAATCAGGTCGCGCACGCGCAGCGCGCCGCCGCGATACCCCACGAGCACGCGGCTGCTGTTGCGCGACGCATCGGGATCCTGCACCGCGGCGCGCACGTATGACGGCGCCCGGCTGACCGGCTTGAGCTGGCGCTTGATCGCGAGGCTGTCGAGATAGACCGAATCCGTATGGGATGCGACGCGTTGCTCGACGCCGAGGCGGAACGAGTCCTTTACTTCAGCGAGTGGCGGCCGCCGGATGATGTGGTATCCGAATGGGCTCTTCACGACGCCGCTGACGCCGCCCGGCTCGAGCTGCCACGCGGCCGCTTCGAATGCGGGCACGAACTGACCGCGCGCGGAGACGCCCAGCGAGCCGCCCTGCACTTTGCTGCCATTGTCCTGCGAATACTGCTTCGCCAGCTGGCCAAACCGGGGGCCCGCGGTGCGCGCCCGCGCCAGCACCTGCTCGGCTTGTTTGCGCTTCTGCGCATCGACCGTAGCAGCGGCGTTTGGAGCAACCTGAATCAGGATGTGCTGGAACATGCGCAGCTGCCCCGACTGGTAGGCCGAATCCAGCTGCTGCGCCGTGAGATCGTTATGCGCGGTGAGCCGCTCGTGAAAGCGCTCCCATTTGATCTGCGAGACGATCGGCCACATCGAGGCGATCGTCATCGCGGAGTCGTGCAGGTTCTGTCCGGTGGCCAGCGCCTCGGCGAACAACGCGTAATCGACCCAGACGTGCGACACGCGATTGAACGCGAGGGCTTCCAGGGGAACCTGTTTGCTGCCACTCGTCCACGCGGCGAGCCGCTCGACGCTCAAGGCTTGATCATTCGCGCGGGCGACGACCTCCGCTCGTGGTGTAAACGCGTCGCGCATCGCTCCGCACCCGACGAGCAGGATCGACAGCACCACTAGACTGAAACCTCGCATTCCCCTTCCTCTTTCTTCGTTAATGGTGATGGTCCCGCAGAACGGCCGTGAGCGCCCGGACCAGACCGGGGCCGATCGACTCTCCGCCGAGCCGGCGGAGCCTGAGGGAAAGCGGCACCGCGCGCCGCACATCCGCTTCGAACTGGACCGCCTCGAGAGCGACCTGTAAGCCGGTCAGGCGCGGTGCCGCATCACGCCGGAACGTGAGCCGCGCCTCGTCACCCTTGATGAGTACCGTCTCCAAACCCACTTGGCCGCCCAGCGCGCGGAGCTCGGCAACGAGCAACAGGCGCTCGGCCTCGGGCGGCAACGGACCAAAGCGATCGCGCAGCTCCTCGCGAACGGCTTGAATCTCACACGCCTGCTCGGCCCGCGCCAGCCGCCGATAGAGATCGAGCTTCGCATCGTCGTCGGCGAGATAACGGTCGGGCAGGTGCGCGGGGAGATCGAGCGTCACATCGGGCGGCGCGAACAACTCCCTGCGCCCGGCTCCTTGGTCGCCCTGCTTCAGCGACCGCACGGTTTCCTCGAGCCAGCGGAGATAGGTATCGAACCCGACCGCCTGGACGTGCCCCGACTGTTCGCCGCCGAGCAGATTCCCCGCCCCGCGCAGCTCCAGGTCGCGCAGCGCGATGCGATAGCCGGATCCCAAGTCTGTATGATGCTCGAGCACCTGTAAACGTTCCTCGGCCTGGACATCGACCTGATCGGGCACGAGCAGGTAACAGAACGCGCGCCGGTGGCTGCGCCCCACCCGACCCCTCAGCTGGTAGAGCTGGGCGAGCCCGAATCGGTCGGCGCGGTCCACGATCATCGTGTTCGCGTTGGGGACGTCGAGCCCCGATTCGACGATCATCGTCGAGACGAGAATGTCGACCTCGCCGCGGACGAACCGGCCCATCACAGCCTCGAGATCCTGCTCCCGCATCTGCCCGTGCGCCACGGCGAGCCGCGCGCGCGGCGCGAGCGCCTGCACGCGCGCCGCGATCGTATCGATCGTCTCGATCCGGTTGTGGACGAAATACACCTGGCCACCGCGGTCAAGCTCGCGCGCGATCGCCTCCTCGAGCAGCGCATCGTCCCACGGCTCGACGAATGTGAGCACGGGAGAACGGTCCTTGGGCGCGGTCTCGAGCAACGCGAGATCGCGCAAACCGGCGAGCGAGAGGTGGAGCGTTCGCGGGATGGGAGTGGCCGTGAGTGTCAGCACGTCGACGCTGAGCTTCAGCGTCTTGAGGCGCTCCTTGTGGCGCACGCCAAAGCGATGTTCCTCATCGACGATGAGCAGCCCGAGATCCTTGAATGTCACGTCGGGCGAGAGGAGCCGGTGGGTCCCGATAACGATGTCGACCTCGCCGTTCGCGATGCGCTGCACCAGCGCCGCCGTCTCCTTCGTGCTGCGGAAGCGTGACAACACCTCGATGCGCACCGGGTAATCGGCGAGACGCTCGCGAAACGTACGGCCATGTTGCTCGGCCAGAATCGTCGTGGGCACGAGCATGACGGCTTGCTTACCAGCTTGCACCGCCTTGAAGGCCGCGCGGACTGCCACCTCGGTCTTGCCGTACCCCACGTCTCCCACGAGGAGACGATCCATGGGGCGAGCGCGCTCCATGTCACGCTTGACATCGTCGGATGCGCGTCGCTGGTCGGGGGTGTCTTCATAAAGGAAGGCGGACTCGAGCTCGCGCTGCCACGGTGTGTCGGGGGGAAATGCGTAGCCAGTCGCCAGCTGTCGCCGTGCGTACAGGTTGAGCAGTTCCGCGGCCATCGCGCGTATCGCCGCCCGTGTCTTGTCGCGCTGGCGCTGCCACGTCGTCGCGCCCAACCGATGCAACCGTGGCGGCGGTGCGTCACCGTCGCCATCTCGACCCACTGTCCGATACGGCTCGAGCTGATCGATGCGATACAGGGGCACATTGAGTCGATCGCCCCCTTCGTATTCGACGACCGCGACCTCGAGCGTTCCGCCCTCTGACCCGACTGCGATGGTCTGGAGGCCGCGATAGATCCCGATCCCATGCTCGAGGTGGACGACGTAGCCCCCCGGGGTCAGTGGCCGCGAGGCCGCTGTGCTGACGGCGCTCCGATAGCGGCGCGGGCGCCGCAGCCGGCGGGCACGACGGAAAATTTCGTGATCGGTGAGGATGCGCAGCGTCGGCATGATGAATCCGCCGTCGAGCGCGCCAACGGCGAGTGTCGCGCGGTCGACATCGAGCAGCTCCTCCAGCCGCTCAAGCTGCCCTTCGTTATCGCACAGGATGACGGTCGGTGGTGGAGTCGCGACGATCTGTCGCAGACGCTTCAAGTCGCGATCCACATGCTCGGGCGGAGCGAGCGGGAATCGCTGCTCGGTCTCCGCGTCCGAAACCGCAACGCGCGCGAGTCGTGCGAGCCGGCTGCGCCAGGCGTCCGGGTCCAGGAGCAGGTCATCGCGCGACGGCGGCTCCTCTCCCATGCGCCGCGCGACCTCGAGGTGATGCGCGGCATCCGCCCACGCCCGCTCGACCTCGCGGTCCACAGCGGACTCCTGATCCAGGATCAGCACCGTGCCCGTGGGCAGCAGGTCCAGGAGATTTCTTAGTAGGGGCGCAGCACGCGGCGCCCCCGCCCCCTCCGGCGCATCGCTGCCCACGGATTCATCACGCACCGATTCCGCACGCATCGGCAAGATCGTGATACGATCTAGCGTTTCACCCGAGCGCTGCGAGTCGAGGTCGAAGCTGCGCACCGACGCGACTTCATCGCCCCACCACTCGACCCGCGCCGGCGCAGCCATGCCGAACCCATAGACGTCGAGGATCCCACCGCGAATGCTGTATTGCGCGACTTCGGTGACGGTGGGGACACGCGTATAACCCATCGCATCAAGCCGCTGCGTCGTATCCGTGAACCGGCGTTCTTCTTTACTGACTTCGATCACGAGCCGCGATTGCTCGAGCGCCGCCGGCACGGCAGTGCGCTCGGCGCTCGCGCGCGCCGTGGTGACCAGCACTCGGATGCTGCCGCGCAGCAGCGCCTCCAGGGTTTCGATCCGCTCGCCCGCGAGCTCGTAATGCGGTTCTTCGGCGCCCAGCGACTCTCGCTGCGGATAGAGTGCCGGGCCGTCTGGTCCAAGCAACGTCTGCAGGTCCGCAAGCCAACGCTCACCGTCCGCCGGCGTTGGCGCGACCACCGTGAACACTCGTTGTGCCAGCTGGCGCGCCAGCGTCGCCACGAGGACAGCGGGGCTCGAGCCCGGCAGACCTCCGGCGCCGATGCGGCGACCGGGGGCCGGCAGGCGGTCGATGAGCGATCGCGTCGCGGGAAGCTCGCCGAATCGGTCGAGGAGAAAATCGAGCGGCATCAGCGCGTGCGCGTGGCTACTCCCAAATCCGTGAACGCGAGCAACAAGGCGAGTCCCAACAACAGTCCGCTGATATCGGCGCGTCTCGTCCCCGAAAACCCTTCGGAAGCAAATGCGGAGTCGTTCAATACCTCGGCGCGTTCTTCTCCGCCTAGCGCTGCGATTGCGACCGATGCGCTCGCGGGCGTGAGATCCGATTCCCGCGGATCAGGTCCGAAGACCGTCGCTCCAACCGTATCAGCGCCGCGCAATCGGAATTCGACTCGTGGCGCGCCCTCAGCCATGGTTACGTCCGCTTCACCCCGCACGAGCCGGTTGACCAGAGCGTCGACAAAGGGCACAAAGCCCGGCGCCGCCGGTAGGGCGGTCCAGGCGGTGTCGAGCCGGCTTCCGAGCAGCACGAGAGTGCCAGAGCGAATCAGCCATGGCTCTCCATTCACCGTCGCGAGTGTGTCACCGGCGCCTGCACCTTCAAGGCGATACCGCCGCGTTACCTGCACGCCATCGATGATCGACACCTGCGGTGCCACGATGGGGCCGGGGGATCCTGACAGGCCCCAGTGCCAGGACACACCGCGCGACGCGAGCCCGCGGTTTGCCTGTCCGACGAGCGCCGGATCGGAAGGCGGTTGCAGGATGCTGCGCGTCCCAGTCGGCGATTCGCCGCCGGTGATTACCACATCGCGTCCTGTCCCGTCGGCGACGCGATGCGCTTCACGCAACACCGCCAGTGCGGCGGCGACAAATCCGCCGGCCGCGGGTGTCGCCGTCACGCGGGCAGGTGTTGCCACGCGCCACGCGAAACGTCGACGATCGTCGGCGCGCAGTTCGTCGGGTTCGAGCGCCGCCTCTCCGACCCACCATCCGGGAGCGAGCGATTGCGCGGGCAGCGACACCGTGACAACCGAGCCTGACAAACCGGAATCCGCGCGATCTCCCGGTGTCGCCAGGCCCCGCGCCGCAATCTCACCTCGATCGCGCTCCCCGCGCTCCCCGCCGATCCGAATCGTGACCGGCACCGGCTCGGTTGTCACCGCGCCAGCGGTCGAACCTGCCAGCTCTATGACAGCGGCGCCTTCGGTGACGTGTACCGCCGCGATGCCACGGTTCGGCACGGCGCGACCCGGCTCGAGCGCCAGCACACGAACGCCGCGCGGCACATCGGCACGACCAGGCACCAGAGCCGTACGCTGAAGATCGCTCAGGACGTGCACCTCGCGACCCGGTGATGGCTGCGCATTCACCAGACGCGAGGCGCGTTCGACCGCCTGCACGATGTCGAGCCGCTGCCACCCGGGTGTCACGCTGTCGACGCTCGCGAGCAGTGCCTCCCGCGTCCCGCCACGCAACACACCGTCAGCCAACATCAGCCAAACACGATCGGCGGAGGTCGTGCGACTGATCGACGAGTGCGCCTCAACACGAAGCCGGTCCAGCACCAGACGGCCGTTGACCACCGCCCCGGAGGAGGGCGAATTGTCCAGGATGACGACGAGTGCTGTTGGCTCGTGCGCACCTCCCCCGCGTACACGCACAAGCGGTCGCGCGGCCGCGAGCACGATCACGATGATCAACGCCGTGCGCAGGATGAGGAGGAGCAGGTGTCGGAGCTTGAGGCGTCGAGCGCTCTCGCGCTCCGCCGCGCTCAGGTATCGCACCGCGGGAAAGTCGAGCTCGGGTGGAACACGGCGCTGCAGCAGATGCAGCAAGGCTGGGATCGCGGCGGCGGCGAGTCCCAGGAGTGCCAGCGGATGGATGAAAGTCACGTCGTCAGAAGGCGCAATGCCATTCCGAACGGCATGTCGGTCTGTACGTGATGGTAGGCGATGCCGTGGCGCCGGCACGCCGTACGCCATGCCGCGATCTCGCGACGAACGGTGTCGGCGTAGGCGCGGGCGAGCTCGCGTGGTCGCACGACGACGCTCAGCGCTGATTCGGGATCACGGAAGCGAACTTCCGGCGGACCTTCGAGCTCGACCTCGGCCGGATCCATGAGATGAAAGACCACGACTTGATGCCCGCGATGGCGGAGGTAGCGAAGGGCGGCGAGCGCAAGATCACGGTCGAACAGGAGATCAGAAATGAGCACGACCATTCCGCGTCGAGCGAGCAGTGCCGTTAGGCGTTGCAGCGCCGCGTGAGCCGCCGTGCCCTGGCCATCCGGCGTGTCGAGGAGACCGCGAACGATACGGGTCCACTGACCGGCTTTGACCCGCGCGGGGATGACTTGCCGCACCTGCTCATCGAATGTCACAAGACCGGTTGCATCTCGCTGGCGCAGCAGAATAAGGGCGAGCGCGGCACCCAGCCGGTCGGCGTACGCCCGCTTCGTGAGCCGCTCGGGCGAACCGCGCCACGCCATCGAACGACTCGCGTCGACCAGGATCATCGAGCGAAGGTTCGTTTCCTCCTCGAACTGTTTGACGAACAGTCGATCGCAACGTCCCAGGATCCGCCAGTCGAGGTAGCGAAGCTCGTCCCCCGCTTGGTAGGCGCGGTGTTCGGTGAATTCCAGCGAGAATCCGCGAAACGGCGATCGGTGCAGGCCGGCGAGAAAGCCCTCCACGACGCCTTCAGCGACGATCTCTATGCCCCCCAGCCGAGCAACCTCGGCGGGATCGAGGAGATCTAGGCGGCTAACCAGGGAATGTCCTTGCTATGGGACAAGCGGGTTTTATCGTTACGCAGCCAAGTCATTATGAGAATATAATTTAGGAGAATACCAGTCTTGGCACAGTCTCTGCCTGCAGGCGGGGCCGGGAGGCATCATGTTCACACATATCGCGTTGCTCAGCCTGGCCGTCGTACCGGCACCTAGCGTCCGGGTTCCGAGCGCTTACCGTCCGCGAATTGAGCTGTGGACGAACCGTGGTGATGGCGCCGTTTATACACGCGGCGAGCATGTCCGGTTGTCCTTCCGGCTCGATCGTGACGCTTTCGTCACGATCTTCCGCGTCGATACCGATGGTCGTGTGCGCGTGATGTTCCCGCGGGAGCCGTGGGAAGACAACTTTGCGCGCGGCGGCAGGGAATTCGAGGTGGATGGCACGGATTTGGCGAGCGACGCCTTCATCATCGATGACTATCCCGGCGTCGGCTATCTCTTCGCGGTCGCGTCCGCCGATCCTTTCACCTACGATGGCATCGAGAGTGGCGATCATTGGGATTACCGCGTGATCGCGGATGGCCGCGTGCGCGGTGATCCATACGTCGCGCTCACCGATCTGGCGCAACGCATCGTTTCGGAAGGCTATTCCGACTGGGACTACGACATTGTGTCATACAACGTCGAGCGCCAGTACGACTATCCGCGCTTCCTCTGCTACGACTGCCACTCGTACGTCAGTTACCCGTACTGGGACCCCTATTCCTATTCGTGCGTGCGGTTCCGCATGTTCGTCTATGACGACCCGTGGTACTATCCGTACCGCTACTATGGCGGCACCAGGGTCGTGTTCGTGCGGCCGTTCCGCCCACAGCCGCGCTACATCTTCAAGGATTGGGGATCGGTTCGTCCGACCCGCGAGACGTTCGTATCCCGCGAGCGCGAGCGCCCCGACAACGACAATGGGCGCAGGGGTGTAACCGGTCGCGATATCGGCGGCCTGGGCGTCATTCCTCCGCCGAACGTGCGCGATCGTGGTGGACGTCCTGGCGACGACCACAACGGTGGCAACGGCAATGGCAACAATGGTAACGGCAACAACGGTGGCAAGGACGATCGCGGGCGCGATCGCCGGGATCATCCTGATCATCCTGATCATCCTGATCATCCTGACCATCCGGAGCATCCAGATCGTCCGGATCGCCGAGATCGTCCCGACAACCAGAACAACCCCGACCGGCCGAATCGTCCGGATCGGCCAGACCGGCCGGACAACGGCAACCGGCCCGCTCCCGTGCGGCCCATGATTTTGCCGCGTGATGATTCGCGTCCTGATCCGCGGACTCGGGCGCAAGAGCCGCGGCGTGCGGAACCCGAGCCTCGCCGTGAGGAGCCCCGTCGCGTTGAGCCACGCGCTGAGCCTCGTCGTGAGGAGCCTCGTCGCGATGAACCGCGGCGCGCAGAGCCACAGGCGGAGCCACGACGGGAAGAGCCGCGCCGTGCCGATCCACCGCGAGCGGAACCGAGCCGAGATCCGCCTCGCGAGACGCCGCGCAGCAGCGGCAATGAGCCGGAAATGCGGCGACGCAAACCCTGACCGTTCAACATGAAACCCTGACGCGCCCGATCGTAGTCTCCCCCAGTCGGGCGCGTTAGTTTTTGGGTCCCTTTTTCTCCTGCTTGAGGTCGGTCCCGTGCGTCATCCGCATCGTCTGCTTGCGCTGTTGCTTCTTCCAGCACCCGTTGCTCTCGCGGCTCAATCGACTGCGCCGCCTTCTCCCTCCGCGCAGGCAGCCGCGCGCACAATCACTTCCGAGGACATCCGCCGCCGCATCGGCATTATCGCCGACGACTCGATGCGGGGTCGCGACACGCCGAGCCCGGAACTGGAGAAGGTCGCAGCGTACATCGCTGCTGAATACCGGCGGTTGGGCCTGAAACCGGGCGGGGACAGCGGCGGCTTCCTCCAGCGTTACACACTCGATCGTGTGCAAGTCGTCGCGGAGAGCTCGATCGCGTTCCTG
>Ga0209157_1002353_pt1 | contig 15120 bp, 10 predicted proteins | sample GraSoiAngelo_135_FD_185892 | JGI IMG/M metagenome (GOLD analysis project Ga0209157, IMG submission 185892) | Grasslands soil microbial communities from the Angelo Coastal Reserve, California, USA - 14_0929_05_40cm (SPAdes) (version 2) | ecosystem: Environmental > Terrestrial > Soil > Grasslands ... | reverse complement strand
AAAGCGCGGCAGGCATGGCCAGCAGAAAATATCCCATGTAAAAAGCAGATTGCACAAGTCCAGCCTGGAAGCGCGAGATGGCGAAGGACTTCATGAAATGGCGGATGAGAACATCGTTGAGATTGTTAGGAATACCCCAGAGGAAAAACAACCCAGTGACTAGAATAAAGGGAACGAGCTGTCCCGTGGGAAACAGATGCGAGCCCGTCCGAGCGCGAGGTTGTGAGGAGTCACTGGGCCGCGTCATTTGCTTTGGTGTCCCTGCGTTGCTTTCGAATCTGCGGCAGCCTGCCCATAATTCTCCGGACTGAATCGCGTACTGTAATCTATGCTCCGGCTCTGTGCAACGCCGGCGCTAGCCGTTGCCCTGTTTCCGCATCAGGCCGAAAAGGCCCCGGCTCGGCTATCTAAATTGGTTTAGAATGCAGGGCAGTTTAGGAGGAATTATCCATGAAGCGTGCGGTTGTCTGTTCTATGCTTGTATCAGTCGTCGCTGCGTGCACCGTACACGCGCAGTCCAAGCTCTCGGTGAAGTGGGAGGAGCTAACCGCGGCGGACTTTCGCGACGCCATCCAGCAATCCAGAGGCACGTGTGTGTTGCCGTTCGGCATTCTCGAAAAACACGGGCCGCATCTGCCACTAGGCACGGATCTTCTCAATGTGCGCCATGCCTCCTTGCAGGCGGCGCAGCAGGAGTTCGCCGTCGTTTTTCCGCAGTATTACTTCGGTCAAATTTTCGAAGCCAAGCACGAACCCGGAACCGTCGCTTACAGCATGGAGCTCCAACTAAAGCTGCTTCAGGAGACCACTGACGAAATGGCCCGCAATGGCTGCAAGAAAATCGTCATCGTCAACGGGCATGGCGGAAACGAGCATCTGCTTCCCTTTTTTGCCCAGGCGCAACTCGATCGGCCTCACGACTATGTCGTCTACGTCCTCGACGGCGAACGCAGCCGGCCCGGGGGTCCGCCAAAAAAATCAACCGGCATCGATTACCACGCCGGAGAAAATGAAACTTCGAACACCATGGTCTCCCGGCCCGACCTGGTTCACATCGAACGCGCGGCCACCGAGTCCGGCACAGACCAGAAGCGCGGGCACTTGCCCGAAGACGTCTACACCGGCATCTGGTGGTACGCCCGCTTTCCCAACCATTACTCAGGTGACGGTTCGGTCGCCACGCGAGAGCTCGGCGAGTGGAATATGAACAATTGGATCACCGCCACCGTCGAGGCTATTCGCGCGGCCAAGGCCGACGATCAAAGCCTCAAGCTCCAGAACGAATTCTACGAAAAAAGCAAACATCCCCTCGAGACGCGGCCGTGATACGTGCGTTTTGGCACAAAATCAGGCGGCAGGCAGACTGCCTTACGCAGAGAATTTGATCGGCTGACTAGAAAATCAAGGAACGGCTAGCGGGCCTTGGTGACTTGCTCCACCCAGCGGCGCAACACTTCCATGTATCGCGATTCCAGATCGATGAATTCAACGCCCATGCCGACGCGCGGCTTCACGATGCGCACCACCCCCAGCGCTTCCACTTTCTGGTCTTTCCGTGTCATCGAAACGACTTGCTTGTGCAGATGAACGCCCCGCCCATGGAAATGTCCGACGTAACGCCAGCAGCTTTCGCACCGCTTTCGAGGTCCAGAAGCTCCGCATCGGCGGCAAACGGATAGCGAATGCTGTACCGGCGATCGCGGACGGAGAGCCCCCGCGCTTCGCCTTTCGTTGTCCTGTCGTCCATGGAGATGACGTTGCTCACAGTCGTTTACGTCGGGCCGCAAACGGCCCTTGATTTACCGGGGCGCGTCCGGCAGCTACCAGTTTGCCCCAAAAGCCGCCTACCGGAAGCATTCAAACCGCCTAGCACGCCAAAAAGTCAATACCAGCCCCTCCCAGGGAGTGCCCCAGCGTTTTTGCCTGCGCGTTATTACTTGGAACGACAAACCGCGTTTCTCCAGCCTTTCTGCCCCCTCATGGCGTGGTAGCCTGATTGCAGGACTCTCATTTATTGCGCCATGACTACACTCTCTGACGGATTCCGCATGTCCGTCGAGGCATCGTGGGTTTCCAGCGCCGGCGCCACCATCACGCAAAACGCCGAAACTCTGCTTGTAAGCCGCAATGGCGGCGTCCTCCGCCTGACAGAAAAGCTTTCGATGGGCCAGGAGCTCCACCTCCGACGCAGCCTTGATGGTGACCAGTGGAAAAACACCCGCGCCCGCGTCGTTGCCGAAATCGACCAGGACCCGCCCAACCACTTCCTCTACGCTGTTCACATTCTTGACCCCCGCGCCGATTTCTGGGACATCGAGTTCCCTGCCCCTCATAAGGGTGAAGAAGCTCTCGCGCGCCTTCTCATGGAATGCAGTTTCTGCCAGCGCCGCGAAGTCGTCTATCTCAACGAGATCCAGTTGAAATCCTTCGAAGTCCGCAAATGCATCGCGCGCGTCTGCAAACTTTGCGACTCGCCTTCCATTTGGATCGAATCGCAATCCGAAATTCGCGATCCAGAAAACGGCATGTCCGCTTCTCACGTCGATGAACGGGTCATTCCCCGGCGCAACCGTACGCGCATCAAGGCCCGTGTCCTTGCCTCCATTCGGCATCGCGGCTTTCAGGAAGAAATCGCGGTCTGCGAAGATCTCTCCAAGGGCGGCCTCAGCTTCCGCAGCCGAAATCAATATCCAGAAGGCACGCGCCTCGAAGTCGCTGTTCCCTTCACTCCCGGAACCGGCGCAATCTTCGTTCCCATCCGCATCGTCTTTTCCCAAGCCATCCCCACCGCCGGCCTCTACCGCCACGGCGCCGCTTACATCAAGCCCCCCCTCGACGTCTGAATCCTCTTTGTTTTGTAGGGCGTGATTCACCTTCCGAGTCTTGCCATTCTTCCTCACACCCTCAGCTTTATACCCTTCCAACGCATCACTCCCTCGCGACTTCCGCCCGTCGTTCTCCTCAGAAGATTACCGGATGCGTTTTTAAGGAATTTGCATGATAGACGGGCTACATGACATTGCCATACGTTGCCATGTGCCCGGTCTATTTAGGCAGTGATTCAGGCAGTAACCAATGGCCTTCACATTGCAGCGTTTCCGGCCCGACAGACTCGCGGTTCGCGGAAACGAGCCGTGGATTCACAGCCCTCGAGCAATGGACGTGGAGGCCCCTACCATCATCGTGGTGGCAGCCCTCTCAAATGAGGCTCTTCACCTATTTGCGCTAAATCTGACGCGTCAACTTCTAGCTCTAGCGACACTTCCACCGATTCTTCAGCAGGTCTGAGCAAGCCTGACCTGAATGAGCGTTCAGCGCAGTGAGAGGGCATATGAAGAAGGCTTTTCTGCTTGTGTTCCTATTTGTTGTCTTACCCCGCGTTGCCGACGCCGGAGTTACGCTTGTGCAGCATGTCAGTAAGGACGCCGGCACGACCACGTCTTCGTCGCTTTCCTTCGTCTCCAACAATACTCAGGGCAATTGGCTCGCTGTCTGTATTCGAGCAGGCCAATCTGGCGAGGCGTTTAGCGTTTCGGATTCTCTGGGAAATGTGTATCGTCGCGCCGCGCAACTTGACGTGACGGTAGACACGCCCAATGGCGATACACTGGCCGTCTTTTACGCGGAAAACGTAAAAGGTGGCCCCAACACGATTACCGTTTCCGAATCAATCCTGGCCACCCTGCGTTTTGCGATCCTCGAATACTCAGGTGTAGCGACAGCAAACTCGTATGACGTCTCCGCATCGGCACAAGGAACCAGCGCGACACCGAATAGCGGGAATGCGACGACTACCTCTAATGGAGATTTGCTGCTCGGGGTTATTGCGACGGCAAATCCCGCGACCTTTACAAACGGCGCTAGCTTTATTGCCGAAGAACGTGTTCCTGCAGAACCGTCCAGCAAACTGTTCGTTGAGGATCGGGTACAAACGTCAACGGGAACTATTTCAGCAAGCGTTTCGCTTGGCTCTTCCGATCAGTGGGGGGCCCTTCTTGCGTCGTTCAAGGCCGGAGCCGGAGCGGCTCTCCCGAGCATTACGAGCCTGAGTCCGACTTCAGGAATGGCTGGGACGCCGGTGACGATCAGTGGCGCGAACTTTGGGACGACACAAGGGACGAGTACGGTCAAGTTCAATGGAACGGCGGGGACGCCGACGAGCTGGAGCGCGACGAGCATCGCGGTTCCCGTTCCTAGCGGTGCGACGACCGGCAGCGTTGTCGTGACGGTGGGTGGAACAGCGAGTAACAGTGCCAGCTTTACGGTGACCAAGGATACAACGCCGCCAGTAGTAACCATTACCGCGCCATCGAATAATGCCACGGTGTCCGGGACCATCACACTCGCGGCGACGGCGACGGATTCGGACAGTGCGGTCTCATTTGTGCAATTCCAGGTCGATGGAGCGAACGTCGGAGCTAAGCTGGCGTCAACTCCGTATTCGATTTTGTTGGACACGACAGCGCTCTCCAATGGCAGCCACACGCTGACGGCGGTGGCGCAGGACCCCTCAGCGAACAGCGGCATGAGCTCGCCTGTGCCAATAACAGTCTCCAATACCGCGACATCCTCATCGACGATAACCCTAGTGCAACAAGCGGAGCTGTTTGTCAGCTCGGGTGCGAGATCGGTCTCGCAATCCTTCCCGCAGGTCAGTACTGCCGGCAATCTGATTGCCACCACTGTGAAATGGGGGGGACAGAATCTTTCGGTTGTTTCTGTCACCGACGATAAGGGCGACGTTTATCAAAGTGCTGCTGGCCCGACGAACTGGAGTGGGACTGCCAAGTGGGCGCAGACTTTTTTCGCGAACAATATTGCAGGCGGAGGCGTGCCAATCACCATCACTGTCAAATTGGACGGCGCCTCAACCGGGAACTTGCATCTATACCAATTCGAGTATTCCGGTGTGGATGTCGCCTCGCCGTTGGATACAGTTGGAGCGGCGACGGGCACCGGCACAAACATCAGTGCCGGGCCACTGACGACACGCTACGCCAACGATTTGATCCATGCGGTAACGTTCACAGACACCGGCACGACGATGCCAGGAGCAGGGTTTCAGGCCTTGGCGACGTACAGTGGTAATTTGGTGGAGAACGAGACCGCTGGGGCGGCTGGAACCCATGGCGTAACGGCCACCAATTCCGGCGGAGCGAACTGGTTTATGCATGCGATAGCGTTTAAGGCTGCGAGCACCGGAGGGACACCGACGGACAACACGCCGCCAGTGGTGAGCATTACGGCGCCGGCGAATGGTGCGACGGTCTCTGGAACGATTACGCTGACAGCGACAGCGACGGATCCGGACAGTGCCGTGTCCTTTGTCCAGTTCCAGGTAGATGGCATCAATACGGGTCCGCAACTGACAACCACCCCGTATTCGCTTTCCTTTGACACCACGACCGTGGCAAACGGGAGCCATACCTTGACGGCATTAGGACAATTCCACCGGGACGGGGACTGGCGCGACAGGGCCGCTGCGGCCGCTGGCTGGCAACGCGCACTATTTCACGGACGGGAGCGGCAAGGCCATCCTTTTGTCCGGTTCCCAGACTTGGAATGATTTTCAGGATACGAGTACGAGCACACCACCAACGGCGGTCGACTTCACCGCCTACGTTAACTTCCTGAACTCGCACGGCCACAATGTCACCATTCTTTGGAAGAAAGACTTGCCCACTTACTGCAATTGGGGCGCAGGCGGAACGTGGCATATGGCCCCCTTCCCGTGGAAACGCACGGGCGGGAACAGCGGAACGCAGGTCGCTTCAGACGGATTGCCGGCTTTTGATCTGATGCAACTGGATCAAACGTATTTCGATCGGCTGCGTGCCAGGGTAATTCAGCTTCAGCGGAACGGCATTTACGCCATCGTGGAACTGTTCGACGGACTCGGGCTGGCCAACAATCGCTGCTCCAACGATGGCTACCCTTTCACTGCGGGTAACAATGTGAATGGAGTGGACGACGGTGGCGGCACAAACTCCATGACCATGAGCAGCCCCAACGCCGTCACGAACATCCAGGACGCTTACGTGCAGAAGGTGATCGACACCGTGAACGATCAGCCGAACGTGCTGTGGGAGGTTTCCGAGGAAGCTCCGAGTAGTTCAGGCTGGTGGCAAGGTCACATGATTAATCTGATCCATACTTACGAAACGGGCAAGCCCCTCCAACACCCTGTCGGGCTACCCTGGTATAACAACGGAGATACGGTGCTGTACAACGCGAATGCCGATTGGGTAGCGCCGTCGGCGCGGATTTCACCAACGAGCAGTTGTGGCAGCGGTACGCCGCAATGCAAGGTAAACATCAACGATAGCGACCATTCGTATTACGGAATGTGGAACGACAGCGCGCAAACGAACCGCAATTACGTGTGGGAGAACTTCGGGAACGGTAACCAGGTGATGTTCATGGATCCCTACCTGATCTATTGGAGCAGTGGGAACCGCAACTTGTGCCAAAGCCCATCGAACGGGGTGTGCTCAGGACCTGATTCGCGGTGGGATAACATGAGGAACAACCTGGGCTACACGGTCAGCTACGCAAATAAAATGGACTTGGCAAAGATGACGCCGAAGGGAGGGCTGTCCTCGACCGGCTACTGTTTGGCGCAGACGCCATCTGTTGGCGCTGAGTATCTGGTGTATGCACCGAACGGCGGGAGTTTCACCGTAAACTTATCAGCGACGACTCGCGTACTGAACGTAGAATGGTTCGACCCCAGCAGCGGAAGCACCACTTCCGGTGGAAGTGTCTCTGGAGGCTCGACGCAAACGTTCACTCCGCCTTTCAGCGGTGACGCCGTGCTCTATCTAGTGGATGCCGCTGGCCACAACTGAAGCCCGGGCGCCAGTTCGCACCTGTGTTGCTAACCGACTTTGCGACCTGCCGCTTCAGTGCGCTAAACTCAGTCGACGGACATTTTGCGGCTTTCACGTTTATCCCCAGCACCGTTCGCGAGGGCCGGAAAGAGGACTCAGGCCACATGACGCACATCGTTGTCGGAAAGACGGCTCCCGGATTTTCGCTCAAATCTCTCGACAACAAGGAATACTCGCTTAGCGACCTCATCGAACGCGGCCCCGTGATCGCCGGATTCTTCAAGATCTCCTGCCCTGTCTGCCAATTCACGTTTCCGTTTCTAGAACGTCTCTACAAGCACTACGGGGGCAACAACGTAACGTTCCTCGGGATCTCCCAGGACGACGCAAAATCAACGCACAAATTCGCGAAAGAACACGGCATCACTTTTCCCATTCTCCTCGACGACGCGAACGGCTACGTCGTCTCCAACGCCTACGGCCTGACCAACGTACCCACGATTTTTCTGATCGACACCGATGGTGCCGTCAAAGTGAGTTCCATGGGCTTTGACAAGAAGGACCTGGAAACAATTGCCGCATATCTCGCCGAGCGCAAAAAAATATCCATGTCGCCGCTTTTTCGGCGCGACGAAGTTGTCCCTTCCAACAAACCGGGATGAAGCTCGAAAAATTAGGCCCGGTCGGGCCTGAAAGATTGTGGGGCTTTTTTATACCGAAGGATTTGAATAACGCAGGAGGTATAAGAAAAGTCGAATCAAGTTTGGTCGGGCTCGATTTCAAGGAGCTGTTTCTTGTGTTTCGGCGGCCGTTTCCGCTTGTCTGGGATGACGCGCGTGACGGCCGGCGCAATTCCCGAATTCCGCGCCGCGCGCCGCGCTTCGATGGCTTTGTTTAAGACTTTGCTGCGCTTTTTCATCCCGGCCCCAGGGCGGGATTCTACCGGATTTAGAAATTGAAGGATACCTGCAGATCAATGATCCGGTTCGCCGTGGAAGAAGAAAACGGCCTGCCTGCGAGCCCATTCGATTCACCAAAAATCGGCGAGCTGAGGTTTCCGACTGGGTTGGAGACGTTAACATTATTAAAGACATTTCGAGCGTTAACGCCAAATGTCAAATTGTAACGATAATTCGACGGCGTGCCCCCGAACATTCCACCGCCGTGGTCCCCTCCCCCACCGCCGCCGCGCGGACCTCCGCCGCCAGGCCCGCGGCCAAACATGCCGCCACGAGGACCGCCAGCTGCGGCCGATTCCTTTTTTGCACCGAAGCCAAAAGTCTTGCTCAATCGCAAATTCAGAGTGAAGTGGCCCGGACCTGTAACGTCATTAATTGGAATGACGGATGCTCCAGGGAGAGTAACCAAATTGAAGCAGCCGTACGGAGTGTCTTTCGAACCGGCCGCGCCGGCAGAACAGGTTCCAGGCGTCGCACGCGTGTTGAACGACGCGTTTCCATACAAATCCTGTCCAGTAGTGATATTGAAAGGCGCGCCGGAACTGGCAATCATAAAAGGGCTCAAGCGAAAGTCGTAAGGAAGGCCTATCGAGCCGCCGACAAAAACGCGGTGGCGAACATCGAAAGAAGCGCGGCCATAATCCTGCTGCAAGTCAAAAGGATTTGAAGGAATGCTTGACGCGCCTGAAGTGTCGCTATTGGCGTAGTTCAGCGTGTAGTAGCCAAACAGGGAGAGCCTCGTGCCAATTCGAATGCTGCTGTTGACGATCAACTGATTCTGCTTGAAGATGCCTTCGGATTGAAATTCGTTGAGAATTTGGCTGGGCGCCGGAGCAACGGTTGCCCCCGGGGGAATTGGATTGGCATTGATGAAGTTGGTGAAGAATTGATGGTTGCCCCGCGAATTGAGATACGTGATAGAGAGATTGGCGGATTTCGTGAGCTGGCGCTCCAGCGTTACCCCGGTCTGCATGGTGTAAGGAGTGCGCAGCTTGGGATTGATTTGGTAAACCGTCTGCGGAGAAGTGCCGGACGACGGAAACTGAGACGGCGGCACAGCCTGCACCGGATCGAAAAACGTCGGACTCTGAACAAGGTATTGTTGCTGGATGACGCCATTCTGAAGTTGTTGCTGCAACACGAGGTCCGAGCCAAAACGGTCGTAGAAAATTCCGTAACCGAAGCGAAGGACGGCTTTCGGAGACTTATTCTTCCCGTTCGCGCCGATTCCCCAAGCCAGCCCGACCCGCGGCGCAAAATCGGCATGATCGCCGAGATTGTTTTGTGTTTCGTACCGGAGGCCCGAACTGATGGTCACATTCGGCTTGATGCGCCAGTCGTCTTGCAGAAAGACAGCTCCATCCGCCCAAGTCTCATCGGCCATGGCGCTCCCTATGGTGTTGAAGTTCAGCGCATAGAAACTGGCACCGCCACCGTTCTGGGCAGGCGCGTTACCGGCGGCGATGGATTGAAGCGTCCGTTGATAGGCGACAAGACCGGAAATCTGCGGGCAAGTGCTGGGCGGATTGGGAATGTTACATCCGCTGACAGTTGGGTCGATGCGCGAGCCGAAGGAATACACGCCATTGAACCTGGAGTCGGAGGAGTTCTCTTCTTTTGTGACGCGGGCGCGGCCGCCATATTTGATGGAATGCTTGCCGAGCGTCATATAAGTGATGTTCTGAAGTTCATAGCGATTTTGCACATCGTCGTACAGACCCGAACTGTTACCTCCACCGAAGAACGCGCCCAGGATCTGGATGGTAGGAGCGGTGTTCAGTGGATTCTGATTATTGCTTTCGCGGACAAACTGAAACCGCGTTTCGTTGATGGTTCTTGAGCTTAGCGTCTGCGTGTCGCTCACTTGAAAAGTGTGTTCTGTCTCGAGAGAGTTGTAACCGAAGCTAGGCAGGCTGAAAGATGCAAGGGCTGGTGGAAAGTCATTTTGTTCGTTATTTCGCCAATACTGATAACGAGTGGTAAGTGTGTTTCCGGGAGTAACCTGATAATCGAACCGCTGGCTGAAATTTGCGCGCGTGCGAGGATTCGGTACGGCGTCCGTAAATTGCGTCACTTGAAATGTCGTCGGATCAACGAAGGGTGTATTTACGACGTTTAGCTCATTGAGGTTGCGCCGTTCGATGTTGGTGAAGAAAGACACCTTTTTGCCAATGGAACCCCCGAGATTGGCGCTGTACTGCGTGGAATCGTAGCCGGGCTGCGGTGCCGAGCCTTCGAATGGATTGCGGGAATTGAAGGCGTTGGTGTTGCCAGTCACGAAAATCTGGCCGTGAAGCTGATCCGTTCCCGGTTTCGTCAAGATTTCAACCCGTCCGTATCCGAGTTTGTCGTATTCCGAGGAGAAGGGGTTCTGATTGATTCGAATCTCGCGGATGGAAGTTTTTGGCGGAAGCTGCCCGGCGGTGAAGCCATCAATGTAGATCTGACCGCCGTTCGGACCGGCGGAAGGACCAGCGAGAGCCTGGAGTTCGGACTGCAGCTCGTCGGGATCGTCGGAAAGCGCCTCAAGATCTTTGCCCTTCATAACCACCGTTCCAGCGTTATTCGAAGGATCGACATCGACTTTGGTCGAGGAATCGGAAACCTCCACTTTTTCCTCTTCGACCTGGATGACTAGCCCAATGTTCAACTGTTGCGTCTTTCCCGCGAGAATCTCGACGTTTTCCTGCGTAAAAATGGCGAAGCCCTTGGCGACCGCTTTCAGGATGTACGTTCCGGGAACCAGTCCTTTGAATTCATAGAAGCCATCGCGATTGGTAGTGCTGTCCAGTGAGGCGCCGCTTGCGTCGGTCAGGCGGACGGCGGCTTTGGCAATCACTCCACCTGACTGGTCGGTGACGACGCCATTCAGAGAGCCAGCGGTCGTCTGCGCACGCAAATTTCCGGCGACGGAGAAAATCGATAAAAGGAAAACCGAACTCAATAGAACAATTCGGACGAGCCAGAAACGCATCAGATCTCCTGAGTGAACGTGATTTGTATTGAGACTGGACGGCATTACGGCGTGGCCGCTTCCCCGCCGGCCCCAGTGCCTAGGCTCCATGGCGAAAGGATTGTTGACGCGCTGCTCTTGGGAGAAGCCTCCAGAATAGGTTCCACTCCGCCAAGCAGAGTGATTACCGTGGCAACGCCGTTCGCTCCTCCCTCGGTGGCCACGACCATGACGGCGTCGCCCTTCTGCAAGTCCGCCAGTGTGGCGGCTGGCATGCGGCTGATCGCCTGCTGCAAATCGGCGGAGCCTCCTCCTCCGGACCTTCCCATCCCTCCGGACCCAGATCCCACGGAAGGCGGGCCATTCGGTTTCGTTGACGGTTCGGAGTTCGCGGCCGAGCTGGCTCCACCCGCAGTTGTAGCTGTCGACGGTGCTTCGACGGGAGTTCCTTTCAGACGCGCCGCGATCCGCTGTGCCATGGGCGGGGGCAGTTTACGCAACTGTGAGTCGGCCGTGACTTTCACGGTGACAGATTTCTTCAGGGCAAGGTCCTGCACGGTGACGGTGCCTGCGGATGCATCGAGCGCCGAAATGATGCCGGCGATATTTCGAAACGTGCCGGAGACGATTTCATCGGCGGTAAATTCGGCGCCATCGGCACTGCGCGTGCCGCGGGCGCGAAGCTGGTCGCCCGGTTTGATCTGATCGAGAGGAGCAGGCTTCGCGTCATCAAATTTCACCGAGTCCGACGCATACCGGCGCAGTATGGTGTCCTTCGAGAAGTGGATGGCTACTGTCTTCTTTTCGCCCGGAGAAGGCAGCGAAACGTTGATGGTATTGCCCCCCGCATCGACGTTGTTGACCAGCCCTCCGAAGCCGTGCCGCTGCCATTCCTCCCGCTCGCGGGACTGTTTGTCCGCGATGTCCACCTTCTTCATGGCGATGACCGACGCGGCAGCCACGGATCTACCGTCATCAGCAAGTTTGCCGCGCACAAGAATGCGATCGCCCGGCTGAAGGTCCCCCAACTGGATGGGAGTGGCATCCTTCAAGTCTTTCTGGCCGGGCGCGATGCGAACGAGCTTTGCGGAGTCTTGAACTTGAACCGTCATGTCGCTGCCTGCATCAGTGGTCAAAATTATGGTATTCCCGGAAATCGACTTGATCGTTCCCACGGGCCGAGCGGCGGAAGAAGCTTGCGCGGAGGGTTGTTGCCCCGATTGCGGCTGGCCAGCTTGAATCACTGCACTTCCCGCGCTGAGGGTTAGCGAAATCCCAACAATTAAGAGTAAGAGGATTTGTTTGCCCACGGTCCCGCTGCCAAACATCATCTCAATACCACATTCCTTTATTTGCCTTCTCGAACAGGGATGACAATCGGCTGGGCCAACCAAGCCACTGGTACACCTGATTCAAGTCAGGGATTAGACGTTCTAAAGGGTAAACCTCGTTTCACTCGACCCTTTTTCGGCCGCGCAGATAGCATCGCCAGCCACCGCACAAACAATACTCATGCAGTCTGGGTCTGGCGGAAGCGTGTGGGAGTCGAACCCACCATTCGACCCGCGAAGGACCGAATCGCCGGCTTTGAAGGCCGGGAACGTCACCGGACGTTTTTCGCCTCCGCGAACAGTATAGTGAGCGGTCTGCAGACTCTCAAGGAACGTCAGGCGCGCTGGGAAGTGAGCGTGGCAGCTTGCTGCGTGCGAATCAAAGCAGCGACGAGATCGTACAGCGCAGGAGCAGTGCAAACTTCATAGTAGGGATGCGAAGTTGCTCCGCCGACTTTTCCGTCAGGAAGCAATTGCCGCGCGAAGGCCTTGCGTAAGACAAGCAGTTCCACGGACTCGCCGAGCGGCACTTCTCCATAAAACAAAGTGACGTTTTGCTTGCCCCAGGGCATATCGAGCTTCGTTTCAATGGTGTCGAGCGAAATTTCCTCGGAAAGTTTTTGAAACCCTTCCTCGTTGAGCTCGATGCCGTTGTGGTTGTAGCGGACCAGGAATTCGTCCAACTCTTCCGCAGATGCGCCTTCCATGGTGTTTAGAAACTGAAAAATGGAAAAATGGCTTTTTTGTCCGGCAAGCATGCGTTTCGCTAGCTTGGCGCAGCCGGAGAGGCGGTCGGAAAGATTAAGCGCCTTCGAAATCATGATGCGCGAATCGCCGTCCGTCCAGTACGTGGGCGCGGAACCCTGGAAAGCGACTCCTAGGCCGAGTTCGAGCGAGGGAAGATTGCTGTCCGATGCGCGTTCGTTGTACGAATTGCACACGGCGAGAATCTGGCGCGAAAGGATGCACGCCTTGGCGACCGGCCGTGCATAGGCTACGGTCGACTCCGTTTCGAAAATGGCGAGAATGATGGCGTCACCCTCGATGAATACTTTCTTCGCCGAATAGCGGTCCAGAAGTTTCCTGACCGGCTCGTGCAAGTTCAGGCTGAAATGGGAAGCGGGGTTGAGCCCGCGCGAGAGTAAGTCATGAGTCATGCGCGTGGAGCCGCGCACGTCCGACTTGATGATCACGTGCGAGATCACCTGATCCTGGTCCGGCCGGGCTTCTTCTGGAAGCACGCACTCGTACAACCGGTTGTTCAGACGGGAGAGTTCGCGGGCCTTCTCCGTGGTTACCAGGTTGATGCGCTCCATGCAGGTGGTCAGATGTTCCGCGTCGCGCAGATCCCTTCGCAGACGCAGGAAGTCGCCGGCAAACCGCAAAACGAAAGCCAGTTTTTCCTCGCGGGAATAGCGGCGTATTTTCCTGGACAGTTCCTCGATGGCCTTGAGCGATAATTTCTTTGCAGGCACATGCTTGATGACCTGTTCAACTTGCTTCAGCTCCTCTTTCGATACGAGGGCCTTGCGGAGCTGCTGCAAGTGCACGGGCGGGCAGTAATCCGAAGCGATTGGTTGGATTTCGTAGCTTGCCAGAATGTGGTAGAGCACTTCTTGGAGTTCGAGGCGATCGAGGAGCTGAGAGAGCAAGCGTGCGCGCACCGGCGCCTGCTCCTCTCCGGCGGAGCTCACGTCAAACAGGCGCTTGGCGTTTTCCGGTTCGTTCAAGTATTCACCGAGCCTCCCAGCATGATCCTTCACGAAGAAATCCAGTTTCTGCCTGGCGCCGTCAATCTGTGGCCCCAACTCTTCCAGCTTGCATTCCTGGTGCTTGAGCCGGGCGTCCAAATCGTTTAGGGATGCTTTCAGGTCAGCGGGGTCGCCGGAATTCAGGAATTTACTGAAGAAACCATCGTTGCGTTCCAGACGCTTGCGGATGTTTTCCCGCTGCTCCTCGATATTAGCGATTTCAGATTGGATTGCCTGCACGGCTTCCAGCAGCCCGGTATGAGCCTGGATGGCTTCCGTGTGGGCTGGGTCGTGGCTAAAGGTGACGCCGGCTTCGCGGAGAAATTCTTGGAAAAGCTCATCCATGGCTTCGAAGCGGTCGGGGTCGCGCGCATAGTTGCCCAGCAGGATGTAATGCTCCAGAAAAAAAAAGTCGTCTTTGCCGCCGTCAAGAAAAATCAGCCGGTTCTTGCAAAGCTCGTAATAAGGAGCGAAATCTTCGCCAAAGAGAGCCCGGCGGGTTTTTGCGATGACGTTGTCTTCCACGTCGATCACAATCTGCGCCACCTGCTGGCTCACTCGGCGAACGACGCTCCTCCTGGCGGACTGCAGCTCCGACAAACGTGCTTTGATGACGTGCGCCTGCTGGCTGCGCTCGAAATGCTCGCCGCGCTTGCGAATCCATTCCTTGCCTTCGAGGATCAAGTTGGCAAACTGATTGCCGATCTCGAAGGTCAGGAATTTGAGCAAGCCCAAACGGAAGAGCAGGTCTATCTCTATATTTTTGTGATACTTGGCCTGGGTTAAAGAGCTTTGCAGCACTTCGGAGAGCAGCTTGCGAAACCCGGCATGATCCGGCGATCGTGAAGCGCGCAGTTCGATCCCTGAAAGATAAGTATTGCTGGTGTTCTGGCGAATCACGTCGAAAAGATAGTCGCGGGCGGTTTGAACGAATTTCGGGCTCAAGAAAACGTCGTGGTGAATGTTATCGACGCCAATCGCCAACGACTCCATGGGAATCGTGACGTTGTAGCTCTTGAGTTCAGGCCGGGCCTGCTCGGTCGGGCTGGGCGCTAGGATTTCGTTAAGCATCAAGTTGGCCAGAATCTGCTATTTTCACGTTAGCAGCCGCAAGGAAACCGGGCAAGAAATCCAGCGTGGTGCGTAACCAGAGAGTTAGTGAGGTGGATTACTGATAAGCTACAGAGCCGTAATCCGCCGGGTGTCGCCCCCCAGGTGCTCCAGGCGCACCTGAACTTGTGGCCAGGGAGATTGCAAGGGGAAGCGCTCGGACCACTCCAGAATGGCCACTGAGGG
>Ga0209157_1002352_pt1 | contig 15121 bp, 14 predicted proteins | sample GraSoiAngelo_135_FD_185892 | JGI IMG/M metagenome (GOLD analysis project Ga0209157, IMG submission 185892) | Grasslands soil microbial communities from the Angelo Coastal Reserve, California, USA - 14_0929_05_40cm (SPAdes) (version 2) | ecosystem: Environmental > Terrestrial > Soil > Grasslands ... | reverse complement strand
TCCGTCAGGAACTTGTTCTCGATGAGATCGCTGAACGACGGCATCGGCGTGCCGTCGAGCCCCGTGCGTAGCCGATGATAGATGTCCAGAGCTGTGGCGCCGCCGTTGAAGAGCCAGTTCTCGTGTAGATTCGCCGCGAATATGGGATGGCCGGCGTCGTCTTTGAGCGTCGGCGCCGACGGCCCGTCGCCGCGCCCCTGATCGCCGTGGCACTTGCGACAGCCGATCGAGTCGTAAAACTGCCGCCCGACCTTCAGGGCCTCCGGGCTGCTGCCGCCGCCCGGCGCGCTGCCGAACGCGATCGGCTGCGGCCGCTGCGTCGTGTCGGCGAAGAAGCTCGAGAACGTCTTGATATACGCCAGGACATCGCGGCGTTGGCGGTCGGACAGCCGTGACTTCCACCCCGGCATCGCCGTGCCAAAGAGCCCTTCATCTATAGAGCGCAGCAGGTCGGCATCTGTGGGCAGCTGGCCGCTAGGTGTCGAGCGGATCTGGTAGATGGCGCCCGTGAAGTCGCGTGGCGGCGGAATCATGTGCTTCGCAGCTGGACCATCGCCGGCACCGTTGTCGCCGTGGCAGCCGGCGCACCATTTCCCGTACACTTGTTTGCCCGCGCTCGTATCCTGGGGGACGGGGGACGAGGGAAGTGGGACGGGTGCGATCGCGATGGAGATCGCCAGAAGCCCGCTAATCATGCCCCGTCCCCCCTCCCTCGTCCCCCGTCTTTTCCCAAGTTCTCGGCGTCCAGCCGGTTTGACCATACAGGAAGAGCACGACCGACCAGATCTCGTTCTCGGTCAGAAAGTCTTCCCACGCGGGCATCGCCGAATTCCACGGCGTGCCTTCGCGCGGCAGCCCGGGACCACCCTTGGCGATCCGCCAGAAGACGAAGCTCTCGGTCAGCTGCGCGATCGTGCCGTTGTCCTGGAAGTTCGCCGGCAGCGGGTTGAACCCACTCGCGTAGTGACCCTGGCCGTCGAGATGGTCGCCATGACACGGCACGCAATTTTGATAATAAATTCGGCGACCTTCGGCGACATGCGGCGCCATCTCTCCTTGTTTGCGTAACGGGTTCTCAAGGCCCACGAGCGTGATCGTCTTGCCGCGGAACGTGATCTGCGACGGCGGCGCGGGGTGAATCGAGCGGAGATTGGGAGGCGCCGCGACGCTCGCTTTGACCTGGCTGTAGGTGAGGCAGCCGACGACGAGCGTCACCGCCGCAAGCAATCCGTTCCGGACCATTTTGAGCCGCGGCTGGATGAGTACCTCGTGCAACGGTTCCTTGAACCTGGTCCAGCGCGCTTCATCATCGCTCACCCAGATCAGGATGCCCACGAGCACGGTGGCCATGTACTGCAGCACGACGCTGTTCGGCACGAGGGCGCTGCCGGGCAGCAGCGGAATGACGAAGACGATGACGAGATACGCGATGATCAGCAGGCCCAGCGCCTGCCAGAACGGATGCTTGATGTAATCTCTCACTTGTGCCCCGCCAGGAACTGCACCAGCGCTTCGAGCTGCTCGGCGGTGAGCTGGTGACCAAATGTTTTCGGCATCACGCCTTTGAACTTCTCGTATCCCTTCGCCGTCTTGGCGTCGGGCTGCAGGATCGATTCCCGGATCAGGTTTGCCGACAAGCGGGAGCCCACGTGGGTGAGATCGGGTCCGATCGCGCCGCCTTCGCCGTTGATCTTGTGGCAGGCGGTGCAGCCGGCGCCGCGGATGATGGTCATTGGATCCGTCGATCCTCCGGCGATCCCTGGCGCCCCTCCCGCCCCGGAACCGACGGCAGGGGCGGCAGCGGTGGCAGGGATATCGGATGCGCTGACATCCACCGCCCCACCGTTCGACTCGAGGAAGGCAACCAGCGCCCACAACTGCTGTGGTGACAACGTGCGGCCCATCTCGGGCATGATCGGCTCGTACCCCTGCACGACATACGCGCGCGGGCTGGTGAGCGACTCGTAGAGGTACGCTTTGCAGTCCTTGCCGGACTCGCGCTTGCCGCAGCGCGCGCCGATGGGCCCCTGTCCTTTTTCGTCGGTCAGCAGATTCGGGGCCCGGGTGCCCAGGCCGTGACAGGCCGTGCAGCCGCCCGCACCGTGGTAGAGCTGATCGCCGGCCGTCACGAGCTGCTCCGGCGTGACGTTCGCGCCGAGCGTGAGCGCGTGGGGCACCTCCGACTGGACCTGCGGAATCTTGTTTGCGATCAGGGTATACAACGCGAGCGTGCCGAGCACGATGCCGATGATCCGCAGATTAGTGGCCCACATGCGGCGCCTCCACCGTGCTCACCGCCGGCACGAACGTCGACTTTTCCGCCAGCCCGCCAAGCCAGAAGATGAACCCGACGAGTGAGAGGAAGACCAAGACGCAGGTGCTGATCATGATCGCGGCATAGCCGAGGGCGGGTGTGGCGGCATAGGGGGTCAGGTCCTGCATGACTTGCCAGACATGCCAGTGCTGGCGGATACCGCTGCGCGCGAATCCCATCAGCCCCATCAGCCACGTGAACGTGACGGCGAGAATGAAGAGCGCATACTGCGAGCGTGGCGGCATCTTGCCCCACTGAATCGCGCCCAGCGACTGCGCGCCACGCGCCATCAGCACGTCGATGACGGTGACGAAGATGATGCAGGCGAGCACCGCGCCGACTTGATAGACCGAGTAGCCGATGCGGACGATCGCCTCCACGAAGTAGCCGCGAATCCCGAAGAACAGCACGATGGCGGCGGCGATCACGAACATCCCCGCCTGGATGCGCGTGCCGGTCTTCGCCCACGGCACCACCTGCCGGATGTTGGCGCGCCGGTACAGCAGGAACGAGAGGAACGTCGACAGAATCATCAGATTCACGGCCGTGTTCTTGGCACTCATCACACCCAGCGCGCCGAGCAGCGGGTGATGCGAGCCGCCCATCGCCGCCAGCTCGCGCGAGTCGGCGATCATCGTGTGCGGCGTACCCCACACGAGCGCGCCGAGCACCAGCACCACCAGCAGCCACTTGGTGTAGGGCCGGAACCGCTCGGCGCCCGGGATCCGACCCATCCCAACCCACAGGTAGTAATTGCCGGCGAGGAAGAGGACCGCGATGAGGAAGGCTTGGATCACCCACAGCCAGCTCATGAAGCCGCCCATCATCGTGATGCCCATCGACTGGTCATACTGGTAGATCTCGCGGCCCAGCCAGTAGCCCGCGAACGGCAGGACGATCAGCGCCGACATCGCCACGAAGTTGCCGACGTACCCCATCCAGTCGTAGTGCGCGCGCTCCTCTTCAGTCTTCGCCGCGAGGAAGCGATAGCTCGCGTACGCCCCCACAATCGCCCCGCCGAACACGACGTTGCCGATCAGGCGGTGAATGTTGATCGGCATCCAGGTGTGATTGAGAATCGCGTGCCAGAGCTTGATACTGGTGGGTGAGGTCTCGGGGGTGATGTCGCGCGGCGGCGTCATCATGTACGTGAGCCACGAGTCGGCGATGAACATCACGATCGTGCCCCAGACATTCAAAAGAATGCCGAGACACCAGTGCACGATCTTCGCTCGCCCGTGCTTCCAGCGATCCCAGCCGTAATAGTAGAGGTACAGCGTGAACGACTCGAGGAAGAAGATCGAGACGTACACCCACATCGACACGCCGAAGATCGCGGTCAGATACGCCCAGAACCGTGGATACAGCGTCGACAGCAGGAACACGAACACCGCTCCCCAAATCGCGGTCGCGCTGTACGCGATCAGCAGCAGCCGCGTGAACTCCTTCGAGAGCCGGTCGTAACGCTGGTCTTTGCCGAAGATGCCGATCGCCTCGGCGACGACGGCAAAGATCGGCACGCCCAGCACGAACGCCGCGAACATGAGATGGATCTCGGCGGCGATCCATATGGCTGCCCGACTCCCGATGACCGGAAAGTCTCGGTATGCGCTCGCAGTATCGGCTACCGCCTGAACGAGGTACGCGGTCATCGGTTATCGGTCATCGGCTTCGGAAACGAAGAACGGCTTGCGTTTCGAAAAGTCGATCGGCATTGCTGAGCGAATCTCACTCAGCAATTCGGGGGTGATTTCCTGCAGGCCCCGCTCGCGCGCCCAATCCTCGACGCGCTTGGCGACGACGCCGCGCACGAATGACGGAATGCGGTCAAGTCGCGATCGCGCGGCGGCCGACCAGCTCAGCGCGGGACGAAAATCGCTTCCGTAACTGACACTCACCGGTTCAATCACCTCGATCCCTCGAGGTTCATACGTGCATGAGGGATCCGCGGCGAGAACATCTCCCTCGAGCGCGAACGCACGCGCACGACAGCCGCCGCACAGCTTCTGGTACTCGCAACGCCCGCACTTGCCGCCCAGCATGCCTTCCCGCAATCGCCGCAGCAGCGGCGAGGAGCGCCAGATCTCGCCGAAGCTCTGCGCGCGCAAATCGCCAGCGATCTCCGGGAGATACGGACACGGCGTGAGTTTGCCGTCGGGCGTGATCCGGCAGTACTGCGTGCCGCAGGGGCAGCGTGTCTCGTAATTGAGGATCGGCGACTCGGGATCCGCAGCGTGCACGTGCCGCATGAAGTGCGGGGCGCACTTCGCGCGAATCATCATCTGGCCGCGATACTGGCGCTGCCAGCGCGCGAGATCTGCCAGAATCGTTTCGTACTCGGCGGGCGCGAGATCGGACAGCCCCGCACCGCGACCCGTGGCGACCAGGAAATAGCAGTTGAAGGCGACGGCCCCCTGCTCCGCCGACCACTGCGCCAGGCGCTCTAGCTCGGCGCGATTCCCCTTGGTCGCCGTCGTCTGAATGATGAAATCGAGGCGCTGCGCGCGCAGCCGCTCCAGCGCGGCGATCGTATCCTCGAGCGATCCTTTGCCGTGCCGGAAGTTGTCGTGGTAGCTCGGCCGCAGCGAATCGATCGAGACCGCGATCCCGCGCACGCCGGCGGCCTGCAGCGACGCAATGCGCTCGTCCGTGAGCAGTGTGCCATTGGTCCCCACAACCACGGTCGCGCCCCGGTGCGATGCATACGCTGCGATCTGCGTCAGATCAGCGCGAAGCAGGGGCTCGCCCCCGGACAGAATGATCAGCGGCCCAGGATTGACGGCGAGCAGCTCGTCCACGATCCGCAGGCACTCCGCGGTCTGGAGCTCGGACGTCGCACTCTCATGCGGGCCGGCCGAGATGTAGCAGTGGGCGCACTCCAGGTTGCAGCGCCGCGTGAGATTCCAGGCGACGACGTGCGGAACGTAGTTCACTGCAGCAGTTTCTCGACCGCCCGCTTGGCTTCTTCGGGCGTGACCGGCTTCATGTCGACCGGGCACTTGTCCATTTTTTCTGCGACATCACGAATTGGACAACGAGTGATGCCCTGTGCTTTGGCTTCCTCGATTAAAGCACGCAAGCCTTCCGCCTCCGCCCTGATCTGCTTCGCCCGCAGCTCGGTGAACATCACCATCATCGTGTCGACGTCGAACTCGTCGGCCTCGATCATCGCCTGCTTGTTGTCATCCATCACCTGTGTCGTCACGCGCCAGATGCCGTGACTGCGGGCGAAGCGCTCGACGGTATTGCGCGCGAGCGGGCGGGCGATGAGCGGCACGAACTGTAGCCGCTGCCAGCTCTCCTCGGTCCAGACGACAGGGTCAGTGGCGACGCGCGGCCGTTTCGAGACCGCGCCCGTAACTGGACACTTCGTTTCGACTTCGGGACTGGCTAGCTCCGGATCGGCGTCGTGCCCCTGCACCTTCGTCGCCTTCATCTGTTCGGTGGCCTTCACCTCGGCGAGCGCGATCTCCTCGGCGCTGCCGATGCCCATGATCAGCTGCATGTGGGTCGGGAGCAGCTTCTGGATCGCTTCGTCGAGCCACTTATTCGTGACGGTCGGCGGCGGTCCGGAATTGCCCACCTTCTCGAGCACGTACTCCTCGACCGCGCGGCGCGCGATCCCCTGCGCGAACGGCGGCACGCGCAGAATCCGCACCTCGGCTTCGGGCGCCCAGGACAGGCCGGCCTGGCCGTCCTCTTCAATCCAGGGAATGTCCTCCGGACGCACGCCGACGGTGCCTACCAGCAGCACATTGCAGGGTGCGAGTCGCATGAGATTCTCGGACTGCGATCCCAGCTCGGTGTTCTCGATCCGGTGCGCGCCGTGACGGCCGAGGACGAGGAGCGTCGGCCTGATCTCCTCAGCCCACTGCATGATCACCTGGAATGGCTTCCCGATGAGGATCTGGGTCTTGAGCGGCACGTCAGGGAACTGCTGTGCCATGACCTCGGCCCGTTTCAAATTCGCTTGGCAGAGCTTGAGCAACCCTTTGTCGATGATGTTGTTGTGCAGCTCTTCCTGCTCCTCGAACTTGAACACCTTCGACGCCTGATACGACAGCACGTCCTTGATATTGTGAAAGACGACGTGGTGATACTCGACGTCGAACGCGCTGCACACGTACAGCGACGCGCCGAATTCATGCGCCAGCTCGAGCGCCGCTTTCATCGCCTTGTAGCTGTAGGACGAGCCATCCACACACACGAGGAAGCGCCCGCCGGTGAGCGGCTGCTGATCACGGACGATCAGCACGTCTTTTTCGACGCCGCGTAACACGCGAGCCGCTACACCACCGAGCTGCGAAAACTGCTGCCGCCCCAATCCGTGCGCGCCCATCGCGAGCAGGTCATACTGCCGACCGGATGATCCGACCAATCGGGCTGTCGCATCTTCTTCCTCGGCGACCAACCTTCCATTGTCGCCGAGCTTGACGTCGCTGCGGACCTTGTCGCCGCCGTCGTAGCCCGCGGCGCGATTGGGATCGAAGCCGATGAGGCCCGGCAGCCGCCCCGCGCCGCGGTTCACTTCGTTGACGATTTCTTCGTAGTTGATGCCTTCGAGCAACTGCCGGGTGAGCCCGACGCCGGCCGCCTCGCAGCGCTTGCCGAGCTGATCCAGAAAGCTGTCGGCGATGAGCTGCAGCCCCTTCTCGATCAGCTTGTCGTGGATCTTGCGTTGCCTCTTGATCTCTTCGGGAGTCTGGAACTGCGCGGGAAGGCCGGTCTCGAGCTGGCGGAAGCGGACATCGTGGAGACGGGCGGCGTAGACGTGATTGCCGGTGATTCGTCCCGCCCCCCCCGACTTGCGACATATCTCGATGGCACGATCGACGGCCCAATCGGAGTGCTGCGAGTTGTCGACGGGAACGAAAATCTCGCGGTACACCGCTACCTCCCCGAGTGACGCCGCTCGAGCGGGCCTAAACTCTAGATGTCGGTGTGGATGCCGTCAGAGTTAAGGGATATGTAGAAGGGTCCCAGTGCTGTCAAGGAACTTGTTCACAAGCGACCGGGACGATTTGGGCGCCGGATTCGTTCCAAACCGTAATCGCGTCCACGGGGCAGGCGTCGCACGCGCGCAGCAGTCGCTCGCGGTCCACTACTTCTGGCTTGACGAACACCGCCGTGCCGCTCTCATCGAGTACGAAGGCTTCGGGCGCTTCGGTGATGCAGTCGCCAAACCCGACGCAGAGCGTTCGATCGATCCGGACGCGCAGCTCGCCCACGCTCCGTTCCTCGAAGTCGCTCACATCCCCTCGAGTCCCAGCTCGGCGCGGGCGGTGTCCATGACCGCCGGAGTGATCTCCCTGGCATAGTCACCATAGATCTTCTTCACCATGCCGCGGACGAACGTCGGGACGCGCTCGAGTCGTTCCTGGGCATCCGCCGACCATGCCGGACCTCCCGTGACGACGTTCGCGCGTACCATCTCGAACGGTTCGGCCGGCACGGTCCGACCGCCAATCTCGACGCCCAGCGACGAGACGAGCTGGGTTTCCATCGGGTTCGTGAGCATGGCTACGACGCGACCGCACTTCGGACACTTAAATGTGGCGGCGAGCGTGCCGTCACCTGGAACCTGGCGCTCGCTGAACGCCATCTGCCGGTCGCATTCGACGCAGAGGAACTTCACCGTCCGTCGTCCGTCGTGCGTCGTGCGTCGGAAATCCGTGCGGCCAACTCGTCCCAGGTGTCTGGTTTCGGGTGCCAGGGGATGCGCGCGAGCACCGGAGTCGCAAACTCCTGCGCGAGGTCGTCACCAGCGGTCCCCTGCAACTCGCCGCCCACCATGTTCTCCACGATCCCGACCAGCTCCGATCCTCGTTCAGCGGCGGCGCGCATGGCCCGCCGCACGGCGGCGCGCGATTCAGGAGTCGGGATGGTCACGGTGAGCACGGCCGGCGGGCTGCCGAGGATATCGCACAGCTCGAGGTAGCGCTGCATACCCGGGGGCAGGTCGATCAGCAGGACGTCGAGGGTGCCCCATTCCACGTCGCCCAAGAACTCCCGTAGGGCGGAGGCTTCCATGGCTCCGCGCCAGACGAAGCTCTCGGCGGCCGGACCTTTGAATGTCAGCGGAGCACCGTCACCCAAGATCTGGCCCATGGAGGCGCACCGGACTCCATCGAGGCCAGTGGCTGGTAGCTCCAAGGCGTGCGACGTCTGCAAAAGGCCTGGAATCGTCGGCCCATTCAAGTCGGCGTCGAGCACACCTACTGCGCCGCCGGCGCGAGCGCGGGCGCGTGCCACATGCGCCGTGACATAGCTCTTTCCGACCCCGCCCTTGCCGCTCATCACCCCCACGAGCCGCCGCACGCCGGCCAGGCGCTCCGCCACGCGCTTCCGCTGGGCGCCGATCTGGTCGGCCAGCCCGGAGCGGTCGGGATCGGTCAGCTGGTGGTAGGTGCGCATGGGCCTACAAGCTAGCCGGTGGGGCGGTTGGTCGGTTAGTATCCTGCATGATCGAGGGACTCAAGCAAAAGCTCCAGGCTGAAGTCGAGCGGCTCAATCACGAGATCTCCTTTGTCTTGCCGAAGGAGATTGAAAAGGCGCGCGCGCACGGCGACTTGCGCGAAAACTCCGAATACAAGGCCGCGCTCGAGCGGCAGCAATTCGCGCAGGCGCGCGTCCATCACCTGCGGATGCGGCTCGCCAAACTGTCCGACGTCCGCGAGCAGGACATTCCGCGCGACCGCGTCGGCTTCGGATCCCGCGTGACGGTCGAAGACCTCGACACCAAGAAGAAGGAAGTGTACGCGCTGACGCTCGGCGAATTCATCGAGGGCGAGGATGGCGGGGAAGAGATGCCCGTGTCGATGGCGTCGCCGCTCGGCAAGGCGTTGCTGGGAGGAAAAATCGGCCAGAAGGTCGACATCACGCTCCCCGTGGGCAAACGCAAACTCAAGATCCTGAGCTTGGATACGGTCCACGATCTGGCGGAGCGGCAGACATGAACGAGACGTGCTCTTGACTAAAACCTTCTCGTTTGCTCAGTTAGATCCTGGACGAAGCTCATGCGCCGGGGAGAACGACCGATGATGACGCGTTTTATGACCGCTGCGGCGGTCTTCTTACTTTTCGCCCCAACGGCGACCCTCGCCGCCCAGGCCGATCCGGACAAACCCGTTGCCGGCGGCGGCACGTTGCCCGCCGGCTGGCACGTGCGCACCGAGCCCAACCGGCAGACCGGACAACCGGCGTCCCTCGACAACTTGAAGTTCACGAGTATGGGCGATGGGCTCCATACGACCGTGGGTCCGGCTGCGATCTACTGGCGCGATCGCGACACGATTTCGGGCACGTATCACGTCGTCGCCAAGATGAATCAGATGAAGAATCCGGCCCACCCCGAGGCGTTCGGCATCTTCATCGGCGGTAAGAACCTCGCCGACTCGGCGCAGACGTATACTTACTTCCTGGTTCGCCCGATCGACGGGATGTACTCGATCCGCCGGCGCGCGAGCTACATGACGCGGCCGACCGCGGTGGTCGAGTGGACCGCCAGCGACGCCGTCACGAAGGCCGACTCGAGCGGACGGGCCACCAACGAGCTCAGCATTCAGGTGCAGGGCGGGAAAGCGAAGTTTATGGTGAATGGGAAAGAGGTGTACACCGGCGATGCGGCGAGCCTCGATGTGAATGGCGTCGTGGGCTACCGCGTCAACCACAATCTCGACGTCCACTTGGGGCCGCTCGGGATTCACAAACTGTGACCGCCTTGAACCCAACCGCGGACGAAGATCGTTTTTCGTTCACGCCGTTCACGCGGCATCCGTTTTTCACGCACGTCAACCGCTGGATTCTGGAGCGGGTAATTTGTCCCGGCCGTCAGGTGATCGTGGACCTCGGCTGTGGCCCGGGCGCTGTCACGGAGCTCATCCTCGAGCGCGTCCGGGAGCAGCAACCGCCGCCGCACGTCATCGGCGTCGATCCCTCCCCCTCAGCGCTCGCGAAGGCCCGCGCCGCCATCTCCTCCAAGTTCGCCGAATTCGTTCAGGGCAGCGCCGAGTGGCTGTCGAAGCTCGTGAAGTCGGCCGATACGGTCGTCTTCCTCAACGCCATTCACCTGATGCCCGACAAGGCGCAGGTCCTGAAGGAAATTCGCCGCGTGTTGAAGCCCGGCGGCCTGCTCGCGTTCAACAGCACGTTCTTCAATGGAGCCTACGTCGAGGGAACGAGCGGCTTCTGGCGCCGTTGGATCGTGCGCTCGGTACAGGCGCTGCGGGAGCAGGGGATCGAGGTCAAGCACGACGGCCACGCGGCCGCCATGCAATGGCTGTCGGCCGACCAGTATCGCGCGGCGTGCACCGCGGCGGGGCTGCGGCCCGTCACCGTCGAGCTGCTGCGCATCGAGATGACACGGCAAGCGCTCATCGATATCGGTCGGTTTTCGCTCTTCATCGAGGGTGCCCTGCCCGGCGCGCCCCTCGAGGAAGGCGCCAAAGCCCTCGAAGTCGGCCTCGCACGCACGATGGAAGAGCTCAAAGTTGAGTCGGTGCCGCGGCATTGGCTGGAGGTGGTCGCGGAAGCGGTTTAGTCGAAAACAAATTCAAGGCGATGGTGCGCATCACGCAGCGCAGCCTCGACCAGCCCCGGCGTCTCTCCGCGCGCAAAAATAAACCCCGGATACCGCGAGCCCTCCGGAAACGGGATCAATCGTTCGCCCCGATGCGCGGTGATCTGTACATCTTCCACGAGCGGAACCGCTTTGGCCTGGGCAACCCCGCGAACTTCCTGCAGAATCCCGGCTCGGGGGATCGGAATCATCATCACTCCGGCCGCTTGACGCTCGCGCTGTAACGACGGAATCGGCATGCCAAGTGCGTGCCGCACGATGATCTCTTCGAGCGTCACCCCAGCCCCTAACCCCAAGTCCCCAGCCCCGAACCTCAGCACCGCCGAACACCGCCCGCCGATCGGCCGCGCCGCGAGCTCGATGAGCCAGGCACCACGCTCGTTGTACCGTAGCTCGGCGTGGATCGGGCCTTCGATGATGCCGAGCGCTCGCACGGCCCGGTCGGCGCAGTCCGCGATCGCGGCCTGCAATCCCGCCGGCACGGTCGAGGGCGTGACGTAGATCGTCTCTTCGAAGAACGGGCCGTCGAGCGGGTCTGGTTTGTCGAAGATGGCCAACACGTGCAAGCGGCGATCGATCACAAGACCTTCCAGGGCGACTTCGAAACCCGGTATGAACTCTTCCACGAGGTATTGCCGGGCGCGCTCGCCACAGGCCATCGCGGTCTCAGGCTCCGCGAGGATCGATTTCAACCGGCCATGCGCCGTCACGAACGCCTGCGCATTGTCGGCACGGATCACGCCCCGCGATGCGGAGAGACGCACCGGCTTCAGCACACACGGATACGTGATCGATTTGGCGATCGTCGCGGGATCGTCTTCCAGACTGCGTAAGATGAAGCGCGGGACAGGCACCGCCGCCCGGGCCAGCAGCTCGCGCTGCAGGTACTTGTCGCTCGCCGCAATCGCGGCATGCAGCGGGTTTCCCCGGAGGCGCAGCTTGGTCGCCACGGCCGCGGCGACGATTGCGGTCTTGTCGTCCACGCCCACCACGCCGTTCACGGGATGCTGCGTCGCGAACACCCGCACGGCATCAGCCGCGCGTTCTGGTTGGTCGAAGTCCAGGGTGAGCAGCCCTGTGGGATTGACCTGCTCCAGTGTGCTGGGCTGCTCGGAGGCCACCGTCAGTTCCACGCCCAGCTCCCGTGCAGCCTCCACGAACGCCGTCGTGCGGTAGGTCGTGGTCGGCAGCAGCAGCAGGAGACGCAGGGCTATTTCTTCGAGGCCTGGAAGTAGGGGTTGGCGCCCGAGGTGTGGTCGGTGATGTCGACGATGCCGCGCACTGCCGGAACCAGCTGCGCCAGCATGCCCTCGATCCCTTGCCGCAAGGTGACATCGGCCATGCCGCAGCCCTGGCACCCGCCACCCATGCGCAGCATGACGACGGCATCCTGGACGTCGATGAGCTCGACATGGCCGCCGTGCCGCGCCACCATCGGATTGACCTGCTCGTCGAATACCTTCGCGACCTGCTCGTAGAGCGCGTCGTCGCTGACCGGTTTCGGCGACTTCGGCGCAGCCACCACCGGCGGGACGTCGGTCGCCAACGCCGTGCGAATGGCCGCGCCGAGGGGCTTCCCCACCGCTTGCCACGGTGTCGGCGACTGCTTGACCACGGTGATCAGGTTGCCGGAAACGATGAGCTCGCTGACCGCGAGACCCGGAATCGCGAAGATCGCCTCCGCGAGCGGGGATCCGGTCGCCTCTTCAGCCGACGAGAAGCGGCGCACGCCGCCCGCCAACACCAGCTTGCTCACGACAAACTTGCAGCGCTGGTCGTCGATCGGCTCGGCCGTGATCCGAATCTCCGCCGGGTTAGCGGGTGGTGGCGGTTGGGGCACCGTTCTCCCTCATGACTTTCGCCGCGGCCACCATATTCTTGAGTGCCGCGAGCGTCTCCTCCCAGCCGCGCGTCTTGAGACCACAGTCGGGATTCACCCAGATCTGCGCGTCATCGAGCACGCGCGTCATGCTCTTCAGCGCGCCGGTGATTTCCGCCACGGGCGGCACCCGTGGGGAGTGGATGTCGTACACACCGGGCCCGATCTCGTTCGGGTACTTGTACTGCTCGAAGCCCTGCAACAGCTCGGAGCCGGAGCGCGCGTTCTCGATGGAGATCACGTCCGCGTCCATGCGCTCGATCACCTGCAGCACATCGTTGAACTCGCAATAGCACATATGGGTGTGAATCTGCGTGCCGTCGCGGACGCCAGCCGTGGCGAGACGGAACGCATCCACCGCCCATTGCAGGTACGCGGCCCAGTCGGCGCGCCGGAGCGGCAGTCCCTCGCGCAGCGCCGGCTCGTCGATCTGAATGACGCGGATCCCCGCCGCCTCGAGATCGATCACCTCGTCGCGGATCGCGAGCGCGATCTGCTTCGTGGTTTCCGCGCGCGGCTGATCGTCGCGGACGAACGACCACTGCAGGATCGTCACCGGTCCCGTCAGCATCCCCTTGACGGGCCGCTCGGTCAACGATTGCGCGTACTTGCTCCAGCGCACCGTCATCGGCCGGGGACGCGAGACGTCGCCGAAGATGATGGGCGGCTTTACGTACCGCGTGCCGAAGGACTGCACCCAGCCATGCTCGGTAAACGCAAACCCCGCGAGCTGCTCGCCGAAGTACTCGACCATGTCGTTGCGCTCGAACTCGCCGTGCACGAGCACGTCCAGGCCGATCTCTTCCTGCAGCTTGATCGTCTTCCCGATCTCCGCTTCGATGAACTGCTCGTATTCGTCCCCGCTGAGCTGGTTGTCGTTCAGTTTGCGCCGCGTCGCCCGCACTTCGGACGTCTGGGGGAAGGATCCGATCGTCGTGGTTGGATAGCGCGGCAACTCGAGCTGCGATTTCCGGCGCACGGCGAACGACGCACGGCGCACGCGGTCTTTTTCGGTGACCGAACCCGCCCGCCGCTGCACCGCGGCGCTATGAATGCGCTTCGACGTGGCGCGCGACTGCGCGGCACGGCTGCTGGCATCGAGGGCCGCGCGGTCGCCCTTCGCCAGCGCCACCACCTCGTGGAGCTTCTGCTTCGCGAACGCGAGCCAGCTCTTCAGCTCCGGGTCGAGCTTCGTCTCGAGATCGAGGTCGAGCGGCGTGTGCAGCAGCGAGCAGGACGGCGCCACCCACAGGCGATCCTGCCCGACTTTCGCCGCCGCGCGCTCGAGGAGTGCCGCCTGCTTCCGGAGATCCGCGCGCCAAACATTGCGGCCGTCGACCACACCGGCTGACAAGACCCGCCCCTTCGGCCAGGCGGCCAGCAGCTGGTCGAGCTGCCCTGGTGCACGGACCAGGTCCACATGCAGTCCCTGCACCGGCAGCGCCAAAGCCGTGGCGAGATTGTCGTCGAGACCAGCGAAATACGTGGCAACCATCAACTGCGCCTTCCCGGCCCGCGTAGTCAGCTGGCCGTAGGCGTGCAGGAATGCCGCGCGCTCGGCGTCCGTGCGATCCAGCGCCAGCACCGGCTCGTCCAGCTGAATCCACGTCGCGCCGGCGGCGGTCAGCGCGCTCAACGTCTCCCCATATACCGGCAACAACGCGTCGAGCAGCGACAGCCGATCAAACGGTTGCCCCTTCGTCTTCGCGAGTAACAGGAACGTCAGTGGCCCGATGAGCACCGGCGTCGCATCGATACCGAGCGCCTTGGCTTCGCGGTACTCATTCACGGGCTTTTGCGACGAGAGACGGAACGACTGGCCCCGCTCGAGCTCCGGAACGATGTAGTGGTAGTTGGTGTCGAACCACTTCGTCATTTCCATGGCGGTGACGTCGCGCCCTTTGCCTTGACTGCCGCGCGCCATGGCGAAGTAGGTGTCGAGGTCGACATCGCCGCCCCCCCAACCCCCCCCGACCCCCCCGCCCCCCCCCGACCATCCGTACCGCGGGGGCACCGCGCCAACCAGCGCGCACGTGTCCAGCATGCGGTCGTAGAACGAGAAGTCGTTCGCGGGAATGCGGTCCAGACCCACGTCGCGCTGTAATTGCCAATGCCGCCGGCGCAACTCCGCGCCGGTGTCGAGCAACTGCACGCGACTCACCTTGCCGCTCCAGTACCCTTCGGTGGCGCGTTTCAATTCGCGCGCGGCTCCCAGCGGCGGGAAGCCCAAATTCGAGGCGATTGTCATAGAGAAGCGGAATCTAAACCCGAGGCGGGCGCGGGGCGACTGCGGGCTTCGAGGTGCGAGCGATACCGCCTAGGGATGCGGAGGGGGCCCTGGATGCGGAGG
>Ga0209157_1002348_pt1 | contig 15134 bp, 16 predicted proteins | sample GraSoiAngelo_135_FD_185892 | JGI IMG/M metagenome (GOLD analysis project Ga0209157, IMG submission 185892) | Grasslands soil microbial communities from the Angelo Coastal Reserve, California, USA - 14_0929_05_40cm (SPAdes) (version 2) | ecosystem: Environmental > Terrestrial > Soil > Grasslands ... | reverse complement strand
CGGCGAGCCGCGGGAGCTCGAGGAGCGGCGTCCCTCCCTCGCCGAGCGTCACCGGCCGCTCGGCGTCGTCGAGCGGCGTCAGCTCGCGGAACCGGTACATGCCAGGCGCGCGCAGGCGGAGCGCGTCCTTCGTGAGGCTCGCCGTGACGCGCGCAAGGTCGTAGCGTACCGCGAGCATCTGCCCGCACGTCTCGCAGACGGTCAGGAGGCGCTTGGCATCGTGGCGGGCGCCGCAGATGGTGCACTCGACGTGGCTGACGAAGCTCATGGGGTTCCCCAAGCGACGGCCATCCGATGATGGAGTGTATCTCAGCTCTTTGTGGTAAGGATCGTCCGGACGAGCGCAACGGCGGGGAACAAAGGAGGACACCATGTCGCTCAAGGGCAAGCACGCACTGGTGACAGGAGGGTCGCGGGGAATCGGCCGGGGTATCGCGCTCAAGCTCGCCGAGGGCGGCGCCCGCGTCGCCGTCCACTACTACGCCAACCAGGCCGCCGCCAAAGATACGCTCGATCGCGTGCGCAAGCACGGCGCCGACGGCTTCCTCGTCCAGGCCGACGTGTCGCGGGTGGAGGACGTCCGGTCGATGTTCGGCGAGGTTCGCAAGGCTTTTGGCACGCTCGACATCTTCGTCGCGAACGCTCGCCCGGAAGCGGCGAGGTTCTACCAGAAGCCGATGGACATCACGCTCGAGGCCTGGGACCACGCCATGGATTCACAGGCCAAGGCCTTCCTCGTCGCCGCACGGGAGGCTGTCGGACTCATGGGCCAGGGCGGCCGCATAGTCGCCATCACTTACGCTCCGGGGGGCCTGAAGGGCACCTGGCAACCGTGGATCGCGATGGGCTCGGCCAAGGCCGCCCTCGAGTCCCTCGTCCGTTACTTCGCGGTAACGCTGGCCCCGCGCGGTATTACGGTCAACTCGATAAGTCCCGGTCTCACCGATGACAGCGTGCTGAACAGCTTTCCCCAGGCCGCCGTCGACACCGCCCGAGCCTGGCACGCCAGCGGCTGGACCCCAATGGGGCGGATGGGGACACCGGCGGACATCGGCAACGTCGTAGGGCTCTTGTGTTCGCCGGATGCTGCGTGGATCACGGGCCAACTGATCTACGCCGACGGCGGCGCGTCCCTGGTGGACACGCTGCTACCGCTCGAGATGCAGCGTGGCTAAGACGTAGAGCCGGGCCCGACGCGGTGGGGGGCATGTGGGCCCGTCGAGGCCCCCGTGATCGCATCGTAACCTCGAGGGGCGCCCCGGCTCCGCCGAGGCGTCTCCGAGCGCGGGGGCTTGGGGGGCCCGTCGAGGCCCCCGTGATCGCATCGTAACCTCGAGGGGCGCCCCGGCTCCGGCCGGGGCGTCTCCGAGCGCGGGGGGCTTGGGGGGCCCGTCGAGGCCCCCGTGATCGCATCGTAACCTCGAGGGGCGCCCCGGCTCCGGCCGGGGCGTCTCCGAGCGCGGGGGGCTTGGGGGGCCCGTCGAGGCCCCCCATCTTCAAATAGTCTGGCGCATCGCCGTCCGGGCCGGCAGGGTCATCCCGCGCTCCTCGGCCATGCGTGCGAGCTCCTGAGGCAGCGCGAAGCGTACATCCTCCTCGACCACGTGGACTTCCCGCACCGCGACGCCCTGCCCCCGTAACGCCTCCACGGTCTGGGTCACGAGAATCTCGGGAGTCGATGCGCCCGCAGTGATGCCGACGCGGTGGGCATTCTCGAGCCATTCGGGGCGGATGTCGCCCAGGTCGTTGATGAGGTAGGCGCGGGTGCCGGCCGTCTGCGCAACCTCCACGAGCCGGATCGCGTTGGAGCTGTTGGCCGAGCCGATGACCAGCAGGACATCGACATCGTTCGCCAGCCGCTTGACGGCCGCCTGGCGATTCTGCGTCGCGTAGCAGATGTCGTTGCGCGAGGGTCCGACGATTCTCGGAAACTTCCGGCGCAGCGCCTCGATGACGTCGCGCGTGTCGTCGACCGAGAGCGTGGTTTGGGTCAGATAAGCGACCTTGTTGGGGTCCGGCACCTCGAGCGTCGCGACCTCGTCCACGTGGGCGATGACGAAGATGCGCTCGGGCGCCTCGCCGAGCGTGCCGATGACCTCGTCGTGGTCCTCGTGGCCGATGAGGATGATCGAGTAGTCCTCGCGCGCGTAGCGGACCGCCTCGAGATGCACCTTGGTCACCAGCGGGCACGTCGCGTCGATCACGCGAAGGCCGCGGCGGACCCCCTCCTGTCGGACCTCCGGGGCGATCCCGTGGGCGCTGAAGATCACGGTCGCGTCGTCCGGTACCTCGTCCAGCTCGTCCACGAAGATGGCGCCCTGTCTCCGGAGCGTCTCGACGACGAGCCGGTTATGGACGATCTCGCGGCGGACGTAGACGGGAGGCCGGCACACGGAGAGCGCCAGCTCGACGATGTCGATTGCCCGCTCCACACCGGCGCAGAAGCCGCGTGGGCCAGCCAGGAGAATCTCGGAGATGGGTGCATTCATGGCGTTCCCCGCCTCATCGGAAATAGTATGACACGCCCACGAGCCCGACGTGGGACTCCCAGCCGCGATTCGGCTTGTCCGTGTTGCCGTTGGAGTTGTGCTCGTACCGGTATCCGACGTACACCGCGGTCGCGTCGGTGAGGAACACCGATGCGCCCATGCCGGCCCAGAGCAGGAACGAGAAGTTGGAGTCGATCTCCCGGATCTTCAGATCGGTCCCGCCCGCGCCGGCCCCGACCTCCGCGTAGGGGACGAGGCGCCCGAGCGAGAGAAAGTGGTACCGGGACACGGCGACCAGGCCGGCCCAGAACGCCCGCCGGGAGCCGGTGTAGTGCTGGTAGAGCGGCTCGAGACCGACCTCGATTGCACCGCGGAGCACGCTCGGGCCCGTCGGACCGAAGGGTAGGATCGACACGCGGGCCCCGAGATTCCAGTACTCGATCTCGCTCCAGTCGTGGAATCCCTCGAGGTTGAACTGCTTGCCGTAACTCCCCTCCGCCGAGACTACGTACGTGCCCTGCGCGAACGTCAGGCTCGAATCGAACGCCAGGGCCGACGGGGCAACCGCGGCAAGGGCGAGCATGACGACGCACGTGACGACACCCCGATGGGCCGTCATGGCGTGATCAGAACCTTGAGGGCCTCGCCCTTCGCCATGAGATCCAGCGCTCGCCCGACCTCCTCGAGCCGCATGTGATGAGTGATCAGACTGTCCGGCACCAGCGCACCCGACTCCAGGGCCTCGACCGCCCGCCGGAACATCTCTGGCGTGTGGTGGAAGGCTCCGAGGAGCGTCAGTTCCTCGTAATGCGTCCGCCGGGTGTCGAGGCGAATCGAGGTTCCGGGTGCGCAGCCGCCAAAGAATACCACGCTGCCGCCGCGCCCTACCGCATCGACGGCCTGTTCCCAGACCTCCGGCTTGCCCGTGGCGTCGACGGTGACGTCCGCGCCGCGACCGCCGGTGGCGCCGCGGATGTCCTCGATGACATCGCCCGCGGTCGCCGCGTCCAGCCAACGAGCGAAACCCAGGTTTTTCAGGCGATCGAACCGCCAGCCCGATTTGCCGACCATGACGACCTGCGCCTTGCGCGACGCCGCGAGCATCCCGAGCAGACAGCCTAGCGGACCGTGGCCGAACACGACCACCGTCTGCCCGGACTCGACCCTCGCCCGCTCGATCGCCAGGAAGGCACAGGCGAGGGGCTCGGCAAAGGCGGCGCGCTCCGCCGGCAGCGACGCCGCCAGCGGGACGACATTGCGGGCGACGAGACGCGGCGGCAGGACGATGAACTCGCCGTACGCACCGTTGACGAACAGGAGATCGTCGCAGAGATTCGGTCGGCCGGCGCGACACGATGGGCAGTCGCCGCACGGCGCCGAGTTCGCTGCGACCACGCGATCGCCCTCACGGAACCGCGAGACGCCGGGACCCACCGAGCTGACAGTGCCGGCGAACTCGTGGCCGAAGACGGTGGGGATCTTCGGGATCATCACCGGGTGCCCGCGGCGCAGCGTCTTCACGTCGGTGCCGCACGTCAGGGCCGCGTCGATGCGCAGGACGAGCTCCCCGCTCGCCGGCGGGCGCACCGGAAGCTCCTCCGGGCGGAGGTCGCCGGGCCCGTGGAACACCATCGCTCTCACGGCGTGACGTACACCTTCAGTGCTTCGCGGCGGCGCATCAGGTCGACGCCGCTCGCCAGGCTGTCGAGCGGCACGCGGTGCGTGACGAGGCGCTCGACCGCGATCTCGTCACCGGAAATGAGGCGGAACGCCTCGGCCAGGTCGGCCGGGCACGACGAGTAAGTCGCCGTGATCGTCAGCTCGCGGTGATAGAGCCGCTCCAGCGAGAGCGGGAGAGTGTCGCCGTCGCCGCCGGCGAAGTAATGGACTGTGCCGCCATCGCGAAGCAGGTCCGCCGCCCACGGCAGCACCTCCGAGCCTCCTCCCGTGACGATCACCTGATCGGCGCCGCGGCCGCCGCTCAGCATTCGCACGGCCTGTCCGGTCACATCGCCCGGTCCGCCGGCGTCGGCGCCCAGCCGGCCGGCGAGGGCGACGCGGTCGGAGAGATTGTCGCAGCCGACGACCGCGGCACCCGCGCGCTTGAGGAGCTGGACGAAAAGACAGCCGATCGACCCGAGACCGACGACGACCGTCGTGTCACCGGGCTCGATTCGGGCGCGCCGCAGTGCCCGCACGCAGCAGGCCAGCGGCTCGACAAAGGACGCGGCCTCGTCCCGGACGTGCGCCGGAACGCGAAACATCGCGTGGCGCGCATTGGGCGCAGGGACCCGCACGTACTCGGCGAATCCTCCCGGGTCGAGATTCGACGTCTTGAACGCCCGGCACATGGACTCGCTGCCACGGCGGCAGTAGTGACAGCTCCCGCACGGGACGTGATGGGCCGCCACCACGCGGTCGCCGACCACACAGTTCGCCACGCCGGCGCCAACGACCACCACCTCTCCGACCACCTCGTGACCGAAGACCGCCGGGACTTTCGTCGCGGGATCGACGATCTTGGCGATGTCCGACCCGCAGAGGCCGCAGCCTTTGAGGCGCAACAGGACCTCGCCGGCACCGATCGGCGGCTCCGGCCAGTCCTCGGCGGCGAGTCGGCCGGCGCCGCGGTAGACGGCGGCTCTCATGCCGCCCGCGTCCGGCGCGAGGCGGGACCGAACCGCGCCGCCGCCCAGCAGCGGAGCGCGATCACGACCTTGCGGCCCGTCGGCACCGTGATGCGCCCGCCGAAAACCTGAAAACGGCGCGCCTCGATCTCCTCCAGCAGCGCCCGATAGATCTGGCCCATGATCTCCGCCGGCACGAGCGAGCGTGCGTCCACCGCCGGGAAGCTCTCCTGCGCGGCTCGATAGAACTGTCGCGCCCGCTCTGCCTGGTGACGCATGAGCCCCACGAACTCTTCGGTGTACTGCCCCGTCCGCAGATCCTCCGCGGTCACGCCGAACTTCCGGAGATCCTCCTGGGGCACGTAGATACGCCCGGCGCGGGCGTCGGCACCGACGTCCCGGATGATGTTCGTGATCTGGAGCGCGGTGCCGAGCTTGATCGCGTACTCTCGCGCGCGCGGATCGGTATAGCCGAAGATCTCGATGCAGCACAGGCCGACCGCCGAGGCGACGCGATAACAGTAGGGATAAAGCTCTTCCGCCGTCTCGTACCGGACCTGGTCGAGGTCCATCTCGACGCCGTCGATGATCGCCAGGAGCGCATCGCGCGGGATCGCGAACGCTCGCACGGCCTGCGCCAAACCTGACGCGATCGGGTCCGTCGGGCGGCCGCCTGGCTCGTAGCACAGCGCAACGTCACGACGCCAGCGCTCGAGCTCGCGCCGCTGGTCCGCACACTTGCTGCCGCGCTCGCCCCCGAGGTCGGCGATATCATCCACCGTCCGACAGAAGGCGTACACGGCGTACAGTGCGGCCCGGCGGCGCTTGGGGAGTGCGAGGAAGGCGTAGTAGAAGTTCGAGCGGCTCTTGCGGGTCAGGCGGGCCGCCAGATGCCCGATCATGCGATCTTCCTGAGCGTGACGTACCCGTGCGCGGCGAACCAGTCGGTCGCGTCACGGAGCGCCTCGCGCACGTCGGTCTGCGGGAGCCCGAGCTCGCGCTCGGCCTTGGCCGGGCTGAAGAACATACGCTTCCGGGCCATGCGCACTGCGGTCAGCGACGCTCGGGGAGCGCCGCCGGTGACGCGCGCGGCGACCTCCATGCACCCGGCGGCGAGCCAGGCCACGGCGTAGGGGATCCGGACGCGCGGCGGTCGGCTCCCGCTGATCTCCGCGAGCAAGGTCCCAAGCTCGGCGAGCGTGAGGTTCGCGTTGCCCAGGATGTACTTCTCGCCGACGTGGCCGCGCTCGGCGGCCAGGAGATGACCGCGCGCGACGTCGCGCACGTGGACCAGGTTGAGCCCCGTGTCGAGCGTCGCGAACATCTTCCCCTGGAGAAAGTCGACGATCATCTGTCCGGTCGGCGTCGGCTTGACGTCCCACGGACCGACTGGCGTCGAAGGGTTCACGATCACGACCGGAAGCCCCTTGAGCGCGAAGCCGATGGCGACCTGCTCGGCGAGGAACTTGGAGGCCTTGTACGGACCGACCATGTCGGCGAGCGTGACCGGCGTCGTCTCCGTCCCCGGTGTCCCATCCTTCGGAATGCCGAGCGCGCCGACGCTCGAGGTGTACACCACGCGGCGCACGCCCGCATCGGCGGCGGCCTGGAGCACGGCGCGGGTGCCTTCGACGTTGGTCCGATACAGTTCCTCGGGGCGACGCGTCCACAGCCGGTAGTCGGCGGCGACGTGGAAGACGGTGCGCGCGCCCTGGACGGCGCGGCGGAGCGATGCGGGGTCGCCGAGGTCGCCGTCGCACATTTCCACCGCCAGCCCGGCGAGCGCGCGACGGTCGCCGCGAGGCCTCACCAGCACGCGGACGGTGCCGCCCTCACGCAGCAGCTCGCGGACGACGTTGGCGCCCACGAAGCCCGTCCCCCCGGTCACAAGTGCGTCTGTGGTACCGAGTGCCATGAGAGCGGCTTGGACCGAGGGTGGCCTGACGCAGGAGCTGGTGGCTCCGATACGCCCGGACTGGCGCGACCGGTCATGCGCGTGGCTTCGACACGCCCGATCTCACCCTCGAGCTACTTTCCCGAGGGCGGCGGCGACGGCTTTCAACGCGGCGGTCGTCCCGCTCCGGAGCGTCATCGCCTCGGCGATGGCTCGCGGGCGCGATAACACCACACGTACGGCCCGCGTCGTACGGACTCGTCCGTCGGGCTCGACCACCGCGGCGAGATCGGCGGAGACGCCGCGGCTCGCGGTGTCCGACACCCCGCGTACGACGGCGACCGCGAGCCCGCGCGCCGCGGCCCACTCGAGGATCAGCGCCGATTCCATGTCGCAGGCGAGCGCGCCGGTCTCGACCCAGAGTCGCGCTTTCCGCTCGGCTGTCCCCACGATCGCGTCCACCGTCACGAGGGTTCCGGCGCGACGGAGCCCGGGCACGGCGGCGGTGGCGCGACGCGTGGCCGTCGAGCTCACGACGACCTCGGGCACGACGAGATCGCCTTCGACGAGATCGGGCGCGAGCGCGCCGCAGACGCCCGCCGAGATCACGAGCGACGCCGGTGCGGCTCTGGCGACCCGCGCCTCGAGGTAGGCGGCCCGCGGGCCGGCGCAGACCAGCTCGAGCACGCCCCCCCGGAAATGCGGCCACGCGCTCGCGGCGACGCGCTCGAGACCGAGGTGCCGAGCCAGGCCGCGGGCTTCGAGATCGACGGCGGTGACGACGAGGACGCGGGTCACGCGTCCCTGGGTGGCGTGCGGCCGGAGTCCTTCTCGGCGTGGAGGGCGCCCTTCGCCGCTTCCTTGGCGCGGAGCCACGCCGCGTAAGATTGGCCCGCCGCCGTATCGCGGCCGGTGAACCGGATCGTGCGGATCTCGCGGTACGGGATGGTGTACGGCCCCGCGCCGTTCACGTCGAACATCTGGACGAACGGCACCGGAACATCGCGGTTGCGGTTGAACAGGTACCCGACCGTCTCCGAGCCGTCGGTTTTCACCACGGTGACGTTGCCGCGGTAGTCGAACGCCTGGTCGACGACCGCCTCGAGGGACACGGCCCCTCCGATCTCGGGCACCCAACCTTCGAGCCTGGCTCCGTCCGTCATGCCGGCTCCGGCGTCAGAAACGCCCGGTCACCGTGGCGTGGACGGTGTCGCGGAATCCGCGCCACGACGCGAACGTGTGGTGCACGGCCGTCGGCTCGTAGCCGCAGTGCACCATGCAGTCGCGGCACTTCTCGTTGCCGCTCCGCCGCCCGTAGTTTTCCCAGCGGGTGGTCTCGAGCAGCTCCGTGAAGCTCGCGGCGTACCCTTCCTGGAGGAGATAGCAGGGGCGCTGCCAGCCAAAGACGTTGTAGGTCGGATTACCCCACGGCGTGCACTCGAAGTCCTGCTTGCCCATGAGGAACTGGAGGAACAGCGGGGACTGGTTGAACCGCCACCGCCGCTTCGGATTCGAGAGAATCGCCGAGAACAGATCATGAGCGCGCTGGGTACGCAGGAAGTGCTCCTGATCTGGCGCCTTGGAGTAGCTGTAACCCGGCGAGATCATCATGCCCTCGACGCCCAGATCCATCATCTCGTCGAAGAACTCGCGCATTTTGAGCGGGCTCACGCCGTCGAAGAGCGTCGAGTTCGTGGTCACGCGAAAGCCCCGCCGGAGCGCTTCCTTGATCCCCTCGACCGCCTGGACGTAGACCCCGTCGCGGCAGACGGCTTCGTCGTGCTCGGCGCGGAGCCCATCCAGGTGCACGCTGAAGGAGAAGTACTTCGAGGGCGTGAAGAGGCCGGCTTCGAGCTTCTCTTTCAACAAGATCGCGTTGGTGCAGAGGTAGACATATTTGCGACGCGCCACCAGGGCCTCCACGAGGGGCCCGATGTCCGGATACATGAGCGGCTCACCGCCGGGAATCGAGACGACCGGCGCGCCGCACTCGTCCACCGCCGCGAGGCACTGCTCGACCGTCAGGTGCTTTCTCAGGATCTGCGCCGGGTACTGGATCTTGCCGCAGCCGGCGCAGGCGAGATTGCAGCGGAACAACGGCTCGAGCATCAGCACCAGCGGGTACCGCTTCCGGCCGGTGATTTTTTGCTTGATGACGTAGGACGCCACCGCCCACATCTGTGACACAGGCAGGCTCATGCGCGCTGAATCCTTCGGCTCTCCGGGCCCAGCGCCATCACGCCGGGACTCCGGTACAGGTACACAATGGTCAGGGCGACTGCGACGTGGATCGCCGCACCCACCCCCGCCAACACCCACTCGCCGATCCATACCGTCATGGCGAGGTTGAACCCCAGCACGACGTAGTATAACGCCACTCCCGGCCAGGCCCGCCCGGAGGCACCGGGCGCGAGCGCCAGATAGAGACCGACCCCGACGACGCCGACGATCACCCACCCGGCGAAGTTCGAGAGCGGCACGCCGAAATAAACCCCGGGCTCGGCGTAGGTGAACAGGTGCCCGAGGAACCACCGGTCGCCGCGCACCGCGAGCGGATCGATGACGACGTCGAGCGCCATCATGAGCACGCCGGCGACCACCGCCGTGACCGATCGCGGCGCAGTCCGGGCGCAAAGCGCCACGCGCGCGAGGCAGAACGACGCGTAGGCGAGAAACGTGAAGGAGAGGGGGTCAATCAGGGGCACGTCGGCGATGTGGAGCTCACGGCCGCGCGTCAGCAGGGTGTACTGGTAGAGCCCGAACGGCACGCCGGTCCGCGTGGACGAGAATTCCGAGAGCCAGGCCACCGGCGAGATGCACCCCGCGAATCCGAGGGTGCGCCGCCAGCCGAGATCGGCCAGCCCGGCGAGCAGGAACAGCGCCAGGAAGGCGAACACGTACGGGCGTAACGTCACGGTACCGACGAGAAGATCCATAGGAGAAGTTTTCGTAGTCCAGTTGGCATGTTACCATCACGCCCGTGAGGGACCTGCAGGACGCGATCGTGCGCGCCCAGGCGCACCTGCTCGGCCAACAGGCTCCTGACGGCCACTGGGTCGGTCAGCTCGAAGCCAACACGACGATCACCTCCGAGTACCTGCTGCTCTGCCATCTCATCGACCAGGTGAATCGCGAGCGCGAGACGCGGGCCGTGCGATACCTGCGGCGCCAGCAACTCCCCGACGGCGGCTTCAGTCTCTTCGAGGCGGGCCCGGCCAACCTGTCGGCCACGATCAAGGCGTACTTTGCCATGAAGATGGCCGGAGTCGGGCTCGGTGATCCGGTGATGGTGGCGGCTCGAGAGCGGATCAGGGAGATGGGGGGTCCGGCAAAGGCCGACGTCTTCACAAAGATTCAGCTCGCGCTCTTCGGCGAGTACGACTGGAACGGCGTCCCGACGATGCCGGTCGAGATCATGTTGTTGCCGCGCCCCTTTTTCCTGTTCAACATCTACGAGATCTCCTACTGGTCCCGCACGGTGCTGGTCCCGCTGCTGGTGCTGATGGACCGCAAGCCGGTGAAGTGGCTGCCGCCGCACCTCTCGCTCGACGAGTTGTGGCCGGTGCCCCGGGAGGAGACCAGCCTGCGGTTTCCACGCGTGCCCGAGCCTTTCAGCTGGCGCGGGCTCTTCTGGAAGAGCTTCTTCATCGCCGTGGACGACGGCCTCAAGATCTGGGAACGGTTCTCGCCGCGCCCGTTGCGCAAGCGCGCCATCGAGGCGGCGCGCGTCTTCCTCGAGGAGCGGCTCGCGGTGCCGGGGGGCCTGGGCGGAATCTATCCGGCGATGGCGAATTCGATCCTCGCGATGCGGCTCCTCGGCTACCCGGACGATCACCCGCTCGTGATGGGACAGCTCAAGGAGATCGAGGCGCTCGCCGCCGAGGACGCCGACTCGATTCACTATCAACCCTGCCCCTCCCCCGTCTGGGACACCGCCCTCGCGGTCAACGCGCTGATCGAGAGCGACCTGCGACCGGATCATCCGGTGTTGCGCCGCGCCGCCGAGTGGATGATCGATTGTCAGGTCCTCGTGCCGGGCGACTGGCAGGTGAAGCGGCCGCACGTGCAGCCCGGAGGCTGGGCGTTCCAGTACCGCAACGACTTCTACCCGGACCTCGACGACACGGCGATGGTCGTGATGGCCCTCGAGAAGGTGCGCGGGCCCGACGCCGACGCGACGCGGGCGGCCAAGGAGCGGGGGCTCGGCTGGTTCCTCGGCATGCAGAACGGGGACGGGGGCTGGGCCTCTTTCGACGCCGACAACAACCGCCTCTACCTGAACCACATCCCCTTCGCCGACCACGGCGCGCTCCTCGATCCGTCGACGGAGGACTTGACGGGGCGCGGGCTCGAGCTGCTCGGCACGCTCGGCTATCGGAAGGACTTCGAGCCCGCTCAGCGGGCGATCGATTTCCTCCGCCATGCGCAGCGGCACGACGGGCCATGGTACGGCCGCTGGGGCGTGAACTACATCTACGGCACGTGGTCCGTGCTGCGTGGCCTCGCCGCGATCGGCGAGGACCCGCGGCACGAATACGTCCAGCGCGCGGTTCGCTGGCTCGAGCGTCACCAGAACAAGGACGGGGGCTGGGGCGAGACGTGCGAGAGCTACGACGACTACGAGTTCGCGGGCGTCGGCCAGTCGATTCCGAGCCAGACCGCGTGGGCGCTGCTCGGGCTCTTCGCGGCCGGGCGTACGAGCGGCCCGGCCGTCGAGCGCGGTGTCAACTACTTGCTGCGAACGCAGCACGCCGATGGCTCGTGGGAGGATGCGCTCTGGAACGGGACGGGCTTCCCGCGGGTCTTCTATCTGAAGTACCACCTGTACGCGCAGTATTTCCCGCTCTGGGCGCTAGGAATCTACCGCCGCGCGCATGCCTGAGCGACCGCTCGCGCCGACGTTGCGCCCGTTCGACGCCGTCGGCGGCTGGACGATCGCGCTTCTCGATTCGCTCGGTCGGTTCGGCACCTTTTTCGCGGAAGCGCTGGGCGCCGTCGTCACCCCGCCGTTCAAGCTCCGCGCGTTCATCGACCGGGTCGACTACATCGGCTACCGCTCGCTGCTGATCATCCTTCTGACCGGGACGTTCACCGGGATGGTGCTCGGGCTTCAGATCTACCTGACCCTCGTCCGGTTCGGTTCAGAGGCGTTCCTCGGTCCGGCCGTCGCCCTCTCGATCATCCGGGAGCTCGGCCCCGTGTTGGCCGCGCTCATGATCACCGGCCGCGCCGGCTCGGCCCTCACCGCCGAGATCGGCATCATGCGCATCACCGAGCAGATCGACGCGCTCACGGTCATGGCACTCAACCCGATGCGCTACCTGGTGGCGCCCTCGATCCTGGCCGGGCTGGTGACCTTCCCGCTGCTGACCGCGATCTTCGACGTCGTCGGGATCTTCGGCGGCTACCTGGTCGGGGTGAAGCTGCTGGGCCTCTCGCCGGGGACATACTTCGGGGAGATGCAGACGTTCGTCGATCTGAACGACATCATGACGGGGTTCTGGAAGTCCCTCTCGTTCGGCGTCATCGTGACGTGGGTCTGCACCTACAAGGGGTTCCACGTCGGCCACGGCGCCGAGGGCGTGGCGCGGGCGACGACGCAGGCGGTCGTCCTCTCCTCGGTCCTGATCCTCGTCTGGGACTACTTCATGGGGTCGATCCTCCAGTGAGCGAGGCCGCGCGCGCATGATCAGCGTCCATGGGCTCACGAAGTCCTTCGGCCGGCAGCCGGTGCTGCGCGAGCTCTCCCTGGAGGTCGCGACCGGCTCCATCACCGTCATCATCGGGCGCAGCGGCGGCGGGAAGTCGGTCTTCCTCAAGCACCTCATCGGCCTGCTGCGCCCTGACGCGGGCCGCATCCTCATCGACGGCGTCGACATCACCGGACTGCGGGGCGGCGCGCTCGACGAGATCCGACGTCGCTACGGCGTCGTGTTTCAGGGTGGCGCGCTGTTCGACTCGTTGTCATGTCACGAGAACGTCGCCTTCCCGCTCCGCGAGAAGCTGCGCCTGCCCCCGGACGAGATCCTCAAGCGCGTCGAGGGCGCCCTGGGGCAGGTGGGCCTCGAGGGAATGGGCGCCAAGCTCCCGGGCGAGATCTCGGGCGGCATGCGCAAGCGCGTGGCCATCGCGCGCGCGCTCGTGACCGAGCCCGAGATCGTGTTCTTCGACGAGCCGACGACGGGCCTCGATCCCGTGCTGGTCAACACGATCCATCACCTCATCCTGGATCTGCACCGCCGACTCCACTTCACGGCCGTGATGGTGAGCCACGAGATTCCCGAGATCTTCGAGATCGCCGACACGGTGGCCATGCTGCACGAGGGGCGGATCGCCGAAGCGGGGCCGCCGGCGGCGATTCAGGCCTCGCAGAACCGGGTCGTGCAGAAGTTCATCAGAGGCGAGCCGGACAATTCGGAGGAACGCTGATGGAGCGCGCGCGCGTCAACATCGTGGTGGGAATCTTCGTCGTCCTCGGCATCGTGGCGCTGGGGTACCTCTCGATCAGCCTCGGCCAGGTCTCGTTTCTCCGCGGCCGCGGGTACGCGGTCACCGTCGACTTCCCATCCGTCGGCGGGCTGAAGTCGGGCTCGACCGTGGAGATCGCCGGCGTCGAGATCGGGCGGGTCGAGTCCATCGGCCTGGCGGACTATCAGGCCCGCGTCACGCTCCGGGTGCAGTCCGGGATCAAGCTCCAGGAGGACGCGATCGCGTCGATCAAGACGAAAGGGCTGATCGGGGAGAAATACATCCGCATCAGCCCGGGCGGGTCCGAGAAGATCATCCCCCCGAACGGCAAGATCCGTGAAGTCGAGGCGCCGGTGGACTTCGAAGAGTTGCTGTCCAAGTACATCTTCGGCAAGGTGTAGGGGGTAGGAGGTCGCCGATGGCCCGTTTCGCCCGCGCACTCGCGCTTGCCACTGCGCTGCCGCTCATCCTCGCCGGCCCGGACCGGGTCTGGGCGGGTGCGCCGACCGACCAGCTCCGCGCCCAGATCGACCGGACGGTCAAGATCCTGGATAACCCGGAGCTCAAGAAGGACGGTAAGCAACGGGAGCGACGGACCGCCGTTCGCCAGGTCGCCAACGACATCTTCGATTTCTCGGAGACGGCCAAGCGCTCGCTCGCGCGGCACTGGGCGGCGCGGACACAGGCCGAACGCGACGAGTTCGTCCTGCTCTTCACGGACCTGCTCGAGCGTTCCTATATCTCCAAGATCGAGCTCTACGGGGGCGAGCAAATCAAGTTCGTGGGCGAGTCCGTCGACTCCGATGGCGCGATCGTCCGTACGCGACTCGTGACGAAGCAGGGGACCGAGATTCCCATCGACTATCGGATGCACGTCCGGGGCGACAAGTGGCTGGTCTATGACGTCCTCATCGAGGGCGTGAGCCTGATCTCGAACTACCGGACCCAGTTCAACAAGATCATCACGACCTCGTCGTACCAGGAGCTTGTGAAGAAGATGAAGACCAAGCAGGAAGAGTTCCTTCCTGCGGAGAAGCGGACCTCGCAGCGCTGAGCCACGCATCGTGTCCGGTGCCGAGCTCGCCGCCCTTCTCGATCGCCACGGCTTCGACTTCTACACCGGCGTCCCCTGCTCGCTGGTCGCGGACCTCATTGCGGCGCTCGAGTGTCCCCGGAGCGCTCCCTGGATCCCCGCGGTGCGTGAGGACGTCGCCCTCGGGCTCGCCGCCGGCGCGTGGCTCGGCGGCCGCCGCCCGGTGGTGGTGATGCAAAATTCGGGGCTCGGCACCAGCCTCAACGCCCTCGCGTCCCTGTCGCTCATGTACGGACTGCCGGCGTTGCTGATCGTCACCTGGCGCGGCTTCCGCGGCCAGGACGCCCCCGAGCACCTCCTGATGGGCGAGATCTCTCCGAAGCTCCTCGACCTCCTCGGCATCCCCTACCGGATCCTACGCCCCGAGTCCGCCGACGAGCTCCTCGCCTGGGCCCGGGAAGAGATGGATGCGCGCGAGACCCCGGTCGCCCTCCTGGTTCCGCCGCCCGGCGTCGTCGCGGCGGGAGCCGGGGCCGCGGGGGCCACCGGACCACGCGGTACGCGTGCGCTAGCCCGCGGCGGCTGGGCTCCAGCCGGGCGCGCGGCGCCCGCCGCCACGTTGG
>Ga0209157_1002347_pt1 | contig 15142 bp, 8 predicted proteins | sample GraSoiAngelo_135_FD_185892 | JGI IMG/M metagenome (GOLD analysis project Ga0209157, IMG submission 185892) | Grasslands soil microbial communities from the Angelo Coastal Reserve, California, USA - 14_0929_05_40cm (SPAdes) (version 2) | ecosystem: Environmental > Terrestrial > Soil > Grasslands ... | reverse complement strand
CCCAGGCAACGAGCGCGCGGAGGGCGACGGGGTCGAGCCGGCCCAGCCTGATCACTTCGCCTTCCAGCTCGCGCCCTACGCGCGCCCGCAACTCGTCGAGCCGGCCGCTCTCGGGCGCGCCCCGCGCGAGACCGAACAGCAGCAGGACGGGCCGGCGCGTGGCATCGCGGGCCAGCCCGGGCAGCGACTCGAGCGTGGCGGCATCGATCCACTGAGCGTCGTCGAGGGTGAGGAGCACCGGTCGCTCATGGGCGGCGGCGACCACTGCGTCGCGCACCGCCTCCCCCACCGGCAGTGCCGCGTCCACGCGCCGGAAGCGGACCGCTAGGTCGGGAGCGAGGCTCCCCAGAGCCGCAAGCGCGTCGGGGGGGGCGCCCGCGATCCCGGGGGCGTCGGCCAGACCGGCGGCGAGCAGCCCCGCGACAGCGCTCCAGTCCTTCCTCTGATCGACGGCGACGGCCCTGGCTGCCGCCACCGTCGCGTCGTCGAGACGAGCCCGAGCGACGAGTTCCTCGATGAGCCGGCTCTTCCCCTCGCCGGGCTCACCCTCGACGATGATCACCTGCCCCCGCCCGCTCTTGGCCCGCTCCCACGCCGCCGCCAGCGCCGCGAGCTCGGAGCCCCGTCCGCACAGCAGCGGGCGCGGCCGCGCGGCCGGCGGCGCCGCGAGCACCCGGCGGCCCACGCGCGCCTCGCGGATCCGATCGATCAGTCGCACGGTCTCGGGGCCGGGCGCGGTCCCGACCTGATCGGCCAGCACGCCCGCGACGTCGTCGGCCACGCGCAGCGCGGCCGCCCGGTCGCCCGCGAGCGCCAGGGCGCGCATCGCCGCCCGGGCCGCCGGCTCGGACGCGCGATCGACGTCGCGTGCCCGCAACGCGGCCGTTGCCGCCGCCGCCGGGTCGCCCCGCGCCAGCAACCCGTCGGCGTATCGTATCAGCGCGTCGACGCTCTGCGCGCGCCACCGGACCCGCTCGCCACCGAGCCAGTCTTCGAACTGACTGGCGTCGGCAATCGAGAGCCCTTCGAGAAAGTCGCCCTCGACGAGTGCGGCCGCGCCTGGCCAGTCGCCGCGCGCGTACAACTCCGCGAAGCGGTCGCAATCGAGCGTCACGCCGTCCGCGCCGAGGCCGATCTGGTCGACGTCCGCCTGCACCTGGTCGTCTCCCAGGGCGCGCCGGAAGACGCGCAGTGCCTCGCTCAACGAGTGGCGCGCCTGCTTCTCGTCGCGGTCGCTCCAGAGCAATCCTACGAGGTGCTCGCGGGTGCGCCGCCGCCGCGGGCTGCGTGCGAGGTACACGAGCAGCGCGACGTGCTTGCGCCACAGGAGCTCGGGCGGCGCGTCGGCGCCGGCCACCGTCACCTGCACCGGGCCGAGCACGCGGCAGTAGACGCCTGCGGGTCGAGACATGGCGCCGGGGATTATCGGGCGCAGTGCGGTACAGAGCAAGCGCCGGTAGATTCAGCACGCGTATGGAGCCGCCCGCACTGGAAGACGTGCAGGGCGCCATCGGCGATCGCTACGAGCTGCTCGGCGCGGTGGGCGCCGGGGGGATGGGATTCGTCTACAGCGCGCGGCACGTGACGTTGGGGCACGTGGTCGCCGTCAAGGTCCTGCCGCTCGAGGTGGCGGCCAGCGAAATGCGCCGGCGACGCTTTCAGCAGGAAGCCGCGCTCGCCGCATCCCTCGCTCACCCGCACATCGTGCCGGTGTACGATTTTGGCGTGCGCGACGGGATCACGTTCCTCATCATGCCGTTCGTGCGCGGGCCCACGCTGGAGCGCGCGCTCGCGCAGGAGCGGCCGTCGCTCGACACCGCGCTGCGCGTGGCACGGGAGATCGGCGGGGCGCTCGACCATGCCCACGAGCGCGGCGTCGTGCACCGCGACGTGAAGCCGTCCAACATCCTCATCGACCACGACTCGGGTCGCGCGCTGCTCACCGACTTCGGGGTGGCGCACGTCGTGCGCATTGCGACCTCGCCGCTGACGGCGCCCGGGGTCCCTATCGGCACTCCCGATTACATGGCGCCCGAACAGGCCGCCGGGGAGGAGCGGCTCGACGGCCGGGCCGACCTGTATTCCCTCGCCGTCGTGACGTTCGAGACGTTGACGGGAACGCGACCGGCCCAGGGGAGCGATCGCGCCACACTCGCGCGGGCGCTGCGCGGCGCCCGTCCGGAGCTGCCCCCCCCCGTGGCCGCCGCCCTGGTAGCCCCGCTCGCTCCGCAGCCCGACCAGCGGCCTCGGACGGTGGCGGCGTGGCTGGCCGCCGTAGATCGGGCACGCGCCCGCCCGTGGCGCCGCTGGGGCGCCGCCGGTGTCGCGGCGGTCGCCGTGCTCGCCGGCGGGGCCTGGTCTCTGTGCCGGACCCACGTGTTGGGAATCTGCCGGCCCGCGTCGGCCGCCACCGTCGCCGTGATGCCGTTCGACAAACTCGGCGGAGCGAGCCTGCCCGACCGGCAACTGATGGAGGTATTCGCGCGCCGGCTGTCCGCCGCGCCCAACGTCGTGGTGCTGTCCGGCGCGCGCGTGTACAGCGAGGCGGTGCGACGCTACGGGCCGGGCCCGCTCAGCGACCCCGAGGCCGATTCGCTCGCCCAGTACTTCGACGCCAGGTACTTCGTCCAGCCGAGCCTGGTGTTCACGGGACCGCGCGTCAGACTCACCGCCCGGCTGTACCGCCGCACCGCCCGTGGCGCCATCGGCACAGGCGACCTCACCGGCTCCGTGGATTCCCTGGCCGACATGATGACGCCCGTGGGAGAGCAGGCGTTGCGTCCGATCCTCGGGCGCGAGGGGGGCCTCGGATCGGGGCGCACGTGTCCCGTGGGTTTCGCGGCGTGTACCGCCTACCTCAAGGGCGACGAGGCGTTTCGGCGGGGTGACTACGAGCGTGCCGCGACACTGTACAACGAAGTCATCGCCGCGGCCTCGGATTTCGCCCCCGCGTACTTCGGCCGCCTGCTGGTGGTGGCCCAGACCAATCCCACAGAGAGGACGTTACGGGAGGCGATCAGCGGCGCGCGCCTGCACGCCAGCGGCCTGGAGCGCGCTGACAGCTTGCTCCTCGCCGGCTACGTCCATTTGCTGCAGCGGGGCGACGGACTCCGCGCGCTCGAAGACTTCGAGCGCGCCGCACGGACCGCGCCGGACCAGCCGTACGTGCATTTCGTGCTCGGCGAGTTCTACCTCTTCCTCGGCGCCCTGTTCGACCAACGGCTGGCGAGCGCCAAGACGGCGTTCGACAGCGTGCTCGCCCTCGACCCGAAGTTCGCTCCGGCGATCGCGAACAGCATTTCGCTCGCGCACCTCGCCGGGGACGATGAGGAAGTGCGGCACTTGATCGACCTCTACCGGACGATCGACACGACGTCCGTCGTCGCGGAGCTGATCGGGATCGGCGACACCGCGATCTTCCGGCCGGCGGACGCGCTGCGGCTTCTCAATGCGGCGACGCTGGAGCGGCGCCGCTTCCCTGTGCTCGAGTTCCTCGCGATGCAAGCCGCACAGTTCGCGACGCCGGCCGACAGTGCGCTGCAGCGCGTGGTGACACAGCGGGTCATGCGCGCGCTCGAGCGCCGCGCCGCCACCGACTACGAGCGGGCCCTGGCGCTGCGGTGGGCCGTCGCCGCGCACCTCTTCGCCGGCCGGGCGGACAGTGCTCGGGCGCGGCTCGCCCGCGCGGCGCCCGGGAGCGCGGCGCGCGAGGGCGATTCCTGGATCGCGCTAGCCCACGTCACGGGGCTCGAACCGTTGGGCGATTGGCGGCGCGCCCTCGATCGGCTCGAGACTTGGGTTACGTCCCCCACCGGAAACCAGGACGCGACCGCGCATTGGATTCTGGCGCGCGCGGCTCGAGACTCGGGCGCGCACGCGACCGCGCTGCGCCGCCTGGCGCGCCCGGACAGCGCCCCGCTCCCGGTCAGCCTGAGTCTCGACCTCGAGGCACGGGCCAGCCTGGCGACCTCCGATACGGCTGGTGCCCTCGAGCGGTGGGATCGCGCCACCCGTCGCTACGCGGTACTGAGCGCACCATTCGATCTCGTGGCATCGCTGTGGCCGCTGCGACTCGACCATGCTCGCGTGGCTGCCGCGCGCGGCGACACCGCAGGCGCGCGACGGGCGTGCGAGAGTTTCGATGCGCTCGTGGGATACGTCGATCAGGTCGCGCTGCCGCAGCTCGAGCGGGCATGCCGCCTGCACCGGCTCCGGTGAGACCGCTTCAGGGAGGCTCCACGCGGTAGACGGGATGGATTTCCCACAGGGCCCGCAACGACGAGTTACAGCGCCCGTGCTTCGGATCGATCGTGTCGCGCCGGCGCCCCCCCGCCCGGTGATGGCCGTCGAAGAACGCGGCGCCCACGAGCTGCACTTCGACGGGCTTGGCCAGCACGCCGCCTTTCGACCGCCGCCAGTCGGCGACGAGCCGCCTCAGGTCCGCCCGCGCCTGCCGGTACGCGCTCCCCAGCTTCCCCTGCGGGATCTCGGCCACGATGCAGGAATCGGCGGGGCCGTCCGGTCGATCGGTCAGCTCGATGTGCCAGTCGCCGTCGTCCTTGGAGGTCTCGAGACGGCGGACCCAGCCGCGTACTCGATAGACGAGCAGCTCGCGCGCGGCGCGCGGCGCGCAGGCATCCCGGGCCCTGAGCGCCGGCACATCCCAGCTCTGCAGCATCTCCGGTATCGACGCGGGCTGCGGCGTGAGTGCGGCGAGCGTCGTGTCGATCTTCGCGCTCCAGCGGTAACGCGGCTCGGCGCAGCGCTGTCGCTGGGGCGGCGATTCGGACCACAGTCCGACGACGGTCAGGACGGCGACGCGCCACATTCGGCCGGCTACGCGGGCCCTCCCGCCGCAAGGTGCATCAGCTCTTCCTGCGCGCTCGCGCGGGCGTCGCCGGCGGCGCGGCGATAGTAGCCGCCGTCCGGACCCAGCTCCCACGCCGTCGGGTCCGCCAGCTCCAGCTCGAGGATACGCTCCAGCCGGGCGCCGCAGCGGGGATCCAAGATCGGGGTCGCTACCTCGACGCGCCGGCGCAGGTTGCGGGGTCGCCAGTCGGCCGACCCGATGTAGTACTCGGACTCACCGCCGTTGGCGAACGAGAAGATGCGCCCATGCTCGAGAAAGCGCCCCAAAATGCTGATGACGCGAATCCGGTCCGAGAGCCCGGGCACCCCGGGGCGTAAACAGCAGATGCCGCGGACCACGAGATCGATCTCCACCCCCGCCTGGGCGGCCCGATACAGGGCGCCGATCACGTCGGCGTCCGCCAGGCCGTTGAGCTTGGCACGGATCCGGCCGCCCCGTCCCGCGCGGGCGTGCTCCGCCTCGCGGTCGATGAGGGCGAGGACCCGCCCGAGCATCTGCTCGGGCGCCACGAGCAGCCGGCGGAAGGTCACTCGAGGAGGCCGCGACGACCCGCTCAACTCGTTGAACAGGTCGTTCAAGTCGGCGCCCAGCTCGGGGTGTGCCGTGAGCAATCCGAGGTCCGTGTAGACCGCCGCAGTCGCGGCGTTGTAGTTCCCCGTCCCGACGTGGGCGTAACTCCGGAGCGCGCCGCCTTCGCGCCGCACCACGAGACCGATCTTCGCGTGCGTCTTCACGTCCACCAGGCCGTACACCACGTGGATGCCGGCGCGCTCCAGCTTCTTGGCCCAGTCCACGTTGCGCTCTTCGTCGAAGCGCGCCTTCAGCTCGACGAACACAAAGACCTCTTTTCCCGCCGCCGCCGCCCGCACCAGGGCATCGGCGATCCGGGAGCGGCCGCCGGGTCGGTACAGCGTCAGCTTGATCGCCGCCACGTCCGGGTCGTCGGCCGCTTCGTCGAAGAAGCGCTCCACCACGTCCGGAAACGAATCGTACGGGTGGTGCACCAGCACGTCGCGCTCGGCCACGACCTCGAATACCGACTGCGTCGGCTCGAGTACGCGCCGTCCGGAGTAGCGCGGATATTGGAGCTCTCCCCGGGGCAGGTCCGCGATCTCGCGGAGCGCCAGCGGGTCGAGCGGGCCCACCACGTCGAACAGATCGGCGTGGCCGAGCGTGCTGATGTGCGCCGCATCTTCGAACTGCAGCTCCCGCAGCAGGAGGCCGCGCACGTCGGGACGCATCCCCCGCTCTACTTCGACCCGCACGGCGAGCCCGTACGGCCGCCGCTTCGCTTCCTCCTCGATGACGTGCAGCAGATTCTCGGCGTGCCGCTCGTCCAGGTCGAGATCCCCACCGCGGGTGACGCGAAACGTGTACGCCGCCTCGATCGTGCGGCCCCGGTAAACGAGGTCCAGACACCCGCGGACCACCTCCTCGAGCGGCACCAGTCCACCGTCGTCGGGCAAGGGCACGAGCCGCGGCAAGTCGTCCGGCAGCTTCACGTACGCGAAGTGGACCGGCCCGGTCGCGGAGTCGCGCACCAGGGCGGCCAGCGAGAGCCGCAGGTTGGCCATGACCGGGAAGGGGTAGCCCGGCGCTCGCGTGATCGCCTGCGGCGTCAGCAGCGGAAACACCTGTTCCGTGAAATAGTCGCGCACCTGTGCCCGCTCCGGCTCGCTCAAACCGCTCCAACCCCGCACGCGGATGCCCTGGGCCCCGAGCGCGGGGAGGCACTGCCGCAGCCAGCAGGCCGCGTACCGCTCCAGCTGGGCACGCAACCGGATGACGATGGCATCGAGCTGCTCCCGCGCGGTAAGCCCGTCGTCGCTCAAGGCACCGTCGTCCGTCTGGAGCGCCCGTTTGAGGGCCGCGACCCGCACCATAAAGAACTCATCGAGGTTGGTGCGGAAGATGGACAGGAACCGGACGCGGGCGAGGAGCGGGAGCGAGGCGTCCTCCGCCAGGGCGAGCACACGGCCGTTGAACTCGAGCCAGCTGAGTTGGCTGTTCAGAAAGTGGTCGCGCCGGCCCAACGTGGACTCCTCGACCGCCGAGGCCCGCGGCTCGCGCAACCCGGCGATGGTCCACTCGCGCGTGATCACGCCCGGGGAGACGGCGCCCGCATCGCCCGGCTCGCCGTGCGGCCGCGGTCCGTTCGGCCATTCGGGCACGAGATCGGAGCGTGCGGCGACCGCGAGCGCCGCGAGCGTCCGCGGCTCGTGCAGCACCGGCGACCCGATCCGCTCCACGACCTCGGTCAGGGGCACCCACTGGATCTGCATGCCCGCGGGCACCGCCAGGCCCCCGCCGAGCCGCCGCACGAGCCAGACCTCCAGTAACGGCCGGCCCGGTGCCGCGGCAACGGTGCCGAGCAGACGGACCTGGCCATCGGCGCTCCCGAACTCCGCGCGCAACACGAAGCGGCACCCCTCCTCGCCGCTGCCGCTCGCCACCGGGAGCGCCAGGGTGCCCCCGGTGTGTCGCAGCGCGATCTGGCCCTGCTCCAACGCCATCACCGCCACCTCGCGATTCTCCTGCACCGAGCGCGCCAACGCTTCGCTCAGGAGCGCCTCGTACAGTTTCTCGGCCCGCTCGCGCTTGCCGATCAACAGGGGACGCACGTCGTGGTCGTCGCGGAACGCGCGCGTCAATCGCACGAGCCCAGGCCAGCCGCGACGCAGCGTGCGGATCTTGAGCTCCTGGAACGTCCCGGCGAGCCCGCCGGCTCGCACCGTGACGATATCGTAGCACAGCTCGTAGACGGCGTTGCCGAACCAGCGGGGCCGGCTGCGGCGCCGCCGTCGCTCGGTCTCGAACTCGATCCGCGACGTCAGGAGCTGGGGATCGACGAGTGCGCGGAGCCGACGGGCCGGGTCGGAACTCCCCGCGAGTGCCGACGCTTCGTCGAGCTCCGCCACTTCGGCTTCGTACAGCTGGGCGGGTCCGATGTCCCCGGGCGCTGGCTCGACCCGCAGGGTCAGTAATCGCCGATCATCGAACCGAGTCCGGAAACGGCAGGTGACGCCCCGGCGACGCAGCGTCCGGTCGGGCGCGTCGAAGTAGACGTCCCGGTTGAACAGTGTCTCGACCGGCGCCGCCCGTAGTCCGGCCGGCAGCGCCGCCTGGACGAGGCGATTCAGCAGCTCGAGGCTCTTGACCTCCCCCCGATAGTCGCGCATCCCGCTCCTGCTCAGAATCCGAACCCGGCCCGCACGTATGCCCGGGTGCCCTCCACGCTGTGCGCGGCGGCGACGCTCAGGGTGTTGGTCCGGCTCAAGAACGCGACCCACAGGCCGCCGCCCACGGCCGCGTGCCACCGGTCCGACGTCTCGCCGGCGAGATAGACTCGCCCTGCGTCGGCCAATCCAAACACGCCGAGCTCCTCGGGTAGCAGCACGAAGATTCTCGCCAGGGGCAGCCGGAGCTCGGCGTTCCCGTACACCGCCCCGTCACCGGCGAATCGGTGCTCGGAAAAACCGCGCACGGTCGCCGCGCCCCCGACGTACGCAGCCTCATGGAACGGATAGCTTCCCCACACCTTCTTTGCCGCGACCCGGAGTGCCAGTGTGGGCTGGAGCGGAATGCGTGCCGTGAGATAGGCCGCCGCTTCGCCGTGCGCTTCGCCGAACGGCGCGGCCACGTCGTAGGCCGCGGGATACCAGCTCCCGCCCAGTGCGAGCAGGGTGCCGCGGCTCGGCTGTCGCACCCGATCACGGGCATCGACCCGGAACTGCGCCTGGGCACCAACCTGCACGAAGTCCGCGCTCCCATAGGGTCGCATCGAATCCACCAGCGTTCCCGAGGTGAAGGCGGTGTGGGCGAACTTGAGGAGCGGGCCGATCGAGAACCGCACCCGGCCCGACCGCGCGACCAGTGAAGGAGCTATCAAATACTGCGTCTGGTGGACCCGGTAATAGTCGTCCACCTTGAGCGCCGCGGTCTCGTTGCCGAATCCGTAGAAACGCACCACCTCGATCCCGGAGGCCCGCAGCTCGAGGCCCGCGTCCAATCCCCATATCACATCGCGGACGTCGGCGCCGAGCGTCGCTCGGAACCCCTGCGCCGCCGTCGCGTAGCTCACGCCGAAGCCGAGCTGCGACTTGTAGGGGTCCTGGCGGAAGCCGTACCACATACCCGTCTCCCCAAACCCCACGAGGACGCCCACGTCCGGAGCGAAGGAGAGACGCACGGCCGGCGTCCAGCGCGTGCCCCAATCGCGCAGGGGGATCTGCATGGGATTCGGCAGCGGACCGCCCCGCGCCGCTCCTCGGTCGACCGACGAGCCTGGCCCCTTGATCACGCGCGCAGGTGTGTGGTCGACGTGGAAGAAGGTCCGCCCCGACCGCGTCGAATCGATGAGCTCGCTGTGCCCCGCCCCGGTGATGACCCGGACGGTGATGGCCCCACGCCCCGATCCCCGCACGACGACGCGATCGTCTCCGTCGTGCAGATACAAACGGACCTCGTTCGTCTCGCCTGGGTGGAACGTGCGTGCGTAGTACCGCGCCCCGTCGCGTCGCGACAGCCGCACGGTGACCGATCCGTCACCCTGGCGCTGTACATCGGCGACGTCGGCCTCGTCGGTGGCCTGCACGTCCACCGCTCCGGCCAGGAGCGCGTAGTAGCGGTTCGCCATCTGCCGTAGGCCGTCCCGCCGGCGTTTGAGCGCCTGTGCCAGCCGGTTTCCATCCCGCGCGTAGTACTCGGGCGGAAGACGATGCACCGCGCGGTCGATCACCGTGTCCGACAAGCCGGCCTGCAGGGCGGCCGCCACTGAGTCCCACACGGGCTTCTCGAGATCGTTCAGCACGCGGCGATCCAGCGCCCGCCCGTTCCACGTCAGACCCACGAGGTCGGGGTACCGATCGCCGAAGCTCACGATGTCCGGGTGGTAGTAGCGCGCGATCCATGGGAGCAGGCCGTCCAGCCGCGAAAAGGCCTGGTCCCGGTCACGCGGGATCGGCCGCCAGACGTGAACCCCGGCCTCGTCGAATCGGGCCCAGCGCCACTGCTCGGGGTGGCGGTCCCAATCGCCGACGAGGACGTCGACCAGGCGCGCCGCAAGCAACGCGCGCGAATCCGCGCGGTGGCGCGAGTCCGCTGTGAGATGGTCCCACACCTTTTGGGTGCTCGCGATCCGCTCGGCCCCCGCGAACCCGACTTCCTCGTCCGGATCCACCGTGGGACGCTCCTCCAGCAGTCCGAGCATCTCCTTGAACGCGGGAAACGAGTCGAGTCGCGGGTCGTCGGGCATTACCATGAGCCGGGGCTCGACATGGTGCACCCCCGCCGCACCCAACAGCGGGCCCACCACGAGAGCGCCCGCCGGATTCGTCGAGCTGGTTTGGTCCTCCAGGATGCGTTGGACGAACGTGGCTCGGAGCTCAGGCGGGATGGCGGCGGTGGGGTCCTTGTCCACCGAGCGGAAGATGTAGACGTGACCATCCGCCGCCTGGAGCCGCAGCGACTTCGTCTGGCGCCCGCCGCCGCGCTTGAGCGGGGTGAGGCCCCCGCCGAAGTGCGCCAGGTCCACAACGTCCACCTGCAGCGGCGTGGTCCACAGATCTCGATAGTGTGCGCCGAGCAGCCACCGATGCAGCCAGCCGGCGCGGTACTGAGCACCGGCGGTCATCGTCACGGGGCGCAGGGCGGTTGGCTCGGTCGCGCCGGCCGCCTGCCCGGCCAGCGACCGGCACCACGCGGCGAGGATCACCGGACCCCAAAAAGCCGCCCGCGAACAAAGCCGGCAGGTCATGACTTGCTCCTACTCGTTCCCGAGCCCGCGCAACGAGCGGTATTCGACGGCGATCACGTGGGGAGCGCCGCGCGCTTTCACGGCGTCGAGCAGCGGGCCGGGGGGCGCGTCCTTCGTGAGCCGCACCAAATACTCGAGCGTGGACTTGCCGTCCCCCGCGGGCAGCACCTCCCGGAGCTCCCAGCGCTTGACGAGCTGATCGAGCACCGCTTCGACTGCCTGCTGCGCCGGCTCCAGCATGCTCGTGTGCACGAGCAGCAGGCTGTTGAAGAGCCGCTTCTTGCTCTTGGCACGATCCTCGATGTAGCGACGCAGTCGGTCCGACGCCGCGGCCACCTTCTCGAATTCCTGCGGCGCCAGCGCCCGCAACAGCTCGGGGTCCCCGATGACCTGGTATTCGCCGGTGTGCGCCCGCGGGCCCACAATCGCCTGACCGAGCCGCAGCCGGCCGGTCAACGCCTGGTCCGCATAGATGTTCCCGACGTTGAGCTTCCACAGCGCGAGCACCGTGATGTTGAACATCAGGGACATCACGGCCGACACCACGGGGGCGAACACACCGGCCGCGAGCCCGACGCCCAGCGCGAGGTAGATGTAGACGACGTCCTTGGTGTCCTTCAGCGTGTTGCGGAAGCGAATCGCGGCCACGATCCCACCGAGCGCGAACGCGAGGGCGATGCTGTTTTGCACCAGAATCAACGTGCCCGCCACCGTCATCGGGAGCACAATCACGGTCTGCACGACTGACTGGTCGTATCCTCGATGCTGCTTCGTGATCATGTAGACCCAGGCGACCGGCAGGACCAGCGCCAACGCCCCGAGCATCGAGAAGAACGTGATGAGGGCGAGGTTCGCCGAGCCGAGACTCGCCACTCCCGGCGTGTTGGCGGCCTGGTCCAGCGCGTCCTTCCGGCCGCCGGTGCCGTGAATCGGTGAGAGCCTCTGGAATGCCTCGAACAGATCGACGATTTGTGGGAACGCCTTCACGAGCAGCCCGACGGCGACGCTCAAGACGACGTAATAGGCCGCCAGCCGCACGAAGGGGGACTGCCACATGCGCGCCATATGCGCTCCTTCTAAGCGCCGGACCGCAAGCGCGGCTCAAGCGCTGCTCGGCGGGGGCCGCACCCCCGTCCCGCAATACTACGCGTCGGGAGGAGCCTCGGCCAGCGCGACGGCGAACGTCAAACGGCCCCGGGGGGCTCGTCCCGGGGCCGTGACGTCTCCCAGTGTGCCGACGCGTGCTATTGCACAGTGACCGTGACGTGCATGCCGAGCGCGACGTGCGGCATGCAGTAGCCCTTGTAGACGCCCGCCGGCGCCCCCGCAAACGACACGTCGTATTTCTCGTTCGGCTGCGTCAGGAACGGACCGGTCAGGTCGCCCATCGGGTTCGGCATGCCCTTCTTCAGCGCGTCCGCGCCACCCTTGGGAACCGAGTCGGCGTAGAACGCGACGTTATGCGGGCCACCCGACACGTTGATGAACCGCACCGTCGAGCCGGCCTTGATCGTCAGCGCGGCCGGCTCGAACGCGGCCTTGGTGGTGCCGTTTCCGGTCATTTTCACTTCAACCACGACCGCCTCGGTCGCGGGCGCCGCCGGTGCGGCGGCGGCGTTCGCCGTCCCCGGAACGGCCGCTGCTGCCTGGGACGCGTTGGGCTTGCTCCCGCCGCCGCAGGCGCCGGCGACAAGGGCGAGGAGCGTAGTGAGCGCGATCAACCGCATTGCTGATTTCCTCCGGTACGATGGCTCTAGTGTCGCTTGTGAACGCGTTCACAATAACCGCACCGCTCGCAAAACGGGAGACCTCCCAAGCCCAGTCCGCGGTTGCGCTTTCGCACGCCGACGACGACACTCTTCCCCATGCCCAGCCCCGCGCTGCCCCAAATGTCTCCCGACGAGCTCGCGCAGCGCCTCGACCGCGGTGAGCCGCTGCAGCTGCTCGACATCCGCGCCAGCGAGCGCGTCGCGCAAGGCGCCGTGAGCCTGGGGCCGACGCTCGATTTCCGTGCCTTCCCCGCCTCGCAGATGTACGCGCTCCCGCGCCTCGACCCGCTGGCGCTCGATCCCGGCCGGCCGGTCGCCGTGATGTGCGGACACGGGAACTCGAGCAGGCAGGCGACGCTGTTCCTCCGTGCGCAAGGCTTCGACGCGTACTCCGTCACCGGCGGGATGGCCGCGTGGGAGACGGTCTATCTGCCGCGGTTCCTCACCCCCACACCATCGGTGCAGCGGGTCGTGCAGCTCGACCGCGTGGGCAAGGGCGCCCTGTCTTACGTGTTGGTGAGCGACGGCGACGCGGTCGTCGTCGACCCGGGCCGTCACCTGGAGCGTTACGACGAGCTGCTGCGGGCGCTCGACGCGACGCCCGCCGCCGTGGTCGACACGCACATGCACGCGGACTACTTGAGCGGTGCGCGCGCCGCCGCCGCGCAATGGCAGGTCCCCCACTTCCTCCATCCCGACGACGCGCGCTCGCCGTTCGACGGGCGGGAGGGCCGCTTCACCTACCAACCGGTCACGCACGGTGACACCATCGCCGTCGGCCGCGCCACGTTGCGCGTGGAGCACGTGCCCGGACACACGCTGGGCAGTATCGCGCTCCTGGTGGACGACGCACTCGCCCTGACCGGGGACTTCCTCTTCGTCCAGTCGGTCGGCCGACCCGACCTCGGCGGACAGGGAGATGCCTGGGCGCGACTCCAATGGCACAGTCTCGCCCGGGCGCAGCGCGAGTGGCCGGGAGATCGGCTCGTGCTCCCTGCGCACTACGCCGGCGAGCCGGAACGCCGCGCCGACCGGGCCGTGGCGGCGCGTCTCGACATCATCGCGGCGACGAACGCCGCCGTCGCGATCGGCGAGGAAGCCGCGTTTCTTCGGTGGGTCGCCGACAACACGCCCCCACCGCCCGAGACCTACCGGACGATCATGCTGGCGAACCTCGGACTGATGGCCGTGTCGGAGGCGGAGGCGGAGATTCTGGAGTTCGGGCCGAATCAGTGCGCGGTGAAATAGCGCCTATTCTACGGGCGCTTGCAGCACCACGTAGGTCCAGTCCGTTCCGCCGAGCGTCTGCAGACCGTAGGACACACCCGCGGGAATGTGGACCAGGTCGTTCGCCGCCACCTCGATGCGGTCCCCGTCGAGCAGCATCACACCTCGCCCCGCGAGTGTGAAGATCAGCATGCCGGCCCCCTCCTCCATCGTGATCGGCACCACGGCGCCCGGGTGCATCACCATGTGCTCGAAGCTGAGCCCGGCGAGCATCCCCGGCAGATTGAGAACGGTGTGGCGGCGTAAGTCCTCCGCCGTGGTAGGCAGCTTGGTGAGGCGGCGGTAAGTGTAGCGCGACACGAGTCCCCATCCCTAGGGCGCTGCAATCTTACGGCCGACAACGAAGAGGCGCGCCCCCAAAATGCGTGCGCCGTCGCCCCCACCGCAACCCCTTGGCGCGCCGCTACGGTACCACTCGCCCTCAACGCCTCGTCCGGTCGGCTGTGCAACCCGTTTCCCGGCAATCGTCTCTCATGGCGTCCCTCACAGGAACCAGTCCCATGCTGTCCCTGAAACGCCTGCCCGGGCTCGCCGCAGCGCTGTGCGCGATCGCCCTTCCCGCATTCGCCCAAGGTTGGATCGAGCCGGTGCGGCCGCTGCCGCGCGGCGCGATCGAAAAAATCCGCAGCGCCGTGCAGGTCGCGGTGACCGGTCGCATCGCACGCGTCACCGTGGAAGAATGGTTCCGGAACTCGGGGCCCTTGATGGACGAGGGGAGTTACCTATATCCGCTCCCCGGCGAGACGGTGTTCAGCGACTTCTCACTGTGGCAAGGAGATCGCGAGCTCAAGGGGGAACCGATGGACGCCGCGCAGGCGCGGTCGATCTACGAGGAGATCGTCCGGCGCAAGCGCGACCCGGCCTTGATCGAGCTGGCAGGCCACGGCCTGCTGCGGGCCCGCGTCTTTCCCATCACCCCGGGCGAGACGCGTAAGATCACGCTGCGCTACACGCAGGTGCTCGATCGGGTCGGCGACGCGGTGCGATTCCGCTACGCGGCAGGCACGGCGGCCGTCTCGCGCAGCTTCCGCCTCCAGGTGGACAGCGCTGCTGGCGTGGGTGATCCGTACTCCCCCACGCACCGGCTGACGGTGAGTCGCAGCGGCGATCGCCTGGAGCTCGCGCTAGCCGACACGACCGCCGGCGGCGATCTCGAGTTGCTCCTGCCCCTCGCGCGAGGGCTCGTCGGCATGTCGCTTCTCACCCAGCAATCGGCCGGGGAGGACGGCTCGTTCATGTTGCTGCTCGCACCGGGACGCGCCGCGGAGGTGGGAGAGCCGTTGCGGCGCGATGTCGTCGCCGTGCTCGACGTGTCCGGCTCGATGTCGGGCGACAAGCTCGACCAAGCGAAGGCCGCGCTGGTGCAATTGCTCGGCGGCCTGCGCCGCACTGACCGGTTCCGCGTCGTCACGTTCGGGAGCGGGGTGCGCCGCTACACCGTCGGCTGGACCGACGCGTCGG
>Ga0209157_1002343_pt1 | contig 15161 bp, 13 predicted proteins | sample GraSoiAngelo_135_FD_185892 | JGI IMG/M metagenome (GOLD analysis project Ga0209157, IMG submission 185892) | Grasslands soil microbial communities from the Angelo Coastal Reserve, California, USA - 14_0929_05_40cm (SPAdes) (version 2) | ecosystem: Environmental > Terrestrial > Soil > Grasslands ... | reverse complement strand
AGCGACGTGTTCCAGCACTTCTGTGCAGACTATCGCGTCGAATGAAGCGTCGGGAACAGGAATGGCGGCGGCATCCGAAACATGGTCGATCGTTCCATAGGACCACGACCCGACTTCATTCATCGAGCCGAATGCCGTCGGCTCGTGAGCACAGAAGTCCTGCGCCACATAATGGCAGTGCGCGAAGAGCGGGCGATAACGGCATGGGCCGGCGCCCACGTCGAGGACCCGGGACCCGGGCGGAATCGATCGAGCCTGCTCGGCAACCCATCGATCCCGCTCGTGATCGCCAAACGAGTAAACCTTACGCCACATCGACTGTCGCATCCCGCTGCGATCGAAGTCCGACGATGTTAAAGAGATATTCGAACCGCCGATCCCAGGTGTGCTCTCGCCGCGCTCGCTGCAGACCGCGCGCAGCGATCGACATTCGCTCTTCGGGATGGCTGAGGTAATAGCGCACTTTCTCAATACATTCATCGATTGATGCGTAACAGACAATTTCCTGACCCTCCTCGTAGAGTGGAGTCAGATCGGGATTACGGTGCGTAAGGTAAAGAGCGCCTGCCATCGGCGCGTCGAAATCACGCAATTTCAATGTGTAGACGTCGTGGTTGTGGCCGACAGTTCCAATGCCGAGGATGATTCGCGACCGGCTGAAGATTTCCGCCGCACGCTCGGCGCTCACCGGACCATTGGGCCAGCCCGGTCCAAACGCGTCGATGGAAACACCCGCGTGTTGCAGCGCATCGACGATCTCCGCACGGATTCCGTATCGTGCCCCGACGAAGGTGACATCGAATTCCTTCTCCGACTCCGGTGACGGCCGAAAAATGTTCGCGTCGCTAGCCATCGCAAAAAATACGGCCGGGCAGTCTTCCACCCAATAGCGAACGAGGGCTTCCGGGCTGGTGGTAAGCGTCAGATCCACCGCGGCACAGAGTCCCACGGCGCCGAGGCGAACATGGTGATGCCAGGCCCAGTGCTCCGGAAGGCGATCATCGAGCGCGAGGTTGACCGTCACAGCGCCTGCGTCGCGCGCGTGGCGCAGCGCGTCGGGCGAGAGAAAATTTGCCCACATTTGGCCGAAGACGAGATCCACCGGACCGTTCCTTCGGAATTCAGCGATCTGCTTCACCAGCATCTGTGAATTGCGCTTGACGAGCGACGGGTCGTAGAGAAGCGGCGAATCGGAACGGAGACCGTACTCACCATTCCAGTCCACGACCGCACGCACCTCAGCACAACGCTGCAAAGCGGAGAGAAATCCGGAGTTGTCCTGATTCCAGTTCGTGCCCACCCACAGCACGCGCGGCTTCTGTCCCACCGGAATCGACCGCGGAAGACCTCGCGCTGCGAGGCGCTGACGCAGTAGCGCGACGCTTTCCTCTTCTGAGTATGAGAGAGCGCGTCTATCCGCTTCCCGTCGATAGAAGTCGGCAAGTCCGCGGTTGCGCAGCTTCAGGCGCCATGATTTCCACCGAGCATTCGTTCGATAGAGCGGCCCAATGCTCTTGAGACGGCGTTTCACAGCCTGAAGGATCAGCATCCGAATCAGAGAAGGCGACCACCGATCCCGATCAGCGCACTCTGCGCAATCTTGCGGGTAAGGGCAGCGATGTCACGGACAAAGATCGTGTTGTTGTCGTTGCTATTGAGGCCCTGCAAGGGCGTGAACAGACGCCGGAACGGGTCGTAGGCGCAGGGAAAGAACCCATACCTATTGAGGAGTCGAAGAACTTCACTCTCGTCAAAACCGTACGCGTGAGAGGCCTCGTTCACCTCGGCGATGATCGCCTGAACGGCCGGCTGGCGAAGAACACGATCGCCCCCGCGAAGAACGGCCTCCTCATATCCCTCAACATCAATCTTGATCAACGCTGGCAGATCGTCGATAAATGCGTCGTCGAGGGTCGTGACGTCGACGACAATCGCTGAGCGCGACTGCGCCTCGGTTACACGATTCATGGTGTCAAACTGTGACGAGAAGTGCACTTGCCCAGCCTTGTCTCCCACAGCGCACCGCAGCGGTGTGGCCAGCCCTTCGATTCTGTTCAGCGCGATGTTGCGGACTAGTCGCTCATAGGTCGACGGCACTGGTTCGAAGGCGCAAGTTCTCGCACGCTTTACGCCGGACGCCAAGATGGTGTAGGCACCGCTATTCGCGCCGATATCCGCGAAGAGATCGCCGGCGGCCAGAAAGTGGAGAAGGAACATCATGTCGGAGAATTCCAGAAGCCCGGTGTAGATGTTTCCTGTCAGCCCCGTCTCGCCGCGGCGCACGTAGAATTTCGTTCCACCGACCCAGTCGTAGATCATCTCCTTCCGCAGAAGGCGGCTCGCCAGCTGCCACTTTGCAGTATTGAATGCGATTCGCGAGAAGCGCCCGCGGCTCAGAGGATGTTTGAGCAACATGCGAACTGACTTCACGATTTCGAGCATGAATGGAGCTAAATCTTGAACTTCTTCACCGTGCGAATGATTTTGTTCACATCCCGATCGCTCAGACGCGGGTGCAGCGGCAGACTCAATGCTTCTTCGTTGAGTTGCTCCGTAATCGGCAGTTTCGCAGTCGAGCGGTAAATCGGATTCATGTGTAGCGGGTGGTAGCGCAGCGTGGAGTAGATCCCGTTGTCGTACAGGTAGTGAGCAAAACGGTCGCGGTGCCCGCCGAGGATGCGGACGCAGTAGGTGAAATACGAGTGCTGCTCGTCCGCCTCGGGATCCGCGGGACGCACCAACCAGTCAATCTTCAAGAATTCGTCCTGATAACGCTCCCACAGCTGCTTGCGATATTGCTGCAGCCGGTCGAGCTTTCCAAGTTGCGCAAGGGCAATGGACGCCGCGATGTCATTCGGTAGAAAACGCGGGAAGAACTCGGCGATGTTGTACTCCCACCAGCGATACTTCGTAACAGATGCTTCGAAACCCGACTTGCCGATGCCGCAGTATCGCAGCACACGGGCGCGTTCCACGAGACTTGAGTCGTTCGCTGTGATCCCGCCGCCGTCGGGGCTCGCCAGATTTTTGATCGCATCGAAGCTGTACATCCCGAGTGTTCCCATCGATCCGCAATACCGGTCCCCGATTTTTGAGTCCACTGCGTGGGCAGCGTCTTCGATGACCGGTAGCCCCAGCTGCAGAATCGGATCGATGCGCACCGGCTTGCCAGCGTAGTGGACGATCATGATGGCGCCCGTATTCTTGGTCATGTGCGGCTCGATTGTCGCCGCGGTAACGTTGTAGGTGTTCAAGTCCACATCGCAGAACACAGGAACGTGGCCACTGAGGACGACTGCATGTGCGCACGAAATCCACGTAAAGGAAGGCAGGATGACTTCCGATCCCGGAGGGAGATCGAGCAGCCGGACCGCCATGTGCAAACTGTTGGATCCGCTGTCGAGCATCGCGAAATCTTTCAAGTGCAGGCGTTCGGCAAACTGACGTTCAAAAGCGCGGACCTTGGGCCCGATTCCCATCCATTGCGCCTTGATGCTAGAAGCAATCTCGCGAATCTCTTCCCGACCTACTGAAGAACCAAATACCGAGATGATCTTTTTCGCCACTCTTACCTTTCTTCCAGCACCGAGATTTGGGGGAGCTCCAGGGAGCCGTTGAACTCGAGCTCGAGGTAATCGTCTCCCCCACCGATGGAATGAAAACCGTTGCGCTCGTACCAGCGGACCGCCGGATTGTTCTTCAGAACTTTCAGGCGGAGCGGACGGCGGGGATAGCGGTCAAACGCGAATTTCGCCATCATGCGAATGCCGCGAGTCATGTATCCCTTTCCACTGAATCGCTCGTCACCCAGAATCACGTTGTAGATGTCCAGCTCGTCCCCAAGAACGCGCACCGCGAGACAACCGATTGGTTTTCCCTCGACGATCACCATGAACATGTGATCGTCGGGACGCCGAAGATGACCTTCGAACCATCGATGTTGGCCGTCCCGTTCGATTACATTCTTGAAGAAGAAGTACTGTCGGTTTGCGTTCTTCCAAGCCCGAAGCGACTCCTGGTCTTCCCACGTCGCGCTGCACAGAACAACGGCATGGTCATTCGGCGCTGTGATTTTGATTCTGGGCTTCATGCGCGCGTGCCATTCTCGAGAGCCGCGCGAATCATCGCCGCACCCCGTTTAGGCGGCCAACTTTCGGCCGTCTGACGAGCCTGCCTGCCCATGGCTTTGCGCTCCTCTGGGTGCGTCACCACGTAAGCCACATGTGCTGCGAGCTCCTGAAGATCGTCGGGTGAGTAGAGAAATCCGTTCTGTCCATGAATGATGCGCTCGGCCGCCGACCCCGCGCCGTGGGACCCGATGACCGCTACACCAGAGGCCATGGCGTACAACGTACCGCCGCCAAACGCGTCGAATCGGGCCGGATGTAAGAAGACATCCGCCGCCCCGATCACCTGCGCGTAACTCGAGGGGTCCAGCCAAGCCTCGAACTTAACGCATTCGTCGAGCGCGAGCTCCTGAACGAGCGCGCGGAGCCGTTCCCCTTCCGGACCCGAACCGACGATCAGCACCGTGAGCCGCCGCAGCACGTTCGAATCGAGCAGGCGCAGCGCCTGAAGCAGCAGGTCGTAACCCTTGCTGAAATCGAGGCGGCTGGCCGCGACGGCAAGGCAGTTGTCGTTCGGCATCTTGTATTTGTCCCGAACCGCGGAACGATCTGCGTCCGACATGGGCTCGGGGAGTTCGATGAAAATCGGCAGATTCACCACGTTCGCGGCCGGGAAGCCCTGTTTGACAAAGAACGCGTTCGCGCGATCGCCGACGACGAACAGCGGCCGTGCGCGTCGTTTCAAAATGCGATAGATCACCGCCCTCGCCCAACGCCGGAGCAAAGTCTGATGATTGCCGACCGGCAAATCCGTCCAGTAGATGAAGCATCGGCGGAGCAGCCACGACGCGAGAAGCAGAAATCGCGTACCGAATGTTGAGTAGCCGACAGCCATGAACTTCTCGGACGGCCGGAAAAGGACTCGGCTCGCGAGTTTCAACTTCGCCGGCCATGTGTCACAGTAATGATTGTCATTCTCCCCACCCAGCGGCTCTTTCCACGGAAGAAGCTTGTGCAGCCGCATCCCATACCACGTGACGACGCGAAGATCGGGATATTGCGAACGCAGCGCCGCGACTAACGCGTTGTTATGAGGTGTGGCGAGATCCTGCAGCAGATTCAGGGTAATTGTCATAAGGAGCGGTTGCACGAAACTGCGGCCACGCGTCGCGTAAGAAACTGTTCATTCGGCTGCGGACGTCATGTCCGTCCTCGACCACGCGGCGGTGGCCTGCGGCGGCGATGCGCTCGCGGATCGCTGTGTTTGTGAGGTAGAAGTGGATCTTGTCGAGCAATTCCTGGCGTGAACGAAAGAACTCCGCGTCGACACCCTCCTGGTACAACGAGGCAAGGTCATCGCTATACTCGCTCAACATGAAAGTACCGATCGCTGGAATCTGAAAATTGCGGCGCGTGTACGTATCGTGGTTGATCTTCGACAGGAAGCAGAGAGCAATCGAAGCTCCCGAAATCGCTTTCCGATACTCGTCTCCGAGAACCGGCGCGACGGCAAATGGGGACCTCAGCGGACTGTCGCGGGGAACGTTAGCGGGCCATGCGCCGCCAAACAGATTGAGTTTGACGCCAGACGCGGCGACGTCCTGGAGAGCATCGAGGCGGCCATCGTCTTCGTAGTGTCCGGCGAATACCACGTCGGCGATGAAGCGCTCTTCGCCGGGCCCCGGGGTTGAGCGGAAATCCTCGCCGGGAATGTAGTAGGACCGTAGAAGACTGATGTTCGTCGCTCCGAGGCGCCGAAGATCTTCGAGGTTGGAATCTCTGTAGACGAAATGGTGATCGAACAAAGGGATCGCTTCTCGGAAGTGTCGCCAGTACGCCGCATTTTTACCGAACGGATTGTCATTGGCATACGCGACGAGCTTTGGCTGCGGATTCAGATTGCGCAGCTGCAGGACCGTCTTCGCGTACACGTGGGTCGCGCTGCACAACCACACGACGTCCGGTTGCTCGGCGCGAGCAACACGGATCAGGTTTTCGTTCAGTGTCTTCAGCGCCGGTCCGGTCAGCAAACGATTCTGCAGGCGAAGAGCGAAAGAGCGAGGAATCGGCTCGACGCGGCCGGCGGTCCACTTGAAAAAATCGGCACACCAGCTGAACTCGACGACCGTGCAGCCGAGCGAGCGAAGAGCCGTCGCACACGCGCGCTCGTACCAGGGCCACATCCCCGGTCCGGCGATCAGAATTTTAGGAGGAGAAGTAGTCACTGAAATCGGCGGTGTGCTCGTCGTGCATCTCGGGCCTCCACGCCGGATTGGGCATGTTGAGGATGAGCGCGTCTTCAGCGCCAATGTTCACGATCAGAGCCGGAACTCCCGTCGGGATCTCGACTGACTGGTAGTCATGCTCTTCGCCGCTGAAGTACTCCTGAAATCCCTCATCCGTCTTGACGACGATCTTGACGTTTCCCTTGATGCAGGTGAAGAAACCGGTTCGTATGTAGTGCAGATGCGGGCCCTTGGTTTTCGCAGGTGTAACGACAGTGAGGTACACCTGTTGTGGTTCGCGGCCCGGCTTGAAGAACTTGTCATGGATGTTGTAGATCGGCACGAGGTATCCGTTCTCCGAGCCGTCGGCGTCCTTGGTGACGAACTTCTGGTGTGAGTGCGTGCGCAGCTTCACTGCGAGGTTCTCCCAAGAGGGTGAACGGGCCACTGCGGGGAGGAGCCAGCCAGCCGTCGTTCGCGGCCGACCACGCGCACGGTAAGCACGCGCAGCGGGCGAAACACGACGACCAGCGTGATCAAAGCGAGCGGGATGGCTACAAGATGGTTCATGAAACCCGTGAATCCCATCCAGAAGGTCGGCAACATCGCCGGCAGCAAGAAGAGTGCGTAAATGAACCGCACACGCGAGCTTCCAGCCATTGCGGCGAACGCGCCGAAAAGCAAACCGTACACAAACATCAGCGCGATGCCCGGATAACCAAAATTCGCGTACAGCTCACCGGGCATGCTGACCGGACTGCCTGTCGATTGCGGCCATCCCATCGTACGGGTGATGTCATCGATGCCGTACCACGACGGTTTTGATGGCCAGATCAATCGGGGCACCGGCAGCAGCAACATGTCTCGAATCGTCTTGCCGTGGAAGAATTGAGCGTTACGAGGGTAGAAATCGAGGACTGAGGCAAGGCCGACGAGCCCCTCACCGCGAACGAAACGGTCCATCTCAATCATCATCGAATTCCCGAAGGTCATCTCGAGCCGTCCGGAGCGCGCCGTCGCCACATTCCGCAGAACGCCGTAGCCGGTGAACAACACCGCACCAATTGCCAGAAAGGCGTATACGCGCCGCCGCACCTCACGTCTCTGCAATAAGCGCGTGAGATGTCTGCCGAAACGCTGAACCCCTTCCTGTTCCAGCACCGCCAGCGCAAGCAAGTACACAAGGACCGACCCTCGGAACAACCGCAGGCTCGCGACCACCAGTCCTGCCAGGAACCACAGGAGCCGCGATGTTCTGGAGCGTGAATGCACAAAGAAGATGATGGCGATAAGTTCGAGAAGATAGATGTCGAGGCTGACCGCGAGAAGCATGTTGGCGCCTGCTTGGGGCGCCGCGCCCGCGAACCGGTTGGCGACGAAGTAATCGAGAACCGCCGCAAATGATCCATATACCGCCAATTGTGAGAAGAGAAAGATGAGATATCCGGCCGCCGCAAGGACAAAAAGGAGGATTGCCCGTCCACGATGGAACCGGTACAGCGCGCGCCGTCCAGTCCGGATTCTGCTAGCCGCGAGGTAGCCCATTCCGAACAACGCCGTCGCGACCGTCGCGACCAGCACGGCGCGTCCGAGCATCAACCGGGCAGTCGGCGCCACCCACTCTACTGCCCATCGATTATTGATGCCCCGTGCCGCCCAGTTGAATCCCATCGCTGTGAGGCCGGCGGGGATGAACATGTCGAAGATGGACATCAACAGGAACAGAATCCACGGCGTGACGATCCGGCGCCGGAAGCCGAACCACAGAGCCGTCATGCATGCCGCACACATCATGAACGCCCACACTGCGATCAGGGCGGAATTAGCCATCCGTGAGCTCCTCCCGGTTCAACGGTGTCGTGGTGCCAAAATTGCCGACATGTCTCGTGGTAAGAAGGCGCAGCGAATTCGCCGTCGTCAGCGCGCAGTAAATGAGGCCGCAGACAACATTCGCGACGACCACACCGCGCACGCCGAACTTCTCCGCGGCATAGAAATTGATCCCTACGGTGATGACTCCGGTCAGGATCTTCACGACAACATGCCCGCGCAGGCGGTTGAGAGCAAGAGGAATCATCGCCACCATGTTGCCGATTTGTACCGCGCCCAGACCGAAGATCAGGATCCAGATGTACTGACCCGCTTCCCGGAATTGGCTGGAAGCGAACGTCACTGCGATCGGTTCACCGAACCATTTCGCAATACCCGCAGCTCCTATAGTCAGAATCGTCAGCAATCCCACGCCTAACACCGTGACCCGAACCGAGGCGTTTCGCCGTTCGACATCGGTGGCGTCTCCTGCGCGTTGGAAGATGATCGGGTTCAAAAACTGCGGAATCGCTCCGGCGATCACCAGTGCAGGAATTGACGCCAGCTGGAAAGCATACGCATAGATTCCAACCGCGGCGTCGCCCACATATGTCTTCAGCGCCCAGCGGTCGCCTGAACTCTGCATCCACGCAAACGCGCCCCAGAGCAGAAAATACTTTCCGTAGTTCCAAAGTTTGATCCGAAGGGCCTTTCGCTCCGCAGCAAGTGCCGATTGAGGGGGAAGCGAGCGCCAGTAACTGCGCGCCTGGATTCCGACCGCAGTCAGCATTGCCGCGGCGAAGGCCCACGCCACGGCGCCAGCCGAGTGTGGCACGAGCTGAGCGGCCGTCATCCCGCCACCGAGCCGCACGAGCGGGTCGACGAGTTGTGATGCCGCCGCGCTGGCACGTCGTCGTGCCGCAGAGAACAGCGCCCCAAAATAGCCCTGGACGCTGTAACCGATTCCGTAGATCAGCATCCCGGTAAGGATCACCAGCCAGCCTGTACCGAGACCACGGGAGATCAGCCAGCATATCGGAACGCCGACGACGATGACGATCAGCGCCAAGACTCCGCTGGCTTCCGCGGCGACGCGAGCCAAATCGCGTTGCTGATTGCGTTCGGCACAGATCGCGTAGTAGCGCATCAGCGCCAGTGTCAAAGGTCCGAATACCAGCTGATTGAGTAACATGGCCAAGGTCATCCCAAGGGCAAGCCGGCCGTACTCGGCTCGCGCGAGCGTTACCGTCAGCACTTTGACGGCCAGAACTGAGGCCACAAGGACGATCGCCTGCCCCGTGGCCATGATTGAAAACTCCTTCGCCAGCCGTCGCACGTTCGGCAGGGCCCAAGTCCGAATCGCCATTGAGAGCCAGGTCAGGGACACACTTGTATTGAGAATTTAGTAAGTCTGACGGGTTATGAATTCGCGGTGAGTCGCTGATTTGCGGCCCAGAATGAATACGACATGCTCGAAGGGTGGCTTAACCCAATGAACTTTCTCCACTGTGAAATTCGCTCGCTCCAGGAGTACCAGCAGATCGTTATAAGTGGGATGCCACACGTGATCGTCGTGATCGCCCATTCCGAAAACCCGGCGCAAAGCGGCGATGCCGGTCCGCGTCCAGCCCTCATCCCTCAGTTTTTTCCGCAACCGTGCAAACAGCAGTTCCGCGCCGCTGCGATCCGGAATTGAGCTCGCCCCTCCTCGCGCATACAAGCCGAGCAGCAATCCGCCTCCGGGCCGCAGCACCCTGTGCGCTTCGAGCAGAGCGAGCAGAGGGTCGAAAAAGTGATCGAGCACCGACCGCATGTGTACGTAATCAAACAATTCTGCTTTCAGCGGCAAGCGCTCAGCTTGCGCACGAAGGAAAGCGCACGGCTGGGCGAGGCACGGATACGCCTTTACGAGATTCGGCTGCGACGCCAGTCGCTCGAATGATTCCGTGTAAGGGTCGACGCCGAGGTACTGCGCGTCGGTCGGCAGAAAGTGTCTGAGCCGACCCTGATGACCACCGACGTCCAGAACGTCGCCGGCGAGATGGAACTCGGTGGTATAGATTTCCCGAACGCCCTCGATTCCCTCCAGGTGTTGCTGCAGATCGTCACCCAATTTGGCATCCCAACTCTCGTACTCGTCTTGTCCATGTTGCCACTCGGCTAGGACATGGGTCATGAACGGAGGGTGATCAATGACGAAATCCCAGATTCCATCCGCTCGACGCCGGAACTGCTGCCCGCACGTATGGCAGCTGCACGCGTCGCTTTGCCACGTCAGCTCGCTCTTACACAACGGGCAGGCGATATGTTCTTGAAAATTGGCGGGCAGGAAAGGTCGCATGTGTTTCAGCGCGTCTGGGGGTGCGCTTCAGTGCAGATAGCCCAGCGAGCGGAGCCGCTGAATCGATTCTCGGGTGGAATCCCGTCGGTTACCGCCCGTCGACGTTGATGCTGTGAGCGGATAAGTGGTGATTTCCTGACCGAAGATGTAGGGGAGCAGCGATTTGCCGAAATTTCCGACTGTCGACTGATTCGCCACGTTGCGCCAGTCCATTCCCACCAGATCGTAAATCGTCGGCGCAACATCGGCGATCGACACGAGAGATGCAATTCTCTTCGGGGCGATTTGAAACGAGCGAGGAAAGGCGATCAGCAGCGGAACGCGGTGTGTTGATTCTCGATCGCCTTCGTTATTAAACGAATGCGTAATCAGGCCGCCTTCGCCGAAGGATTCGCCGTGATCGGAAGTCACGATGACGATCGTCGAATCGGCATAATGCTCGTCCTCGAGAAACTGAAAGAATGATCTCAGGTGTGCATCGGCGGCACGAACTTCTCCGCCATACCGGGACCGATATGTCGCCAGGGCGTGTTTGGATAGATGATCAGTCAAGCACCACGCACGACCGTCCGCACGTCGAAGCCGGCTCAAAACGGTATCGCGACGCGCCTTGTTGTTAATCGTGTCCGGGTGGAGGAGCTCACTGGCAACATGTCGGAACCGGACGTCCGCGTCAACATCTCTTGACTTCCGGCCCGATTCCTCAACCGCCCGATCGTAATAAGTGGCATCGGGGAAATAGGGGTCATGCGGCTCGAGAATGTTAGCGAAGGCAAGGAAGGGAGGTTTCGCTGATTGAATCTTTTTTTCGAGCGCAGCCAGAACGCGCGGCGCTGAACAAAAAAGATGCATGCGATTGAAGTCGTTCACTCGACCGCCGTAGGAACGAATCTGAGCGTCGATGTTCGGCAGCAGGCGCTCCCGTTCTGGCGCGGGCAATTTCAGCCAATCGTCGTAGAGACAATCGTAGTTCTGAAAAGCCTGAATAACCGACATCGTCGCGCGACTGAGATTGCCATTCGCAGAAACTCCGACACTGCTGTAGCCGAGAGATCTGAGCTGATGCGCAACTGAGTAATCTTGCCGATCGATTGCGGTGTGCCAGCCCGCGACAAAACCGGTCAGCAGAGAGAAATGCGATGCCGGCGTGGAGTCGAAGGTACTGTACGCGTTGTCAAAAGATACAGACCGTCTGACGAGCTCACGCAGAAAGGGAGTGGTGTTCGGAAGGGAGGGGTCGACACTCGTCGCATCATAGCGAAGGGTATCGATCACCAGAATGATCACGTTGGGCTGCGCCGGCCTCGCAAGCGGCGGAACTGAACGCTTGACCGTCGCCGGGATGTTCTTCGTTCGTGGCGCCTGGCAGCTGACGATCAGGCAAAGCGTGACAAGAACAGCAACTCGCAGAGTGACGGAGGAGAGAACCCTGCTGAACGATTTACTGGTCATGCTTCGCCGTGTCATGCGCGGACGACCCTTGGAGCAGTTCCACTTGGTATGGCGTTGCGGGTATCGATGATGAGTGCCGCGCGTTGATAAAGATTCGGATCGGAAAAGACGCGGTGGGCCGTGAGGAGGACCAACGCATCAAACTCGCCAAAAGCCTCCGGGGTGCAGGGAACCGATTGCATTTCATACCGATGCTTGCGGCCCGGTCTGCTCTTGGAGATGTACGGGTCGCAATATGCCACTTCAGCTCCGCGCTCCCGCAGCAGCTCCAGAATTTCGAAGGAAGGCGACTCACGATCGTCGTCGATGTCCGGCTTATACGATAGGCCGAGAATCAACACCTTCGCGCCACGAATGCTCTTGCGGTCTTGATTCAACGCATCGATGGTTTTTTCAACGACATAGCGGGGCATCGATGCGTTGACCTCTCCGGCGAGCTCGATGAAGCGCGTCCACACGCCGTATTCCGCGGCTTTCCAGGTCAGGTAGAACGGATCGAGCGGAATGCAATGGCCGCCGAGGCCGGGACCCGGGTAAAAGGGCATGAATCCGAACGGTTTCGTCTTCGCCGCCTCGATCACTTCCCAAATGTCGATCGACATGCGGTCGAAGACGATCTTCATCTCGTTCACAAGCGCGATATTTACGGCTCGGAAAATATTCTCCAGGAGCTTTGCCGATTCGGCGACTTCTACAGAACTGACTGGAACCACGCGCTCGACGATGGCGCCATACAGTGCCGTGGCTGCGCGCAACGACTGCTCCTCGATCGCGCCGACGACTTTGGGGATCGCTTTCGTGGTGAAACGCTCGTTTCCCGGATCTTCGCGCTCCGGTGAAAATGCAAGAAAGAAGTCCCGACCGCTGATCAACCCGGTCGCCGCGAAACGCGACAGAAGCTCTTCCCGCGTGGTCCCGGGATAGGTTGTCGACTCGAGCACCACCAGTTGTCCTGGACGGAGATGCTGGGCGATGACTTCAGCGGTCATGCGCACAAACTTGAGGTCCGGCTCTCGGTGGTCACCGAGCGGGGTGGGAACGCAGACGATGATGGCGTCGCATTCTCGGAGACGGCTGAAGTCGGTCGTTGCGACGGCGCGTTCGGACCCGAAGGCCTTCGCAATCCGCTCCGCCCCGATGTGGCTGATGTACGAGTCGGCGCGGTTGAGCGTTTCGGTCTTTTTCGCATCGACGTCGAAGCCGATGACGGGAAATTGCGCCTCGTGGAAAAGCAACGCCAGGGGCAGGCCGACGTAACCCAGGCCGATCACTCCGACCTGCGCCGTGCGCTCGTCAATTGCCTGAAGAAGAGCACTCAATGTGGACTTGTCGGCTACCTCAGTGGTCATGTTTTTCTCCGCAAGGCGGGCTCCGCCCCTTTCGGTATCTGCCGCCGCAGCGGTTTGATGAGCCGAATCGACACGTGGACTGCTGATGCGGAGCTAGCGACTGCCGAGATCTGTTGCCCTCGCATCGCCGCTCTCGTCGAGCTCGCGATTGAGCCGCTCGATCTCCGCGGAAACCGAGTCGTACTCCTCCATCTTCCGTCGGAGGAATCGGTATGTAACGTTGATTTTTTCTTCAATTCCTTTGGGCGTAAGGATGTACGCGTACGTCAGCTTCTTCCGGCTGCCGCGAAAGTTCCGCATCTTCACGAGGCCCTTGGCGATCAGCGCTTTGACGCAGTAATTGATCTTGCCGACGCTGACGCCAAGATGCTGCGCCAGCTCGCGCTGCGATGCTTCCGGATGCTGCTCGAGATAGCGCAGGAGCCTATATCGCACCTCGTCTGTAATGGAGCGACCCATGGCGTTCAATGGCGTTCAATGGCGTTCAATGGCGTTCAACGATTGAACGCTAAATTGAAGCACAGGCGATCTGTGAAAAGCAATGCCTCGCGGACCGAGACCTGGCTCAGCGGCCGGTGATCGAAAGATTAACTCACCACGCAACCGTTGACGGTCGCCACACAGCGAGATGTCGCGCTGTCGGGCATTGACTTGACGCCGCAGGAGTCGGCTGACATCCTACGGCGGAATGCAGACCGATTACCCGACACTCGAACGACCTCACCACATCGATCGCGAGATCCTCCTGGAGCCAGAGCCGCCGGTCTCCATCAGCCATTTCACGCATGTCATTCGCAGCTACCGCCATGTGATTCTGCTTTCACTCGGCGCCATCCTGCTGGCCTACCTGATCATCGCCATCGGCTTGTACCTGTTCAGCCCGGCGGAGCGGGTCACTTCGCAGCCCTTCCGGCTCGATTTTGAAGGCGCGGGCAAGGGGGAGTATCCGAACAAGTCGAAATTTAACGTCGCCGACATCGTCAACGGTCCGATCGTTTCCCGCGTCTGGCAGGAGAACCACCTGGCCGATTACATGCCGTTCGGCGAGTTCAGTCGAGCGGTATACGTGCTCGAGTCGAATCGAGACTTCGAAATGCTGGCCGCCGAATACCAGGCGAAGTTGGCCGATCCCAAACTGTCACCGATCGATCGCGACCGTCTGCAAAAAGAATTCGAGCTGAAAACGCAAAGCATCGCCAAGAACGAGTACGCCGTATACCTCAGTCATCGCGGCAAACGTTCCATCCCCGAGTCGCTGGCGAGAAAAGTGTTGCTCGACATCCTCAACAACTGGGCGGACTTCGCCGTCAACCAGCAACACGTGATTGCTTACCAGGTTTCCGTCCTTTCACCGGAGATCCTCACGCCGAGCGCCGTGGAGAAAAGCGATACCATCGCGGCAATCGAGAAACTACCTGGGGCCACTCTCGCTCGCACACCCTCCGACCGCTTGTCGCTCGAAGAAGTGCGCATTCGGCTGGACGAGATTCTTCGTTTTCGCCTTGAACCCCTGCTCGCCATCGTTTTGCATGCTCCCACCCTGGTTCCCGATCGCACTTCAACGACCCGTTTCCTTGAGAGCCAGCTTGCGTATGACCAGCGTCAGCTTGAAGCGACGCAGCGTATGGCTGACTCGATCCGTGAATCGATCGCTGTTTACGAGCAGCCCGCTGCCGCAGAAACGCCTTCAGCTCCAGCGGCGAAAAGCCTTGAGCCGACAAAGAATGGCGAATCGATCATGCCCCAGCTCAGCGATACCTTTCTCGATCGACTGATGTCGCTGACGGGGCGCGCTACTGACGCGCAGTATCGGCAGAACCTTGTGGACGACTTCCGCAAAGCCGTCGCCGATACGATTCCGCTCAAACAGGCCGTAGCCTATGACACGCAAGTGCTCGAGGAGCTTCGGAAACCGTCA
>Ga0209157_1002340_pt1 | contig 15166 bp, 20 predicted proteins | sample GraSoiAngelo_135_FD_185892 | JGI IMG/M metagenome (GOLD analysis project Ga0209157, IMG submission 185892) | Grasslands soil microbial communities from the Angelo Coastal Reserve, California, USA - 14_0929_05_40cm (SPAdes) (version 2) | ecosystem: Environmental > Terrestrial > Soil > Grasslands ... | reverse complement strand
GGAAGTCTCGTTCGGACGCGAGATCTGGACCGACCTCGACCTGGCCCCGCATGTCCAGCAGGTCAAGGACCGGATCGATACCTACATGCTGTATGCCGATTATCGCGGGATCGAAAACCACCGGCTCGGCGTCTATGGGATCGCCCGCGACGACCGCGCCAAGCACGAGGGGCGGCCGGTGCTTGCCGGGGTGCGCCTGCAAGGCACGCCCTCGGAGAGCCTGAGCTACTGGGGCGAGCTCGCGGCGGTGCGCGGCAAGGACGAGGATTCGCACCGGCTCAAAGGACATGCGTTCGACGTAGGCGGCACCTACCGGTTCGGCGGCCTGCCGTTCAAGCCGAACGTCACGCTCGGCTATGCCTTTGGCAGCGGCGACGGCAATCCCAACGACAAGACCAACACCGAGTTCCGCCAGACCGGCCTGCAGTCGAACGAGAGCCGCTTCGCCGGCGTCGCCCTGTTCAACATTTACGGCGAGGCCATCGAGACGGAGCTCAGCAACCTCCAGGTCGCCACCGTCGGCCTCGGCTTCCGCCCGGATCACGCCACGTCCCTGGATTTCGTGTTTCATCGCTACCGCCTGCACAAGATCGCGGACGAAAACCGCTCGTGGGCATTGACGGCGCTGATGAACCAGGTGCCCGGGCAGCAGAGCAAGCAGGTAGGACAGGCATTCGACATCGTCCTCGGGTTTCGCAACATGTTCGGCGTGCGCCGCCTGGGCCTCGACCTGCGCATGGGATGGTTCTTCCCCGGCAAGGCATTCAACCGGGACGAGGGCACCGAGGAGCAGCCGAGCATTCGCCGCGCCAACAACGCTTTTGCGTTTGCGCTGGTGGCGAAATTTTTCTACTGACCTGACAAGGAGGATTTCATGATCAAACAGGCACTGCAATGCGCGTTCGCCGCGACGGCGATCCTGGCGGTTTCTCTGGCGACGGGGCAGGGCAAGCCCGAGTGGCAGGAGGAATTCGGCATCTCAAGCTGCACCCTGCAGACCACCGGGCGCAATGAGTACTTCATTCTGGAGCCGGGCCACCAGCTGGTCCTGGAAGGCGGCGGCATGAAGCTGCACAGGACGGTGCTCAACGAGACGCGGATGGTGGACGGCGTTCTGACGCGGGTGGTCGAGGAACGGGAATGGAAGGACGGGCAGCTTCACGAGGTCGCCAGAAACTACTTCGCCATCTGCGACCAGACGAAGGACGTGTTCTATTTCGGCGAAGACGTCGCTTTCTACGAGAACGGCAAGGTCACCAAGACCGACGGCTCCTGGCTGGCGGGAAAGGGCAACCGTCCCGGCCTGATGATGCCCGGCAGCCCGCAGCCGAAGATGAAGTTCTACCAGGAGATCGCCCCCGGGGTGGCGATGGACCGCGCCGAGATCATGAGCCTCAGCGACACCTGCAAGACGCCGGCCGGAACGTTCCAGCGATGCATGCGGGTGAAGGAGAGCTCGCCGCTCGATCTGGGTGTGAGCGAGTACAAGTTTCACGCGCCCGGCATCGGCCTGGTGCGCGACGACAAGCTGCGGCTCGTGAAGCACGGCTTCATCGACGCCGCCGCGAAGGGCAAATAGCGCGGTTTACCTTTTGAAGGGAAACCGCCCGCGCCGGTACTGGATCAGCAGCCAGCCGCCCAGCATGCCTCCCAGATGGGCGAAATGGGCGATCCCGGCGGCCGTCCCGGTGATGCCGAAGAACAGCTCCAGGGCCGCGAAGCCGAAGACAAAGGTGCGCGCCGACATGGGAATCGGTGGAAACAGCAGGATCACCCGGCGATCCGGGAAGTACAGGCCGAACGCGAGCAGCAGGCCGTAGATCCCGCCCGAGGCGCCCACCGTCGGGTACGGCGTGCCTCCCATCCAGCCCGTGACGACCAGGTGCGTGACCGCGGCGGAGAGCACGCAGGCGAAGTAGTACGCGAGGTAGAAGCGCGAGCCGAACAGCCGCTCGATCTCGCCGCCGAACATGTAGAGCGCGAACATGTTGAAGAGGATGTGCGCGACGCCGCCGTGCAGGAAGCTGTAGCTGATGATCTGCCAGGGCTCGAAGCCGGGGCCGGCCTCCAGGCCGCTGCTCACCGGCCAGAGGGCGAACCACTCGATGAGCGGCAGGTCGGTCGCCATCTGCAGCAGGAAGACGGCGACGTTGACGACGATCAGCGCCTGGGTGACCGGGGGCATGGGCAGGAACGCGATAGTACCGCGGCGATGACGTTCAAGCGGCGTCCAGCTCCGGGTAGCGGCGGAAGATCCCCTGCTGGTTGAACGCAATGCGGCGCTTCGAGCGCAGGTATTTGCCGAGCCTCGGTCGCTCGGCGACGCGCTCGTGCAGCTCGACCAGGCGAGGGACATTTTTTTCCAGGCGGCTCATCGTCCGCGGGAAGGCGTAGCGCAGCCCCTCGATCATCTGGAAGAGGGAGAGATCGACGTAGGAAAAAGCGCTGCGGTCCATTTTCTCGAAGTACTGCAAGAACTTCGGCAGGCGTTCGGTCCTGAAGTCCGCTGCGCGCCGCTTTGCTTCGGGCCTCTGATCCTCGTAATAGAGGCCGCTGCCGATCGGGTGATGGGTGTCGTGCACCTCGGCCAGCCAGTCGGCGATGGTGAGCTGCAGCTGGTGCAGCCACAGCCGGCCGGCCTCGCTCCTGGGGGCAAGGCCCAGGCGGGGCCCGAGGTAGAAGAGGATGTTCGCGGTCTGGGCGATCAGCAGCTCGCCGGCGCGCAGGAACGGCGGCGCGAAAGGCGCTCGCTTGATGGAAGGGCTCTCGAGCATGTGCTCCATCGCCTGCATGCCGCGCGCACGGCGCGCAACGTCGAGGTAATCGGCGCCCGCGTCCTCGAGCGCGAGGCGGACGAACTCGCCGCGCCCTTGGATGGAAGGCCAGTAATAGAGCGCGTATCTCACAGGATCATCTGCGTCTGGATAGTGAGCGACAGCAGCCTGCCCGAGTCGTCGGTGACGCGCGTCTGCCAGACATGCGTGCGCCTGCCCTTGTGGAGGGCGGTCGATTCGGCGCGCAGCTTGCCCGCGGTCGCCGCCGCGAAGAAGTTGGTCTTCGATTCGAGCGTGGTGGTTTTCAGGCCCATCGCCGAGGTGCCGACCGCGCCGATGGTGTCGGCGAACGCCATCAGCGTGCCGCCGTGCACCGCCCCGGTGGTCGTCTTCAGGTGCTCGCCGATTTCCAGCTCGCCCACCACGCGCTCCGGCGCCACCTCCACGATACGCATCCCGAGGTGCGCCATCAGCCCGGTATTCCATTGATCGTTCACGGACATACCCCTCCTTTAGTGAAGTAGCTAGCTAGCCGAGCGCAGCGTTAGAGAGAAGAGTGTCATGGTCAGAGCGAGAAGAGCGGCGGCGCTCGCGGCGAGCGACCAGTGGATGCCGATGAGGCTGCCGCCGAGCCCGACCGTTACGCCGCTGAAGGCGCGCAGCCCGAGGCTCGCCATGGCGAACAGGCCGATGATGCGGCCCCGGACTTCGGAGGGCGCGTGCACCTGCACCAGGGTCTGCGCCATGGCGTTGAACGACAGCTCGAAAAATCCCGCGATGAACAGCAGCGCGAGCGCTAGCGGATACGACGTCGCCGCCGCGAAGCTGCCGATGGCAAGGCACCACAGCATCGCCAGCAGGAATGCGGTGCGCGCGTGGGGCGGCAGCAAGCCGCGGCTCTCGAGCACCAGGCCGGCGACCAGAGCGCCGGCGGCGTCGGCCGCGAGCAGCATGCTGTAGGTGAAATCGGCGTCGCCGTGACCGAGGTCGCGCGCGAACTCGGGCATCTGCGCCTGGTAGGCGTTGCCCACCAGCAGCGACGCGCCGCCCGCGAGGAGCGTCATCGACACGATCACGCGGCTCTGCGCAGCCGACCGGATCATCGGCAGCAGCTCGGCGGAGCCGCGCGAGGCTGGCGCCGGTTTGCGCCCGCCGTATGGCGCTTTCCACAGCCACAGGATGAGCGGCAGGTAGATCAGCATGTTGAACAGGATCCCGCGGGCGGGCCCCATCGCGAGCAGGATCAGGCCGCCGATCGCCGGGCCGAGCAGCAGCCCCAGGTAGCGGCCGGTGGCGATCAGCCGGATCGCGCTATGCAGGTGCTTTTCGCCGACGATGTCGTGGATCAGCAGCTGCGCCGCCGGCGCCCACAGCACGCCGGCGAAGCCGTGCACGACAAGCAGCGCCGCGGCATGCCACATCTCGAGCGAGCCGGTCAGGAACAGCAGCCCCCAGCCGAGCGAGGCCGCCATGAACAGCAGCATGCCGAGCTGGATGATGCGCCGCGGGTCGAAGCGGTCGGCGAGCGCGCCCGAGTACACCGAGAAGAAGAGGAACGGCAGCCAGTGCGACAGCACCGCGAAGCCGCCGAGCGCAGGCGAATGAAACTTCTGGAAGATGATCCAGTAGCTGATTACGTGCTCGATGCTGTCCGCCATCATGGCGAGCGCCGAGCCGATGAAATAGGCCCGGTAGCCCGGATGGCGCAGGGCGGCGAAGGACTGCTGCGGCACGCCCGGGCGCTGCGGCTAGGTGTTTTCTTCCGTCCTTGCGGCGGGGAGGGCGCCTTTTTTCGGCCGGCCCGGGCGGTAGACGACCTGGAAGATCTTCACCGGCGGCACCGCCGGCGGGCTCTCGAGGAAGCGGCAGTCGGACTCGGTCGGCATGCTCGCCAGCGCGCCGATGCGCTTGCCGGCGACGAACACCGTGTAGCGCAGCATGTGCGTCGAGTAGGGAATCGGCTGCGCCACCACCTCGTACTTGCCGACCATGAACCGCTTGCGTTCCACCACCGGGATTCTCATGGCGTCAGTATCGCTTTCCAGAGTTGAATTCCACCTTGACCCGCGCGACTGCGCGCCGCACCGCTTCCATCTCGGCGCGCGCCGTCTGCGCCTGCTGCATCAGGTCTTCGCTGAGCGCGCCGCCGGCCACGGCCTGCAGGCGCGAGATCTCGTCGTTGACCCGCTTGTAGCGCTCCGCGGCGAGGTTCCAGCGCTCCACCAGACGCTGCTCCTGCTCTCGCCATGCCTTGCGCTTGTCCATGGATGCCTTAGAGGTGAACCGTGAAGTTTATCACACGAAGCGCCCCTTCCGGCCGCCGGTTTAGGCGGTAGGAGCTTGAAAAGGCTTATGAAAGCCCCGCCGGGGGCTCAAAACCTGGTGGCCCGCTGAATGGCCGGCCGCCCGCCCAGCTCCTTCGCCCAGCGCTCGAGGTTGGGCAGCCCCTCGCAGGTCTCCGGCACCGCGCCTTTCGCGCGCGCGTACCCGGCGTAAAGCGACAGGTCGGCGATCGTCAGCTCGCTTCCCGCACAGTACCTGCGCTCGCCGAGATAGTCGTCCCATACCTTGAAGTAGCCGCGCACCCGGCTGCGGAACAGGTCCGCGGTCGGGCCGTGCGGGTCCTTGGAGCGGATCACGGCGAACAGCGCGCCGAGCATCGGCGTGATGTCGGTAGAGGCGCTCATCAGCGCCTGCAGCATCGCTGCGCGCGCCGCCGGGTCGCGCGGCAGGAACCTGCCCGACTTCTCCGCGCAATACACCAGGATCGCGGTCGACTGCGACAGCGTCAGCGGCTTGCCGCCCGGGCCTTCGTTGTCGACGAGCACCGGGATCTGCCCCATGGGGTTCATGGCGAGAAACCCGGGGAGCTTCTGCTCGCCCTTCTGGATGTCGATCGGGTGGAAGCGGTAGGCGAGGCCGCATTCCTCGACTGCGATGCGTGCGCGCATGCCGTTCGACGTGCCGGCGGCGTAGAGATCGATCATGGGCTCCTCCGCGAAAAAAAAGATGGTACTCAGAATTGTTTCTTCAATCCAATCGTCACCTGGTGCGGCATTACGCCGAGGATGAACGGCGTATCGCGATGGGACGCGTAATAGCCGGCCGCGGCGCCGATGGCAAACCCGGCGATCACGTCGCTTTGCCAATGGGCCTGCAGCTTCATGCGCGCGATCGCGACATATGCCGGAAGGAGCTCCAGCGCATAGACGGCCGGATGATCCTTTCCGTACTCCAGCACGAAGGGAGTCACCGCCGCGCTGGCGAGCGCCACCTCGCCCGACGGGAAGCTGTGATGGCCATGGCCCTTGAACCACTGGTTGGGGTCGTTGACCTCGCTCGGCCGCGGCCGCGCGAAGACCTGTTTCAGGAGCGCGGTGCTCACTGCCTCGATTGCGATGGCATCCAGCGTCTTCCAATAGGTCCGGCCGAGGCGCGTCTCGCCTCCTTCCCACAAGGCGCCGCCGATCACCACGGCGAGGGTGCCGTATTCGACGAAGGTCTGGTTGCTGCGCTTCCAGATTCCGCTGTTGTCGTAGGCGAACCGGTGATCGATGCCGAGGGGTCCGCCGCCCGCCTGCGCCTGGAATGCGGCGGCCAGAAGGAGCCAGAACACGGGGCTACGCCGCATACGCAATAATAAGAGGTGGCAAAAGCAAAGGCACGCCGCAAGCCTCGCAAGGCAAAAGCCGGATCGCGCGGCCTGACGCCACTCGAATGCCGCCTCGAGTCGCTGTCGGGCGACGGCAAGGAAGCGAGCAGCCGCGTCGAAGGCGAGGGCGGGATCGTGCTGGGCTGCTACAGCGACCCGCTCGGCAAGAACCCGCTGATCCTCGCGATCCTGCCGATCGATTCCGTCGAGCCGACGCCGTTCCAGCGCGATCTCTCGCAGGCGCATCACCGCCGGCTCGCCGACGTCATCGACCGCACCGGCCTGTTCCTCGACCCGGTGATCGCGGTCACGGCGCCTGGCAAGGGGTTCTGGACGCCGAACGGCCGGCACCGGCTGGAGGCGATGCGGCGCCTCGGCGCGCGGGCGATCACCGCACTGGTCGTGCCGCAGCGCGAGATCGCCTGGCAGATCCTCGCGCTCAACACCGAGAAGGCGCACAACCTGCGCGAGCGCGCGCTGGAAGTCATCCGCATCTACCGCGGGCTGATCGAAGAAGACGGCGCGCGGCCTGAATCGCAGTTCGCGTTCTATCTGGAAGAGGCGGCGCTGGTCACGCTCGGCGTGTGCTACGAGCGCAATCCGAAATTCGCCGGCGCGTCCTACAACCCCATCGTGCGCCGGCTCGTGTCCTTCTCGGACGAGCCTGTTTCGAAAGTCATCCGGGTTCACGAGAGGCAGGCGCAGATGCTCCTTGAGCTCGACGAGCGCGTCGCCGCGGTCATCACCCGGCTGAAGGCGCGCGGCTTCGTCAGCCCGTATCTGCGCGCCTTCGTCATCGCGCGCATCAACCCGCTGCGCTGGATCAAGGGCGAGCCGCCGCCGCTCGAGGACGTGCTGAAGACGATGCGCGAGCGCGCCGGCAAGTTCAATACCGACAAAGTGAAGCAGGAAGACCTCGCCGGCGCCGGCGGCGCGCCCGACGAGCAGGATTGACGGTGGATCTTACGGTAGTATGTGTTCTCGGCAATGAGCCTGCGTAGCGCGATCTTCGCGGTGCTGGCTCTGGCGGCGGGCCTCGCCCAGAGCCAGCAATATCCCACCAAGCCGGTGCGCATCATCGCGCCGTTCGCTCCCGGCGGCGGCACCGATTTCATCGCGCGGCTGATCGCGCAGAAGCTCACCGAGCGGCTCGGCCACCAGGTGATCGTCGAGAACAAGCCCGGCGCCGGCGGCAATCTGGGGGCCGAGTTCGCGGTCAAATCGGCGCCCGACGGCTACACCCTGCTGCTGGTGGCGGGCAGCTACACGGTGAACCCGAGCCTGTACAAGCTGTCGTTCGACCCGGTGAACGACATCATGCCGCTCGTCCAGCTCTCGCAGGGGCCGTTCGTGGTCGCGGTGCATCCTTCGGTGCCGGCGAACAACCTGAAGGAGCTGATCGAGCTGGCGCGGCGCCAGCCGGACAAGCTCTCGTACGCGTCGGCCGGCTCGGGCAGCATCACGCACCTGGCGAGCGAGCTGTTCCTCGACATGGCCAAGATCAAGATCGTTCACATCCCGTACAAGGGCACCGGTCCGGCGCTGAACGACACGATCGCGGGCAGCACGCAGCTGATTTTCGGCAGCGTCTCGACCACGCTTCAGTTCATCAAGTCCGGCCGCCTGCGCGGCTTGGCCGTCACCACCCCGCGACGCATCTCCGCGCTGCCGGACCTTCCCACCGTCGCTGAGGCGGGAGTGCCGGGTTACGAGGTCGTGCTCTGGCACGGCCTGGTGGCCCCCAAGGGCGTGCCGCGCCCGATCGTGGATCGCCTCAACCGCGAAGCCAACGAGGTGCTGAAAGCGAAGGACATGGGGGACCTGCTGGCCACCGACGGCGTGGCTCCCGCCGGCGGCACGCCCGAGCAGTTTCGCGCGGTCATCAAGGCGGACATCGAGCGCTGGCGCGGGGTCGTGAAGCAGGCCAACATCAAGGTGGACTAGCGGGCCTAGAGCGTCGGGCCGGGCTGTCCGAGCGCGTGCTCGGCGAGCTGCAGAACGAGCCAGTCATACGCGTCGTCTACCGAGTCGGTGCGGTGCACCAGCTCGACGTCGCGCGCGTCGATGGTGCCGTGGCGCACCAGCGCGTCGAAGTCGATCACCTGCCGCCAGTATTCGGTGCCGAACAGCACCATCGGCAGGGGCTTGCGCATCTTGCCCGTCTGCACCAGCGTCAGCAGCTCGAACAGCTCGTCGAGCGTGCCGTAGCCGCCGGGAAACACGATCACCGCCTTCGCCAGGTAGGCGAACCAGAACTTGCGCATGAAGAAGTAGTGGAAGTGGAAAGCGAGCTCGCGCGTGACGTAGGGATTGTCGAATTCCTCGGTCGGGATCGAGATCGTCAGGCCCACGTTCACGCCGTGCGCCTCGGCCGCGCCGCGGTTGGCCGCCTCCATGATTCCCGGCCCGCCGCCGGTGCACACCACGAAGCGGCGCTCCTTGCGGTCGAGCTCCTTGGACCAGCTCGTGAGGCGGAAGGCGAGGCTGCGCGCGGCCTCGTAGTAGACCGACATCTTGAGCGCCATGCGCGCGGCCTCGACGCCGGCGCTGGCGGCCTCCGCCGCGCGCAGCGCCTCTTCCGCCGCCTCGCGCGACTTCAGGCGCGCCGAGCCCATGAACACGATGGTGTCGTCCACCTTGTGGTAGTCGAACCGGCTCTTCGGCTCGAGGTATTCCGCCAGGATCCTCAGCTCGCGGGCGTCCTTGCTGTTCAGGAAGCCGGGGTTGCGGTAGGCCTGGACGGGCCGTTTCGGGCGTTCGGTCATGGCGAGTCCATCCGGGGTGAAATTCATAATCCTACGATGGACTCGCCGGCCGGACTGAAATGAAAAGGGCGGCTTCGTTCGCCGCCCCTGGAACAGCCCCGTTCTTCCTTTCTCAGAACCGGTAGCCGACTCCAATCGAGTACACGTCGGCGTGGCCCTTGCCGGTGTCGTCGCTGCCGATCTGCGCGTAGCGATCCCAGCCGGCCCTGGCGAACACGTTGCGGCTGAGGTCGTACGTCGCCCCGGCGCCGATCAGCAGGCCGCTCCTCGAAGCCGAGGCATTGCCGACGGCGACCGCGCCGGTGTCGGAGCTCGCCTCCAGGTCGGTCTTGGTGCGCGCAACACCAGCCTTGCCGTACACCGACCAGCTCTGCCGCAACGGCAGGATGCCGATGCCCGACAGCGAGAGCGCGTGCGCCTTGTACTTGCCGTTGATCGTGTCGGCAGCCGGGCTCGACGCCGCGGCGCTGTAGTTGAATTCGCCCAGGCGAGTGTAAGCGCCTTCGAGAGCGAAGTTGCGGTTGAAGAGATAGCCGACGCTGAAGCCGAGGCTGGTGTCGCTGCGCTCGTTGCTGCTCGAGGCGCCGATGCCCTGGTTGGCGAGCGCGTTGTCGAAGTCGCCGCCGCCCAGGCCGAGGCGGCTGCGGCCGAGGTCGATGCCGCCGTACCAGGCGCTGTCGACGCTCTGCGCGCGAACCATGCCGGCGCCGATCGAGAGTGCGATCGCCGTGCTTGCAATGATGGCTTTCTTGTACATCCGTGCTCCTTTTCGCTTGTTATGAGCGTCGATGCGCTCGATGAGAGCAGCATGGCCGCGCTGTGCGTAAAGGCGGGTCACGATCGCGTAAAGCTGAGTAAAAAAAGGCGCGCCATCTAGGGAGGAGGAGGACGCGCCGGGGAGGGTGCTACTGGGGAGAACTGAATGCAGACTACGCGAGCGCAGCGTTAACCGCCGTCAGCCTTGCGTAAAGCTGGGTAAAGCGATTTCCATGCGCAGGCCGCCGCCTTCGACATTGGCGGCGCGGATCTGTCCGCCGTGCGCCTCGATCGCGCGCTGCGCGATGGCGAGGCCGAGGCCAAAGCCCTGCGTGCCGCTGGCGTCGCTGCCCCCGCGGTAGAACGGCTCGAAGATCCTGCCGAGCTCCTCCGGCGCGATGCCGGGGCCGCAGTCGGTCACGCTGACCACGGCGCGGGGCGGATTCACCTCCAGGCGCATGGCGATGTCGACGGTGGATCCCGGCGCGGTGTACTTCACCGCGTTGCGCACGACGTTCTCCACCGCGCGGTGCAGGAGCTCGGCGCGGCCGCGCACGATGGCGCCGCCGACCCCATGAAACGAGACGTCGCGCCCGGCGGCCTGCGCCTCGAAGCGCGCGTCCTCGGCGACGCTCGCCACGACGTCGGCGAGCTCGACGGGCTCAGCGGCGGGATTCACGCTCTCCAGCCGCGCCAGCGTCAGGACTTCGCCCACCAGCTCGGAAAGCCGCGTGGCTTCGCGCTCGATGCGCTCGAGCGAGGCGTCGAGCTTCTGCGGGCTCTGGCGCACCAGGCCGATCGCCGCCTGCAGGCGCGCGAGCGGCGAGCGCAGCTCGTGCGACACGTCGTGCAGCAGCCGCCGCTGCGCGGTGACCAGCTTCTGCAGCTGCTGCGCCATGCGGTCGAAGTCGCGCCCGAGATCGGCGATCTCGTCGCGCCGGCGTCCCATCAGCGGGCGCACGCGCGTCTCGAGGCGCCCGCCCGCCGCGGCGTCGAACGCCCAGCGCAGGCTGCGGATCGGCCGCGCCAGGTACCAGGCGAGGATCGCGCTCACGGCAAGGCTGGTGGCGGCGCCGATCACGATCAGCATCCACGGCGACACCGGCAGCGGCGGCGGGGGCGGCGCAAGGGCGGTATGCGGAACGAACAGCAGATAGCTCTTGCCGCCCGGCGCGGCGACGACTTGCGCCGCGCGCGGGTGCCCGGATTCGGCGGCCAGCTCCCGCGCCCGCGACAGGGCGCCTTCCGGCACCGCCCGGCCAAGGAGATCGTTGCCGGCCGTATCGACGGCGAAGACGCGCACCCTGCGTACTCGGCCCGTCTCCTCCATCCATTCGCGCAGGGCGGCGACGCCGCCGTGCCTGAGCGTGGCGGCCGCCATGTCGGTGGCGAACATCTGCGGCGGCCCCACCGCGAGCTGCGGCTCGGCCGACTCTCTCGCGTAGCGGTGCCACCATACCGCGGCGCCGCTGCCGGCCGCCGCCGCCACCAGCGCGAGCCAGAACGCGAAGAAGATTTTCCAGAACAGGCGCCCCATGCGGCGGCTCAGCTCTTCGCCAGGTGATAGCCGATGCCGCGCACGGTATGGATGAGCGCCGAGCCGTGGCCGAGCTTCTGGCGCACGCTGCTCAGGTGGACGTCCACGCTGCGGTCGAAGCGCGCCATCGGGCGGCCGAGCGCCTGCTCCGAGAGCTCCTTCTTGCTCACCACGCGGCCGGCGTTGCGCATCAGCACCTCGAGCACGTTGAACTCGGTGCCGGTCAGCTCGAGCGAGCGCCCGTGCCACTCGACGCGGCGCTTCTCGGGCCACATGACGAGCCCGCTCACCGCCAGCGGCCCGCCGTCGGGCTGCGGCTGCAGGCGGCGCAGGATCGCGCGCAGGCGCGCCACCAGCTCGCGGGGCGTGCAGGGCTTCGGCACGTAATCGTCGGCGCCGAGCTCGAGGCCGACGATGCGGTCGACGTCGTCGCCGCGCGCCGTGAGCATGATCACCGGCACGCGGCTCGCCTGCCGGATGCGACGCAATGCCTCGACGCCGTCGAGCTTCGGCATCATCACGTCCAGAACTACGATCTGGTAGGCGCCGCCCGGCGCAAGGCGCGCCGCCGCCTCGCCGTCGTGCACGGCGGTGACCGCGAAGCCTTCGCGCTCGAGGTACTCCTTCAGCATGGCGCTGAGCTCGACGTCGTCGTCGGCCAGCAGGACCTGCGTGCTCATGGCGCCGAATGATACCGGTGAGACCTTTGCGATGTCCTGTCTTTACCTAGCTTTACCCAAGGTTTACGGCGCTTGATGGCGGCATCGCGGAAAGTGTCGCCGGCACACAAGGAGGCCTTATGACCCGTCACAGCAACCCGCATGTTCGCAGATTTCTCGTTGCCAGCAGCCTCGCTTTCGGCCTGGGCTCGGGCGCCCTGGCGCAGTCCGACGAGGGGCCGGGACCGATGCCCTCCCACGGCATGGGCATGCATCGCATGCTGCGCCACCTCGATCTGAGCGACGCGCAGCGCGACCAGGTGTTCAAGATCTTCCACGACCAGTCGCCGGCAATGCGCGAGCGCATGAAGGCGATGCGCGCGGCGCGCGGGGACCTGGAGAAACTCGCTTTGGCTTCCGCATTCGACCGCGAGCGCGCCCGCGCCATAGCCGACACCGAGGCGAAGGCGATCTCCGACATGGAACTCCTGCGCGCCGAGAGCATGGCGCGCCTGCGCGAGCTGCTCACGCCGGAGCAGCGCGCGAAGCTCGACCAGATGCGCGAGCACCGCCGATGAAAAGACGCCAGTGGCTTGCATTGATCGCTCTTCCCCTGGTGGGCAATGCTTTTGCGCAATTCAGCGGCCGGCGCGGCAGGCGCGGTGGCGATGACCAGAAGAAAGGCAGCGAGGAACCGCGGGTCAACCAGATCGAGGTGACGCTGCACGAGTTCCACGAGGACCTCAAGCTCACCGACTCACAAGAGCCCGCCTGGGAAAGCTATGTCGCGAAGCTGAGGGCGCTCGCGAGCGATCTCGCCAGGGATAGCCGCTTACGCCCTCCAGAACTTGGCCTAGTGCAGCGCATCGACCGCATCGTCGACTCGGCGCGCAACCGCCTCACCGCGCTCGAGGACATCGCGCAGTCCGCAAAGGCTCTCTATGCGGGGCTGACGCCCGAGCAGCAGAAGATGGCCGACCCGCGCCTGGCGAACCTCATCGCGATGCCGCTTGCCGCCAGGGCGCCTTTGTCAGCGAATTGAAAGTCAGGTGCTGCGGAGGCAGGATTCCAGCAGCTCGAGCGCTCTGCGCGCGAAGGCCCACATATTGGCCTCGCGGTCCGGGCTGCCTGTCTCGACTGTGATCGCGGCCTCGACCGGACCGCTGACCGCGATGCAGGCGTGGCCCGGCGCATCCCCATAGCGGTTTCCGGTCGGACCGCTGGCGCCGGTTTCGCTCAGGCCCCACGTCGCGCCGAGGTTGCTCCGCACGCGCTGCGCGAGCAGCTTTGCGTAAGGCTCGGTTGCCGAGCGCAGGTTGGCCATGTCCTGCGCGGTGATGCCAAGCAGCGCCGAGCGGCTGGCGCCGGTATAGATGACGCCGCCGCCGAGATAGCAGGCGGAGGCTCCGGGCACCGCGACGAGCGCGGCGTTGATCAATCCGCCGGCGGCGGATTCCGCGACCGCAAGAGTCTGTCGGCGCTCCTTGAGCAGATGGCCGACGGCGCTGCCGAGAGCGCTGAGCGATTGCATTCATTCATGTTACCAATGGATACAAATGCTCACCCAGTTCCTGCGTGGCGGGGGATAGGATCGCCGTGAAACTTCGAAGGAGCCGATGATGAAGACGATTCTGCCGGCGCCGGCGCGACTCGCCGCCGCGTTCCTCGCGGCGGCCCTGCTGTCTGTGTCCCTCGCGCATGCGCAGGAACGGCGCGAAAGGCGCGAGCACGAGCGGGAGCGCTTTCAGACGCCCCACTGGGTCTTCGACGATCGCTTCCACCACAATCATTACTATCCGGCGGTCAGCTATGCGGTGGATGCTCTGCCGGCGGGAAACGTGGTCGTCAACTTCCGCAGCGGCCGCTTCTGGTTCCACTCCGGCGTGTGGTTCCAGCAGGCCGGCCCGCGCTACGTCGTCGTGAGGCCGCCGGTCGGCGTCCTCGTGCCCGTGCTGCCTCCGGCCTACTCGACGGTCTACGTCGCCGGCGTGCCGTATTACTACGCCAACGATGTCTATTACATCCAGCAGCCCGGCGGCTATGCGGTGGCCGAGCCGCCGATGGTGGCGAGCCAGAACCCGCCGCCTCCGGCGGCCGCGCCGGCCGGCGCCGCACCGCCGAGTTCCCCGGGGACCTGGTACTACTGCGCCTCGGCGAAGGCGTACTATCCCTATGTTGCCGAGTGCAAGGAGGGCTGGCGAAGCGTTCCGGCGACCCCGCCGCAAGCGCGCTGATTGTTCGAGCCATTGGAGAGCGCGAAGCATGAAGCTGGTGGTCAAGTCGATGGTAGTTCTGCTGGTGGCGCTTCTGAGCGTTCCGGCGGCGGCCGGGCGCAGCTCCGGCGGGCGCTCGGGGGGCTTTAGTCACTCCGGAGCTCATTTTTCAGGCGGCCGGCATTTTGTGCCTGGAGGTCATTTCATCCCGGGAGGACGTTTCGTCCCGGGAAGTCATTTCTTTCGACCCCGGCCCGTGGCCGTGTTCCTCGGCGTCGGAATCCCGTTCTACGCTTATTACCCTCCGCCGCTGCCTTACTACTACGACTATGCGCCGGGCTACTACGCGCCGCCAGCTGCGATTCCGCAGCAACAGGGCTATTGGTATTTCTGCCAGAGCGCGAATGCGTATTACCCCTATGTGCAGCAATGTCCGGAGGGCTGGCAGCCGGTCGTGCCGGTGCCGCCGTCATGAGCCCGAAGCTCCTTGCGGTGGTTCTCCTCCTCGTCGCGCGTCCTCTGTGCGCCGAAACCTACAAGTGGGTCGATGAGAAAGGGGTGACCAACTACTCGAGCAGCCCGCCCGCCAACTCCAAGCTGGCGGAAAAAACGCAAGTCGTGGAGGAGCGCCTGTCGGTCTATACGCCCGATCCCGGGCTCCTGCGGGCCATCCAGGTCCGCCCCTCAATGAGCGCTCCGATGCCCTATACCCCGGCCGGCGGATACGCACCCCAGCACTACGCCGCTGCAATGCAAGCGATGTACGACGACTGCCTGGCGCAGCGGCGAGTCGATTGCAACGGCGCGAGC
>Ga0209157_1002338_pt1 | contig 15172 bp, 10 predicted proteins | sample GraSoiAngelo_135_FD_185892 | JGI IMG/M metagenome (GOLD analysis project Ga0209157, IMG submission 185892) | Grasslands soil microbial communities from the Angelo Coastal Reserve, California, USA - 14_0929_05_40cm (SPAdes) (version 2) | ecosystem: Environmental > Terrestrial > Soil > Grasslands ... | reverse complement strand
GAGAGCGGAGCGTCCGGAGAGGGCCGCGGCCGAAATCACGGCGGCGGGCTCGCCCGCGGAGATCTCGTCCGCCAGCCATGACGGCTCCTCGCCCCGCCCCGAATCGCGCAGGAAGGAATAGATGTTGACCAGGCCGGGGCCCGAGAGCACTCGTTCCCAGCTCACCGGCTCGAAGCGTCGCACGAGGTAGCGCAGGAGCTCGATCTGGGTCTCGTCGGCCGGCGCGAAGCCGGCGTGGCCCCCTTCGGTCGCGAACACCCGGTGCCTCCGGCCATCCCAGTACAGGGCCGCCTCGCCAAGCCCGGTGCCGGCGGCGATGAGCGCCTGGTTGCCGGCCGCCCCCGGAATTCCTTCCTGCAGGACGACGACCTCGTCGGTGCGCAACGCCTCAAGACCGAAAGCACTCGCCTCCAGGTCGTTGAGCAGCGCCACGCGTGGCAGGCGCAGATCCCGTGCCAGATCGCGGGCGTCCACGACCCAGGCAAGATTGGTGGTGGAGGAGCGGCCCTCCTTCACGGGGCCGGCCACGCCGAAGCATGCGCTCTCGATCGCAGCGCCGGTGGCCCGGACGAACTCCCGGGCGATGACTTCGAGACCGGGATATTCCGGACTGCTGTACGTGCGCTCGGAGACCGGATCGGATCGCCCCGGTCCGGGGGCGAACAGCGCAAGCCGCGTCTTGGTGCCTCCGATATCCCCCGCGAGAATCATGGTCTATTGTGGATCGACCGGCGCCCGACCCGTCATACGTCGTGCCGTCTTCAGGCCGTCCGGACGTGGTGCGCCACCCGCACCGAAGACTCCGAACCCTCCTCGTCGCCAGCGGGCAGCCATTTCACCAGCACTCGGTCCAGCGCCAGTGGCCCGGGGCCGCCTACGGCCAAGTAGACAAGGAGCAGGATGTACAGGTACTCGATGAAGGTGAACAGCGACGAGATCCCTTCGATCTCGTCCTTCTTCGCCGTCAGGATCGCCACGATCATCGTGATCATGAGCGGCACCGTCGCGACGCGCGTGAACAAACCCGGGAGCAGCAGGAGGCCGCAGATGAACTCGGTTCCGGCGGCGAGCGGCGCCTGGATCTCGGGCGCGGGAATGCCGAGGCTTCTGAAATATTCGATCACGTCCGGCAGGCCGTGCAGCTTTCCCCAGCCCGAGTTGAAGAACACCAGGCCGAGGCAGAGCCGCGCCAGCGTCGGCGGCAGCCAGCCGAGGCGGCCGGTCGTTCTCAGGATGATCGATCGGATCCGCACGATGGTCTTAAGCACGTTTCTTCCTCCCATGCCCTATGTCGAACAGATGACGCGCCACCAGCGCCGTCCAGCCGGTCTGATGGCTCGCCCCGAGGCCGCGGCCCGTGTCTCCGTGAAAGTACTCGTGGAACAGCAGCAGGTCCTTCCAGTTCGGGTCGGTGGCGAAGCGTCCGTCCCGGCCGTGGCAGGGACGGCGCCCCTCCTTGTCCGGCAGGAAAATGCGCGTCAGCCGGGAGGCGATCTCGCCCGACACCTCGCTCAGGTTCATCATCCGTCCCGATCCGGTGGGGCACTCCACTTTCAGGCTGTCGCCGTAGAAGTGGTGATAGCGCTCCAGCGCCTCCACAAGCAGGAAGTTGATCGGGAACCAGATCGGTCCGCGCCAGTTGGAATTGCCGCCGAACAGCGCCGTGTCCGACTCCCCGGGGACGTAGCCGACCCGGTATTCCTGGCCACCGGCGCGGAACTCGTAGGGATGCTCGGCGTGCATCCGCGACACCGAGCGGATGCCGTAGGGCGACAGAAACTCACTCTCGTCCAGGACGTAACGCAGCACGCGCACCAGGCGATCGCGCGACGGAATGGCCAGCAGCCGGTGGCCGTCGGAGTGGCCGTCCTCGGCCTCCATGTACGAGATCTGCCCGGCCAGATCGGGACGGTTCTTCAGGAACCACTGCAGCCTCTTGTTGAAGCCCGGAAGGCGATCGATGACCTCCTGCTCCAGGATCTCGACCGCGAGCAACGGGATGAGACCGACCAGCGAGCGGACGCGCAGCGGCACTTCCGTCCCGTCGAAGTGAAGCTGGTCATAGTAGAAGCCGTCCTGCTCGTCCCACAGCCCGCTGCCTCCCAGATTGTTCATGGCGTCGGCGATGGCGACGAAATGCTCGAAGAACTTTGAGGCGGTGTCTTCGGTCGCCGGGTTGTCCCGCGCCAGCTCCAGGGCGATCGACATCATGGTGGCCGAATAGAACGCCATCCAGGCGGTGCCGTCCGCCTGCTCCAGGTGCCCGCCGGTCGGCAGCGGCCGGGAGCGATCGAACACGCCGATGTTGTCGAGCCCGAGGAAGCCGCCGGAGAACAGATGCTTCCCCTCGGCATCCTTGCGGTTCACCCACCAGGTGAAGTTGATCAGGAGCTTCTGGAAACAGCGCGACAGGAACAACCGGTCGCGGCGGTCGCGGGGCGCGGTCATCTTGTAGACGCGCCAGGCGGCCCAGGCGTGCACCGGCGGATTGACGTCGCCGAACGCGAACTCGTATGCCGGGATCTGGCCGTTCGGGTGCATGTACCACTCGCGCAGCATCAGGACGAGCTGTTCCTTGGCGAACGTTCCGTCGATCTTGGAGAACGGGACCATGTGGAACGCCAGGTCCCACGCGGCGTACCAGGGATACTCCCACTTGTCCGGCATCGAGATCACATCGCGGTTGAACAGGTGTCCCCAATCGCCGTTGCGGCCGTGGATCCGACTCGCGGGGGCGGGAGGCTGGGCGGGGTCCCCCTCGAGCCAGTCCCTCACGACGTAATGGAAGAATTGCTTGGACCACAGGAGTCCGGCCACCGCCTGCCGGATCACGCGGCGCTCCTCCGGCAGGAGCGTGTCCGGCACGCGCGCGCCGTAGTAGTCTTCGGTTTCCTGGAGGCGCTTGTCGAAGACGCGATCGAACGCCTCTCCGAACGGGCGGGCCGGCGCCTCGGCCTCGGCATAAAGGCGCAGCCGCACCGTCGCCTCGCCCAGCGCCGGTACGGCGAGCCGATAGAGCGCCGCGGCCTTGGTGCCCGTCTGACGGGAGTTCACGGCCTCGGTGCGTCCTTCGACCACGGCCTCATGGAAACCGTCCTTGACGTGGGGGCTCGCGTTGGAGGCGCCGAACAGTCGCAGGGTGTTCGTCTCGTTCTCCGTGAACAGGAGCGGCGGCTTCCGGCCGCCGGGCGCCGCATCCATCGCGAGCCGGAAGGGCTCCAGGGTGGCGTGCTCGGCTCGGAGCGTCCCGTCGCGGTCGACCTCGATCTTCGGCTTCGGCCAGTACCCCTCGCCGCTCCGGCCCCAGGACCAGGTGTTCCGGAACCACAGCGTCGGGAGCAGGTGCAGTGTGGCGGTCTCCGGTCCATGATTCCTGACGGTGATCCGGATCAGGATGTCATTGGGCGAGGCCTTGGCGTACTCCACGAACACATCGAAATAGCGGTTCTGGTCGAAGAGCCCGGTATCGACCAGCTCGAACTCCGCCTCCTGGCGACCGCGACGCGCGTTCTCCTCGACGAGGAGCATGTACGGGAACTCCGCCTGGGGATACTTGTAGAGCCCTTTCATGTAAGAGTGCGTCGGGGACGAGTCGAGGTAGAAATATTGCTCCTTGACGTCCTCGCCGTGGTTCCCCTGCGGGCCGGTGAGGCCGAACAGGCGCTCCTTGAGGATGGGATCGCGGCCGTTCCACAGGGCGAGGGCGAAGCACAGTCGGCATTCGCGGTCGGTGATCCCGAGAAGCCCGTCCTCACCCCAGCGGTAGGCGCGGCTGCGGGCCTGGTCGTGAGGGAAGTAGTCCCAGCAGTTGCCGTCGGCGGAGTAGTCCTCGCGCACCGTGCCCCACTGGCGCTCCGACAGGTACGGCCCCCAGCGCTTCCAATTCTTGACGCGGGTGTCGTCCTCGTGGAGCCGGATCGCCTCCGCAGCCTGTGGCGCGGCGGCTTCTTGCCGCTTGCTCGGGGTTGTTCGACTCCGATTGGATGCCACGTGCCCGTCTCCTCGAAGGTCTCTACAGTTCCGCGACCTCGCAGAACACTTTGATGACGCCCTGTCCCGAGGTCAGGTGCCTGAACAGGTCGGCGTAGTTCTCGAGTCCGCGGACCGGGTGCGTCAGCAGGCGTTTGAGCCAGCCAGGATACTCCGCCTCCGCCTGCGCCATATCGGCAACGCCCATCTCGAAATGGCCGCGGTTGGCGTTGACCGTGCCGACCATGACCTTGTTTCCCAGGACGAACTCGAGATTGATCTTGTCGGCGGGCACCTGCACCATCCGGTCGCCCCCCGTGACGCTGGCCAGGATCAGAACACCGTTCTTGCCGAGGATGCGCATGCTCTCGAAGACGATCGGGGAGTAGCCGGTCGCCTCGAACACGATGTCGTACGGACCGTCGCCTGTGGCCGCCTCCAGCAGCGGGCGGACCCCCGTGGCGACGTAGCCGGCGCCCAGCGCCTCGATCAGGTCCGAATTCAGGTCCGGCTTCGGGTGCTTGGCGAACGTCGTCACCTGAAGCCCGCGCAGGCGCAGGGCGAGAGTGGCCAGAAGACCGATCGTCCCGGCTCCCAGGACGGCCGCCTTGCGCGGGCGCCAGATGCGCATCCGCCTCTGGATCTCGAACGCCTGGTGCAGTCCCTTCTCGACGACCGTCAGCGGCTCGAGGAGAACCCCGACCTCCTTCAGCATGCGCGGCATCTTCACGATGAAGTCGGCGTCATCGACGTAGTGCTCGGTCAGGAAACCGTGGCGCAGGTTGATGCCGCGCTCGTAGTAGACGTCGTCCGTGGTCATGTCGGACAGACCGATGCGGTCGTAGAGGCTGGTGCCGGGCCGGCGCACGGTGGCCACGACGTGGTCGCCGGGCCGCAGCTCCGTCACCCCGGGCCCGACCGCCTCGACCCGGCCGAAGCTCTCGTGCCCCAGGACCAGGAACGATTCGCCCGGCGGCGCCTCGCCGTACTCCGCGGCATTGATCTCCTTGTCCGTGCCGTCCACGCCGACCCGGAGCACTTTCACCAGCACGCCGCGTCCATTCGGGATGTCCTCCACGTTCGGCTTCGCGAGCGCCGCCAGATGAACGCTGCCGGACTTGTGGGGTATGACCGCGACCGCTTTCATCGGGCGTCCCTCCTCCCTTTCGATCCTCGTCGGTGTGTGGCGATTCGCAGGACGTGCGTCAATTGCGGGGCTCCGGCAGTTCGATGAGGAGCAACGCGTGCCCGTCCGGGTCGCGCGCCTGGAGCCCCGCGCGGAAGCCCAGCTCCCCGCCCTCGAGCCCGATCCGGCCCGGGGAGACCAGCCGTCCCCCGGCCGCGCGCAGCGGCGTCTCCTCTACAGAGACGTCCTTGACCACGAGACGCGTCTGCCAGGACGCCAGATCGTTGGCTTGCGCGTCGCCCGGCGCGGGCCGCCCATCGGTCGGTGCGAGATACTCCAGGAACTCGATCCCGGGGCCTGACCCGGCCCGCAGACTCGTGATCCTCAGACGCGCGCCGAACACATTGTTCAAGTGCTCCTGTTCCGTCCCGTAGTTCTCGCTCTCGCCCGACACCCGCATCCCGAGGGCGTCCCGATACAGGCGCAGACTCGACCCCGTGTCCTTCACCACGATGGCCGTGTGGTCGATTCCGAGGAACAGGCGGTCGGACTTGCGGTGCCATTTCGCGTCCCCTTTGCCCTCCGGGAATTCGAGAATCTCCAGGGGATGCCCGTCCGGATCCTTGAAGTAGAACGCCCGAATGCCGCCCGCGCTCGGGTTCCAGTCCGGGAGCCTTTGCGGCCCGCTGGACGCGTGCTCGACGCCGAACTGGCGGAGCTGCGCGTACGCCCGGTCCATGTCGCTCACGATGATGGCGATGTGCTGGAACCAGCGGTCGTTGCTGCGTGAATCGACCGGAACCTGCCGGCCCTTCGGCACCAGGTACTCGGTCAGGTCGATCGCCTCGTCGCCCAGCCTCATCCGGACGACGCGCATCCGCAAACCGAACACGCCCTCCAGGCGCTCGTAGTCGCCTCCCGCGATCTCACGGTCGGACACCTTTTCGAAGTCGAGGACTCGCGAGAAAAAACCCACCGACCGATCCAGATCCGCGACCGTAATGCCGATGGCCTCGACCGCCTGCACGACGGACTGCGGCGAGCGCACGACGGAGGCCTCGCGGCCGCCGGCCAAAGGGATCCCCGGCGCGAACACGACGACCGCGAGGCCCAGGATGGCCGCCCGTACCGGCGCGAGGAGGGACCGTCCTGCTGTGCCGGCGGCGCGCGAAAAAGTCGCGACAGATCTCATCCGTTGAGCCGCTCCAGGATGCGGTCACCGACCCGCAGCGCGTTGGCCATGATGGTCAGGGCCGGGTTCACCGCGCTGCTCGTCGGGAAGAAGCCGCCGTCGACCACGTACAGGTTGTCGAGCTCATGCGCCCTGCAATCGCGGTCGAGGACCGAGGCCCTCGGGTCGGTTCCGAAGGACACGGTGCCGTTCTGGTGTGCCACCCCGGCGAGAGGGATCCTCTTGCCGATGTAGGCCGCCATGCTCAGAAGATCTTTCGTGCACTCGCCGTGGACGGGGCAACGGATTTGTTTCAGCATCGCCTTGAGCTTCGCCTGCAGTCTCGTGTGGCCCTCCTCGTTGTTCGGCCTGTAGCTGAGCACGATCCCTCCGTCGCGGTTCAGCGTGACCCGGTTGTCCTTATCGGGGAGATCCTCCGAGGTCAGCCAGAAATCGAGCGAGTGTCGGGCCATGAGATCGAGCGTGAACCCGGGTACCATCCTCGGGGCCCCAGCGGCCAGGACGTTCGCGTCCGTTTTACCGACGAAAGAGATGTGCCCCATCGGGTAATCCCACTCCTTCGACGCGAGGTAAAAGTCGTTGATCGCCAGCGACTTCTGGAAGACGGTCGGATTCGGGCAGAGCGACACGGCGAGCATGATCGAGTTCAAGTGGCACATATAGTTCCGCCCGACCTGATCCGAGCCGTTCGCCAGACCCCTCGGGTGCCTTTCGTTGCCGGAGCGGAGCAGAAGCGCCGCCGAGTTGATGGCGCCGCACGACACCGCCACGATCCCCGCCGAGTAGGTTTCCTGCGCTCCGTTGCGCTCGACGTGGACCTGCGTCACCTCGCGGCCGGACGAGCCGGTCTCCAGCCGCGACACGAAGGCGTTCGTCAGGAGGGTCACGTTCGGATGGTGGAGCGCGGGATCGACGCAGATCACCTGCGAGTCCGCCTTGGCGTTCACCAGGCATGGATGACCGTCGCAGGTGGCGCAGCGGATGCAACGGCTCGTGCGCGGGTTCTTCTCGTCCAGCATCACTGCGACCGGCAGGTGGAAGGGGTGGTACCCCAGTTTCGTCAGATCGTCGCTGAGTTTCTGCAGGCGTGGCTCGTGGCTGATGGCCGGGTACGCGTAGGGAGCGCTCGCCTTCGGCTCGGTCGGGTCTTCACCGCGCGTTCCGTGCACCTGGTACAGGCGCTCCGCTTCGGTGTAGTAGGGCTCCATCTCATCGTAGGAGATCGGCCAGGCGGGTGAAACACCCCCGTGATGACGGACCTCGCCGAAGTCCTGCCGGCGCATGCGCAGCAGGGCCGCGCCGTAGAATTTCGTGTTGCCGCCGACGAAGTAGTGCGTGCCGGCGTGGAACTCCTTGCCGTTCCTGTCGTGCCAGGCCTCCTTGATGTGGTACTTTCCCTCGACCACGACGGCCCGGGTGTCCCAGTTGTCCTTCTCGCGCGGCACGTAGTCGCCGCGCTCCAGGAGGAGGATCTTTTTTCCCGAGGGCGCCAGCCGGTGGGCGAGCGTCCCGCCCCCCGCGCCGGTGCCGATGATGATCACGTCGTAGTGCCTGCTGGCGTCCATGATGTCCCCTCAGTAACCGCAGCGGAAGATGCAGCGCGCGGCGTTCCGGTGGTGCAGCTTGGCGCAGGCGACCGCCCGCGCGCCGCGCAGTCCCACGAAGGTCTGGGCCGCCAGAAGCATGCCGAGCGACGGCGCTGTAAAGTAGATCCAGAGGTCGGCGAAGGCACGGGCCGGCACGGCCGAGGCGAACGTGCGCGCCGGGTTCATGCTCATGCCGGAAATCGGCGCCTCGAACGTGATGTAGGTCGCCACCAGGACCCCGGCGAACATCCCCGTGAGACGGGCCAGCCGCCTGCTGTTCGAGACGACGAGTAGGACGAGCATCAGGACGAACGAGATCAGGGTCTCCCAGAAGAACGCGGCGCCCGCACCTTGGGGCCCCGGCAGCGTGGCGGCGTAGTTCACCGCCTTGTCCCGGGCGACGGTGCCCAGAAGCGCGCCCGACACCATGACGCCCAGGAGGCCGCCGAGGAACTGGAACGACACGTAGAACAGGGCGTCGGCCGGTCCGATCTTCCCGAGACGGAAGAAGGTCAGAGTGACCGACGGGTTGAAGTGCGCTCCCGAGCGCTTCCCCCAGGGCGAGTAGATGATGGCCACGGCGGTCGCGCCCATCACCACCCCCATCAAGGCCCGCCGCAGGAACGGATCCGGGATCAACGCGCGCACCGGCGAGGCGGGGTGTTCGAGCAGGGCGCTGAAGAGCACCGCGGAGACCATGAACAGCCCCAGCTCCGCCCCCTCCATCAGGTATTCCGGCCAGTGGCGCCTCAGCGCGTCGCTCACGGCGTTATGGATGCCTGCCGGCGGCGGGAGGTTCGGCGCCGCGCCCTCGCCTCCTTCAGGACGATGTCCGACAGCCGCAGCGCCTCGCCCACCGACCACGCCTGGAACGGACAGCCGCGCGGCGTAAAGGGGGTCTCGGCGTCGGCGATCTCGAAGATGTGGCCGAGCCCGGCGCGCTCCAGTTGTGCCACGAGCGGGGCATGAAAACGCTCGCGGGCGGCGCGCTTGGCCGCGGCGGTGCCCCCGCGCACGCGCACCCAGGCCTCGACGAACGGCCCCAGGAGCCACGGCCACACGGTTCCCTGATGATAGGCGCCGTCGCGCTCGCGCACCCCGCCGACGTAGTGCGGCGTGTAACCGGGTTCTCCGGGTGCCAGCGACCTCAGTCCGGAAGGCGTCAGAAGACGCGCCTCCACGGTGTCGACGACGCTTTGGGCGCGATCTCCTTCGAGGAGCGGCAGCGGCAGCCCGCCGACCGCGAAGATCTGGTTGGGGCGAAAGGAGGCGTCGACCGTGCCGTGTCGGTGGTCCACGTCGACCACGTCGTACAGGTACCCTCCGTCCGGGTTCCAGAAGCGTTCCAGGAAGGCCCGGCGACCGAGGTCGAATGAGGCCCCGAAGCGGTCCGAGAACGAGCGCGCGATCCACAAGGCGTTCAGCCACAGCGCCTGCACTTCGACCGGCTTGCCGATCCTGGGGGTGACCACCCGGTCCCCCACCCGGGCGTCCATCCAGGTGAGCTGGACGCCCGGCCCGCCAGCGGCCAGCAGGCCGTCGTCGTCGAGCCTTATGCCGTGGCGCGTGCCGCGCGCGTATCCCGACAGGATCTCACCGACCGCCGCGGCGAGTGCCTTCATAGCAGCCGGCGGGACGATGCGCGCGGCCCTCCCGCAGGCGTCCAGGAAATCCCCGACCGCGACGACGTACCACAGCGAGGCGTCGACGGAGTTGAACTCGGGCGCATCGCCATGGTCGGGGAAACGGTTCGGCAGCATGCCCTCCGAGACGCTCCCCGCCCACTCGAGCAGGATGTCGCGCGCCTCGTCGAGTCGCCCGGTTGCAAGACACAGGCCGCGCAGGGCGATGAACGTGTCGCGCCCCCAGTCGGTGAACCAGGGGTAGCCGGCGACGATCGTCCGCCCCCGCCCGCGGCGGACGATGTAGTCGTCGGCGGCGCGGTGCAGCCGTGAGGGGAAGGCCTGCCGGCGACGCCGCTCCGCCAAGCGCAGCCGCTTCAGGACGGTCTCCGCCGCACCTTCCGGCGGCGGGACCCCATCGACGCCGGCCGCGAGGATCAGGACCGCCTCCCTTGATCCCGCTCCGAGGGCAAACCGGAACAGACCGGGGGCCGCCAGGTCCTCGACGCAATCGAGACCGCGCGCCCGCTCCTCCTCATAGAGAAAACGACGATACCAGTCCGGTCGCGACTCGTAGGCGCCGTTGGTCAGGGCGTGGATTTCCGGGACATCTGGGTACGGACGCCACACGATTCGGCCGCCGGTGGCCCCCGCCTCGAAGTTGAACGCGGGATTTTCGTGGTGCAGAGCGTGATAGTCCCGGCCGGCGAGAAACGGCCGCACCTCCAGGGTCGTGCCCGGTGGGCCGGCCGCGAGACGCCACGACAGGACGGTCACCGGGACGCCCCGGCGGACGAAGATCTCCTGCTCGATGACTGTGTCGTCCTCCAGGCGAAACCTCCAGCGAGGCCAGGGGTCCGGCTCGAACGACTCGATGCGGCGCACCCCATCCGGGTGGACCACGCCCGGCTCGTACAGCTGCGACGAGATTGGAAACCTGCCCGCGGGCGTCGTCACCGTGGCGTCGAGTCCGCTCACCAGCACGCACCGGCCCGTCGGCGGCGTGGCAGCGGCCAGGAGCAGAGCGTGGTAACGGCGCGTGCGTTTCCCGGAGGCCGTGCCGGAAGCGAACCCCCCGAGCCCGTCCGCCTCGAGCCATTCCACCGCATCGTCCCGGAAGTTGATTGAGCTCATCGGTCGTCTCCCCGAGCGCCGGCCCGCGCTCTCTATCCTTATGGATGCGGGACCGTGCCCCGGGGGTGCGCCGCGGCGCGCAGATTGCATGTGAACCTCGGTGGCTCGAAGCCGCATCATAACCCGTCGAGTGCCGGCGGGGTCCGGACGACAGGAGCGAAGAGTCGAGACAGGACTGAACAATTTTTCTCTTGACAGCGAGACCGAAGGGGGCTACGGTGGAGGTCATCCAAAATGTGATGATTTTGACGGGCCCGCCGGTCACGCTCTATTTCTGCGGAGGCCGGGCGTGGGTCCCAGCCCAGGGCCGCCGGCGGGAGGCGCACCATGATTAAATCGACACTCCCAGGAAACCCGGAGGGGCATTACCAAGCGGTTCCTTCCCTGCCGCCGGGCGGACGGTTCGAAGATCGCCCCAGGTCGGCCCACTCTGCGTTGGAGCTGCACATCCGCCGTTTGCGCTATTTCATGGATCTTCTTGAAACCGGATACCACCACGCGCTGCACCCCGACCCCCTGCCGCGGTCGCTGCGCGCCGACAGGATCGCCCTCGGCATCGACGTTCCCGAGCTCGACGCGGTCCCGCTCTGGTCCGTGAAACGGCGTGACGGCGCCGTGGCGATTCCGTTCGTCGAGTTCATCGTGACGCAGATCTCCAGGACCCTCGAGGCGATCGCCGACGATGCCGGGCTGTCGGGCAGCGCGGCCGGAGAGGATCTGATTCTGGCCCGCGGCACGTTGCGGCGCGTCCTGGAGCAGGCCAGCCCCGGCAGCGCGACGGCGGCGCCGGACCTGCCCCGCCTGGGAGACATCTTCCTGTCCGGCGAAATTCTCGATGAGGTCTGCGGCCCCAAGGGTCTGCTGCAGACCATCGCCGGCCAGTGCGAGGCGCTCCTGGCCGTGGAGTCGGTTCGCCCCGGCCACTGATCTCCCGCGACAGGTCCGAGGCCGCATGCCCCTCCAGCCAACCCTCTCCCCCACCGGAGACCCGGACGCAGCGCATCCGGGCGAATCGACCGACGACGGGGACTCCACGGCACCGCTGCCGGCGCCGTCGGGGCCGTCCCGCGCCGTCCTGATGCTGGTCCACCCGCGGTTGCTGTTTCTCTACTGGGTGATCGATGGCGAGATCGAAGAGCGCCTGCGTCGCCCCGGATTGACGACCGCGCTCGTGGTCGAGGTCTCCGCCGACGGCAGAACATTCCGCGAGACCGACCGGCGGGCGTTCGATACGCGCGCGCCGTGCTGGTACGTCCCCAACTCGACCGTCGACTGCCGGGTGCGCGTCCGTCTGGGCACGAACGAGGGCGGGCGCTTCAGCGAGTTCCTGACCAGCAACATCCTGCGGGTCCCGCGCGAAGGGCCGGGCGACGCGCCTGAAATCTGGAAAGACCGGCGGGAGGCGGGCGGTCCCGGAGCGGCCGGGCCGGACCTGCCCCCTTCCCACGTGGCCGCCCCAACCGAGTCGTATCGAGAGGGGGCGCGCGTCACCTCACCGGGCGGGGGCGCCGTTTGGGAGCCGGCCGCGCGCGCCGGTTACGGTGACGTCGTGGCCGCGGAACCCGCGGAGGGTGACGTCTGCTTCGTCCTCCACTCCCACCTGCCATTCATCCGCCACCCCGAGCGGGAGCGTTTCCTGGAGGAGAACTGGCTGTTCGAGGCGATCACCGAGACCTATCTGCCGCTGCTCGACATGTTCGACCACCTGGCGGAGGACCGCGTGGAGGCCCGCGTGGCGGTGTCGCTCACGCCCACGCTCATGGCGATGCTGCGGGATCCCCTGCTTCTGTCGCGCTACGAACGCCACCTGGACAGAATGTGCATCCTCGCCGGCCTCGAGGTGCAGCGGACCCGCCGGGATCCCGACTTCGGTCCGGTCGCCGGGTTCTACCGGGACAGGCTGGAGAGGCTGCGCTTCCTGTTCGCGAAACAGTACGGGCGCGATCTCGTGGGCCGGTTCTCCAGACTGGAATCCGAAGGGCGCATCGAAATCCTGGCGTGCGCCGCCACGCACGGGTTCCTGCCCCACCTGGCCGCCGTGCCCGGGAGCGTGCGCGCACAGATCGCGGTGGGAGTGCGGGAGCACGCCCGGCAGGTCGGACGATCGCCCCGGGGCATGTGGCTCCCCGAGTGCGCCTACTTCGAGGGGCTCGACGCGCTTCTGGCCTCGGAGGGCGTCGAGTATGTCTTCGTCGACTCGCGCGGCGTCCGCAACGCCTCCAGCCGCCCCCGCCTGGAACTGCACGCCCCGATCGTCAGCCCCGCGGGTGTTCTGGCGTTCGGACGCGACGAGGAGTGCTCGGAGCAGGTGTGGAGCTCGAAGCGGGGGTACCCGGGTGATCCTGCGTACCGCGACTTCTACCGGGACATCGGCTACGACCTCGACGCGGCCTATGTCGGGCCGTTTCTCGATCCCTCGGGCGCGCGCGGATTCACCGGGCTGAAGTACCATCGCATCACCGGCGGTCACGACCAGAAGGAACCGTACCAGCGCGAGCGGGCGCTTTTGACTCTGGAGACGCACGCCGACGACTTCGTGCGCAACCGCCGCCGGCAGAGCCTCTCCCTCACGAGCCGGCTCGGTCGCCGGCCGCTGATGGTGGCCATGTACGACGCCGAATTGTTCGGGCACTGGTGGTTCGAGGGGACCGAGTGGCTCGAGGCGGTGCTGCGCCGGCTGCCCGCGGCCGGCCTTCGGGTGGTGACTCCGGGCCACTACCTCGACGATCAGCCGGTCCAGCAGGTGGCCGAGCCGGCGGCTTCCAGCTGGGGAGACGGAGGCTATTACGAGGTCTGGCTGGGACAGGCCAACGACTGGATCTGGCCCCCGCTTCACGATGCCGCCCGGCGCATGACGGACCTCGCGGCGCGCGCCGCAGGCGGAGGCGCCCTGCAACGGCGCGCCCTGGCGCAGCTCGGTCGCGAGCTCCTTCTGGCCCAGGCCTCCGACTGGCCCTTCATCCTGAAGCACGAGACGGCCGTGGGCTACGCCAGAAGGCGCGCCCGCGAGCATCTGTTGCGCTTCGATCGCCTCGCGAAGCAGATCGAGGAGGGGCGGGTGGACGAGGCCGATCTCGCCGCCCTGGAGGCCCGGGACAACTTGTTCCCCGACCTCGATCACGAGATCTGGAGGCGCGCGTGATCGCGGGCCCGCACGGCACCGTGGCGATCGTGCTGGCGGGGGGCGAGGGGAAGCGTCTGTTCCCACTGACCCGGCGCCGCGCCAAGCCGGCGATGCCGTTCGCCGGCCAGTACCGCCTGATCGACTTCGTCCTCACCAACCTGGTGCACTCGAACCTGCTGCGCATCCACGTCCTGACGCAGTACGAGTCGTACTCCCTGATCCGGCACCTGTCGCGCGGCTGGAACTTCTCGGCCCACCTCGGCCAGTACTGCGAGGTGATCCCGGCCGCCGTCGGCGAGGGGCGGGGCTGGTACCAGGGATCGGCCGACGCGCTGTACCAGAACCTGGAGCGCCTCGGGCGCGACGCTCCCCGGATCGTCGCCGTGTTCGGCGCGGACCACATCTACCGCATGGACATCGAGGAGATGATCGTGGAGCACGTCGAGTCCAGGGCCGATATCAGCATCAGCGTCGTGCCACAGCCGATCGAGGAGGCGCACCAGCTCGGCTGCGTCGAAGTGGACGAGAACATGCGGGTGCGGCGCTTCCTGGAGAAGCCGGCGTCGCCGCCCGCCTTCCCCGGCGATCCGGGGAAATCGCTCGTCTCCATGGGCAACTACCTGTTCAACTACGACGTGCTCTGCCGGGTTCTCGAGGACGACCACGCCGACCCCAAGAGCCGCCACGACCTGGGAGGAGACGTCTTTCCGCGCTTTTACGAGAAGCTGCACATCCACGCCTACAACTTCCTGAACAACCGGGTCCCCGGAACGCGCGACTCGGAGGTCGGCTACTGGCGCGACGTGGGAACCATCGGATCGTACTGGCGGGCGTCCATGGACCTGGTCAGCGTGACGCCGGCGTTCAACATGTACAACGAGGACTGGCCGATCCTGACGGCGCGCGTCGATTACCCGCCCGCCAAGTTCGTATTCGCCGACCGCGAATCGAATCGCATGGGGATCGCCACCGACTCTCTGGTGCCCAACGGCTGCATCATCTCGGGCGGCCACATCGATCGTTGCGTCCTGGGTCCGCGCGTGCGCATCAACTCCTACAGCACGGTGAGCGAAAGCGTGCTGTTCGAGGGAGTCGAGGTCGGCCGGCACTGCCGCATCCGGCGCGCCATCGTCGACAAGCGCGTGAAAATCCCCGCCAATACCGTCATCGGTTACGATCCCGAGGGCGATCGCGCGCGCGGGATCGTCGTCTGCCCCGAGGGCATTTCGGTCGTGTCGACGGACGTGGACTTCGCTCCGTCGTGAAACCGGTCGCTCTCGCCTTCCTGTGGCACCTGCACCAGCCCCTCTATCGTCTCAGGGAGGAACGTGTCTGCTTCATGCCATGGGTGCGCCTGCACGCCATCCGTTCGTACTACGACATGGTCCGCGTGCTGGACGAGTTCCCCCAGATCAGGCC
>Ga0209157_1002337_pt1 | contig 15174 bp, 11 predicted proteins | sample GraSoiAngelo_135_FD_185892 | JGI IMG/M metagenome (GOLD analysis project Ga0209157, IMG submission 185892) | Grasslands soil microbial communities from the Angelo Coastal Reserve, California, USA - 14_0929_05_40cm (SPAdes) (version 2) | ecosystem: Environmental > Terrestrial > Soil > Grasslands ... | reverse complement strand
TTGAGTGAATGCTCGGCAAGTCTTCCAATCGCGACCGCGTCCTGCACAGCGTGCTCCAGCAAAGGCAGCGCCTTGTCGAGGTGTCCGGCAAGCGCATACGCGAAGCCCAAGGGCGAGGCGGTGAGGTTGAACCAGACAGAAATGCTCCAGCCCTGGACGATTCCGAGACTACGTTCGAGCGCAGGGATCGCCGCTTCGAGTTCTCCCTTCTGGAGGTGAACAAGGCCCAGACCGAGATGCGCGCTGACGAGGTTGAGGGGATGCCCGATGCCCTCGGCGATCTGGAGAGCCTCGTCGGCAATGGTCATCGCCTCGGAGAAGTCGCCGAGCTCGGCGAGGGACCAGACCAACCAGGTGCGAGAGACGACCGAGCTAAGTATGGGTAAGCCAAAGTACTCATAGCGTAGGTTGCCCTCGAGAGATGCCACACTCCTCTTCTGCCACTCCACCGCCCGCCGATAGTCACCAATGAAGTGACAGACCCGCCCTAGGTTCCGAGTCACCGTGGACTCGATGGCGAGATCTGCGAACGCTTCAGCAATGGCGAGTCCGCGTTCGCCAACTTCAATCGCCCGTGCGTGATCACCTATCCGCCCGAAGCTTTCCGCCATACCCGAGAAGACTCGTCCCAGCCGGCGTCGATCACCCAGGGATTCCGCCAAGGACGCGCATTCGCGCTCGCGGTGAAGGATCGTCCCGATTTCCCCGAGCGGTACGAGCGCGCTTCGGAGATCGAGCCGGAGGTCAATCGCCAGCTCGAGTCTGTCGCGAGTCTGGGGGAGGTGTTCCAGCGCGCTGAGTGCCTGCTCGAACCATGCCGTCGCTTCCCGGTGAGCCGAGCGCGGTAGGGCCTTGGCTCCCGCCTGGCGGAGGTACCCCACGGCCTTCTCCCAGAGCTCGCCCCGGAATGCATGGTGAGCGAGCGACTCGATCTGTTCGCCGAGCCGATCGACGTACAGGCCTTCGATGGCGCTCACGACACATCCGTGGAGGAGCCGGCGGCGCTCCTGCAGCAGACTCCCGTAGGCCACCTCGTGGGTCAAGGCGTGCTTGAAGGTGTACTGGAGGTCGGGAAACAGCTGTGCCTCGTAGAGGAATTCGGCCGCTTGCAAACTGGTGAGGAGACTGCGGAGCTCCGACTCAGGCATGTCTGCGATCGCCTGGAGGAGCACGAACGGCACGTCCTTGCCGATCACGGCGGCCGACTGGAGCACCCGCTTGTCCTCAGACGGCAGGCGGTCGATCCGGGCGGCGAGAACGGTGTGGATGGTCGCCGGGACCTGGATGCCTTCGATGGGTTTGGTGGGTCGATAGGCGCCGCGTTCGCCGACCAGGATCCCGGTCTCGACGAGAGACCGCACGCTCTCCTCCAGGAAGAACGGATTGCCCTCGGTCCGCGCAATCAGGAGCCGCGTGAGGGGCTCGAGCTGAACGTCGGCCCCGAGCAGCGCCTGGAGCAACTCGCCGGCGCTCGTAGGCGGCAGCGGGTCGATCCGGACCTGCGTGTAGTATGTCCGGCCGCCCCAGGCGTGCTGGTATTCGGGGCGGTAGTTCACGAGGAGCAGGAGGCGGGCGATCGGCACGCTGGCCACGAGGCTGTCGAGAAAGGCTTGGCTCTCACCGTCCATCCAGTGAAGGTCCTCGAAGACCAGCAGCAACGGCTGTACCTGGCCCTCCCGCAACAGCAGGCGCTTCCCGGCCTCGAGTGTGCGCCGTCGGCGCTGCGCAGGGGCTAGCGTTTCCCAGTCGGGGTCCTCGACCGGCACGTCGAGGAGCTCGAGGATCGGCGTGATTGACGGTTCGAGTGCGGCGTCCAGGCTCAGGAGCTTCCCCGTCACCTTCTCACGAATTTTCCCCTTGTCGTCCTCCGAGTCGATCCGGAAGTACGTCTTGAGGAGATCGATCACAGGGAGATAGCTCGTGGCTCGGCCGTAGGAGACCGCGCGCGTCTCCAAGACCAGCGCGTGCGCCAGCTCGACGGAACGGATGAATTCCCAGTACAAGCGTGACTTGCCGACGCCAGGCTCTCCCACGATCGCGACGACCTGGCCGTGCCCGCCACGGACGCGCTGCAGCGCCTCGTGTAACGCCGCGAGTTCTCGCTCACGGCCGACGAACCCTGTGAGCCCTCGGCTCGCGGCGACGTGGAGCCGTGACCGCCCGGGAATCGCAGCGGTTAACTCGTATACTGGAATGGCTGCGGCGAGGCCCTTTACCGGCGACGTCCCGAGTTCCGCTACCTCGACGAACCCTGCCGCCAGCCGCAGCGTGGCTTCTGGGAGTAGGATCGTTCCGGCCGCCGCCATCTGCTCCATGCGAGCGGCCACATGCGTAGTCTGGCCGACCGCGGTGTAGTCCATGTGCAGATCGCTGCCGATCGACCGCACCACGACCTCCCCGGAGTTCAAGCCGACACGAATCTGGACGAGACCTCCCTCGGCCTGCCGAACTCCCTTCGCGTAGCGCTTGACCGCTTCTTGCATTCGGAGCGCTGCATAACAAGCCCTTATCGCATGGTCCTCATGAGCGATGGGCGCCCCGAAGAGCGCCATAATCCCATCACCCATCACCTGGTTGACCGTGCCCTCGTAGCGGTGGACCGCCTCCATCATGAGTTCGAGCACCGGGTCCAGGATCTTGCGCGCCTCCTCGGGGTCCCGGTCGGCGAGCAACTCCATGGAGCCCTTTATGTCGGCGAAGAGCACGGTGACCTGCTTGCGCTCGCCTTCCAGGGCGGCCCTGGAGGTGAGGATTTTCTCGGCCAGGTGCTTCGGGGTGTAGGACTCGGGAGAGGCGAAGCGCGCCTGCCCGGCAGACTCACCGCTTACGGGAGTACCGCACTTGTTGCAGAACCGGGATCCGACCGGTAAGTCGTTGCCACACGCGCCGCAGGTCGCGCCCAAGCGCGTCCCGCAGGCCAGGCAGAAGTTCGACCCAGGCGGGTTCTCGTACTGGCACCGGGGACACTTCACGCCGGAGCCTCCAGGCAGCCGCGCTGATGAAGATCGGAACGATGGCCGAGATTAACTGCCCAAGTCTCACGTGGTCAAGGACATCGCCGTGAGTGGCAACGAGTCCGCGGGTTTCCTCCGTCGCTCGAGTTTTGGGTGGGTTGATCCACACCTCCAGAGGAGGCGCCGGCGGATGGGGCAGGCCGGCGGGGAATCGTTCCGGATGCGCGGCATAGGCCGCAGTGAGCACGGTCGCCCTCGCGGCGACGCGCTGCGCCCGCCGCCACTTCGATTTCCGGCCCACTCAGGGCTCGCTCGGGTGCGTTCATCGCTCTCGAATCCTTGCCCGCCCTCGACACTAAACTTCCAGGGGGTCGCTGTCTCACTCATATTGATGGCAGAGAGGGCTGCGGCGTGGCGCATCCTCCGAGCTCCATGTGGCCCGATCAAGCTCTCGAAGGCGGGGCGCCTTGCAGCAGCGCCCGGACTGCGCGTACCGCGTCGCGGATCACCTCCGGCGCCGGCATACGGAGCTTGAGGTAGCGCTCACCGGTCTTCTCGTCGTGCACCGCCTCCAGGCCGGCGCCCAGCCCGGGCGCGCCAGTCGAGCCCAGGTTGCGGGGTGCGGCTGGCGTGAGCGCCGACGCGAGCTGGTGCAAGAGAGCGAGGCCGTCCTGGACGAGGCCGGCCCAGGGGTCGCCGCCGGATGAATCAGATACAGCGGCGTTCGCGGCGACCGGCGCGAGCGCCTTGAGCGAGACTGCACCCTCGGCCGGGCTCGCCGCGGGCGCTCCGCGCGTGACGCGCTCGACGGTCTCGATGAACCGGCCGAGGCGACTTCCGCCGAGTGACACGGCGGGAGCGCCTCCGTCGAGAACGCCGGCGAACAGCGACTGCTTGAACCCGAGAATCGACAAGATGCCCTCTTCGATCGTGCCCGGGGCGACGAAGTGGACGACCCGCACGGGGCGAGACTGGCCCAGTCGATGCACGCGACCGATGCGCTGCTCGACCACCGCGGGGTTCCAAGGAAGGTCGGCGTTCACGACGACGCTGGCGTGCTGCAGGTTGAGCCCGACGCCCCCGGCATCGGTCGAGAGGAAGACGCGGCACCGCGGGTCTTCGCGGAAGCGGTCCACCAGCCCGCCGCGCCGGCTTCCCTCAACGCGGCCGTGGAACAGCACGTGCTCCCATCCCCGCTTCAGGCAGCGGCGCGCGAGCAGGTCGAGCATCCGGACCCACTGGCTGAAGACCACCACCTTGACACCCGGCTCCTCCAGCACGTCCCCCAGGAGCGTCGCGATCTCGTCTGGCTTGTCGCCCACGTCGGTCGTCCCGTCGAGGAGGTAGGTGCTGTCGCAGGCCATGCGCATGTTCTGGAGCGCGCTCATCAGGCGTCGCTGGTCGGCTTCCGAGAGGAAGTGGCTCCGGCGCCACTTGGCGACGAGGCGGGCGACCGCCTCGCGGTTCTCGTCGTGGTGGCGTTGCTGCTCCGGCCTCATCGGCACGAAGAACCGCTTCTCCAACCGGGAGGGAAGCTGGTCGAGCACCTCGGCCTTCCGCCGACGCAGGAGAATCGGTCGCAGGGTCTGTCCGATCCGGTCCAGGTCGCGATAGCCGATCACGCGGCCGGTGTCGTCTTCACGGACCTGATGGTCGTGCAGGAACCGGAACGTCGGCCCGAGCCGATGCGGGTCGACGAACTCGACGATCGACACCAGTTCCTCGAGACGGTTCTCGAGCGGCGTCCCGGTCAAGACGATCGCGTACGGAGAGGAGACCTTCTTGACCGACCGTGCAGTGCGCGTCTGCCAGTTCTTGATACGTTGGGCCTCATCGAGCACGACCAGGTCGGGAGCCCAGTTCCGAATGAGGTCCAGGTCATGAGCCACGGTGTCGTAGTTCACGATCTTGTAGAAGCTCGGAGCGCCGAACTGCTGCTCGCGGCGGGCGCGGAAGCCGCCAACCACCTGGACGGACCGACCGGCGACGAACCGGCCGATCTCGCGCTCCCACTGGTGCTTGAGCGACGTCGGGCAGACGATTAACACGCGCGCCACGCCGGCGTGGGTGGCCATGATTTCGGCAGCCGCGATCGCCTGGACCGTCTTGCCGAGTCCCATCTCGTCGGCCAGGAGGCAGCGGCCCGCGCGGCAGGCGAAGAGCGCGCCCTCGCGCTGGTAGGGGTAGAGAGGCACGCGAAGGAGTCGCTGGAGGGCGGCGCTCTTGGTCCCGTGCGGAAACGCCTGGGTCAGACGGTCGGCGCGGCGACGGGCGTCGCCGATCTCCCGCACGAACCCACGCGCGTCCTCGTAACAGCGCAGCTCGTGCGAGAACCGCGCGGCCTGGACGAGGAAGGCGTCCAGCCCCGGCACGGCCTCTGGCCGCAGCCGCCCGTCCCGGTCGAAGTACCGCGCGGCCAGCCGGCGGAGCGCGGGCGGGGCGGTCCGGCCCGCGCGGAAGCGGACCTCGCGCCGCGGCCCGTAGCTGACGTAGACCTCGCTGTAGTCGGCCTGGAACCCACGAGCGAGCGCCGCGCGGCCGCCCGGCGCGCGCTCCAGCCGGGCCAGCGTGAAGGCGATGTGCTTGCAGATCCCGAGGGCGTTCGTGGCGAAGTCGGGGCACGAGCAGAAGTTGTCCCCCGGAGCGGTCCCGCGAACGGCTACCCGGTACGTGTTGCCGTTCGCCGGGTTGACGACCTCGAACTCCGAGAACACGCGCTCGCCGCCGATGTTGGTCAGCCGGAACCGCTGCTCGCGCCCGAACTCGCGCCGCAACTCCGCCTGCCACGATTCCAGCGCGAGGCCAGGTGGCCTGTGCGTCCGCGACAGCCTGGCCGGCCCGCGGCGCGTGGAACGGTCGGCGGTCATGGTTCGCATCGGCGCTGCGCCGCAGTCAAGCTGCACGGGACGCCGTCCAAGGGACGTCGGAGTTCAACCCGGGAAACTTAACGTCCATCGGCCGGGCGGGTCTTCCGGAGCCGGGCCACGTCCGCGATGTCCTGGAGGCGGCCGGCCGCTTCCTTGTTCTTGAGCAGCGCTTCGCGGCCGATGAAGGACACCGTCCGTCCTTCGACCTCGGCCGTGATCCGCGACGCCCACGCCTCGTCGAAGGTCAGGCCCGAGATCTCGGTCAGAAGATCGATGCGCCGGGGCGGGAGCCCGATCTGGTACTCGTTCAGCCCCTCAAGCGTCATCGTCGTGGGGACGCGGTGTGCCCGGACGGAAGAGACGCGCGGGGAGGTTACGGCGGTCGTAGGTCGGTAACGGCAGGCCGGCCAGCTTCCACGTGGACTCCGCGAGTGTCCACATCATCGCGACACACTCGACCGGCGTGGTCACCGCCGAGAGATCGTCGGATGGCTCCTCCCCCAGCGGGAAGCGGTCGATCGGCCAGTTCGCTCGCTCCGCCCGTCGCTGCTCCGCGGACCTCTCGGCGCTCTTCTTCCCGCCTCTCGCCCGAGCCGCCTGCTTGTCGCCCTTCCTCCTCGTCACCATCACACGATCAGAGGCCAGGCCCCGCGCCGTTGTCAAGCGCCGGCGAAGAGCCTCGCGCGTTGCCTATGAAGATGACTGGTTCCGCCTCACACGAGTAGCGCCAGCGGTTCCTCGATGAGCTCGGCGAGCGCGCCAAGGAACTGGGCGCCACATGCGCCGTCGAGCGCGCCGTGGTCGCAGGACAGGGTCAGCACCATCGTCGGCTGGACGGCGGGCTGACCGTTGAGGGTGACGACGCGGTCGGCGATGCGGCCGATGGTGAGGATGGCGGCCTGCGGCAGATTGACGATGGCGTTGGAGGCGTCGACGCTGTACGCGTCTGATCCTGCTCGTCTCGCCACCGTTCGACGCCGGCGAGATCCAAACAGCGGGACGGTTGCTCAGCGCTCCTTGATCGACACGCGCCAGTGGATGCGGTCTTGCTCCGGAGGGTAGTCGCCGGCCGCCTTGTGGTACGAGCACCGGTTGTCCCAGATGACGACGTCGCCCTTGCGCCACCGGTGGCGATACTCGGCGTCGGGCTGGATCATCCGATCGGTCAGCTCGTCGATCACCGCGTCGCTCTCGCTCTCCGCGAGGCCGTCGATTCTTAGAATCTTGCCCGGATCGAAGTAGAGTCCCTTGCGTCCCGTCTCGGGATGGGTGCGGATGATCGGATGGAAGACGGGCGTCCAGTCGCGGTCTTCCTCGTTGAGCAGCGCGGTAGCCTTCCGGCGGCCACCGTAGGTGAACGCTCCCTTCCGTCCGTCGAGGAGCTGCTTCAGCCGCTGCGGCAGCCCCTCGTACGCCGCGTACATGCTGGCGAAGAACGTGTCGCCGCCAGTGTTCGGCACGGCCAGGGCATAGAGCTGGGTCGCCTTGAATGGCTCCTCGTCGTAGGCGCCGTCGGTGTGCCAGCCCTCGGCCCCGCGTCGATAGATGGCCATGTCGAGCGCGCCGTCCGGCCCGAACTTGTTGACGCCCAGCAGGGTGATCTCCGGATGGTCGGGGTGCCGCGTGCTCTTCGACGGGTGCGGGTGCACGACGCCGAAGCGGCGGCTGTAGCGCAAGAAGTCGTCGATCTCGAGCTGCTGGCCCGGCACCACGACGACGTTGTGGTCGAGCCACGCCCGATAGATGCCGGCGAACCCCGCGTCGTCGAGCTTCTTGATGTCGACGCCCTCGATCTCGGCGCCGATCTGTGGCCCCAGGCGGCGTACCTTCATGGTCGCGATCCTCACTTCTCGAGCAACGCCTTCGCGCGCGCCAGCTCCGGACGTTCGCTGTCCGCCTTCTCGCCGAGCGCGGCGAGCTGAGCGGAGTAGCTCCGGGCCTTCGTACGGTCGCCCGCGAGCTCGGCGGCTCGCGCCGCGCCCGCGAGCCCACGGAACCGGTTCGGCTCGACGCGCATCGACGACTCGAACTCCTGGAGCGCCTTCACGGGCTCGTTGGCCTCGAGCAGCATCTCGGCCAGGAGCTCACGCGCCGGGGCCAGCGGGCCCGGCGTCACCGGGTGCTTCTCCGTCGCGTCCTCGCGCTCGGCGGCCGCGCGGAGCAGGGCCACGGCTTCGTCGTTCCGGCGCTCGGCTCGCGCCACCCAGGCTAGCGCGATCTGACGCTGGATGTCGACCTGCTCCGCCCAGTACCCGACCTTGGCCGTCGCCAGCGTGTCGCGCAGCACTCCGAGACGATCGGCATCCCGCCGCGCGGCAACAGCGTCGCCGCTGCGCGCGGCTCCGAGCGCGCGCGCGAAGACGAGCTGGGCCTCCGACTGGGGGAAGCGCGCCCACGGGAACTCCTTACCGAAGAGCTCGAGCTTCGCCGCGTCCGCCCAGCGGCCACGCTCGAGCGCGTAGCGCGACGGGATCGTGGCGAGCGCGAACCCCGTCACGAAGTGCTCGAAGGTCACCTTGGGGAGATCGCTGACGTGGTCGACGACGCGCTTGGCCGAGCCGTCCTGGGCCATCTGGAGATGGGCGTACACGAGATAGTCGAGCGCGTGGAGCTGATCGAACTGGTTCCCGGTCGCGTTGGACGACGCTCGGTTGGCGTCGATGGATTCCTGCCAGTAACCCCGCCGGGTGAAGATGTGGGAGGGCATGTGGAGCGCGTGCGGCGCCGCCGGCGCGATCGAGGCGTAGCGACGCGCGGCGCCGAGGCCCTTCTCGGCGATCGGCGGATAGTCGTAGCTGTGGATGAGGTAGTGGGCCACCCCGGGATGCTGCGGCTGCTCGGCGAAGACCTTTTCCAGGATGGCCGCGGCCTTGAGCTGGTCGGCGTACGTCTTGTCCATCGGGCTCGAGGTCGCGTTGAGGGCGAGCGCGTAGAAGATCGATGCTTCGCGGTCGTTCGGGTAGCGCGCGGCGAGCTGCTCCATCCCCTGGCGATAGGCGAGCGCGCGCGTCCGGTGCTCGACCTTGTCGGCATCGCGATAGAACGTCTCGAGCGCGGCGATGTAGTCGCGCTCCCGCTGGGTCCTGGCGCCCACGGTCTTCGCGCGCGCGATCGCGGCCGCGCCGTCGCCGAGCGCCTTCGGCGCGGGTGGCCACCCGAACGGATTGCCGAGCAGGTTCATCGCCACGCCCCACTGGGCCATCGCGCAGCCGGGATCTTTCTGGGCGATCGCGACGAAGGCGTCGGTGGATGCCGAGAACCAGAACGAGTGGAGCATCGCGACGGCGCGCTCGAACTCGGCCTGGACCGCAGGGCTACACGAGGTCTCGAACCTGACCGTGCCGACCTTGTCATCCGCGGTGGCGCCGGCGGCGGCCAGGGCCAGGACGAGAGCGGGGAGAAGCGCGAGCTTGCTGAGCTGCATGGTCGACCTCCGTCGGAGAACCTCGGTGAGATTCTAGCCCAGAATCGCGTTTACACTATCGCGCTGTGAGCGCCCGAGCCGCCGCGGCCACGAAGTTCGGAGCGCTGTACCATCGCGACTACCGCCGCTACTTTTTCCTGGCGCTCGTCGGCCTGACGGCCGAGAGCGTCGAGCACGTGAGCAGCTACTGGGTCATCTTCGAGACGTTCCACTCGCCGACCCTCGGCGGCTTCGCCGTCTTCAGCCACTGGGTGCCCTACCTGATCTTCTCGGTGTACGCGGGCGCGCTGGCCGATCGCTTCGACTGCCGCAAGCTGATCCAGGTCGCCCAGGGGTTGTTGATGCTGGTGTCGCTGGCCTGGGGCGTGCTGTTCCTGACGGGCACGCTGCGGGTCTGGCACGCGGCCGCGCTCCTGATGCTGCACGGGATGGCGGGCGTCATCGCGTCGCCGCCGATCCAGCTCATCGTGTACGACATCGTCGGCGCCGAGCATCTCGCCAGCGCGATCCGGCTCAACGCGATCAGCCGCTACTTCTCCATGCTCGTCGGCCCGGCGGTCGGCGGTGCGCTCATGCTCGTGCTCAACCCGGGCGTGGCACTGCTCGTCAACGTGCTGCTGTACCTGCCGCTCACGCTCTACCTCTTCTGGATGCCGTACACCGGCCATCGGAGCGAGCGCGACAAGACGCGACGGACTCCACGCCTGGGCCTGGCGGAGGCACGCCGCGTGCTGGCCGAGGTCCGCGCCGAGCCGCGGATCATCCGGATGATCATACTGGCCGGCGCGACGTCGTTGTTCATCGGCACCGCCTTCCAGGCCCAGATGCCGGAGTTCGCGCACCATCACGGTTCCGAGGAGGCCGACGTCTGGTACAGCGTGCTGTTCGGCGCGAACGCGGCCGGCGCGGTGATCGGCGCGCTCCTCCTGGAAAGCGTCACCGTCCTCCAGGGCGGCGTGCGCGCCGCGATCGTGTGTGCCGCGATCTGGGGGATCGTGATGGGACTCTTCCCGCTCGTCCACGGCTACGCGGCCGCCGTGACGTTCCTGGTGCTGGCGGGGATCGTCAACATCGCCTTCACGTCCATGGCCCAGGCGCTCGTGCAGATCCTGGCGCCGCCCGGGCTCCGTGGCCGCGTCGTGGGGCTCTTCAACACGTCGATGCTCGGCCTGCGGGCCGGCAGCGGCGTCACGGTCGGCGTCCTCGGCGCCGTGATCGGCATCGAGTGGTCGCTGGCGCTGAGTGCCGCCGCGGTGGTGGCGGTTGCCGTCGGCCTGCTGATCGCCGACGTTCGCGCGCGTCCTGCGCACTAGCCCGTTCGCGTTCTTCTGGTGCTCGCGGGTGCTGTCCACGCTCGCGCTGCACATGCAGACCGTCGCGGTGGGGTGGCAGCTCTACACGCTCACCGGCAGCGCCCTCGACCTCGGGCTGCTCGGCCTCGTCCAGTTCGTCCCGACGATCGCGTTGACACTGGTCGGTGGACACGTGGCCGATCGCCGCGATCGACGCGTCGTCGTGGTCGTCTGTCAGGTGGCCCAGGCCGGCGCCAGCGTGGCGCTGGCCGTGGGCAGCCACGGGGGCTGGCTCGGCCGGGGCAGTGTCCTCGCCATCGTCGGCGTCCTCGGCGCCGCTCAGGCGTTCGCGAATCCCTCGCGCACGGCGCTGCTGCCGCGCCTCGTCCCGCTCGGGCAGATCCCGCGCGCGATCGCCAGCGTGACGTCGGCGACCCAGACGTCGCGGATCGTCGGCCCCGCGCTCGGCGGCCTGCTCTACGATTTCGGACCGGCCATCGTCTACGTCACCGTCGCCGCGCTCTACCTCGTCGGTGCGGCGCTGATCGCGGTCATCCGCGATGGGCGGTCAGCCCGCGAGCGTGAGGACGACACGCCGGCCTCGCTGTTCTCCGGCGTGGTGTTCATCTGGAGCCGGCGGCTGCTGCGGGGGTTGATCTCGCTCGATCTCGTCGCCGTCCTGCTCGGCGGCGCCACCGCGCTGCTGCCGATCTACGCGCGCGACATCCTGGGCACGGGGCCGTGGGGACTCGGCCTGTTGCGCGCGGCTCCCGCGATCGGCGCGCTCGTCTCGTCGGTCGTGCTGGCGCGCCGGCCGGTCCAGCACGGCGCGGGGCCGATCTTCTTCGGCGCCGTCCTGGTATTCGGCGTGGCCACCATCGTGTTCGGCGTGTCGACGAACCTGCTCGTGTCGCTGGCGGCGCTGACGGTGCTCGGCGGAGCGGACCTGCTCAGCGTCGTGATCCGCCACTCGCTGGTGCAGATGCGCACGCCCGACGGCATGCGCGGTCGCGTGAGCGCCGTCCACTCGGTGTCCACCAATACCTCGAACCAGCTCGGCGAGTTCGAGTCGGGAGTGCTCGCGGCGCTGTTAGGACCGGTGCCGGCGGTGGTGCTCGGCGGGGTGGGGACGATCGTCGTCGCCGCGCTCTGGATGTATCGCTTTCCCGAGCTGCGGCGCTTTCACCTGGCGGATTCGTGAGCCGCGCGCTCAGTTCCAGCGGACGACCGCGGCGGTCGCGGTCTGGAGGTTCGCGCGCGCGGTGGACAGGGTGGGGTAGACCTCGAGGGTGCGCCGGAACATCGCCGCCGCCTCCTGCCACTGCTCGAGCGCGATGTGACAGAGGCCCTGACCGCTGAGCGCCCCGAAGTGCCCGGGTTTGCGGGCGAGCGTCTCGCGGCAGTCGGCGATCGAGCCCTCGAAGTCCTGGGCCATGTAGCGGACGGTGGCCCGCTTGTTCCAGCCCTCGGCGAATTGCGGCGCGGCCTCGATGAGCGAGGTGAACGCGGCCTCGGCGGCCGCGAGATCCTGCTGCTCCATCGCCGCGATGCCTCCGGCCAGGATCGCGTCGAGGTGGGCATCACCGGAGCGGTGCCACATGTTCCACAGCACCGCGGCGGCGCGCGCGGCCGCTACCGGATCCTCGCCCCGCAGGGCGCCGAGCGCGTCACGCTCCGTCATACCGCGCGTTGTGCAGCACGCGTCCCGGAAGGTTGCCGGTGTGCGTCCCCTTCTCGAGCAGGACCTCGCCGTTGACGACGGTGTAGTGGATGCCGTCGGCCAGTTCCCGCATGCGCCAGCCGTTGCTCGGAAAGTCGTGCACCTTGTCTTCTGCGACCGGCTTCACGGTGTCGGGATCGAAGACGACGAGGTCGGCGGCCATGCCTGGCTGGAGCAGGCCGCGGTCGTAGATGCCGAATGCGGTGGCCGAGTCGAACGTGAGCCGGCGGACGGCCAGCTCGAGCGACATGATCTTCTTCTCGCGCACCCAGAAGCCGAGGAGCCGCGTGGGATTCGAGACGTTCGAGTGGAACTGCACGTGGGCGCCGCCGTCGGAGAGCCCGACCACCGCGTAGGGGCTGCCGAGGATCTGCGCCACCGCCTCGGTATCCATGTTGATCTCGCCGAGCGTGAAGACCGTCGCGAGGTTCTCTTCGACCGCGAGGTCGAGGAAGGCGTCGACGGGCTCCTTGCCCTGGGCCTTCGCGATGTCCGCGATGTTCTGGCCACGGAGGCCGCGGTTCTTCGGGAGCTGAGGCTCCTCCACGATCATGAGGTCCCAGCGCTTGGAGAACGTCGAATCGGGCGTGATCGGCGCGTCGACCTCGGCCCGGAGCTTCGCGCGCGTCGCCGGATCGCGGTAGGCGCGCAGCTTGTCCTCGTCCGAGCCCTGGAGGATCGGCAGCCACGTCGGCATGCTGCGGAACACCTGGCAGTTCTTCATCGTGAAGCGGTTGACGATGCTGCCCGGGTTGCAGAGCGGGATCGCCCGGATGCCCTGCCTGGCCGTCTCCTCCACGTGCTGGAGGTGCGTGCGCCACCGCCCCGGCTGCCGCGCCTGCTCGAGCAGCGTGTTGTACATGATCGGCCGTCCGCAGGCCTGCGCGATCCGGCTGAGCAGCTTGTCCTTCAGCTCGGGGTTGGTGCCGCCTCCGCACTGGATGACGCCGGTGCCGACCTCGCGAAGCACGTCGGCCAGCGCGAACAGCTCCGACTCCGGCGCGCAGGCGGCCGGGATGCGCTTGCCCACGATGTCGAAGTGATTCATGTTCCGCGTGATCGAGAGCCCGAGCGCGCCGGCCTCGAGCGCCTCACGCACCAGGCGCCGCATGGTCTCGAGCTCGTCGGCCGTCGCCCCGCGGTCGGAGCACTCCTCACCCATCGCGTACAGCCTGACGGCCGAGTGACCGACGAGCGTGCCGACGTTGACGCCGAGCCGCTGGCCGATCGCCTTCATGTACTCGGGGAAGCTCTCCCAGTTCCACGTCACGCCCGCCTGGAGGACGTCCATCGGGATCGCCTCGACGTAGGAGAGCATGCCCGCGAGCTTCTCGCGCTCCTGCTTCTTCACGGGCGCCAGGGCCAGCGAGCAGTTACCGATGATGACCGTCGTCGCGCCGTGGTGGCAGGAGAACGTGCAGAGCGGATCCCACAGGACCTGCGCGTCGTAGTGGCAGTGGTTGTCCACGAACCCCGGCGCCACGACCCGCCCGTCCGCCTCGATGACCCGCCGGGCAGGCCCGTCGAGGCGCCCCAGCTCCGCAATCTTGCCCCGCATCACGCCGACATCGCCGTGGAAGGCGGGCCGACCGGAGCCATCGATGATGCGACCGTTCTTGATCAGGAGGTCGTAGGCCATGTCATCCTCCGCGGACGGGGGTTCGTGAACGAGGGAACTCTACTCCCGTGCGCCGGGCGTTGTCATCCGTGTCGGAGCGAGGGGTGAAGGGACTATCGCTCAACTGGAGCGCGTGGCCTCACGCGGCAACCGCGCCACGATCTCGCTGGCGAAGCGCTCGAGCTGCCCCAGATCGTCGCCACACGTGGCGAGGACCATGTCCTGGATGCCCGCGCGCTCGAGATCGGCGATGCGCTCGACGATCTCGCGCGTGGTGCCCAGGAAGTACGACTCCTGGAGGTTCTCGAACGACCGATGGGTACCCATGACGCGCTCGATGTGCGGGCGCTGGAGCATGAGCGCCTTCTCGCGGTCGTCGGTGTCGACGAGGTGGGTGAAGTTCAGGTGGCCGTAGCGGAGGCTCGACGGATCGCGGCCGTGCGCCTCGAGGTAGGCGCGAATCGCCCGCACGTCGTCCTTCACCATCTGCTGGCTGCCCGCGGCGCGAGCCAGCCAGCCGTCGGCGCCGGCGATGCGCGCGAGCACGGTCGGAGCGATGTACGTCTTGTCGGGCGACAGCGCGGTCTTGATCTTCGAGCCGCCGCCCACCCACAGATCGGGGAGGCCGGGCAGGGGATCGATGGTGACGTGCTCGAAGCGGTAGTAGCGGCCCTCGAAGCTGACGTCGCGCTCGGTGAGCAGGCGCCGGAGCGCGGCGATGATCTCGTCGGTGCGCCGCCCGCGCTCGCCGAGCTTCATGCCGAGCGTCTCGAACTCCTTCTGGTCCCATCCCGGCCCGACGCCGAGGACGAAGCGCCCGTTCGAGAGATGGTGCAGGGTCTGGATCTCGCGAGCCAGCGGCACCGGATGGTAGTAGGGCACGATCAAGAGGCCGGTAGCCAGGCGAATGCGGCTTGTCACGCTGGCCGCGTGGGCGAGGCAGAGGAGCGGCGACATCCACACGGTGCCGTAGAGACCGGGCGCCACCAGGAAGTGCTCGGCCACCCAGAGTGCGTCGAAGCCGAGGTCTTCGGCCTTGCGCGCGAACGTCTTCACGCGGGCGGCTTGCTCGAACGTCAGATCGGCCCACGCGAAGGTCGGGAGGTAGACGCCGAACCTCATCGGTCAGATCCGCAGTAGGGCAGCACGCGCTCGCCGAACAATCGGATCGCGTCCATGATCTTCTCGTGCGGCGGCCCGCCCGAGTGCGCGTGGCGCAGCCGTAGCAGGAAGGTGCTGGCGCCCGTGGCTTTCTGCCAGCGCTGGAACTCGCGCACACACGTCTCGGGATCGCCCAGG
>Ga0209157_1002336_pt1 | contig 15175 bp, 16 predicted proteins | sample GraSoiAngelo_135_FD_185892 | JGI IMG/M metagenome (GOLD analysis project Ga0209157, IMG submission 185892) | Grasslands soil microbial communities from the Angelo Coastal Reserve, California, USA - 14_0929_05_40cm (SPAdes) (version 2) | ecosystem: Environmental > Terrestrial > Soil > Grasslands ... | reverse complement strand
AGATCGCAGATCCCGCAGATCTTGATTCGAATCACGCCGCCAGCTCACGGATCCGGCCTGCCGGGTCGGTCGATCGCATCAGCAGCTCTCCGACCAGGATGGCGTCCGCCCCCGCCTCGCGCATGCGGCGCGCGTCGTCGGGTCCGTGGATCCCGCTCTCGGCCACCAGGACGACCTCCTTCGGCACGAGGTTGCGCAGCCTCTCGGTCAGGCCAAGGTCGACGCGGAAGTCGCGCAGGTTGCGGTGGTTGACGCCGATCGCCTTCGCGCCCGCCTCGATCGCGACCACCGTCTCCGCCTCGTCGTGGACCTCGACGAGCGCCGCCACGCCGCGACTCCTCACCACCGCGAGGAGGTCCTTGAGCTGCGCCCGCTCCAGCGCGGCCACGATCAGGAGCACCGCGTCCGCCCCGCACGCCCGCGCCTCCGCCACCTCGTAGGGGTCGGTGATGAAGTCCTTGCGCAGGATCGGCAGCTCGGTCGCCGCGCGCACGGCGAGGAGGTGCTCGATCCTCCCGCCAAATCCGGCCATGTGCGTGAGCACCGAGATCGCGGCCGCGCCGCCCTCCGTGTACGCGTGGGCGAGGTCGGCGGGCTCGTAGTCGTCCGCCAGCACGCCCATGCTGGGTGTGCGCTGCTTCATCTCGGCGATCACCGCCAGCCGCGGCCGTTGCAATGCTGCGATGAAGTCCTTCGGTGGGTACGCGGCCACCGCCTGCTCGAGACGGTCCGAGTCCATGAGAGATCGGCGCCGCTGCAGATCCTGTCGGGCCTCGAGCACCAGGCGACCCAGGAGGTCGTCGCTCACTCTTGCGAGATTGTGGCCCACCTCTCCAGCACACCCCCGGCGCGGCCGGAGTCGATCGCCTCCGCCGCCAGGCCGAGCCCCTCCTTCCAGTCCTTCGCGAGACCCGCCGCACGCAGCGCGGCCGACGCGTTCAGCAGCACGACATCCCGCCTGGGCCCCGTCGCCCCGTCCAGCACCTCGCGGGCTATCCGCGCGTTGTCGTCGGGGCCGCCGCCGCGCATCGCCTCCAGCGGCGCCTGGCGCAGCCCGAGCTCTCCGGGATCGAGCTCATATTCCTTTCTCTGCCCGTCGATCTCGATCACGTAGGACGGAGAGGCCATGGACAGCTCGTCCATGCCGTCGCTGGCGTGGAACACGATCGCCCGCTCCACGCCGAGACGCATCAACACGTCCGCCATGAGCGGAGCGAGCTTGGCGTCGGCCACGCCCAGGGCCTGGTAGCGCGCCCCCGCCGGGTTGCACAGAGGGCCGAGGACGTTGAAAACGCTGCGGATCGCGAGCTCCTTGCGCGGGACGCCGGCAAAGCGGAACGAAGGGTGGAAGATCGGCGCGAAGAGGAACCCGATCCCGCCCTCGTCGATGCAGCGAGCGACGCCCTCGGGCGGGAGGTCGATCTTCACCCCCAGCTTCTCCAGCACGTCGGCCGATCCACAAAGCGACGATGCGGCTCGGTTGCCGTGCTTGGCGACCCGCGCGCCGCAAGCCGCGGCGACGATCGCCGAAAGGGTCGAGATGTTGAACGTCGCGAGGCCGTCGCCCCCGGTGCCGCAGGTGTCGAGCAGGGCGCCGCCGACCTCGATCGGGGTCGCCACCGCGCGGGCGGTGCGGGCGAAGCCGGTCAGCTCCTCCGCCGTCTCGCCCTTCATGCGCAGCGCGACCATGAAGCCGGCAATCTGAGAGGGTGTGGCGTCGCCGCGCATGATCACCTCGAACGCCGCTGCGGCCTCGTCTTCGGTGAGGTTCTCGCACCTCACGACCTTCGCGATCGCGTCGATCACTTCAGGCGTACACCTTGGCGGCGCGGCGGACGAAGTTGCCGAGCACCTTCTTGCCCTCTTTGGTCAGCACCGACTCGGGGTGGAACTGCACGCCGTAGGTCGGGTGCTTGACGTGGCGCAAGCCCATCACCACACCGTCGTGCGTCCAGGCCGTGACCACGAGGTCCGACGGAACGCTCGACCGCTTGACGATCAAGGAGTGGTAGCGCGTCGCTTCGAAGGGCTCGCTCATGCCCGCGAGCACGCCCGAGTTGTCGTGGTGGATCCACGACGTCTTGCCGTGAGCGGGGTCGTTGCGCACGACCTCGCCGCCGAAGACCTGGCCGATGCACTGATGACCGAGGCAGACGCCCAGGATCGCCACCTTGCCGCTTAGCGCCGCGATGGCCTCGTTGGAGATCCCGGCGTCGTCGGGCGTCCCCGGGCCCGGCGAGATGACGATGCCGTCGAACGCGGCCAGCTCCTCGACCCCGACCTCGTCGTTGCGGAACACCTGCGGCTCGGCGCCGAGCTCGGCCATGTACTGGACGAGGTTGTAGGTGAAGGAGTCGTAGTTGTCGATCATGGCGATGCGCACGTCGCGCTCCATCACATCGCCTCCGCCATCTCGATGGCCTTGAACATCGCCCCCGCCTTCTCCAGCGTCTCCTCGTACTCCCGCTCTGGCCTCGAGTCGGCGACGACTCCGCACCCGGCCTGTACGTAGGCGACGCCCTCGGCGGCGACTACCGTGCGCAGCGTGATCGCCATGTCGAGGTTGCCGCCGAAGCTCACGTACCCGAGCGAGCCGGCGTAGATCCCGCGCTGGTCGGGCTCGAGCTCGGCGATCACCTCCATGGCGCGGATCTTGGGCGCGCCGGACACGGTCCCGGCCGGGAACGCGGCGCGCAGCGCGTCGAGCGAAGTCTTGCCCTCGCGCAGCTGCCCGCTCACGGTCGAGGAGATGTGCATGACGTGGGAGTAGCGTTCGACCTCCATCAGCCGGTCGACGTTCACGGTGCCGGGTCTGGCCACCCGGCCGACGTCGTTGCGGCCGAGGTCGACGAGCATCACGTGCTCCGCCCTTTCCTTGAGGTCGCTGAGCAGCTCCTTCTCAAGTCTCCTGTCTTCCGCCGGGTCGGCGCCGCGCCGCCGCGTTCCCGCCAGCGGCCGGGTCTCCACGCGCCGGCCCTCGACCTGGACGAGCTTCTCGGGCGAGGTTCCGACCACGTGCCGGTCGCCGCCGAGGGCGAGGAAGAACATGTACGGCGATGGGTTGATCGCGCGCAGGCATCGATAGACGTCGAACGGACTCGCGGCAAGCGGCTTCTGGAAGCGCTGCGAGGGGACGATCTGGAAGGCGTCGCCGCCCATGATGTACTCGCGAGCCGCGTCGACCATTGCGTGGAACTGCCCCTGCGTCACGTTGGGCTCCCAGCGCGCCCCGTCGGAACCCCGTGGAGGCGGGGGCAGCGGGTCGCCGGCAAGCCGCTTCTCCATGGCGTCGATGCGAGCGACCGCATCGGCGTAGTCCTCGCGGTCCGGCCGATAGATCGTCAGCAGCTGCAGGCGCCGGGTGACGTGGTCGAAGACGGCAAGGTCCTCGGCCTTCAGGAAGGCGCTCTCGGGCATCGGCGGGGGCGAGCCCTTGGCCACCGGCAGCTTCTCGAAGTGCCGCGCCACCTCGTAACCGAGGTAGCCGACGGCGCCGCCGTGAAAGCGAGGGACGCCTTTGACCGGCGCCGTCTCCTCGCCGGCCACGTGGCTCAGCGCTTCGAGTGGGTTGCCCTCGGCCAGCTCCAGCGGACGCGGCTCGAAGCCGATGAAGGAGTAGCGCGCGAGGCGCTCCCCTCCCTCCACGCTCTCGAGAAGGAAACCCGGCTCTCCGGGCGGGCAGAGGAGGCTGTAGGCGCGCACCGGCGTGAGCATGTCGGCCAGGACTTCGCGATAGACGGGGATCAGCCCGTACTTCCCGGCCAGGGCGCGCGCTTCGTCGCGCGAGGGAGTGCAGTCTCTCATCTCGTCTCGTTTCCTCTGTCCGCCCCGCTCTCTGCGACGAGGCCGGAGCGCAAACGTTATCAGAAAGCCGGGCTAGTGCTTCGCCCTGGCTTTCATGTCCCGCTTGACCTCGCGCGCCTGCGCCATCGTCTCCGCGGAGTCGACGTCGGCGACCGAGTGCCAGGTCGCGGCGTGCTTCTCCCACCCGGGCGGCCTGACGCCGAACTTCTTGGCCAGGATCGCGACCATGATCTTCGTCTTCATCTCCCCAAACCCTGGGAGCTTCGAGATCCGCGCCGCGAGCTCGTCCCCCGTCCTCGCGTCCCGCCACACCGCCTCGGCGTCGCCGCCGTAATCCCTGACCACCGCCTGCGTCATCGCCTGCACGCGCCGCGCCATGTTGCCCGGAAAGCGATGCAGTGCGGGCCGCTCGCGAAACACCTTGTCGAGAGCGTCCGGATCCATACTCGCGATCCTGCGCGCGTCCAGATGCCCGAGCCGCTGCTTCAACTCGTAGGGCCCGCCGAACGCCTTCTCCATCTTCACCTGCTGGTCGAGCACCATGCCGATGAGCAGCGCCAACGCGTCAGTCTCCAGCAGCTCGTTTGCCGCGGGATCCTGCGTCCAGACGATGGGCATCACCGAAACTCTAGGCCGCTAAGCCGCCCAGCGTCTCTCTCCCCACCGGCGCTTGATCATCACCGGAGTCTCGGGCGGGATGAACTCCACGCGCCCACCCGCGAGCACTGTCTGCCAACCGCCCTCGTGCAGCAACCGGTGGTGGAAGTAGCACAGCGGGAGCAACCTGCCCAGGTTGGTCTTGCCGTCGCGACTCCAGAAGTCGAGGTGGTGAGCCTGCGTCCAGCTCGCCGGCCGGTCGCAGCCCGGCCCGGCGCAAGTCTTGTGCCGCGCCCGCAGCCCCCGCCACTGCGCCGGCTGCGCGGTGCGGTGGGCGCGGCCGACGTCGACGACCAGTGAGTCTGCCTTCAGCACCCGGTGCATCAAGCTGTCGCAGGCCAGGCGCTGGACGGTCTTGTTGGAGATCGGCGCCCCGTTAGCCAGCTCACCCGGCCCGGCGCCGAGCTCGCCACGCAAGCCGTCGGGCGTGGTGTGGACGGCGATGTGCGGGCGGGCGCCGTTGCGCCTGGGCAGAGTCCCACCGTCCAATGCGTGGTGGATGATCTCTTTCAGCGCGTCCGCCCGCCGCTGCTTGGGCGTCCGGTGGTCGAGCTCGCCAAGGCGCCTGGACAGCGATTCGAGGGCGGTCTTCAGCGCCATCCCGCCTTCGCGGTCGAGCACACCGTCGAGCTTGTACATGCCTCCGAGCTCGCTCAGATGCAGGTAGCGCTGCTCGTAGTTCTCTTCGTTGTCTTTTTCGGCGCCGTCCGGGTCAGCGACGTAGCGGGCGTGCTCCGTGAGCCGTCGGAGGTCGTCGATGGAGAAGGACCTTGCGTACTCGACCCACTGCTCTTCGTCCATCAGGTTGCGCTTCTCGCCCAGTTGATCGCTCAGCCGGCAGACCAACGACGCCGCCTGGTAGCCGATCTCGCCTGACTTCAAGGCGGCGGCGATGCGGGGCAGCTTCTCCAGCTGCGCGCCCACGCGCAGCCGGTCTGAGGCTCCTGAGCCGGACAGCCGGCAGGTCGATGCGACCCAGCCGTGGACAGTCTTGCCTTCAACCGTGTTGTGGCCACGCTGAGCGCCCCGATGCACGACCTCGGCGAGCTTGGCCTGCTGCCTGTCGATGAGCGAAGAAAGCTCGCGCGGGTCGATGAAATCGGGGTCTTCAGTCTCGAGCTGTGCGACCGCCGCCCGGAGCTTTTCCATGAGAATATTCTACAAACTTCGGTTCGATAAGTCCACGATTGCAATGTCAATTTACGTTGATCCCTGTAACCAAGGCCCCACTCCGTCTCCCCCTTCACAGTCCCGTCCCGTAGACCCGTCCAGTACCTGGCCTCGTTATAAACTCCCGACCAAAGCCATGAAAAGACCAGTCGTACTGATCGTTGGCCTGGCTGCGGGCGCCCTACTGGTCGCCGGGGCAGGCGTATCCGCGCATACGGCAATCGTCGGCATCGGCCAGCACTCGAGCGTGCAGGACGACGAGGCGACCGGCGATCGCAGCGAGGCGCCGGAGGCAACTGAGACCCCCGAGGCTGCGGAGACCCCGGAGCCGGCCGAAGCGCCCGAGGCTCAGCAGGCCCAGGAACAGGAAGACAACGACGTCGATGAAGACCAGGACAACGACGTCGATGCCGACGAGGACCACGGTGGAGGCGGCGACGATTAGGTCGTAGCTTTCGGCTCTCTTCGCTGCACGAACTGAAAACCAAATCGCCCCTTGACGCACAGGTGGCCCGACGTCACGGTGTTGTCGAGGGGCGATGTCACCTTGACGATCGAGTTGTCCTGCACGCGCAGCTCGAGCATGCAGCCCACACCGCAGTACGGGCACACCGTCTCCGTCACCGTCTGCCGCGACTCGTCCCATGTCCCGGCGGCGCGCATGTCGTGCTCGCTCTTGAACATCAGCGCCCCCGTCGGACACACGCCGATGCAGTTGCCGCAGTACACGCACGCCGAGTCGGGCAGCCCCACGTCGAACTCGGTCGAGATGTGCGCGTCAAACCCGCGCCCGGCCACGCCGATCGCGAAGGTGTTCTGCGCGTCGACGCCACACGCCTCGACGCACTTGTAGCAGAGGATGCAGCGCGAGTAGTCGCGCACGTACAGGTCGTTGTCGACTTTCACCGGCTGGGCGACCGTGGCCGCCTCCGCGCCGAACCGCGAGGGCACCGCCTCATAGCGCGCCATCCACCCCTGGACCTGCGCCGAGCACAGCGACATGTCGACCGACGACGCCAGCAGCTCGAGCACCAACCGCCGGCTGTGGCGCACGCGCGCCGAGTCGGTATGGATCTTCATCCCCTCCTCGACCTTGCGCGAGCATGCCGGCACCAGCACCCGCGAGCCGTCGAGCTCCACCACGCACACCCGGCACACGTTCACCGGCGTGAGGTTGTCGAGCTGGCACAGCGTGGGCGTGTCGATCGCAAGGCGCCGGCACGCGTCGAGGATGGTCGTGCCCGCGCGCGCCTCGACCTGTCGCCCGTCGATGGTCACCAGGACGTCAGGCATCGAGCACCTTGAGCTGGGTCAGCCCCGAGGCGATGGCGTTGGCCGCGGTCTGGCCCAGACCGCAGATCGACGCGTCGCGCATCGCCTGCGCGATGTCGCTCAGGAGCATGACGTCCGCGCGGCTGTCGCCGTCGCGCCTCTCGAACATGCGCTCCAGGATCTCCTCCTGGCGCTTCGTGCCCACGCGGCACGGCACGCACTGGCCGCACGACTCGTCGCGGAAGAAGCGGGCGATGCGGAGGAGGACCTGCCTCATGTCCGCGGTGTCGTCGAACAACATCACCGCGCCCGAGCCGAGCGTGGCGCCGATGCCGCGCACTCCCTCGAAGCTCAGCGGCACGTCGATCTGCTCCGGCGTGAGGAACGACCCCGCCGCGCCGCCAAGCAGGACCGCCTGCATCGTTCGCCCCGGCGCCAGGCCGCCGGCCATCTCGATGAGGCCACGCAGGGGCGTCCCCATCGGCACCTCATAGACGCCCGGGCGCAGGACGTGCCCCGAGACGCAGAAGAGCCGCGTGTCGGCGAACTCGCCGCCGACGATCTCGAGCACGTTGACCAGCGTCTCCACGTTGTTGGGCAAGGTCGGCTTGCCGAACAGCCCCACCTCGACCGGGAACGGCGGCTTGTTGCGCGGCTCGCCGCGCTTGCCCTCGATGGAGTTGAAGAGCGCAGTCTCCTCACCGCAGATGTACGCACCGGCGCCGCGCCGAACCTCGATCTCAAAGTCGAGGTAGCCGCGCTCGCGCGCCAGCGCGATGGCGTTCTCGACCCGGCGCCGCGCCAGCGGGTACTCCGCCCGCACGTAGACGTAACCCTTCTCGCAGCCTGTCGCGAACGCCGCGATCGCCATTCCCTCGACGAGCGCGAACGGGTCGCCCTCCATGAGGACACGGTCCTTGAACGTGCCCGGCTCCGACTCGTCCGCGTTGCACACGAGGTAGTGCGGGCGCACGGGCGCGTCGGCCACCGACTGCCACTTGCGCCCGGTCGGGAACGCGGCGCCGCCGCGGCCCAGCAATTTGGCACGCGTCACCGCGTCGATGATTGCGGCGGGGCCCATCTCGCGAGCCCGCTTCAGCGCGGAGAATCCGCCGTGCTGGAGGTAGCTGTCGATGCTGTCAGGGTCGACCACGCCGATGCGGCGCAGCAGCCTCGCGCCCGGATATCCACTCGGCTGGGAAGACGGCGTCTGGACCGCCTCGTACACGGCGCCGAACCGCTCGGTGAGCGTCGCCGGCGCGCGGTCACACAGCCCGAGACAGGGCGCCAGGCGCGCACCCTCCGGCTTCTCGACCCCGGCGAGCGAGCACACGATGTCGTCGCAGACGTGCAGGGCGACGTCCCCGCGTGGCTCGAGCGCGAACCGGGCGTAGAACGAAACTACGCCGTACGCCTCCGCCGGCGGGATCGACAGCCGCCGGCACGCGTACTCCAGCGCGCCGCGGCTCACCCAGCCCGCGCGGTCCTGGATCGCGTGCAGCACCGGCAGCAGCAGGTGACGCCGGGTGCGCAGCATGCGGCCGCCGTAGGCGAGGTGGTGGTGCACCGCCTCGGGCGGGCCGAGCAGCCCGTCGACCGCGGCCACCTCCTCGGCCGTCGCGGGGCCTCCGGTCGTGCGGATGTCCACTAAGCCGGCGCTTGCTCGGGGATCTTGTCGATCCGGATCGCGCTGGCCTTGAACTCCGCCGTCCCCGACTTGGGGTCGGTCGCGTCGATGGTCAGCACGTTCGTGGCCACCTGGTCGGGGAAGTGCAGGGTCATGAACGCCAGGCCGGGCCGCAGCGTCGGCTCGACGCGCACAGGCACCTGGACCGAGCCCCGGCGGGAGCTGGCGCGCACGCACTCGCCGTCGGCCACGCCCAGCTGAGACGCGTCCTCGGGCGCTATCAAGAGCGCCTCGTCCCGGCGCAGCGGCGACGTGTACTCGTTGGTCTGCACCCCGGTGTTGAAAGAGTCGAGCCGGCGGCCGGTGGTCAGGCGGATCGGGAACTCGTCGGTGAGACGGTCGACGGGAGGGTCGTGCTCGACGGCATGGAAAGGCGCCGGCGCCCCCTCGATCGGATCCTTCCAGAGCCGCGCGTGCAGGAACTGCGTCCCCGGGTGTGACTCGTCGGGGCACGGCCACTGGATGCCGCTGAGCTCGTCGAGGCGCGAGTACCTCATGCCCGCGTGCATCGGCGACAGGCTGCGGCACTCGTCCCAGACCTGCTCGGCCGTCGGGTGGCCGAAGTCGGCACCGAGCCGGCGGGCGAGGTCACAGATGATGTCGACGTCGTCGCGCGCGCCCGCCGGCGGCTCGAGCGCGCGGCGTACGCGCTGCACCCGGCGCTCGCTGTTGGTCACCGTCCCCTCCGACTCCGCCCAGCCCGCGGCCGCGGGCAGCACCACATGCGCGAGCTCCGCGGTGTGGGTGAGGAAGATGTCCTGCACGACCAGGTGGTCGAGCCCGCTCAGGAGCCTGACCGCGCGCCCCTGGTCGGCCTCGCTGCGCGCCGGGTTCTCGCCGACGATGTACGCGGCGCGCAGATCGCCGCGCTCCATCGCCTCGAACATCTCGCTGAGGTGCCACCCCTTCTTGCGCGGGAACTCGGCGCCGCCCCACGCGCGCGCGAACTTGTCGTGGAGCTCGGGGTTCTCGAGGTCCTGGAAGCCGGGCAGCCGCGCGGGGATCGCGCCCATGTCACCGCCGCCCTGGACGTTGTTCTGTCCGCGCAGCGGGTTCAGCCCACACCCATAGCGCCCGACCTTGCCGGTGAGGAGGCCGAGGTTGATGAGCGCGAGCACGTTGTCGGTGGCGTTGTGGTGCTCGGTGATGCCGAGGGTCCAGCAGATCATGCCCTTCTTCGCGCGCGCGAAGTCCAGCGCGACCTCGCGAATCGCGGCCGCGGGAACGCCGGTCTCCGCCTCCGCGCGCTCGAGGGTGTAGGCCTCGACGCACTGCGCAAAGTCGTCGTACCCGGTCGTCGCGCGGGCGATGAAGTCACCGGCGATGAGGTCGTTGTGGATGATCTCGCGAGCCATGGCGTTGGCCAGCGCGATGTCGCTTCCGACGTCGATGCCCATCCACACGTCCGCCCACTCTGTGGAGCTCGTGCGCCTGGGGTCGACGGCGATCAGCCTCGCCCCGTTGCGCACGCCGCGCAGCAGATGGTGGAAGAAGATCGGGTGGGTCTCGCGGGCGTTCGAGCCCCAGAGAATGATGACGTCGGTGTCCTCAGCCTCGAGGTACGAGGAAGTCCCTCCCCCGGCTCCGAACACTGTCGCCAGACCGGCGACGCTCGGGGCGTGTCAAGTCCGGTTGCAGCTGTCGATGTTGTTGCTGTGCATGACGGCGCGAGTGAACTTCTGGGCCATGTAGTTCATCTCGTTGGTCGTCTTCGAGCAGCTGAACATGCCGAAGGCCTGCGGGCCCTGCCTGCGCGCCGCCTCGAACCCTGCAGCGGCCCTGGTCAGGGCCTCCTCCCACGACGCGGGACGGAGCTTGCCGCCGTCCCTCACGAGAGGCTCGGTCAGACGCTCCATGAGAAATCCAATCCTAGGCCCTGTGGGTCGCGATGAACTCCTTGATGCGGCCCAGGCCGAGCTTCAGCTCATCCTCCGATTGCGTGTAGGCGAGGCGGATGAAGCCCTTGCCCGCGGGGCCGAACGCCGTGCCCGGCAGGACGGCCACACCGGCCTCGTTGAGCAGCCTGCTCGACAGGTCGTGCTCGTCGAAGCCGGTGCCCTGGATGTTCGGGAAGACGTAGAAGGACCCCTGCGGCCGGTGGCAGCGCACCCCTGGGATCTCGGTCAGGCCGTCGACGACCAGGTCGCGCCGGTGCTCGAAGACCTTCACCATTCGGCGCACGGCGTGCTCCGACTCCGGAGAGCCGAGCGCCTCGATGGCCGCGATCTGCGTGAACGCGGCCGCGCAGGACGAGGAGTTGATCATCAGCGTGTCGAGCTTGGCCGCCAGCGCGCGCGGCGCGACCGCGTAGCCGAGCCGCCAGCCCGTCATCGCGTAGGACTTGGACAGGCCGTCCATCAACACGGTCCGGTCGCGCATGCCGGGGCGGGACAGGGGCGAGACGTGATGGAAGCCGTAGACGAGCTGGCTGTAGATCTCGTCGGACACGACGAGCAGGTCGTGCTTGTGCGCGAGCTCGCAGACGAAGTCGACGTCCTCCTCGGTGAGCACGCCGCCAGTCGGGTTCTGAGGCGTGTTGATGATCAACATCCGCGTCCTGGGCGTCACCAGCGAGGCAAGCTCGTCGAGGTCCATCCGGAACCCCGACTCCTCACGCAGGGTCACCATCTTGGGCACGGCGCCGATGAAGTTCACCTGCGACGCGTATGCGGGGTAGCCGGGGTCGGGAAGGATGACCTCGTCCCCGGGCTCGACGCAGGCGAGGAGCGTGAACAGAAGCACGTTCTTCGAGCCCGGCACCAGGACGACGTCGGCCGGGTCGACCTCGGTCGAGAGCATGCGGGCCACGAACTGCGCCACCGCCTCGCGCGCCTCGAAGATGCCGCTCGCGGGCGTGTAGTGCGTGTACCCGTTCTGCATCGCGCCGATCGCAGCCTCGACGATGTTGTCGGGCGTGGCGAAGTCGGGTTCTCCGATCTCGAGGTGGACGATGCGCTTGCCCTCGGCCTCGAGCTTGCGCGCTCGCGCCAGGACCTCGAAGGCGCCCTCGGTGCCGAGGCGCGACATGCGCTCGGCGAATCGCACCGCGGTGCTGGCCATTACTCCCGAATCGTAGTTGCTAGTGCACGCCGAGCAGGGAGCCGCCGTCGACGCCGAGCGTCTGGCCCGTGATGTAGCCCGCCTGGCGCGAGCAGAGGAACACGCACGCGGCCGCGAACTCGGCGGGGGTGCCGAGGCGGCGCATGGGCTTGCGTTCGGCCAGCGCTTTCACCGCCTCCTCCGAGTCGCCGATGAGGTGGCGAATGCGGTCGGTCAATATGCCGTCCGGCGCGACGCAGTTGACGGTGATGCGGTCGGCCGCGAGCTCGAGCGACAGCGTCTTGGCCAGCCCCGTCACGCCGCCGCGCAGCGCGTTGGACAGCGCCAGGTTTCCGATCGGCTGGCGGACCGAGATCGAGGTGATGAAGACGATGCGGCCCTGCTCGGAGCGCTTGAGGTGTGGAAGGGCGGCGTGGACCAGGCGGACGGCGCTCATGAGCGTGAGCTGGAAGGCGTCCTCCCAGGCCTCGAGCGGCGCGTCCTGGAAGGTTCCGAACGGCGGGCCACCCGCGTTGACGATCAGCACGTCGAGCCCGCCGAGCCTCTCGACCGCGGCCCGGACGGTGCGCTCCGGCTCCTCCGGCTTCGAGACGTCAGACGCCAGCCAGCCCGCGGCGCCGAGCTGCTTCGCGGTGGCCTCTGGGTCGCGCGAGGTGATGAAGACGTGAGCTCCCTCGCCGATCAACAGCTCGGCGCAGGCGCGTCCCAGCCCCTTGCTCGCCGCCGTGACGAGCGCGCGCCTTCCCGCTAAGCCGAGGTCCATTGCCTCACCCCGTCGTGTTCACGTACCAGTCCGTCACGTACTGAAAACGGTCGTACGGCTCGATCGCCTTGTTGAAGTGCACCCCGTGCACGCGCTGCGACACCGCGTACTGGTACCGCCCCGCGTACAGGAAGATCGCGGGCGCGGCGTCGGCCATCAGCATCTGGAAGTCGATGTACGCCGCCAGCCTCGCCGGCGGGTCGAGCGCGGCCCGCCCGTCCTCCAGGTCCTTGTCGATCAGCCCCCATCCCCGCGAGTAGGCGAAGTTGAGCGACGCCGGGTCGATGCCCGAGTGCCACAGCGAGTACTGGTCGGGGTCCGGGCCCACGTCGATCGACACCAGCGCCATCTGGTACTTGTGCGTCAGCAGGTAGTCCGAAAGCAGCTTCGACGCGGGCTGCGGCTTCACGTCGACCCCGACCCCGATCGCGCCGAGCTGCGAGGCCACCGCCTCGGCGATCTGCTGGTTCGGATACGAGTTGGCGGCGACCAGCGTCACCTTGAACTGGACGTTGTTCTTCACGCGCAGCTTCGACGTCGGGTCGAGCACCCACCCAGCCGCGTCCAGCGCCTTCGCCGAGGTGATCGCGTCGAACGGGTGCAGGTTGCCCGCCGCGGCGGAGTAGGCCCAGCCGGCGGTCGGGATCGGGTTGGGGTCGGCGTCCGCCCGGCCCGCGAGGATGTCGGAGACGATCCTCTGGCGGTCGATCGCCTGCACCAGCGCGAGCCTCACCTTGGGGTCGCCGAAGAACTGCTTGCCGTCGCCCTCAGGGTTGAAGGTCACGAAGGAGTTCGTGAACATGCGCCCCTCCTGGACCGTCAGGTCGTTGCGCCCCAGCAGTGTGTCGACCTCCTGCGGCTGGATCCCGCCCACCAGGTCGGCCGCACCCGACAACACCGCGCGGATCGCCGTCTGCGGGTCGGTGGCCGGGTAGGTGCGCAGGACCAGGTGGTCGAGGTAAGGCTGGGGCGAGGCGTAGGGGTTGCGGTCGAGGGTGATCGCCAGCTGGTTGATGGAGCCAACCTTGAACGGACCGGTGCCGAACGCGCGCAGGCCGCTGTACGGGCTGGTCTGGATCTGCTCCGGCGCCATGCCCGCAAAGATGTGCTTGGGGACGATGCCGACCCGCAGCGACAGCGGGAACGAGGCGTCCGGCGCCTTGAGCGTGAAAACCACCTGGTTGGGCCCGCCGGCGGCGATGCCGACCTGGCGCCAGTCGCTCGCCCCCGGCTGCTGGTACTCGATGTCCTGCAGCACGTGGTAGGTGAAGAGCACGTCGTCCGCACCGAACGGCTCGCCGTCCCCCCATTTGACGTCGTCCCGCACGGTCACCGTGTAGGTGAGGTGGTCGGGTGAGACGGTCCAGTCGCTCGCGAGCAGGCCGACGACGTTCTGCTGCGAGTCCACCGCCGTCAGGCCCTGGTAGATCAGGCGGTTCACGTCGCGCGTGCTCTCGTTGGTATCGAACAGCGGGTTCAGCACGGTCGCCTGTCCGATCAGCGCCTCGACGGCGGTGCCGCCTCGCGCCGGCTTGGGCACCGTGGCCACCGGCTGGCACCCCGCGAGTGCCAGGGCCGCCGCGAAAGCGGCGGCGAGCAGGCGCCTAATGGAGATGAGTCGTCACCCAGACGTTGGCGATCGAGCAGGCGAGAAAACCGACGACAAGGACCCATGTGGTCCAGTAGATCTGGCGCTCCAGCCCGCGCCGAGTGCGGTAGCCGCCGCCCAGACCCGAGTCGCCGCCGCCTATCGTGCCGCCGAGGCCTGAGGCCTTGGGCGTCTGGATGAGGACGCCGGCCATCAGCAGCACAGCGATCACCGCCTCCGCGATGACGAGCGCGTTTTGGAGCCTGGCCATTGGAACCCGGAGATTCTACCTACAGAGTCTGAGGACGCCTACGCCCATACCGAGCCAAACCGCGCGTTGATGGCGTCCCAGTTCAGGGTGTTGAACCAGGCCGCAACGTAGTCCGCGCGGCGGTTCTGGTACTTGAGGTAGTACGCGTGCTCCCAGACATCGACGCCGATGAGCGGCGTCAGCTCGTCCATGAAGGGGCTGTCCTGGTTGGGGTAACCCTTGATCGACAGCTTGCCCTGCCTGTCGGCGACGAGCCATGCCCAGCCGCTTCCAAACTGTCCGACTGCCGCCTTCGACAGCTGCTCCTTGAACTGGTCGTAGCCGCCGAACGTGCTGCGGATCGAGTCCGCGATGCGCCCGCTCGGGTTGCCGCCGCCGCCAGGGCCCATGATCGACCAGAAGATCGAGTGGTTCGCGTGCCCGCCCGCGTTGTTGCGGATCACGGTGCGGATGTCCTCCGGGACTGTGTTGATGCCCCACAGCAGATCCTCGACGGTCTTCCTCCCCAGCTCTGGGTGCGCCTCGAGCGCCTTGTTGGCGTTGGTGACGTAGGCGGCATGGTGCTTGTCGTGGTGGATCTGCATCGTCGTCGCGTCGATGTGCGGCTCGAGCGCGTCGTACGGGTAAGGAAGCGGCGGAAGCTCAAACGCCATGGTTCAGGGACCCCCCTTCTGAATTTGTCTCTCTGTTTCCCGAAACCAGTCTAAGAGCTACTGGACTTCCGCTAGTCCGGCCCTCGCGGCAGGCCGAACGTCACCGTGGGGGCGATGCTCACGATCTTGCCCTCGACCTTGATCAGCTTCCATCCACCCTCGTGGACCATGCGGTGATGGCGCTTGCAGAGCAGGACCGTGTTCTCGAGGTTGGTCTCCCCGCCGTCGACCCAGTGCACCAGGTGATGGC
>Ga0209157_1002335_pt1 | contig 15175 bp, 11 predicted proteins | sample GraSoiAngelo_135_FD_185892 | JGI IMG/M metagenome (GOLD analysis project Ga0209157, IMG submission 185892) | Grasslands soil microbial communities from the Angelo Coastal Reserve, California, USA - 14_0929_05_40cm (SPAdes) (version 2) | ecosystem: Environmental > Terrestrial > Soil > Grasslands ... | reverse complement strand
GGTTCACTGCGCAACCTCCAGTACCCGCTCGACTGGGACGGGATCCTGAAATACGTCGGCCTGCCCGCGATCCTCAAACCGAACACCGGTGGTGGCTGGAAGGACGTGTACAAGGTCGATTCGAAAGAGGAACTGCTGTGGGCGTTCGATCAGTCCGGCGCACTCGCGCCGGGTCATCGGCCGAAGACGATGATCCTGCAGGAGTTCATCCGGTGGCAGGACTACGTGCGTTGCATCTGCATCGGTCGCAAGGACATCCTGCCCATCCGCTACGACCCGACCGCGCCATTTTCTGAGCGGTACGTCGTCGCGCGTCCGGTCGAGGCCGTTCTGCACGAGAAGGCGATCCGCGACGCGACGAAGCTCGTGGACGCGCTGGGCTATGACATGGACACGGTCGAGTTCGCGGTGCGCGATGGCGTGCTCTACGCCATCGACTTCCTCAACCCCGCCCCCGACCTCGATTCGTTCTCGGTGAAGGAGCAGGCCTTCGCGTGGGCACTCGAGAAGATGAGCGATCTCGTCATCTCCTACGCCACGGGCGCAGCGCAGCCGCCCTGGCGCAACGAGCATCGCTGGTGGTCGCGCGTGCAGCGATGAGCAAGGGCACGAGCGTCGTCGCCGCGTACCATGCCGCGCTCGAGCGGCCTGGCGTGGCCGACGCGAGTGCCGCGGTCCTCACCGAGGGGCAGCGCGAGGCGCGCGCCGTGTTCGGCGATCGGCCGCTCTGCGTGAGCCTGCGCCCCAACCTCGTCTCGCGTCGCGCGCTCGCGGCCTACACCGCCGCATCCGAGACGCTGTACGGCGCGTTCGCGCGCCTCGAGAAGGCGCTGCTCGCGGACGAGGTGCTGCGCCGCGAGCTCGACCTCGACCCCGAAGAGGAGCGCCTTGCGCTCGCCGACCCGGGATTCGGGGCGTCATCGCCGTCGTCGCGCCTTGACGGCTTCGTCTCGGACGGCGTCATCCGCTACGTCGAGTACAACGCCGAGTCGCCCGCGGGGATGGCGTACAACGACGTGCTCGTCGCGATCTTCGATCGTCTCCCAGTGCTGCAGGCGTTCCGCAAGCGCTACCGCGCCAGGCCGCTCCGCGCCGCGCGACGGCAGCTCACAGTGCTGCGGCGCGCGCACGGGAAACGATTCCGCACCATCGCGATCGTCGACTGGCGCGGGCTGCCGACGCTCGCGGAGTTCGAGATGTTCCAGCGTCTCTTCGAGGCGCAGGGGCTGCGCGCGATCATCTGCGCGCCCGAGGACCTCACCTATCGGCGCGGACGTCTGCGCCGCGGCGACGTCGCGATCGATGTCGTCTACCGTCGCGTTCTGCTTTCGGAGCTGCTCGGCAAGCGCGACATCGCGCGGCCGCTGCTCGACGCGTACGTCGCCGGCGATGTGACCGTCGTGAATTCGCTGCGCGCCAAGCTGCTGCACAAGAAGATGAGCCTCGCGTTGCTGTCCGACGATCGCTACGCATCGCTCTACTCGCCGGTGCAGCGTCGCGCGATCGAGAAGCACATCCCGTGGACTCGCAAAGTGCGCGAAGGACACACGACGTACGAAGGGAAGACGGTCGACCTCGCCGAGTTCGTCATCAAGGAGCGTGAGCGCCTCGTGCTCAAGCCCAACGACGAGTACGGCGGGAAGGGTGTCATCCTCGGCTGGACGGTGGACCAGCACGAGTGGGAGCAGACGCTGCTCACCGCGCTCACGAGCTCGTACGTCGTGCAGGAGAAGGTCCCCGTCCCGAAGGAGCCATTCCCGGTGCTGCTCGATCGCATGCACTTCCTCGATCTTTCGATCGACTGTGACCCCTACCTCTTCTGGGGCACCGTGGGCGGCCAACTCACGCGCCTCTCGTCGAGCGCGCTCCTCAACGTCACTGCCGGCGCGGGCAGCGTCGTACCCACATATGTCATCGACGGCACCGCATGAGGATCCGCGAGGTGCCGCGTCTCACGATCGGCATCGAAGAGGAGTTCCAGATCGTCGACGGCGAGGGGCAGCTGAAGAGCCACATCGACACACTCCTCACCGCGGCGCGGCCGCACCTCGGCGACCGCGTGAAGCCCGAGATGATGCAGTCGGTCGTCGAGGTGGGTACGAAGATCTGCGCCGACATCAGCGAAGCGCGGGAAGAGGTGCTGCAGCTGCGCGGCACGCTCGCGACGCTGCTGCGCCCTGCCGGCTTGCGCATCGCCTCGGCGGGCACGCATCCGTTCTCCCACTGGCAGGACCAGCAGATCACCGAGCACGAGCGCTACAAGGTGCTCGAGGAGGAGCTGCAGGACGTCATCCGCGAGCTCCTCATCTTCGGCCTGCACGTCCATGTGGGCATCGCCGACCGCGAGCGCCGCATCGAGATCATGAACGAGGCGCGCTACTTCCTGCCGCACCTGCTCGCGATCTCCACGTCGAGTCCCTTCTGGCTCGCGCGCCAGACCGGTCTCAAGTCGTACCGGCAGATCATCTGGGCGCGCTTCCCGCGGACCGGCATCCCACCGGACTTCACCTCGTACGACGAGTTCGAGAACTACGTCGAGCTCCTGGTAAAGACGAAGTGCATCGACGATGGGAAGAAGATCTGGTGGGACCTGCGGCCGCACGCGTTCTATCCGACCATCGAGTTCCGTGTCTGCGACGCATCGACCCGCGTCGAGGAGACGCTCTGCATCGCTGCGCTCATCCAGGCGATCTGCGCGAAGCTCCTCATCCTCCGCGATCAGAACATCGGTTTCCGACGGTACACGCCGAGTCTCATACAGGAGAACAAGTGGCGCGCGATGCGGGGCGGGATGGACGCGAGCCTCATCGACTTTGGCAAGCAGCAAGAGGTCTCGATGCGTGATCTCGCGGTCGAGCTGCTCGAATTCGTCGACGACGTCGTCGACGTGCTCGGGTCGCGCCGAGAGGTCACATACCTCGAGACGATCGTCCGCGAGGGAACGAGCGCCGATCGGCAGCTCGCGGTCTACAAACAGACCGGGCATCTCCACGCGGTCGTCGATTCGGTCGCCGCGGAGACCGTGACCGGCGTGCCGGAGCTCGCACTGTGAGCGTCGCGAAGGCACCAGTCGCGACGGTCACGCAGGCCGTCGAGGCGCTCGTCCGCAAGACCATCGCGCTCTCGGACGACGACATGGGCAGCGAGTGGAAGTGGGGCGTCTACGACGAGGAGGGCCTGCGCTTCGCGCTCCTCATGGCACACCACGAGCTGCGCGATCTCGCGGTCCGCCTCGCCGCCGCGCGCGAGCGGGAGCCCGCGCAGGCGGCGCGCATCCTCGCGCAGTACCACCAGGCGTATCGCGACCTCAGCGGCGTCCTCGCGTCGGTGCGGACCGACGACCTCGATCGCGTCTCAGCAGAGGGCGAATGGCCGGTGCGAGAAGTGTGCAAGCACATGCTCGGCGCGGAGTACGGCTTCCTCGCGGTCACGCGCCTGGGTCTCGAGCGCGCTCTCGCGAGGAACGCGAGCGAGCCGAGCGACGAGGAGTGGAACGCATTCCGCGCGCCGATCGCCTCCGACCGGGACAAGGCGACGGCGTCGATCGCGACCGCGGACATCGAGGGCATCCGCAACGCCTTCGCGGAGATCCACATCCGCGTCCTGCGAGAGCTGCGCGACATCACCGACGACCAGATCGAGGCGCCGGCGTGGTTCTGGGACGGCGCGATGCCGCTGCGCTTCCGTCTGCATCGCTTCGAGGAGCATCTTCGGCAGCACACCATCCAGCTCGATAAGACGCTCCTCGGCATCGGCCGTCCGCCCACCGAAGCGCACCGCCTCGTGCGAAACATCTACAACGCGCTCGCCGACGTCGAGATGGAGCGCGGCGCGGCGGATGACCTGCGCGCGACCCTCGCGAGGACCATCGCGGAGCGCGCCGCCGCGGTCTAACGGTCGCGCGGCGCGAGGCTAGGCGCGCTCCGGCGCGAGCGCGTGCCGCACGTCGTTCTTCCCGGCGCGCTTGGCGTCGAGCAGCGCGTCGTCAGCGCGCGCTATGAGCTCGTCGAGGTTCGGGCCGAACGACGGATACGTCGCGACACCCGCCGAGACGGACAGCGGCTCGCCGATCCCCATGGACAGCGCCGCGACGGTGCGGCGGATGCGTTGCACGATCCGCTCGGCCGCGGCGTCGTCGCATTCGTTCAGCAGGAGGATGAACTCGTCGCCGCCGTAGCGGGCCGCGATGTCCGACGCCCGGAGGCTCGCGCGTACCGCGGTCGCCACGAGCCCGAGGGCGCGGTCGCCGGCCGGGTGGCCGTGCGTGTCGTTCACGCGCTTGAACCCATCGAGGTCGAGCACCGCGATCGCGAGCAGCGCGCGCTCACCGGCGGTGACGATGCGCGCTTCCGCGAGCGCGCGGAAGGTCCGGACGTTGTAAAGCTGCGTCATTGGATCGCGCTCGGCGGCGGCCTGGAGGCGCCGTAGTTCATCTCGGTCGGCGCCGTATAGGTAGACGAAGCCGGTGCCGAGCAGCGCGGCGGTCGCCACTTGGAAGACGTCGGCGATGTCGCCCCGGCCGATCTCGAGCGCGTCGAGGACCGCGTGTACGACGAGCGTCACCGAGGCGCCGGCGAAGAAGAGCCATGACCTTCCGCGCGACGGTCGACCGCCGCTGCGCAGGCTCGAGACCGTGAGGGCGAGGATCGAGAGCGCGAGCGCGACGTTCGCCGCTTCGGTCAGTGTGTGGAGTCCCACCACGTACGCGACGCCTCCCCGCGAGTTCCGTACACCCTCGTACGCAGTGCGCACCAGGTCGTCACAGCGACGTATCAGACACGGACGACGCTCACAAAACGGGCATCTCCGATCTGCCGCTGATACACGCGGAGCAGCGAATGGGTCATTACTAACGCTCGCCAGAGGGGCATTCCTTTTCAGGGTGATTACTGGGGGAGCGTGGTCGTGGATCGGTGGCTTCGTCCGAGCCGTAGGGTCATGCACTGGGCGTGCGCGGTGGTGGTGGCCGTCGCGCTCGCGGAGACAACGTGGACGCCGGTCGCCGACGCGTCGTCCGCGAAGGCGCTCCAGCGAATCGATCCCGCGCTCTTCGCTCAGGCGAAGTCGCACCCGACGACCCTCTTCGACGTCATCGTGCAGGGTGCCCCGGATCGCAAGCACGTCGACGCCCGTGAGAAGGCGAGATCCGTCGATCGTGCGGGCAAGGCCGTCCAAGAGGCCGGCGGGAGTCCGCGGCGCGCGCTGGGCATCATCGGCGGCGCGTCGGCGAAGGTCCGTGGCTCCGGGCTGATCACCCTCGCGAACGACGACGACGTCGCCTACATCTTCGCCGACGCGGCGCTCAACGCGAAGTTCGACCCGCAGACCGGCGCTTCGCTCGTCACCGGCGCGGGGACGCTCACCGTCAAGGCGCCGGCCACGTGGTCGCAGTACGGCGTCACCGGCCGCGGCATCGCGGTCGCGGTGATCGACAGCGGCATCTATGCGCATCGCGATCTCGCCGGACGCATCGTCGCGGCGATCGACTTCACCTCGGCGTCGCCGACCGTGTCGGCGACGCCGCTCGGCGATCCCGGCGGTCACGGCACGCACGTCGCAGGCCTCATCGCCGGCGACGGCACTGCCTCAGATGGCGCCTACACCGGCGTCGCTCCGGGCGCGAACCTCGTCGACGTGCGAGTGATCAACGCGAGCGGCGCGTCGAACGTCTCGACCGTCCTCGCGGGTCTGCAGTGGGTCCTCTCCAATCGCGCTCGCTACAACATCCGCGTCGCGAACCTCTCACTGGGCACGCCGGAGCAGACGAGCTACACGCTCAGCCCGCTCAGCGCGGCGGTCGAAGTGCTCCAGTACGCGGGCGTCAGCGTCGTCGTATCCGCGGGCAACAGCGGTCCGGGCGCGGGCACGATCACGGCCCCCGGTGATGACCCGTTCGTCATCACGGTCGGCGCCGCCGACGACAACCGCACGAGCACGCTCGCCGACGACTCAGTTGCGGCCTTTTCGTCGGCCGGACCGACGCGCTACGACTCGCTCGCGAAGCCGGACGTCGTCGCACCTGGCCGCAGGATGGTGAGCCTGCGCTCGCCGGGTAGTGCGCTCGACGCGCTCCTGCCGGATCGCCAGGTCACCGCGTCGGGTTCGCCGACCGCTGAGTACTTCACGCTTTCAGGTACGTCGATGGCTGCCCCGATGGTCGCGGGGGCCGTCGCGCTCCTTCTCGAGCGCGATCCGACGCTCACGCCGCGTGAGGTGAAGCAGCGCCTCCTGTCGACCGCGGCGCCGCTGTCCTTCGGGTCGCGGTACACGCGCGGCGCCGGCCTGCTCGACACACTCGCCGCGGTCGCGTCCACTGATCACGGCGGCTGGAAGGATCGTTCGCGCGTGTCCGACGGCTTCGCGCAGATGGTGCTGCCGCTCATCTACGGCACCACGCTCACCTGGGAGGACGCGACGTTCAACGGTGGTGTCGACTCGAAGGGACGCCCCTGGACGCAGCTCACCTGGAGCGACATCACTTGGGACAACCTCACCTGGGATGCGATCTCGTGGAACGACATCACCTGGGAAGGCATCACCTGGGACTCCGTCACGCAGCAGGACATCACGTGGGAGACGACCTTCGATCCATTGAGCAGCAGCGGTCCGGGCTGGGGACCCCTGGACTGAGGAGGAGAACGATGACGAAGACACGTTTCGCGGCTCTCTACATCTGGACGGTGGTGCTGGGAGGCACGATCTGTTTCGTTCTCAACTCTCTCTCCGTCAAGCCAGCCTCGTCACTCGACCCGGTGATGTTCGTCTTCCTCCTGACGCTCGCCGGCATCGCGCAGCGCAATCCGGTCCGCCTCTTCCGTTCGAGCGCGATCTCGGTGGCGTTCGCGGTGAAGATCGCGGCGTACGTGCTCTTCGGCGTGAGCGTCGCCCTGTGGGCGAACCTCGTGGTCGTCGGCGTGAACGCGGTCACCCCATCTCCGAAGCCCGTGCGCAAGGTCCTCTTCAACTTCGGCCAGCTGAGCCTCTCGACGTTCGCCGCGGCGACGGCGTACCAGATCGTCGGCGGGGAGGTGCCGCCGGGCGCGGTCGTGCCGACCATCCTGGCCGTGGCGGTCTCGGGCGCGGTCTACTTCCTGTCGAGCTCGTTCATGACCTCGCTCGTCATCGCGCTCACGAGCAACGCGCGCTTCATCGAGACCTGGAACCGGAACTTCAGCTGGATGCCGGTGAACTACATCGCGACGGCGATCAATGGCGCCGCGCTCGCGCTCGCGTACCAGTCGATGGGCCTGTTCGGTGCCCTCGTCTTCGTGCTCCCGCTCGGCATCGCGTGGTACTCGTTCAAGCTGTACATGAGCAAGTCGACCGAAGTGCGCGCTCGAGTGAGCGAGCTTCAGGTCACGAACGAGGTGCTCGCGCGAACGAACCAGCGTCTTGAGGAGTCGCACCTCTCCGTCATCGGCGCGCTCCTCGGCTCGCTCGAGGCGAAGGACCGCTACACCGAGGGCCACTCAGCGGCGACGATGTTCCACGCGGTCGCCGTCGCGAGGCGGCTGGGCCTCGGGCCCGACGAGATCGCGGCGGTCCAGCTCGGCGCGCTGTTCCACGACATCGGCAAGATCGGCGTGCCCGACGGCATCCTGCGCAAGCCGGACCGCCTGACCGACGACGAGTGGACCGAGATGCGGCTGCACCCGCTCATCGGCGCGAACCTCCTCGCGCACGTGCCGAACCTCGAGAAGGTGCGTCCGATCGTTCTCGCGCACCACGAGCGCTACGACGGCACGGGCTACCCGAACCGCCTCTCAGGGAGCGAGATCCCGCTCGCGGCGCAGATCATCGCCGCCGCCGACGCGTTCGAGGCGATGACCTCGACGCGGCCGTACCGGCCGGCGATGTCACGCGAGCTCGCGCTCGCGGAGCTGTGCGCGGTCGCCGGCAAGCAACTGAGCCCGCTCGTCGTCGACGTCTTTGTCGGTGTCCTGCGCGAGGGTGTGGGTACGACGCAGGAGCACGAGAACGTCTACCAGCAGGCCGTTCAGGCGGTGCGAGCGACCGGCTAGGGCGGCTAGGGTCCCTCGCCTCGCGCGAGGTCAAGCGCGACCGCGCTGACGACGTCGCCCGCGCGCTGCAGGTGACGGAGGTCGACCTTTTCGACGGTGTCCTTCGTCGTGTGCAGGATGTAGTCGCTCCAGAGCACGAGGATCGCAGGCACGCCGCGACGCGAGAACGGCTGCTGGTCGCTCCCGCCACCGCCGACGCCGTTGAACGGCACGCCGGCGCGCGACGCGGCCGCGCGGAAGCGGTCCTGGAGCGCGCGCGATTCGTTCGTCGCCTCGAGGATCTCCCCGCAGCAGCCAATGACATCAAGGTTGATCATCGCGACGAGGCTCTCGACGCGGCCGGGGCTCGAGGACATCCGCGCGATGTACGACTCGGACCCGAGGAAACCCTCCTCCTCGCCCGCGAACGCGACGAAGATCACCGAGCGCTTGAGCTCCGATCTGTGCGCGGCGAGCACACGCGCGACCTCGATCGTGATCGAGGGCCCAGAGGCGTTGTCGTTCGCCGCCGCGAAGACCGTCCCGTTCGGATCGGTCCCGACTCCGTCGAGGTGTCCGCCGATGAGGACAGCGCGAGCCGCGTCGGTCCCGCTCGCGCGAAGGAGCCCGACGACGTTCGACGCCATCACCTGATGGACCGGCGTCACCGGCACGCTCATCTGAATGTTCGTGTCGACGGCGAAGCCGACATCGAGCGTGCTCGTGTTGCTACGCCGCGCGCGCACGGCGTCGCGGACCTGCGTGACGGTCTTTCCCGACGGCGCGAGGAGTTCGTTCGCGGTCGTCTCGCTCACGACGAGCATCGGGATCGTCTGCGCGAACTGCTGCGCGATGTATGAGTACTTGATCGTCGGCTCGCCGACGACGAGGATCCCTAGGCCACCGCGCTGCACGATGTTCTCCTGGTACCCGGTCACCGTCGGGCCGGTCACGAGGGCGATGCGTCCCTTCACGTCGACGCCGGCGAAGTCATCCTGGCCGCCCGTCGCTGCGCCGCCGCCGACGACCGCGAGCTTCGCATCCGCGCTCCCATTCCCTGCGCGGCCGCCGATGCTCTCGGTGAAGTCGACGCGATGCGTCCACGTCTTCGCGTCGGCGCCGGTGCGGCTGAGCGTTGGAGTGCCCGCGAGGTCGACGATCTGCACCGGAAAGCGCTGGAAGTACGTGCCGTTATCGCCAAGCGGCTCGAGGCCGATCTCCTTGAAGCGCTCCGCGACGTACTGCGCGGCCTCTTCGAATCCAGGCGATCCGGTGAACCGGCCGCCGCGGGCCGGATCGGCGAGGTAGGCGAGGTGCTCGTGCGCCCTCTCGCCGTCGAAGCCGAGCGCCGCCGCGCTCTCCGGGCTCGCGCTCGCGGCCACCGTCGCGGACGCCACCGGCGTGCTCGGCGCGGGCATCGCGGGCAGCGATGCGCACGAGACGAGAGCGAGCGCGAATGCGAGATACCTCACTCGGCCGCACCCATTTCGAGGAGCGCCTGCACGACGACCTCGCCGGATTCCCGCAGGCGCTTTGGATCGATCGAGGCCGGCGTGTCGCCGGTGGTGTGGAAGGGGCCGAGGTCGGTCGGGCCGACGCTGATCGCCGGCACCCGCCGGCGCAGCCACGACGCGTGATCGCTGGCGCCGATGAGCGGTGTGTATTCCAGGTCGTAGCCGAGCCGCTCCGCGGCTGAGCGCAGACGGTCGTGCAGCGAGAAGTTCTCATCCGACGCGGCGAGGCCACCGCAGCAGCCCTCCATGTCGAGGTTGATATAGGCGACGACGTTCTCCGGCCGGTACGGCTTGGTGATGGAGTTCTGGACGAAGACTTCCGAGCCCACGAGCCCCTCCTCCTCACCGGAGAACGCAGCGAAGATGAAAGAGTTCTTCAGCATCGCGCGGTGCTGCGCCAGCACGCGCGCCACCTCGATGATGACGGCCGGCCCCGAGCCGTTGTCGTTCGCGCCAGGGAACACCGTGCCGTTCGGATCCTTGCCCACGCCGTCGAGGTGCCCTCCCACGATGAGGTACTTCTTCGCGCGCTCCGGATCCGTTCCCGGCAGGAGGCCAACGACGTTCATCGTGTCGACCTCCTCGACGGGCCCGAGCGGAACGGAGACACGCACACGCGTGTCCGTGTCGAAGGACAGCGGCTCGGGTACGACGCGTTGCAGGCTCGGGCGCTCGCGAGCGCGGCGCTGACGTTCCTCAAGGGTCTTGCGCAGATCGCCGATCTGCTTGCCCGATGCGGCGATGAGCTCGTTCGCCACGGCCTCGCTGATCACGATCGAGGGCAGCGTGTCTCGTTCGAACGCGGGGATGGGGGAGAACTTGATGATGCCAACGGGCGCGTCGCTCGCCTGCACGAAGATGACCCCCTTCGCGCCTTCGCGGATCGCGATGTCGATCGGGTCGCCCTGCGTGGGCCCAGCGATCATCACGATGTTCCCCTCGGGATGGACGCCGGCGTAGTCGCTGTACTCCGGCGTCTTCACACCGCCGCCGACGTACACGACGTTGCCCTCCGCGGTGCCGCCGGCGGCACGTCCGCCGACCCGCTCGGTGAAGTCGACGCGGTGCGTGAACGACTTCGCCTCCGCGCCGGTGGTCTCGAACGTCGGCGTCGCGGTGATGCGCACGACCGACTGCTTGAAGCTCTGGAAATACGAGCCAGTCTCGAGCGGCTGAAGGCCGATCTCCTTGAAGTGGTCGGCGACGTACTGCGCGGCGGCGACGTAGCCCGGCGAGCCGCTGAATCGTCCCTCGCGCGCCGGATCGCCGATGTACGCGAGGTGCTGCGCGGCACGCGGCGCATCGAACGAGCGGGCGATCGGCACATAGGAGCCCGCGGGCCCGAGCATCGGCGTGACGACGCGCATCGCGACGAGGACGGCCGCGAGGGCGGCAAGGGTGCGCCACGACAGGACACGGCCGAGCGCGATCGGCGTCCGCTCGAACATCGTGCGCAGGCCGTGGCCGAGCACGTTGAAGCCGAAGACGGCGCTCGCGAACGCCGCGGCGGGAACGAGCGCGATCCACGCGGAGCTGTACACGGCGAAACGCCCGCCGGCCAGGATCGCGCCCCATTCGGCGCTCGAAAAGATGAACTGCGACCCACCGCCGAGGCCGCGGTCGTCGATCGGGATGCTGAAGCCGCCGCCCACGACGATGCCGAGGAACCCGAGCTCGCCGAGCGCGAGCAGGATCGCGCTCGCCTCGAGCGCGCCCGACACCGCGAGGATGGGCATGAGGTTCGGCAGGACGTGCCGCGTGAAGAGCGCGAACTCGGAGAGGCCGAGCGCGCGTCCGGCCTCGAGGAAGGGCCGGCCTTGCAGCGCGACGACCGCCGAGCGCGTCGCGCGGCCGAAGCCCCACCACCCCGTGATCGCGAGCGCGAGGACGAACGCGGAGAGGCCCGAGCGGATGTCGAAGGCGAAGATCCATAAGAGTGCGAACAAGATGGTGGGGAACGCAGCGAACGCGTCGATGAGCGCGGAGACGAGGCGATCGGCAGCACGCCCCGAGAACCATCCTGCGACGGCGCCCAGGGTCGTCCCGGTGACGAGACGCGCGAGGAGCACGGCGAACGCGATCGTCAGAGTGGCGCGCGCGCCGAACATGACCTCGACCCAGATGTCTCGGCCCGCGTTGTCCGACCCGAGGGGATAACCGAACTGGCCGGGCTCGAACGGTGGCGGGATCGTGCGGGTGCCGATGACGACGAACGACCGTGTCTTCAGCGGATCGACCGATGTCAACAGCGGCGCGGCGAGACCCAGTACGAGCCAACCCATGACGATGAGCAGACCGACGACGAGCTGCCAGGTGATCGCCCGTCGGATCATGCCGCGGCTCCCGTTGCGGCGTGCACGAAGCGCGCGGCGAGCGCGTCGAGCGAGAAGCGCACGATGGCGATCGTGACCGCAAGCGCGCCGAGCAGTGTGCCCGCGGTCGCCGCGTCGAAGCGGCGGATCGCCTGCAACAGCGAGAAGCCCAGTCCGGGCCACGAGAAGAAGACCTCGACGACGGGCAGCGTCGAGAGCGCGATCGAGAGTGCGGCCGCGACCGCGCCGAGGATCGGCACCGCGGCGTTGCGCAGCGCGTGACGGAAGAGGACGAGCCTCTCCATCAGCCCTTTCGATCGTGCGGTGCGCACGTAGTCGCTCATCAGCGTTTCGTCGACGGCGACGTACGTGAAGTTCGCGATCTGCGCGAACGGTCGCGCCGCGAGAACGACGACCGGGAGGATGAGGTGGTCGTCCCACCCGAAGCCGAACGAGGGCCAGAGGCGGATGCCCCAGCGGCTGACCATGTTCGCCGAGAGCAGGATGAGGAGGATCGCGAGGAGGAACGAGGGCGTCGAGACGGCGAGCACCGTGACGCTGAGCAGGGCGCCCCGCAGACGCCGGCTCTTCGTCGCGGCGGCGGCGATGCCGACGAGCATGCCGAGCGCGGTCGCGATGAGCACGGCGAGGCCGACGAGCACCATGCTCTTCGGGTACGCGTCGAGAAGGACTTCGCCCATCGATCGGCGCCGCCCGCCGAGGATCGAGGTCGACGTCGCCTCGCCGAGGCTGCCTTGCAGGAGGCTGCCGAAGTAGTCCTGCGTGCCTTCCCACGCACGGCGCACGATCTCGTCGAGGCCGAGGTGCTGGGCGCGTGTGCTCGCGGCAACGAGCGCGAACTGCGCGAGGACAACGATGAGGATGAAGGTGAAGAGGACGAGGACGATACGGGTGAGGATGCCGAGCAGAGCGCGGTTCACGGCGGTGGGATGACCGGCATCTCGACCTAGAATACTTATGCGGACCGCCAAAAGTTCTACCTCACGACCGCCATTGACTACGTCAACGGCGCGCCCCACCTGGGTCACGCGTACGAGAAGACGGGTACGGATGCGCTTGCCCGCTTTCATCGTCAGCGGGGCGATGAGGTCTTCTTCCTCACGGGCACCGACGAGAACGCGACGAAGAACGAGCAAGCGGCGCGCGAGCAGGGAGTGCCGACGCAGCCGTTCGTCGACGAGCTCGCCGCCGAATTCAAGCGGCTATGCGATACGTACCAGATCTCGTATGACCGTTTCATCCGAACGTCGGTCGACGAGGATCACAAGCAGGGCGTGCAGGAGTTCGTTCGCCGCTGGATCGCGAACGGCGATGTCTATAGAGGGACGTACGAGGGCTACTACTGCGTCGGCTGCGAGGCCTTCTACGACGAGTCCGATCTCGTCAACGGCCAGTGCCCGCTTCACCCGACGCGTCAGATCCAGCACATCAAAGAGGAGAACTACTTCTTCCGGCTGTCGAAGTACGAGAAGGCGCTCAAGGATCTCTACGCGAAGGATCCAGACTTCACGCTCCCGGACACCCGCCGCAACGAGGTGCTTGGCTGGCTCGAGCGCGGCCTGAAAGACGTCAGCGTGTCGCGCGGACGGAATCTCGAGTGGGGGATTCCGTGGCCGGGAGAGCCGGGGCACACCGTGTATGTCTGGTTCGATGCCCTCATCAACTACGTGACGGGAGTCGGCTTCGGAACGGACGAGGCGAAGTTCAAGAAGTGGTGGCCGGCCGATCTCCACGTGATCGGTCTCGATATCAGTCGCTTCCACTGCCTCTACTGGCCGGCGATGCTGCTAGCGGCCGGCGTACCGATCCCGAAGCGCGTGTTCGTCCATGGCTTCCTCGAGAACAGGGGCGGGAAGCTGGCGAAGTCGAGCGGCAACGTGTTCGACGCGTTCGCGTTCGCCGACGAGTTCGGCGTGGACGGCGCGCGCTACCTCCTGTTGCGCGAGGCGCCGTTCGAGAAGAGCTCGCCGATCTCAGCGGAGTCGTTCGCAAAGCGATTCAACGCCGACCTCGCCAACGATCTCGGCAACCTCGTGTCGCGCACGACGACGCTGCTGGAGAAGTTCTCGGGCGGGCGCGTGCCGGAGCCGCACGAAGGCGAGAGTGAGCGCGCGCTGCGAGCGCGCGCCGAGAAGACGCTCACGGAGCACGACCCGGCGGCGACGAGCCTTCACTTCGCCGACGCGCTCGCTGCGATCTTCGCTCTCGTCAGCGAAGGGAATCAACACTTCCAGCGCACGCAGCCCTGGCAGCTGGTGAAGGACGAGAGCAAGGGCCCCGAGCTCGAGGGCTCGCTCTACGCCGGCATCGAGGCGGTCCGCCTCGTCGCGTACCTGCTGTACCCCTACACACCGAACATCAGCGCGAAGATCTGCGAGCTCCTCGGCGTGATCCATCCCGAGAAGGCCCGATGGCAGGATGTCGCGAAGTGGGGCGTGCTGAAGCCGGGCGATCCCGTGAAGACCGGCCCCGCGCTGTTCCCGCGTCTCGAGCGCGTCGCCACCTAGCCGCGCGCGCGTGATCGACGCACACGCGCATCTCGACGACACGCGCTTCGGCTCCGACATCGACGCCGTCATCGCGCGAGCCGTCGCCGCGGGCGTGAAGCGCGTTATCTCCTGCGGCGGCGATCTGGCGTCGAGCGAGCTCAACGTGGGGCTCGCGCATCGCTCGGCCAACGTCCTCGCGACGGTGGGCATCCATCCGCATCGCGCGCGCGACTGGTCCGCGGACGCCGAGAAGATCCTCGCCGCGCTCGCGCGCCACCCGCGGGTGATCGCGATCGGCGAGATCGGCATGGACCTCTCGGGCCGCAGTGCGCCGCGCGACGCGCAGGAAACAGCGTTCCTCGCGCAGCTCGCGCTTGCGCGCAGGCTCGATCTGCCGGTCGTCGTGCACGTGCGCGATGCCGGGGCGGAGACGCGTGCGCTCGTGGATCGCACCGGCCCGACGCGCGGCATGATCCACTGCTACAGCGAAGGCCCCGCTGAAGTGAGTACGTGGCTCGAGCGCGGCCTGTTCATCTCGTTCGCCGGCATCGCGACCTATCCCGGGAACGGCCGGCTGCGCGAGGCGGCGCGCCTTGTGCCGCGCGACCGCCTGCTCGTCGAGACCGACGCGCCATATCTTCAGCCCCAGTCGCGTCGTGGGGAGCGGCGAAACGAGCCCGCCTACGTCATCGACACGCTCGCTGTGATCGCCGAGGCGCGCGGCGAGGATCCGGGCGCGCTCGGCGAGCAGATCGCGGCCAACGCCGCTGCGCTTTTCGGCCCGCGCTGGCCCGCGGGAACCGCTTGAACCTGGCGCACGTCTACCTGCTAGACGCCTC